>Ga0335072_10006173_pt1 | contig 17551 bp, 25 predicted proteins | sample Lox_Sample_21_FD_206725 | JGI IMG/M metagenome (GOLD analysis project Ga0335072, IMG submission 206725) | Soil microbial communities from Loxahatchee National Wildlife Refuge, Florida, United States - Lox_Sample_2.1 | ecosystem: Environmental > Terrestrial > Soil > Wetlands | place: USA...
GCAATAGTTTTGGTCGGCGTTGAGTTGCTCTATATCTCTGAACCGGTCCCGAACGGCGATTGCGTCATTCGCGCAGGTTTTCAGGGGATGGAAACCCGAGCTCGTGCGATAAGCACCGACTCCAACTGTCAGAACTCTTGCGAGACCGTGTGCGTCACGAAGCTGCTGAGCGACGGAGCGCGCGTGCGGCGCCGGGCGGTCTTCAGCTCGGATCTCAAGCTCGTCTTTTCTTCCCATGACCGTGTCGAACGATTATATATTGGTCCTTAGAAGAGCTGCTTTTGGTTGTTTTTAGCCTTTTCCGTGGCTTTGTTCTTGGCCTTTTTCCACGCTTTGAACTCGACCGGCGGCATCCATCGCTGGCCGTTTTTATTCAACTCGGCCTCGATTCCTTTCTGTTCTTTCTTGGCCTCTTCCTCGGAATCGAAGGGGCCAACCTCATTTTCATAATCGGGCTGAAAGGATGTCGCTTCGTCTACATTTGTTGGCCCCAACGGCGGATAGACCGACACAAATTACTTTCCGTCCCGCTTAACGACATCGGTTACGTATTTTAATTTCATGACTTTCTCGCTTTTGACTTCATCTTTGTTCATGACTTCCCTCGGAGCCGACACCCGCCGCTTACGCCCATAGCTAGATTGCGATACGTTTCATTTTGCTCCGAGTGCCTTTTTTGAATTCTCCTCCTAGTCGATACGAGCCTGATGAGGCTGGCGACTGTTACCGCACGGGAATATTTAGAGCTTTTTCTTCCTTTGCTCTAATAGATATTCCCGCTCGGTAACATTTCCTTGAATTCGGCCCTCAATCCAGTAGAATATTCCCGTACGGTAACCTCAAGAGAGGCACGATGAAATATACTCCTCAAAATATCGGTAAGCTCATTCGGTCCACCCGGAAAAGCCTCGGCGTCACGCAGAAAAGCCTGGCCCTAACCTCTGGTACGGGACTTCGTTTCGTCATTGACCTCGAAAGAGGTAAAGAGACGTGCGAAGTCGGCAAGGCCCTCACCGTAATTCAGACGCTCGGCATTCGACTCACCCTAACGCCACCGGCGACTCGCGCAAAGGAAAGCTAGCAACATGGCGAAAACGCTAGACGTTTACCTTCATGACGAACTCGTCGGGCACCTGATCCAAGACGATGACGGCCACATGGTCTTTGGTTACGTCGAAAACTGGCTGAACAAGCCCGGAGCAACCCCGCTATCCCAATCTCTACCATTGCGCAAGGGGCGCTTCACTCGTAACGAGTGCCGAGGCTACTTTGCGGGCATTCTGCCCGAGGGGAGCAACCGCGAGCTAATTGCCCGCAATCTGGGCATCAGCCCCCGCAACGACTACGCGATGCTCGAACGAATCGGCGGCGAATGCGCCGGTGCCGTAACGTTTGTTCCCGCTGGCGAACCGCTGCCGGAGCGGAACTACAGTTACCGCGATCTTCCGCCCACCGAACTCGCCGCCATTCTCAAACAACTGCCTAAGCGCCCCTTGCTCGCCGGAGAGAAAGGGATTCGCCTCTCGCTCGCGGGAGCGCAGGACAAAATCGCGGTCCGAATCGAAGGCAATGAAGTCTCTCTCCCGCTTGGAGGCGCACCGAGCACACACATCCTGAAACCAAGTATCGACCGATTCGCGGGCGTCGTCTTTAACGAAGCCTTGGTGATGAGTCTGGCGGGCGCCATCGAGATCCCTGCCGCAAAGGTCGAGACCAGGACAACCGAAGGGATCGATTATCTATTGGTGCAACGCTATGACAGGATTCACCGCCCCTCAACAGAAGGCGCGCCCCTCGAACGGCTGCATCAGGAAGACTTCTGTCAGGCCATGAACATCCCACCGGAAACAAAGTATCAGAAGGAAGGCGGCCCTTCGCTTAAGCGGTGCTTTGGCCTTCTCCGAGATACTTCCAGTGCGCCTGTGATCGACTTGGCCCGCTTGCTGGACGCAGTTATTTTCAACTATCTCGTCGGCAACAACGATGCCCACGGTAAGAACTTCTCCCTTCTTTACCACGGCATTGGAACCGCGAATCTCGAAACTAGACTTGCGCCGCTATACGATATTGTCAGCACAATCTACTATCCCGAACTCAGCGAGGAGATGGCCATGAAACTCGGGCGAGAATATTCCTCTCAACGCGTCACGCCCGTTGATTTCGATAAACTCGCGGAGGAAGCTGGCCTGGCAAAACCGTTTGTCCGGCAACGAGTCATCGAATTGGCTCAAGCGAACCTTGCGGCACTTGACAGAGTCACTAGACAGATCGCTCACCCGGAAGCCGAAGGAGTTTCGAGGCTCATTCGCGAACGCAGCGAAAGAGCGACGGCTGCCTTTCGAAAATAATGTGCGAGTCAGTTCATTTTGCCGTTCGCGGAGCATAGCTTTGGCACGCGGGGGCGCAGCCCGGTCTGAGGTGCCGAGATACCGGGCTCACGATGGCGAAGTATGTTATTCTCCCTTTCGCCTACTGTGGCTGGCCTCACTTCCCAGGTGGTGAAGGATCGGCTACGGCCTCTAGCGTTCGGAGAAGCTGGCGAAGATTCGAATGATGAGTTGAAAGGATCGGGTCTGCGCGCAATCTGGCCGGAATCATTAACCGCGTCCGAACTGTTTTCGCTGCTCACTGAACGAAAAGACCGACATTTGAGTGGTACATATTCGAGATTCATGTACGACGACGTGATCCAGAAAGCGTCGCCGCGAGATCTCCCTGTGGCGCTGGAGTGGTTCGCGAAACAAGGATCTCGCCGCGACTTGATTGGCCCCATCGATTACCTGATGGACAGGATCTTCGAATTTGCGTGGGACAACCTAGATCAACCCGGGGTTGCGTCCGGCTTAGCAGCAGCCATCGTGTCAAGGCTCCGGATCTACGACGAACTTTTCAGCAATGACCATAATCGCGAATTCGCGAACAAGGTTCAAAACGATCAGGAGCGCCGGAGAACACTTCTGAAGGCCCTCTTCCCGCAACTGAACGAGTATGGATTGACTGGTCTCATAACGTCGCACGTATTACCCCTGGTCGCATCTTCCGATGTGGAATGGCTCATCGATCGGGCACTGAGCGGCGAAGCCAACGAAACGGCGCTGGTCGAAGCCAAGTTGGTCCGTTTCGGTATCCATAGCGAGAGTGGCGAGAAAGTTCTCGCGAAGTTGTGGCATGCATGCCAAACCAACGAAGCCCTCAATGCGGAATGCGGAGCTTGGTTCCAACCGATCGAGCTGGACTCCGAGCTGGCCAGACTGCTTCGAGAAGAATTGAAGCAACGGAACGAATGGAAAACTCCGAAGCTGGTGACTCCCCCACCCTCGGAGCGGATCGAAAACGACCTTCAAAAGAGCGAGGCGGGTAACGCGGAGTATGGAGCGCAGCTCATGCTCGATCTCACGCTTGAACCGACGAGTTCGCACTACGCGTTCGACGCCACAGCCGACCTAACGGACACTCCCGGCTGGAAGGCGGCTGACTCGCCGACGAGAAAACGGATTCTAGATGCCGCTGTGCGTTATTTGCAGGACGGCGACCCTCAGAATGATCAGTGGTTCCGGACCAACAGCACTCCATTCACTGCGATCGCAGGATTCCGCGCGCTAGCGCTGCTGATGATCACAGAGGACACGAGACTGGACTCGCTCTCGCTCGACACTTGGGCCAAGTGGGTTCCGATCATGCTGAAATCGCATCCCGGCGCAAAAGGCGAGCTGCAATTTCAATCGCGCCTGTTAAAGCGCGCACAGCAATTAGTCCCAGGTGAAATAGTGAAGCGGATCTTGGAGCTTATCGACGCCGAGAATGAACTCGACCGTCACCTGTTCATTGCAGACCAAGCGGACATTTGCTGGGACGAAAACTTGGGAGCGGCGCTGCTGGAGAAATCGAAGAGTGCGGCTTTAAAACCGCAAATCCTGGGCAGCATCCTGGAGATCTTGCTTAATCACGGATTTTCTGGCGCGCGAGAATTCGCCGAGACACTCATGGAGACGAAGGCATCCGGTTCAGAGCTGGAGCAGCGTCAAGCGGTGATCGCCGCTCAGACCCTATTGCGATGGACCCCAGACGCGAGCTGGGCGAAGGTATGGCCGATAATTAGGGACGGAGAGATCGGCCGCGGCATCATCGAGTCCACCTCATATGGGCAATCAGGCATCCCAAACTTCGTCACGAAGCTAAGTGAAGCCGATCTCGGAGAGTTGTACCTGTGGATGATAGAAACCTACCCTCCCGTCGAACGTATCCACGGCGGGTTTGGATTCATGGGGCCCGGCGACACCGCCGTCATGTTTCGTGACGGCCTTTTGGAGTATCTGACGAGGAGGGGCACGTTCGCCGCCACGGACGCGATCCGCCGAGTCATGAGGAAAGTGCCGCAGTGCGGTTGGCTCCGGCGCAATCTTGATGAAGCAGACGCGCTCGCGCGGGCGAACACGTGGAGACCAGTTTCCATTCGCGAATTTCTAGCTCTCGCGCGTGATCGAGACAAGCGGTTTGTCGATAGCGGGAGTCAGTTGATTGAAACTATCATCGAATCGCTCGATCGGCTCGCCGCCACGTTGCACGATGAACTCTCGGCCGTCCGAGATTTTTGGAACACGCGAGAGGGTGAAATTTCTCCTAAGGACGAAGGGGAGGTCGCCGACCGCGTGGTGCGGTATTTGCGCGAAGATCTCAAAGGACGTGGAATCATCGTCAATCGAGAAGTTCAGATCCGGAGGGGCATCGGGGGCCGGACTGGACAGCGAACCGATATCCACGTAGACGCGGTGTCGCCGGGAAAACGAGACGGCGACGGCGATACGATTTACGCAATCGTGGAAGTGAAGGGAAATTGGAATGCGGAGCTTCTATCCGCGATGAAAACGCAATTGCTCGACCGATATCTGAAGGAGATCGGTTCCCCGTATGGGCTGTATCTCGTCGCGTGGTTCGCCTGCGCGAAATGGAACGACGGCGATTCTCGCAAGACGAAGTGTTCCCCTATGCAGTTGTCAGAAGCGCGCGAATTCTTTTCACGACAGGCGATCGAACTCTCGAAGGACGGCTCGTTCATTCGCAGCTATGTTCTTGATTTATTGCTTTCTTCTTGAACGGAATCGTCGATTGCTTGCTCGCAACGCCCGTCAGCTCTCGCGCGCGCTCAAGTGCTTCGGCGTCGTCGCCCCTCAGAAGCGCCGCTCTCATCGCCTCCATGATCCTCGCGCGTTGCTGGCCCAGCTCGATGATCGTGTCAACGAGTCCTCCCGCGACGCTCACTTCCCCCGATTTTGAGACCGCGCTCTTCCCTGTTTTCGTCATCGAGATCCTCGTTGTCGGCTCCGATTTGAACTCTCTGTGTACGCTGCGAAATCGTAGTGACCGCTTACTTCGATCTAGACTACGTTTCCGGATCCGATGCCGCTCCCGGCGTCCGGTTCTCGTCGGTCCGTGTACCCGCCGTGTACCTAACTTCGGCGGAAGGGCCGCTTTTAGCGGTTTTGCGGTAACGTAGAATCAGTAACTTACGGTGTTTCAGCACGGGAGGACGTTCCGAGTCCCGTCGTCCCCGCCATTCCTTCCAAAAGGGTCAGGACAATTCTCTCGAAACCATCGAGGGCGCGAAAAGGGCGCTTTCCGCAGCCGTATTGTGCCCTTTGGCTGCTATCTAGGAACGGCGTCCTGCCCTGCCATAGGTGATTCAGAACTGCCTTCGGAAGAAAGGACCAATGACATGATCGCCGCTTATGCTGCATGCTTTGTCGGAATGACCGCCTGAGTGTAAACGTCCAGCGTGGATCGCAGAGTTGAATGCCGCAGCAGCCCCTGCATCACCTTGAACTCGGTTCCGACAATTCGGAGCAGAGTCGAGAAATTGTGGCGGAATGTGCGCCATCCGAATCGTTTCTCAATTCCAACGCGTAACGCCACAGGACGAATGTATTTGCGCAGGATCGCTTGCCACCAGTACGGCCTTCGCCCCCGGCACCGCCTGCTGGCAAAAACCCAATCATCTTCCGCCGTGTAGCGAGAGCGCGCATGTCTCCTCCATTCCAGCAGAGCGTCCGCGCAAAACGGCTTCGGACTGCGGGCAAACCCGCAAGCCTTCGCTGTCACGACGCAGACGAAGTCTTTGCGGTAAAGATCCCGGAAAAGTACTGGCGATAGTGGAAGAACAACACAAACCAGAACACCGCCACGATCAGCGCGCCCCCGATGCCTTCGTGATTGAGCAGCAGGTGGTAGAGCAGAATATTTACGATGACCGGCCCAAGAATCGTCAGCGCCAGCGGAACATAGCGATTGATCAACAGCAGCGCCCCGCCAACCGCCTGCACGGCGCCGATCGCCAATCCGTAGTGCGACTGGACAAGAGCCTGAAGAAACTGTCCGGCGAGGCCGCCGGGTAGAGGGCCCTTGAGGAATTGCAGAAAGGCATTCAGGCCGAAGACGAAAAACACCAGCCCGACCAGCAGTCTTACAATCAGCACGACGATTTTCATGCCAACATCTCCGGTAAAGTTTAGGCCGCCCTGGGCTCAGCAGAAGCGCGCCAGCCCGACGGGCGAAAATGCCAGCCTGCTAAGTGCCGGCAGATCCTTGCAGAGTTCTCTCTCACTGTTTCAAGTAACGAAGCGCAACACATCCTGACTTAAAGAATTTTGACTCCACCAGTTTCAATTTCAATTTCTCGGCCAGGCTGCCGTCCTCCAGCAACCGTCTCCCTTTTCCGGCAAGGATTGGCTGAACGACAAAATAATATTCGTCGACCAGGCCAAGCGCTATAAGTTGCGAGGGAATATCTACGCCGCCGGTAAAAATATTTTTGCCTGGCTGTTGTTTCAATTTAAGTATTTCGTCTTGAAGGTTCGTGCGAACAATTCTCGTATTTCCTTCGGCAGAGTCTAATGTTCGCGAGAAAACAATTTTCTTGGTGGAGCTAAATGTCCGGGCAAAGTCCTTGTCCGCTTTTGACGCAGACTGGTCTTTTTCGACATCCGGCCAATAAGGAACCATCAACTCATAGGTTTTGCGCCCATAAACGAACAGGTCGGCCTCTCCCAAGAGCTGCGTAAAATATTCAAGCAGTTCGTCATCGGCAATCCCACTGGTGTGGTCACAGCAGCCATCTAGGGTAACGTTGATTGCGTAGATTAGCTTTCTCATTGGATTTCCTTTTGACTTTTGATCTTCTTCAAAACTTCGCGCTGCGCGATGATTCCTCCGTGTTGTCTTTCCTTGTTCTACCGCATACTCTAGCTGCGTTTCGGTTGTTCCGCTAACGGGAAAGTGGCGATAAATGTCGGAAAAGGGTCAAGCTCGTAAATCCATGTTCTCGGTGCAGAATATGGAAGAACTGCGCCGTCTCTACGACAGCGATACGCCAGTGCTGGCCTATGACTTCAAGAGGCGGATGGTCGAGGGCTGGACGCCAGAGCACAGTCACCACCGCGGGCAACTCGTCGCGCTGACCCAGGGGTTGCTCATCGTGGAAGCAGGAAACGAACGATGGATGTTTCCCTCCCAACGTTGCGCATGGACTCCGCCAGATTGTGAGCACGCGGCGCGTTCCGTCGGAGGCGCTGCCGGCACGATGGTCGACTTGTCTCCGGAGATGTGCCGCGGACTCCCCAAGACGCCCTGCATGTTCAACGCATCGGAGCTACTGTTCGCCATCGTTCATCGTATGGTCCGTTGGGACCTCCGCCAACCGCTCAACCCGGCACAGAAGCGCTTAATCACAGCGCTTCGTGATGAGATCCGACAGCCTGACCAGCAGCCCCTTCGTTTGACCATACCAAGAGAAGAAAGACTGGCCAGAGTTGCAGATGCTCTTATGGATGATGTTGGGGATGAACGCACGCTGGACGCTTGGGCGCATGTTGCCGGAATGGCCCGCCGTACTTTCATGCGTGCGTTTTCGGCTCAGGCAGGCATGTCATTTGGCCGTTGGCGGCAGCAGGCGCGATTGTTTGCTGCCCTTGAGATGTTGGCACAAAAGAAATCTGTCACCGAGGTCGCTATCGCAGTCGGTTACGACAGTGTAAGTGCCTTCATTGAAATGTTTCGGACCATGCTGGGAACCACACCACAGACATATTTTCGAGGCCGGCCTTCGTGGCCGCGCGGGTAAAGCCATGGCCGCAACGGCCCGCCTTCCTTGACGCTGTCGCGATACCGCCAGGCAGGCAGCAACGCCTCCCGCACCGCGTCCTCGGCGTCCGGCAAGGTCCCGAGCATGCGGTAACAGTGGACCAGCAGCTCGCGGCGATGACGCTCGACGTTGCTAGCGAACTCGTTCACCATGTCCCTCCGTTCCAGCGCTGCCGACGTGGCAAGCCCCAGAATGAGGGGCGCCCACAGTTACTTCGCAAACTTGTGGGTAAACTCCTGGAGCGCACTCAGGTTTTTCAGGAGTCGCTCAAGGCTATCAAAAACCGCTTCGCCCGCGTTTGCCTGTCGCGCTCTCTTTATATACCTTGACACGTATATGCTATGTGCGGTATATCCAAACCATGGAATCCGCGTTCGAAATCATTGCCGAGCCGAGCCGCCGCGCGATATTGAGCCTCCTGGTCTCCTCACAACAGTCGGTTGGAGAGATCGAGCGTCAACTTCGTATGCCGCAGCCGACCGTGTCAAAGCACCTGCGCGTGCTGCGAGAGGCCGGTTTTGTGGAATCCGAGGTGGACGCACAGCGCCGTCTCTACCGGCTGAAACCTGAAGCACTTCAGGAGGTGGATGCCTGGCTGGCCCCGTTCCGCCGGTTCTGGTCCGCTCACCTAGATGCCCTCGAACGCCACCTCGACCGCATAGACCAATCCACACCCAAGAAAAGGAAGCCAAAGAGAAGCCGACGCGACCCAAACCGAGGACGTGGCAAAGGAGAAACGAAATGAAAATCAAGATCACCAGCGTATACGTGGACGATCAGGACAAAGCCCTGCGCTTCTATACGGACGTACTGGGCTTTGCCAGGAAGGTCGATTTCAGCCAGGGCCCATATCGCTGGCTGACAGTGTCCTCGCCCGAGGAGCCGGACGGCACGGAGCTGCAACTGGCGCTGAATAACAACCCCGCGGCCAAGGCGTATCAGCAGGCGATGTTTCAGCAGCGACAGCCCGCTGCCATGTTTTTCACCGAAGACATCAAAGGCGACTACGAGCGGATCAAGGCCCAAGGCGCCGAGTTCACGATGCCGCCCACCAGTGTGACCGGCTCGACCATTGCGATGCTCAACGACACCTGCGGCAACCTGATTCAGCTCACGCAGCTAACCTGGGGAAAGTAAGATGAGCACTCGCGATCAATATGTGCCGGGTCCGGCCAGCGGGGCGCAGGTGCGAAAGGACGGAGAGAAATGGACGCTCATTCTTGTCAGAGAACTGCGCCACGCACCGCAAAAAGTCTGGCAGGCGCTCACCGACCCCTCGCATCTGCGCGAGTGGGCGCCCTTCGATGCTGATGGGAGCCTGGGAACGGTTGGACCTGTGAAGCTTACCTGGGTGGGAACGGCCGCGACGCTCGAAACAAAAGTGACGCGAGCCGACGCTCCCAAGGTTCTTGAGGTCGGCGATATGCGCTGGGAACTCGAAGCCCTTGGAGGCGGCACGCGCCTGACGCTGTGGCACACCATCGATCGCCGATTCATCTCGTGGGGCGCCGCGGGCTGGCACATTAGTTTCGATGTTCTGGATCGCCTTCTCAGCGCGACGCCCATCGGCCGCATGGCTGGTGGAGAGGCGATGAGCTTCGGCGGCTGGCGGCGATTGAACTCCGAGTATGCCAAGCAGTTTGGTGTTAAAACGCCAAACTCGCCGCCCCAGGCGGCTCAAGAGTCGTGAATCGAGGTGGATCATGAATCAAGGCACCAAACGTTGGATTTTTCGCTGGATTCACATCGTCTTTAGCATTCCGATACTCGGCTATATTTATGATTCGCCGGCAGACACTCCAAACTACGCCTGGGCGATTCGGGATGTCTTTCTCCCTGCGTTGCTGATTTCAGGATTGTGGATGTGGAAAGGTCATGTCGTTCGACGACTTATCTCACAGAGATCGGCCAATAAGACTACTCGCATGAAAAGGGCACAAGAATTGGAGGCATAGAGATCCAATGAATCCGTCGGAACGTATTGACCAGCTGATCGCAGGACTCACAGACTGGCGTGGCAAAACGTTCGCTCGCGTCCGCAAGACGATCCTTGAGGCCGACCGGGAGATCATCGAGGAATGGAAGTGGATGGGAAGCCCCGTGTGGTCTCGCGACGGAATGATCGCGGTCGCCAACGCCCACAAAGATAAGGTGAAGCTTACCTTTTCTCGCGGCGCGAGCCTCCCGGATCCAGACAAGCTTTTCAACGCGGGCCTCGGAGGCAAGGCGTGGCGAGCGATCGATTTCTTCGAGGGCGACAAGATCAATGAGCGCGCTCTAAAAAATCTCGTCCGTGCCGCCGTTGATTGCAATCAGATCTATTTGAAGAGAAATGCGCCTTCGCGTGTTCGAGCGAAAGTGCATAGAACCAAGAAGTGATGCAACCACGACCCAACCCACAGTGTGTTGTGTCTCAATGGCATCCCCAAGTATCCGTGTACGGGGCGTAGCTCGGATGGAGTTCCGAAAATCGCACTCGCCAGACTTCGTTGCAGCTATTCCCAGCACGAAAAAAAGCGACTTCGAAGCCGGGAAACTCTTAGGGAGACACAATGCCGCAGCGAACGGCGTAGAGTACAAGGCTGGCGGTTTCATGAATATCCAATTTGTGCATCAGTCTGGTACGGTGTGATTCGGCTGTTTTCACGCTGATACCCAGCACGGATGCGACGTCCTTGGTTGATTTCCCCTCTGCGATAAGTTGCAGCACTTGTCTCTCTCGCGCGGTCAATGGGTCTCTAGGCTTCTCTGACCTGGAGCGATAGGCATTCATAACCGCCCCAGAAACACCGGGACTCAGATAGACCTCCCCTCGGGAAACTTGCCGCAGGGCTTGGACTAGATCGCTTGCAACCTGACTCTTCAAAACGTAGCCCTTCACTCCTGCATCGAGAGCCTCGGAGAGATATTGCTCTTCATCATGCTGCGTCAAGAGAATGGTCTTCGCTTTCGGAGAGGAAATGCTCATTTGCCGCGCGGCGTCAAGCCCATTCAGTACGGGCATGGTTATGTCCATCACGGTGATATCCGGCTTCAGGGATTGCACGTAGCGCAAGGCCTCTTGGCCATCGGAAGCTTCGGCAACGATTTGGAATCCTTCGCGCTCGAGCAACGACCTGAGGCTCTGGCGGACCAGGACATGGTCTTCTGCGAGCACAACACGGATTGCCATCTGAACACCCCTATTGCACTGGAACGCGGATCAAGAGTTTTGTTCCTCGACCGGGTGCGGAGTCGATCGAGAGCGTGCCGCCAATCGCGCTCAATCGTTCCTGCATGCCGATGAGTCCCAACCCTGAGTGCCTTCGATCTGACTGAACGGCTCGAAGGTCAAATCCTGAGCCATCATCCTCGACCGAGCAGGAAAGCACGCGCCCTGCACGGCGCACTTGAATCGATACCTGGCTGGCCTTGGAATGTTTCGCTGCATTGGCCAATGCTTCCTGTACAACACGATAGAGGGCGATTTCTATTGCGCCGGGCAGGCGTCCAGAGAATCTCGTCCTGATCTGAATGCGAAGATTGCAGCGCTTAGTCACACTGTCGGCTAGAAATCGAATCGCCGGAATCCAGCCTAAATCATCCAAAATGGTCGGACGAAGCTCATGGGAATACCGCCTTAGTTGCTCCTCAACTTGATCCAACAGCTGCTCGATCTGCTTACATTGCTCCTGCTGGGGCTTCGGCAACCCCCGCTCCACATCGGCCAATGCCAGGCGGACGGCCACGAGCAATTGACCAGATTCGTCATGCACGGAATGGGCGATGCGCCTGATTTCTTCCTCGAGGGTTTCATTGAGTTGGCGAAGCGCTTCGACGGCATCTTGGAATCCCCGGCGCGCCATCTCGTAAGGAGATAGGCTCTCTCCAAGGAAACAGGCACTCGCCCGTAGGATCTCCATTCGAGATTCCGTACCTTGCGCTTCGTTCAATAAATCCAACAAGATCACTTGGTTGAGAGAGGCAATTTCTAAAAGGCTTTTCCCGCTTTCCATGCCTTGACGGCCGAGTTCGTACGCGTGTATGAGCTCTTCCTCACCGCTTCGGACCACATAGGTTCGCAAGGCAGACCGATACGCGTCCTCGAAGCTCCTTTGTGATTCTTTACCGATACTTGCTGCAACTCTCATGCCCGAATTCCACTCAGGCGAAGGGCCAAAACAAGGGCGTCATCGGTCCCCGTCTGATATCGCTGCAGGATTCTGTCGGCAGCTCGCTGGGGACTTTCGAGACCAAATAGGCCTTCCATGAATTCGTCTTTCACTCCATCGGTCGCAAAGACCAGGGTGTCTCCCCGGCTGACTGGGAGGACGGCCGCTTGAAGTGAAGGCAACTGGGAGCCGACCACGCCTCCGCGAAGCATCAAAACCTCCCGGCCGCTTCCATTCTGGGCGTTGGCTCGCAACAGCACGCCTTGCACATTTCCAACACCAAGCCATGTCATCAGGCCATGCGATAGCTCAATGGAGGCAAGGCTCAGAACGACACCGCGGGTCGATCGAAGTTCCTCGTGGCACAGCTGCACGAGCGTGATGATCGGTTGATCGGCATGAGCCTTGAGAATCAAGGTTGCCGCCTTTGCGGCGGCAGCGGCGCTCTCTCCATGACCGATTCCGTCAATTGCGGCGACAAGGAGGCCGTCCGAGCGGGGACAAATCAAATGGAGATCGCCCGACTCGCCTTGGCCCGGAAGGGCAACTTTGGCAATACCATAATCAGCCGGAGGCAGACTCATTGTTTCCATTTTTTCACCGACACAACTGTCCCGCGGCCAGGGCGCGACCTAATCTCAAATTCGTCCATCAGACGACGGACTCCTGGTAGCCCCAGCCCGAGGCTTCCAGACGTAGAGAAACCGTCGCGTAAAGCCTGTTGAATATCACGGATCCCTGGCCCTGCGTCTGACGCTACTACCAAAATGCCCTCGCGATTCGAACCGTGGATCGCTTGCATTGTAATCTCACCTTTGCCGGCGTAGGCAAGGATGTTACGTGCCAATTCGGAGATGGCAGTTGCTATGAAGGTTGCATCGACTCCCGAGAATCCAAGTTTGGTTGCCAGGGCGCGGCCTTCCTGCCGAGCGGACACAATATCCTGGTCGGAATTGATGACCACTCGAATTTCCCCGGCTGGCACAATGCTCTCTCAGTCAGTCATCTTGGATTTCTCAATCAAGTACGCAAGCCCTTCTTCCAAGTCGAGAGCGGTAGAAACTCCCTCCAGTGTCAAACCAAGCTGCACCATGGCAAAAGCCACTTCTGGTTGAATCCCAACAATCACGGTCTCCGCACCGCGTAGCCGGATCATGTGCGCGATCTCTCGAAGCGTGCGCGAGGCAAACGAGTCCATAACGTCCATGGCCGTGACGTCCACGATGACGCCGCGCGACCGAAACTTGACCACCTGTTGCAGGAGCCCTCGACGCAGATTTTCCAGGTCCGCGTCCGAGAGGGCGGCCTGAAACATGGCGATTAGGAACTCTCCCTGCTTGAGAATGGGAACTTCCACTTGGCCTTCCTTGCCCCACCTACCGAGGTTCCGCCACTGCCATCACTTTGTATCCGAGCAATCTCTCCGCCTGTTCGATTCCACCTTGCAGGTCGCCGACCGTATTCATCTTTCCGAGGTCCACTCCTATCGTTACCAGTGTCTGGGCAATTTCCGGCGAAAGGCCAGTAACAATTACCGTTGCGCCAAGGAGCCGCGAGGCTTCAACCGTTTGGACAAGGTGATTCGCGACAGTGACGTCCATCGCAGCCACACCCGTAATATCGATCACCACCACTTTCGCTCGATTGGTTCGAATCCCACGAAGAAGCTGCTCGGTCAATTGCCGCGCCCGCTGCGGATCGATGACTCCAATGATCGGCAGAATCAAAAGCCGCTCGCGAACCTGAAGCACGGGAGTGGAAAGCTCGCGAATCGCTTCTTGTTGCTGGCGTATTACGCGCTCGCGTTCCTGGACGAATCCGACCGCGACGGTGTTGGCAATGCGGTTTGCTGCGGGTTCATAGGCATCCAATATGCGGTTCAACTTCTTGAAATCGGCTTGGTATTTCGCGAAAAGTGATCTTGCAAGGACGTCGCGCAGAAGCAGGACGATTCCGACCACTTCGTGCGTCTCAACACCTCGCGGGATGATGCGTTCGGAAAGGTTTCGCGCATAAGCCTGCAACGCCTCAAACGTCTCGGTCTCGAGAGCCTCTACGTAACTGTCATAAACTGAAGTTGCTTCCGCGAAAATCTCCTCTTTGGTCATCGCGGTGAGAAGGCGGGTCTCGGAAATACGACCTACCCACTCCTCGCGGAGCTGGGTTCGGTTCTGTCGCAAGTGTGCTACGAGTTCTCGAAGAAGCTCTGACGGTTCTTCCCTCATCACCAACTCGGAGGTCGCGTTGTTTCGAGTCCCTGAATCTTTCGCTGAGGTTTCTCGTTTTGCCATGAATCTAGTCTCCTAGAACAGAAGATAGCAAGCCCTCGAATCTTGGCCTCTTAAATCGCACGAACATCCGTAGAGGGATACCATTCAGCACCCGATCCCTCAAGCAAGGAAACGCCCGAAACCGGGCTCAGGTAAATACCCGCGTCCCTGCGGACTCTTTACCGACTCGAGGCCTCCCACCGGTTCGCCTGGGGTGCGCACACGCAACAGCCTCTCTTGTTGGGGAAATCACCCAGCCCCACTTTCGGGGAATTCCCCGATTTTCGCGGACCTCATCCCGTGCGATTGTGGCCCGGTTAAGTTCCATCGTACGGGGATCGTATTCTACAGGAGGCGTCATGCCAGCACGAAGTTCGGAGGGTGAAAATGGCCATCAAACACGCTCCCTCGGCCGCCATCGGCCGCCTATCGTCTTAAACCGCGAGCCAATCGGTACCGATCGACAGCCGGAGAAAGGTCCTTCCGGCGGGGACCTCGAAGGATTGCTCTCCTGCGCTTTGTTGGCAGGTGACAAAGAGCTTGGCAGCGTTGTGCGCGAGGTAGATGAAATTGCCAAGGCTTTGAGGTCGGGGGCCTCAGACGCACAGGCACTTCGCGTGGCCGTTCACCCCGCAGTGTGGAGCGCCGTTCGGCACGTTATAGTAGAACGAGAACTACGTTATCTGGCACTCACCGACGATCTGACCTGTTTGTACAACCGGCGCGGTTTCTTCGCTGCGGCGACGCAACAACTGAAGCTTGCGCAGCGGAACAAGCAAGGTGTTTCGCTGTTCTTTTGCGATGTCGATAATTTAAAGAAGATCAATGACGCCTACGGGCACCGAGAGGGTGATCTGGCGTTGGTCCGCGTCGCGGATGCGCTGGAGGGCGCGTTCCGTGATTCCGACACTCTAGCCCGGCTGGGTGGAGACGAATTTGCGGTCTTGGCCCTCGAGGCGTCCAGCCAGGACAACGGAGCGATACTTCGTCGATTGGAAACAAGTCTCAAGAAATCAAATGCAATTGAGTCTCGTTACGATCTCTCGCTCAGCGTCGGCGTCGCGCGTTTCGATCCGCAGCACTCGGTCTCGCTGGGACAGCTCATGGAGAGGGCGGATCAAGCGATGTATGAACAAAAACGGAAGCGACCAGAGCTTTGACTGGGCAACTTTTGAACAACAGTCCAGCCCCCTGAAAACTATAACTGCGGAGGAATCCAGGTCCGATGCGATCAGAGGGAAGAATTGAGAAAAGAGTTGCCGTCAAGATACCGGTTCATCTTGTGCCGGAGGGAAATACCTTCGTCGCGGAGCCGACAACAATAATCAACATCAGTCGGCGTGGCGCTTGCGTACTTGCCGGTAGGCACTGGGAACCAGGCGAGCAGTTGTGCCTCGCCTCCTCTCTAAGAAACTTTCGGCGGGAAGCAAGAGTCGTCTATTGTCATCCGCGTTCCAACGGGCAATTCTGCATGGGCTTGGAATTCGACGCGAGTATCGGGGACCGGAATAATGCGCTGTGGAGCAGTTCCACGTTGATTTCATAGCCAGAAACTCCGGGGAGGATCAACGTGAGGGCTGTAGACTCGTTCAGAGTCCTTTGTCCTGGGTGGCGGGCAACACACGCGGTGACGTGCCGATAAAAATGCCCGATCGACGGTGACCATTTTTCAGTGCGATAAGATAAATGACCGTGCTCTAAACAGTCTCGTCCGTGCCGCCGGTGATTGCAATCAGCTCACATGGAAGCTGTGCTGATGGTCCGTATTCTCCCGCTTCCCGAGTTGGCTGGCGCTTTGGTTCTGCTGAGCATTTTCAGGCGCGCTCGAAAAAGAATGTAACTTACCGCGCTTTTGGCAGCTCCTCATCGCTGTAGCCGTATTGCGAAATCACGCAGCTCTCATTCACACCGACAATTCAACCGCATCGGGACGCACAATCTCTTGCCAGCGAGTGAGTGTATGCCAGTCTTGACAAACTTTCAGATTAGATAGATTCTAGATTGGTGATGGACACCGCAGCGATCAAACGGTCCTTGGAAGGCAGCGGTCTGCGATGCACGCCGCAGCGTTACGCCGTGATGGCGTTCCTGATGGAATGCAACCGGCATCCGACGGCCGCGGAAATCTTCAAAGCTGTGAATCGAATGGATCCGCGCTCTTCAAGGGCCACCACTTATAACAATTTGCGGGACCTGGTGCAGGCCGGATTGGTGCGGGAAGTAGCCGTCGAGGGGCGCGCCGCGCGATTCGATGTAAAGGGCATGCGACATCACCACTTCATCTGCGATCGTTGTGGAAACGTCGAAGATGTGAAGTGGTATGGGGTGCCCAAACCTGCCCGCGGCTCGCTAGGAAAGCGAATTCTTCGCGAATGCGAGCTCATTTTCCGGGGGCTCTGCTCGAAATGCGCTCCGAGGCGCGCCTCCCGATAGGTTTCGAACGCATATAAGCACTCGCCGAACTGCCCACGACGTCGAACGCTGACCGGCGCCGGCGCGAATGAGAAAGTCAAGATGGGTTTGAAGTTCGTCACTTTTGTTTGCTTAAAAGTTTCACCACTCAAGAAATCAGAAAAAGGAGCAAAGAATGGCAACCGAAGCGAAGTGCCCCGTCGTGCATGGGACCACGAGCGTTGGAATGAGATCGAACAGCGACTGGTGGCCGAAGGCGCTGAACGTGCGAATTCTGCGCCAGAACTCACCGAAGTCCGACCCGATGGGCGAGGACTTCCACTATGCAGAAGAGTTCAAGAAACTTGACTTCAAGGCGGTGAAGAAGGATTTGGAAGCGCTGATGACAAACAGCCAGGACTGGTGGCCTGCAGATTTCGGTCATTATGGAGGGCTTATCATTCGCATGGCCTGGCATGCCGCGGGCACCTATCGCATCGGCGACGGGCGCGGTGGCGCCGGCTCCGGCCAACAACGGTTCGCTCCGCTCAACTCCTGGCCGGACAACGCCAACCTCGACAAAGCGCGCCGGCTGCTTTGGCCGG
>Ga0335072_10006174_pt1 | contig 17549 bp, 16 predicted proteins | sample Lox_Sample_21_FD_206725 | JGI IMG/M metagenome (GOLD analysis project Ga0335072, IMG submission 206725) | Soil microbial communities from Loxahatchee National Wildlife Refuge, Florida, United States - Lox_Sample_2.1 | ecosystem: Environmental > Terrestrial > Soil > Wetlands | place: USA...
TCTTGGTGCCGTAGTAGAAGAAAATGCGGTCCACGCAGCCCGATTCGAGAGCCGTCCAATTGATTTTGCTGCCGGCTTCGATCATGAGCGAAAGGTACTGCTTCCGGCCCAGCCACTCGATGACGCCGCGCAGGTCGGAACGGCCACCGGGGCCATCGAGCACCAGCACCTGGACCCCGTGGTCGGCGGCGATCCGGCGGCGTTCCGGGGAGGACGCGGAGGTGGTGACCACCATCAGGTCGCTCTGCGCGCCACGCACCATCTTGGAATCGAGCGGAATGCGCAACTGCGAATCGAGCACGATGCGCAGCAGCGGACGGCAGCGTGGCAGGCCGGAGCGATCGGTGAGGGCCGGGTCGTCGGCCAGCACCGTGCCGATGCCGGTGAGGATGGCGTCGTGATCGTGACGCAGTTGCTGCACGTGGGCGCGGGCGCGGGTGCTGGTAATCCAACCGGTGTTATCGTCGGGCGCGGAGATTTTTCCGTCCAGGGTGATGGCCGTCTTCAGGGTCACCAGCGGGCGGCCGAAGCGCATGAAATGCAGGAACGGCTCGTTGAGCTTTGCCGCTTCCTCGGCGAATTCGGCCGCCATCTCGATTTCGATGCCGGCTTGGAGTAATTCGCGGAATCCCGTGCCCGCCACGCGCGGATTGGCGTCGCCGATGGGCGCTATCACGCGCGCGATGCCGGCGTGGATGAGCGCCGTGGTACACGGCGGCGTGCGGCCGAAGTGCGAACAGGGCTCGAGAGTGACGTACAGGGTGGCGCCGCGGGCGCGTTCTCCGGCCTGCGCCAGGGCGATGATTTCGGCGTGCTGAAGGCCGGAATAGGTGTGAAATCCGCGGCCCACCACTTCGCCATCGCGCACCAGCACCGCCCCCACCATGGGGTTCGGACTGGCCAGCGCGCGGCCCTGCCGCGCCAGGTCGAGGGCTTCGCGCATGAATTCGGGATTCATTTTTCGAACAGCGACTGGATGAACTTTTCGGCGTCGAACGGCAGCAGGTCTTCGACCTTTTCGCCCACCCCGACGTAGCGGATGGGGAGGTTCAGCTCGCGGGCGATGGCCACCACGATTCCACCCTTGGCAGTGCCGTCCAATTTGGTCAGTACGATGCCGGTAACGCCGGAAGTCTCGGTGAACCTGCGCGCCTGTTCCAAACCGTTCTGGCCGGTGGTGGCATCGAGCACGAGCAGCACTTCATGCGGCGCATCCGGAATCACTTTGCGCGCCGTGCGGCTCATCTTTTGCAGCTCCAACATCAGATTTTCCTTGGTCTGCAAACGGCCGGCGGTGTCGACCAGGACGTAATCGATTTTCCGCGACCTGGCCGACTGGACGGCGTCGAAAAGGACGGCGCTGGGGTCGGAACCCGGACCCTGCCGCACCACCTGAACGCCAGTGCGCTGCCCCCAGACTTCGAGCTGCTCGATGGCGGCGGCGCGAAAGGTATCGGCGGCGCACAGCAGGACGGAGCGGTTTTCCTGGCGGAATCGCTGCGCCAGTTTGCCGATGGTGGTAGTCTTTCCCGAACCGTTCACGCCCACCACCAGGACGACCGCGGGCGGCTCCGCAACGCGCGCGGGGGAGCGCTCACTGGCCGCGAGGATTTCGAGGAGCTGCTCGCGGATGAGCCCGCGAAGTTCGGCGGCATCGGCGAGCTGATGCCGCTCCACGCGCTGGCGGATGCGGTCGAGAATTTCCCCGGTGGTGCGTACGCCGATATCGGCGGAAAGTAGCGTGGCTTCCAGTTCCTCGAGCAGATCGGCGTCGATCTCTTTCTTGCCCTGGATTGCATCTTCGAGAGCATTGACCAAGCCGGCGCGGGTTTTCTGCACGCCGCTTTTCAATTTCTCCAGAAGCGATGGCTCCTGCTCGACGGAGCCGAAAAGGGTCTGAATCATTTGCAAATTATTTTAGCAGTTTCGGGTTTTCTCTCCGATTTTGGCCAGGAGACGCGAGGCCAACCGTACCATGTTCGCTGAGGGCTTCCAACCCTCACCACACCCGGCAGGCGTTCTCCTTTACCATCGGCGCGGGAGCTTTGCAGGCGAATGCCTTTTGGAATTCCGGCATATTCTGCAGAGTGCCGTCCACGCGGAAGCGGCCGGGAGAGTGCGGGTCGGTTGCCGCCAGATTCCTCGCCGCCTGGGGCGTGACATTCTCGCACCAGATTTGGGCGAACCCGAGGAAGAAGCGCTGTTCGGGCGTAAAGCCGTCGATCTTGCCGCTCGGATTGGCTTTCAGGGCGTCTTCCAAGGCCAGGTACGCCACCCGGAGCCCGCCATTATCGGCGGTGTTTTCGCCGAGCGTCAGGCGGCCGTTCAGCTTTACGTCATCCACCGAGGTGAAACCCGAATACTCGTCGGCCACGCAGGAGGCGCGCTTTTCGAATTCGGCGCCGTCTTGCGGGGTCCACCAGTCGCGCAGGTTGCCATCGCCGTCGAACTTGCGCCCTTGATCGTCGAAGCCGTGGGTCATTTCATGTCCGATCACGGCTCCGACGCCGCCATAATTCACCGCCATATCGCGGCGCGGATCGAAGAATGGCGCCTGGAGGATGCCGGCGGGGAAGTTGATGCTGTTGGTCTGGGGGCTGTAAAAGGCGTTGACCGTGGGCGGGGTCATGGTCCATTCGGTCTTGTCGGTGGCGTGGCCGATTTTCTCGATCCGCTGCAAGGTCATGGCTTCGGCGGCGCGTTCCACGTTGCCGAGATAGTCGTCCGCCGCTATGGTGACGTGGCTATAATCGCGCCATTTTTTCGGGTACCCCACATTGTTGGTGATGGCTTTGAGCTTCACGATGGCGGCGGCCTTGGTGGCGTCTGTCATCCATGGCAGCGACTGGATATCGTCGCCCATGGCGCGCTCCAGGCCCACTACCAGCGAAGTGATCTGCGTCTTGGCATCGGCGCCGAAGGCCAACTGGATGTACTTCTGGCCGAGGAGATCGCCGAGCGCGCGGTCGGTGGCCGACACGCATCGCATGTTGCGCGGGCGCGGTTCCTTCACGCCGTTGATATAGTGCTGCCAGAAGTCGAAGTCTTCGTCTTCAAACGGCTGGGCGAGCATGGTGGCGGAAGCGTGCAGCAGATGATAGGTGAAATACGCGCGCCAGGTATCCAGGGGCTGCGTTCCAATCTCGCTGTCGAAACCATTCAGGCCGTTGGGATAAGCCACGTTGAGCGTCTCGAATGCGGGCGCGCCCACGGCTTTGAAATAAGCGTCCCACGGGAACCCCGCCCACTTTTCAGCCAGGAAGCCGCGCGGCTCCATGTTGTACGTCTTGTTGGGATCGCGCATGCTGACGCGATCGAGCGAGTGTTTCGCGAGGGTGGTCTCGAAATCCAGTACTTTGGCCGCCTTGGCCGCCGCCAGGTCGGGACTATCGCCGGCGAGTTGAAACATCTTGGCGACATGCTCGACGTAGTGTTTGCGGATGTCGACCGACTTGGGATCGGTCTTGAGATAGTAATTGCGATCCGGCAGGGAGAGCCCGCCGGGACGAAAACCGGCGATGGTGCGATTGGAATCTTTGGGGTCCGGTTGGGCGCCGAAACTGAAGAGGACGCCGACACCCATGCGCTGCAGACGCGCCGCTTCCGCCGCGATACCGGCCATGTCCTTGATGGCGGCGATGCGATCGAGTTCGGGCTTAAGCGGCTCGATGCCCCTTTTCGCCAGAGTGGCGGTGTTCATGCAGCTGGCATAGAAATCGCCGATCATCTGGTCGATGCCGGTGCGATCGGTCTTCGCCTCGGCACTTTGCAGGATATCGAGCAGGACGTGCTCATTGTGCTCCTGGAGTTCATTGAAGCGGCCATAGCGCGACCGGTCGGCCGGCAGCGGGTGGCTGGCGACCCAGTTTCCGCAAGCGTACTGGTAAAAATCGGTACACGGGTCGACGGCCGTGTTCATGGCGGGTTTATCGATGGAGGAGGCCGGCCCGCGCGGCGTCTGGGCAAACACCGCGAGCGATACCACGCAAACGAGAAGGAATCGGGTAGTCATATATTGCAGAGTTCGACTTCCGATTTTAACGCTCTCGTTTGCGGGGCGGGCAATCCTGCCGCAGACCTAGCGGCCGCGGTCTACTGCGCCGGCTTCATCGAGTTCATTCCCACCAGCCGGGTGTCCTTCGTGATACAGCTCATCTGCAGGTTGTATCCGTTGGGCGTCTGCGTGTGAAAGCTTTTGTACGCCGTCTCGTGGATGTCGCCGGTATTTCCGGTATCGATCTGGGCACGCAGTCCGTGCTTTTCCAGAAAATCTTTGACGGCGTCGGGATCGAACGGCTGGATGCCGAACGAGATGTGGTCGATGCCCGGAGTCCGGGGTCCGCGACCCCTGCCGTTCGCCGGCGGCTTGCCGAAATTCGGATCGTTGGGATTGCCGCCGCGGAGAAGGGCGTCCCCGACGTCGCCCATCAGCACCTCTTCCTGACTGCCTTCGTCGTAGGTGCCCTTCCAACCCAGCAGATTGGTGTAGAAGGAAACCTTCGCCTTATAGTTGGCTGCTCCGAAGGAAAAGTGGTCGAGCCACACCGTCTGCCAACCGGTGGCCGCAAATGGCAGTTCGGCTTCGAGCCTGGCGGTGGGCGGGGTCTTGCGCGCCTTCACGAGGCCCTTGCTGTTGCCGATCTGCAGATCCATTCCATCCGGATCCTTGACATGAAAGCTCTCGAATCCGTGGCCGTCGTCGTCGGCGACCGGATTGAGATCGCGCTTGCGGAGTTCCGCTTCCACGGTTTTGGCTTTCCACGGTTCGATGGCGAAGGCGATGCCGTCCACCACCACTCTCTTTTGTTCCGGCGGCGCGGCCTTGAAGATTGCCGACCCCCAGTTGCCGATGTCGAGAACGGCCTGATTGCCGTCGTCGCTGCGCAGCTTCCAGCCCATCAGGGCGATGTAAAACGCGGCTTCCTTGCGGTAGTCCGGCACCTGGAACGAGATGTGTTCGAGGGCGACGGTCTTCCATCCGGTGGGCTCGAAGAGCGGCTTGATGGGCGCGGTGGCCACCTCTTTGGACATTGGGCAGGCCGGAGTGTTGTAGCCATTTTTGCAACGGCCCTGTGCAAACAGGGACGCGGCGAAGGGTACACCGGCGGCGGAGGCGCTCAAGGCGCGGAGCAGAGAACGACGGGTTCGCAGATTCGACATATGGGAAGAGATTATATTACAGCCGGCCGGGCCCGGTTCACGATTTCGCTTGACATCGCACCCAAACAGTACTAATAAATTAGTATGCGACGGCGGAGCACCATCCTCACTGAACAGGAACTGGAAATCATGAAGATTGTCTGGGACCGAGAAAGCGCAACTGTTCGCGACGTATACGAAACGTTGCTCGAACGGCGCAAGGTGGCTTACACCACGGTCATGACCATGATGAAAATCCTGGAACACAAAAAATACCTGAAGCGGACGCAGGCGGACCGTGCGTATGTGTACCGTCCGGCACAGCCGAAGAGGCAGGTGGTGGGCGCGATGGTGCGGGATTTCATCAATCGGGTGTTTAACGGAGCTGCGGAACCCCTGTTGGTTCACCTGGTGGAAGAGCACGACCTGTCTCCCGAGGAACTGGAAGAGATCGCGAGGCTGAGGAGGAAACCATGAGTTGGGGGCTCATTTTCGACAACCTGGCGGCTTACAGCCTGCAAATCGGCATGCTGGTGGCAGCGGCATCGGTGGTTCCGGCCGTTCTGCGCCTGCGGCAGCCCGGCGGGAGGCTCCTCTACTGGCAGATTCTGCTGGCAACGTGCTTACTGCTGCCGTTCCAGCCATGGAAGCAAGTTGTGGCGAGCGGTACCGCGGAGGTGACGGCGGTGGTCGATGCCATCCAGCCGGTGCATCGTCCGTCCACATTCCATTTGCTTCCGCGGAGTGAGATCGTGGTGCTGCTGGTGCTGGCGGGCATTGCCATCCGGCTGGGATGGCTGGCCGCGGGCTTCTGGAAATTGCGGCGTTACCGCCTCCATTCCCGGCCGCTCGAACCCGCGCCGGCGTGGAGCGTGGAAGCTTCGCTGCTGGTCTGCAACGAGGTCGTGGGGCCCGTCACATTCGGCTGGCGAAAGCCTGTGGTACTGCTGCCGGCGCGCTTCCCGCGACTTGGTGCGGACATGCAGGAAGCCATTCTCTGCCACGAAATCATGCACGTGCGGAGGCGCGATTGGGTGCTTACCGTGGCGGAGGAAATCGTGCGGGCGGTCTTGTGGTTTCATCCCGCCATCTGGTGGCTGCTGGGCGAAATCGGCCTGGCGCGCGAACAGGAAGTGGACCGGTTGGCCATCGAAATTACCCGGGAGCGCGAGCATTACATGGACGCTCTGCTGGCCATCGCGGGAGCGGGCGGGCAGCTCGACCTCGCGCCGGCGCCGCTGTTTCTGCGTAAGCGGCATCTCAAGCACCGGGTGATTCTGATCTTGCAGGAGGCGCGTATGTCCAAAGCTCGATTGATCTCAACGCTCACGACGGGGTTGGCGATTCTGGCAGCTGCCTGCTGGCTGATCACGGGCGCGTTCCCGCTGACAGCCCAACCGCAGGCCGTCAACGATGCCGCGGGCGTGACGGTACTCCTCAACGGTTCGCAGATTCTGCACCGTACCGCGGTGCATTATCCGGCGGCGGCGCTACAGCACGGTGTGCAGGGCACGGTCGCGGTGGAAGTCGATCTCGATTCCACCGGCAACGTCAGCGATGCTCGTGTGCTGAGCGGTCCGGATGAATTGCGGCGGGCGGTGCTGGAGTCGGTGCTCGAATGGCACTTCACGCGCGACGCGGCGAACTCCACGCGGGAGGTGCAGGTAGCGTTCGAGATGCCGAAGATGGGGGTCGCGGAAGGCATCGTGGGCGGGGTTCCGAGCGGCGTTGCGGGAGGTGTTGCGGGGGGCGTGCCGGAAGGCATTTTTTCCAACCAGTCCTCAGCGCGGCCGCTCCGTATCCGCGCGATCTCTGTCTCCGGATTATCGAGCCAAGAAGCCGCAGACCAGCTGAGGGCCTTGTTACCCGTGGATGTTGAAGAGGATTTTACCCCGGATGCCCTGCAAAAGACCGTAGAAGCTGTGCAGGCATTCGATCAACACCTGATCGTCCGCACGAGAAGGATGCCTCCGAACGGCGTGGAATTGCAGATCGGCACTCCTGAGTCCTTCGCGCGCCGCGCCGAACTGCCTCCCACGCGCTCATCAATTGAAATTTCTTCCTCGATCCCCCCACCGCCGCTACCGCCTCCCACGCCGGACGGAATCGCTCAGACGCCGCCTTCTAAGATCCGGGTTGGCGGCAATGTGCAGTCGACGATGATCGTCAGTAAGGAGCCCCCGGTTTATCCGGAAATGGCCAAGGCGGCACGCGTTCAGGGCGTCGTTCACCTGGCGATCCTTATCGCCAAGGACGGCACCGTTCAGGAAATTCACTCTCTCGGCGGCCCGGCGATGCTCATCGGGGCCGCGATGGACGCGGTGAAGAGTTGGGTGTATAAGCCGACATTGCTGAATGGCGAGCCCGTCATGGTGGAAACCAACGTCGACGTGAACTTCACATTAGCTCAATAAGAGAGGAAAGCATGGCTAAGACGCTTCTGTTCTCAATTCTCGCCGCCGCCTGCCTGGCGCTCGCCCTCCCACAAGACCCGACCGATGGCATGGGAGTGACGGTATCGCTGAATGGCGCCGAAATCCTGCACCGCGAGGGCGTCGGCTATCCACCTTCCGCAATGCGGAACGGTATTCAAGGCACGGTCTCCGTCGAGGTGAAGATCGGCCCGACGGGCGAGGTAAGTGACGCCCAGGTGCTCACGGGTCCGAAAGAGCTGCGCAAAGCGGTGCTGGAGTCCGTGCTGGAGTGGCATTTTGCGCAGTCGCTTGCCGGCGCCACGCGCATGGTCGAGGTTGCATTCACCACGCCGAAAATTCCACCCCTAGGTAGTGGCACCGCGCTCCCCGCGATTCAGCCTGGCACGATCCGCAGCATCCAGGTTCAGGGCCTTTCGGCCGAGGGGCGCGCCGGATTGCTCGCCGTCCTGCCGGTGCATGAAGGCGACCAGTGGAACTCCGACGTCGCCGGAGAGGCGATGCAGGCCGTAAAAGCTTACGATGAGCATCTCTCGATCCGGCAGCAAGCGGTAAGTCAGTCGCCGAGCGGCGCGGCGCAATTGGACCTGGTGATTTCCACTGCTCCGCGCATCAGGGTCGGCGGCAATGTGCAGAGCGCGATGGCGATTCGCAAGGTGCCTCCGGTCTATCCTCCAGACGCCAAGGCGGCCCGCATTCAGGGCAGTGTTCATCTGTCGGCGATCATCGGACCGGATGGCGCCGTTCAGCAGGTGACGGTTCTCGGCGGACCGCCGGAACTCTCCCAGGCCGCGGTGGACGCCGTGAGGCAGTGGGTCTACAAGCCCACGCGGTTGAACGGCAATCCAGTGCAAGTCGAAACCAACATCGATGTCAATTTCACGCTGGCCAATTAAGGCGGCTCTGGGCCTGTTTTTTGCCGGTGCCGGCTTCGGTCAGACGCCGATGTTCGAGGCCGCGTCTGTAAAGGTCGTCGATCTTGCCTCGCGGCCGGTTTTCGGCAACAGCGGAGGGCCGGGCACGAGCGATGCCGGCCGCATTCACCTGTGCTGCGTGGGAATGTTCGCGCTGCTGATGCGCGCGTACGACGTAGATCTGGACCAGATCGCCGGACCGTCCTGGATCATGGACAACATGGGGCCGGTGCTATACCAGATCGACGCCACCATGGCACCCGGCACGACGAAGCCGCAGTACCGGCTCATGATGCAGAACCTGCTTGCAGAACGCTTTCATCTCGCGATACACCGCGAAGCGCGCAATTTCCCAGCCTACGCGATGGTCATCGCGAATGGCGGACCGAAGCTGAAGGAGTCCAAGGGAGACGACGGTGCCGTCGCGCCGGAGAATCCGCCGATGCCGCCGAAGCGCGCGGCCGACGGCACGTTTGCGCTTCCGCCGGGACCGCAAATGCTCACCGCATTGGGTCGCGGCATGGTTCACGTGCAGGCGCAGGAGAAAACTTTGGGCGATCTGGTGAAAGGCATGGGCCGGCTGATTGCCGACTCGCAGGGCGCCGATCCCGGCGATTTCACCTCGCCCAAAGCGCGCGTGATGGACCGCACCGGGCTGACCGGAAAGTACGATTTCACGCTGGAGTTTGCCTGCGAAGGCTGCCGCGGTTCATCCGCGCCCGATGAGGGCGCCGGTCTGCCGAGCATTTTCGGGGCGCTTGAAAAGCAGCTCGGATTGAAGCTCGAAAAAAGGCACGACGTCCAGCTGGACGTAATAGTGGTCGATCGCGTCGATAAGACTCCGACCGAAAACTGACTAGGGCGGCCCTCAGCATATCCTCGCAACGCCATCCCTGAAAAGCGCGGAAAGATCTGGCGGAAAGGCCTACGGTAAAATTATCCTTTAAAGGCCTGCGCCGCTCATGAGAATCGCCATCCTTTCCGATATCCACGACAACGTATGGAAGCTCGACTCGGCACTGCACTCGGTGCGCGATGCCGACGTCATGCTGTGCTGCGGCGATCTTTGCTCGCCATTCATCGTGCACCAGTTGGGGCGGGGCTTCCGCGGCCCCATTCACATCGTTTTCGGCAATAACGATGGCGACCTCTACCGCATTTCGTCCAACGCGCGGCAATACGGGCAGATTCGCCTTCATGGCGAGCTTTTCCGCGACGAATTCGACGGCCGGCGATTCGCCATGAATCACTACGACAGCATCGCGCGGTCGCTTGCCCGGTCGGGCGAGTTCGATGTGGTTTGCTTTGGACACAACCATGTCTTTTCGGTGGAACTCATCGGCAAAACGCTGGCCATCAACCCGGGCGCCATCATGGGTGCGACTTTCGCGCCCGATGGCACTCGCACCGATGTTTCGTCCACTTTTGTGATCTACGAGACGTTTACGGGCGAAGCCGCGCGGTTCGAAGCCTAGCCCTCATGCCGCAGGCCAGGGTCGCGTTTCAATATCCCAGTTTCCGGCTGTATATGACGGCACGGTTCCTCATCACCGTGTCGTCCGAAATGCAATCGGTGGCCATCGGCTGGCAAGTGTACGATTTAACGCACCGGCCGCGCGATTTGGGACTGGTGGGCCTGTCGCAGTTTCTTCCCGGCATCCTGCTGTTCCTGCTGGCGGGGCACACCGCCGACCGCGTGGCGCGCCAGCGAATCCTGCAAACCTGTTACCTGGCCTTTTCGGCCGTCTCCCTGGCCCTGGTGTCGCTCACACTTCACGGCCTTCGCTCGGTATGGCCCATCTATGCGGTGCTGCTGATGAACGGCACGGTCCGCGCGTTCAACATGCCCACCAGCCAGGCGTTTCTGCCGCAACTGGTGAAGGAGCGGGATTTTCCCAACGCCGTCACCTGGTCGTCTTCGATTCTACAGGCGGCGCTGACCATCGGACCGATGACCGGCGGTCTGCTCTACAGCCTGGCCGGCACTCCGGTACCGGTTTACGCTACGGCGGCGGTAGCCTACCTCATCGGCCTCGCGGCGATCTCGCGCATTCGCGTGCAGGTACCGCAGCGCCCGCGCGGTACGGCGTCGCTGAGCGTGATACTCGAAGGCCTGCGCTTCATCTGGCGCGAGAAGCTGATTTTGGGAGCGATTTCGCTGGACCTGTTCGCCGTCCTGCTAGGCGGCGCGGTGGCGCTCCTGCCCGTCTACGCCAAGGACATCCTGCACGCCGGCACCAGCGGCCTCGGAATCCTGCGCGCCGCTCCCGGCGTTGGCGCCATCGCCATGGCGGTATTGGTGGCCAATCGTCCCATCACCCGCAAGGCCGGCCGCACGATGCTGGCGTGCGTTTTCGGATTTGGCGGGTTCACCATGGTATTCGGACTCTCGCGCAACCTGGCCCTTTCGCTGGCGGCGCTCATGCTGCTGGGCGCCTGCGATATGGTAAGTGTCATCATCCGCCACACGCTGGTGCAGTTGGGCACGCCCGACGAAATGCGCGGGCGCGTCAGCTCGGTGAACATGGTCTTCATCGGAGCCTCGAATGAAGTGGGCCAGTTCGAATCGGGCATCACCGGGGAATGGTTCGGCACGGTGCCGGCGGTGGTGTTCGGCGGTTTGGGCACACTGGTCGTAGTGCTCGCCTGGGCATGGATGTTTCCCTCGCTCCGGGATGTGGACCGGCTGCCGGGGTCTACCAGCGGCTCCGGCGGTGCCACTCGCCCCCGCCCCAACCACCCGCGTCGATGAGGACGGCGACGATCAGGATCAGCAGGTTGACGCCAGCCAGCGGCTGGTGATTATTCACCATCCACGCGTAAACCAGGGTGGTGAGCGGCAGGAAAATGAATCCCAGCACGGGAATCAGGATTCCGTGATAGGCGCGCGACAGATAGTTCGTGAGGAAGAACAGCAGCGCCAGGATCACACGGGGGAACGCGACCACGATAATCAGCAGGAGGCACGGCATATCGCCTCGATTGTCGCAGAACCGGGCCCGCTTGCACCGTACGCCTTCGCACCCGTAGAATCAAGACTTCGCATGAATCCCTCGCCGCGCACCGTCCTGGTTGTGGATGACGACCGTCAGATTCTGGGGCTGGTCGAGAAAATGCTCCGGCCCCAGGGCGTCACGGTGCTGTCGGCGAACCGCCCGTCGGCGGCCCTTAAAATCTGCGAAGAGCAGACCGTAGACGTGCTGATCTCCGATGTGATGATGCCGGAAATGGACGGCGGGCGCCTGGCGGAGCGTTTTCTGCAACTGCGGCCTGAAGGCCGCGTCATGCTGATCTCGGGACAGGCGAAAACGCCCGCGGCGGCCAAGCTGCCCAATGTGCGCTTCCTGCGCAAGCCATTCTTTCCCTCCATGCTGGTACAGGAGCTGCGCGAGTTGCTGAGAGAGTGAGCGGCGGCCGAAAACGGGTGGCGCTTCCGCTTGACAACCATCCCGCCGACGATGCCGTGCATAACAAGCCTTGCTACCAACAGCATCCGGTTGTGCCCGTGGAATCGATCGTGAACTGATGAAAGGGAACATCAGCCTGCTCTCGCGCGGCGAATTGTCTAGGTACGAGATCTTCCAGGAGGCCGCGCGCGGCAGCCGGCGCGGCCATCGCTTTCTTGCTCATGCGATTGATGGGCGATGTGCTTTACAAACTGGATCCGCGCGCCCCGGCATCGTTCGTGTGGGCGGCCGCGGTGATGGTCGTGGTAGCGCTCGCCGCCAGCCTATTTACCGGCAGCTATGCCGCGCACCGATCCGGTGCGGGTATTGCGGGATTGATTTTCTACGGCCGCGCCGTCAGCAGCACAGGCGTCTCTATCGCCCTGCCGTCGCGCACGACCTTGACCACCACGCGATCGCCGGGCTTTTTCGCCCGCAGTGCGTAGGTGAAATCGTAGAGATTGTCGATCTTCTTGCCATCGAATTCCACCATCACGTCGCCGGCCTTGAGTCCCGCCTTAGCGGCCGGTGAACCCGCGGTGATGTCCGCGAACTTCACACCCTTGACGCCTTCGCCGAAATCGGGGACCGAGCCGAACCACGGTCCGTATCCGCTGCCCGAACCGCTTACCGGACCAACTCCGCCCTGGCCGTGGGGATTCGGCGCGGCTTTCACGAACTGCGGCCGGCCAGGTTCGTCGCGCAGGTCATCGGTGACCTCCGATACCATCGCCAGCAGCTCAGCGGCATCGGGCGCATCGATCTTGTCCGCCGTGTCGGAGGGCTTGTGGTAATCGCTGTGCAGGCCGGAGAAGAAAAACAGCGACGGCACCTGCCCCGCAATGAACGACGTGTGATCGCTAGACGACGACTCCGGCCCTTCCGAGAAATCGATCTTCAGCGGATATTTCGGGGTGACGCTTTCGAGGAGCGCGCGCAGTCCGGTTCCCGTCGCTGTGCCGCCAACAAAGACCTTGCCGTTGCGAATGCGGCCGATCATGTCCATATTGATCATGGCGACCGCCTTGTTGAGAGGCAGTTCCGGATGCGCGACGTACCACGCCGACCCCAGCAGTCCCATTTCCTCGCCCGCGAAGTTCAAGAACAGGATGCCGCGTTTCTGTTTCGGCTGTTTGGCATACCAGCGAGCCAGCTCAATTACCCCCGCCGTGCCCGATGCGTTATCGTCGGCCCCCGGATGGATCGCAGTGACATTCGGAGCGAGCGAATACGGTCCGCCCATCCCGAGATGATCGTAATGCGCACCCAGGATCACATACTCGTCCGAATCGCCGGGCAGATATGCCGCCACGTTGTGGACGGTCTTCTTCTCGCGGCGGATATCCACCTCGCCGTCTACGCGAATGGAATCGGGGAAGGCGAACGATTCCGGCTTCAGGTCTCTATCGATGTCCGCTTCAATGGTCGCAAGATTCCTGCCGGCGTCGTGGAACCAGCCATCGATCAGCGCTTCCCTGACTTCGACAATTTCGATCCCCTCGTCCCTGGGACCTTCCGAACTGCCGACCTTGACCAGCTCCGAAGCCTGGCCGGGGTGGTTGGCAGCATCGTCAATCAGGACCATCGCGACGGCGCCATGCATCTTGGCATTGGCAGCCTTGTTCGTGAACGCGGCGTGCGGGGTCAATTCCGTGCCCGCGAAGACGCTTTTGGGATCGTTCTCCTGCGGCTCGTGCCGCAGCACCAGCACGATGCTGCCTTTTGCGTCAATACCGGAATAGTCGTCGTAATGGTATTCGGGCGCCGTGATGCCGTAGCCCGCGAAGACTACCGCACCGCTGAATTTACCGATGGACGAAAAGCTGAACGGCACGAAATCGCGCGACCCGATCGTGGTGGACCTGCCGCCCTCGGTAAAGCCGAACCGGTTGCCGGGTCCAAGCTGTGCGTCCGTGGTGACGGGGAAGCTCTGCAGGTAACTCTCGCCAGCGGCGGGCTTAATCCCGAACTCGCGATACTTTCCCGCCAGGAAACGAGCGGCTGTTTCCAACTCGGGACTGCCCGTGGCACGCCCTTTCAGCTCCGGCGAAGCCAGGTACTTGACGTCGTTCCAAAACAGCACCGGATCGACCTTGCCGTTGGCGGCATACGCCCAAGCCGCTACGCAAAGCAGGGCCGCGACGGCACTGGCTTTTCGCCCGGCGAAGGAGCACTTTGGCTTCGGGCTCCCGGCTTCCGGCTTCCTCTCTACTCCCAGCTTCCGGCTCACCGTCAGTTCCTCGTCATTGTTTCTTGATCGGAGATCCGGACGTCGAAGGCAGGCCCGGCACGGCCAGCTTGGTTTCGCAGCCGCAATCCTCTCCCGCGTTCTTGGCCGTCTTCTGATATTCGATCTCGTTTTCGATCATGCCCTTCAGAGTAGGCCACTCGACGGAGTTGCTCACCCGGCGGCCGTTGACGAAAACCGTGGGAGTGCCCGTGACGTCCATGGTTTTGGCTTTTTCGATTTCGTCGCCCACTTCCTTATCGGTCTCTTTGTTCGCCATGCAAGCATCGAGTTGCGGGCCGTTGATGTCTTTGCGGTCCTTCGCCCAGATGTCGATGATCGACTTCAAATTGTCGGCGGTGATGCTCTCCTGATGCGCATAGATCCAATCGTAATATTCCCAGAAGGCGCCGGCATCCTGATGAAACACGCAACGACCCGCGTCAGCCGCCGGACGAGCCCAGGGGTGCAACTGCTCGATTGGAAAATCGATGAAGTAAAGACGCACCTGCGTCGGGAAGGCGGAGATCAGGTTTTGCCGAAGCATGTTCGCCTCCACCTTGCAATGCGGGCATTCAAAGTCGCTGAACAGCACCATCACCACCGTCGCGCCGGGCGTACCCAGGCTCGGCTGGAACGACGTCTTGAGCTTGTCGAGATCTTTCTTGAACGGGTTGGCCGTCACGTCGTATGCCATCCCCTGCAGGATCCTCGTGCCGTCTTTCGTCACGTAAAGCAGTTCGTCGCCCGATGCCGGTCCGCGGGTAATTTTCACGTGGACTTCGTCCATACCGGGAACGTCCGACGGCTTGGGATCGCTGACCGCGACGGTGTCGGTAGGCAGCAGGATCCACAGATGCCGTATATATGTTTCCAGGTAAGCCTTGTCGAAGGCGGTTTTCTTTTCGCTCTGAGCCATGCCGGCCGCGACCAGCAGAAGCGCAGCCAGGAAAGAGGAAAACAGCGGTTTAAACATTATTTCCATTGTAGACGACGCGGCCATGAGATTTAGTACAATCGTCGCCAGTGGAAACCTTTAATCGCCGCACCCTGTTGTGCGCCGCCACCGCCGGCGCGATGATGCAGGCACGCGCGCAGGAACCTAAATCGGGGACGAAGATGCGGTTGGGCATCATCCTCGGTGTCTCGAAAGACGCAGACGCCGCCATCAAGCGGGTGCACGAGTTCGGACTACCGACTTGTCAGGTCGCGATCCACGATGTGAGCGCCGGCGCGGCCGCCAGTCTCCGTGCCGCGCTCGATCGCTACCGTGTGGAAGCCACCTCGGCCGTGGCCACCGGTCCGGGCAAGGAAGTCTACGATTTCTACCAGGGGCCGTTGACCATTGGCCTGGTACCGCGGGAAACGCGCGCCCAGCGCATCGCGCACTTTAAGGAAGTCTCGGATTTTGCGGCAAAGGCCGGAATTCCAGCGGTGCAGGGGCACTGCGGATTCCTCCCCGAGAATCCCAACGATCCGGTCTACCACGAGGCCGTAGAGGCCATTCGCGCCGTGGCATCTTACTGCCGCCAGAACGGCCAGAAATTCCGCTGCGAAACCGGCCAGGAGACGCCCATCACGCTTGTGCGCGCCATCCGCGATACCGGGCTGGATAATGTGGGCGTAAATTTCGACGCCGCGAATTTGATCATGTATGGCAAGGCCAACCCGGTGGACGCAGTCGAGATCCTGGGCCCATATATTCAGGGTGTACACGCTAAAGACGGGTTGTATCCGACCGATCCAAAAGAACTGGGGCAGGAGGTTCCCATCGGGCAGGGAAAAGTGAATTTTCCGGCGCTAATCGCCAGGTTGAAGCAGACCGGCTACCGCAATCCGCTGACCATCGAACGGGAGATCAGCGGCGATAAACAGACTGCCGACATCAAGTCGTCGATAGCTTTCCTTGAAAAGCTGATTGGGTGAGTTTATGAAAGAAGAAGATTTCGAACGCCGCACGTTCCTCAAAACCGCCGGAGCCGCGGGCGTCTTTACGATCTTGAATTCACGCCTGGTGCGCGGGACCGAAGCCAACTCGGCGGTGCGCGTCGGCCTGCTGGGCTGCGGCCGCCGCGGATCCACACATGCGAACACCATCATCCAGCACACGGGCGCGCGCATGACGGCGCTCGCCGATTTGTTCCAGGATCAGCTGGATGCCGCGAAGAAAAGAATCGATACTCTGGCGCAGGCCAAAGGCTACTCCGGGATCGACCACACGTGGGTTGGGCCGCACGCCTGCCGCGAGATGGCGGAATCGAAGGACCTGGACGCGATGGTGATCGCCACTCCGGCCTATTTCCATCCCGGCCATCTGCAGGTTGCGGTGGAAGGTCACAAGCACGTCTATCTCGAGAAGCCGGTGGCGATCGACGTCGCCGGGACGAGGCGCGTGCTGGAAATCGCCAAACAGGCCGAGGGCAAAACGAGCATCGATGTGGGATTTCAGATTCGTTCCGCGCCGCCCTATATCGAAATGGTGCGCCGCATTCACGCGGGCGCGCTAGGCGATATCGCGGCGGCGGAGGCGCACTACAACTGCGGCGCGCCCGACGAGCGCCGCTGGACCGGAGCTGCCGGCGACGTGCTGCGCGTGCGCAACTGGATTCAGGACCGCGTGCTTTCCGGCGACATCATTGTGGAGCAGGACATCCACGTGCTTGACGTCGCCAATTGGGTGTTACAGGGCCATCCTATCAGCGCCACCGGCCGCGGCAACCGGATTGGCCGCAATGCTCCGGGCGACGACTGCTATTCGCACTTCGACGTGATTTTCCGCTATCCCAACGACCTGCACCTCAGCTTCAATTCCACACAATTCGGCAAAGGGCCTTTCGAGGTGAGCGAAAAGTTCTTTGGCACTCGCGGTGTGGCGCAACTGCCCTACAGCGGTCCGTTCGGCATCGATGGCGAAGATAAGTGGATGTGGGCCGGCAGCGAAAATCAGGGAGCCGCGCAGTTTTCCGCCAGCGGCGCCTTCACCGACAATCTGGCGCAGGCCGACCCCGAAAAGCAGAAGGGTTTTATCGAGAGCATCACCAGCGGCAATCTCCACAATCAGGTCGCGCAAGGCGTGGAATCGGCGCTTACTGCCATGTTAGGCCGCAAAGCCGGTTATCTCGGGCGTGAAGTGACTTGGGAAGAGTTAGTCAAGTCCAACGAGCACTGGGACGCCAAGATAGACGTAGAGAAGCTGGTGTAACTTACATCACCGGCCCGATTCTCCATGGCACAAACTCCTTGTGCCCCATCCGCTCTGCGCAGGTCCGCCGCCCCGAAGCGGCGTCCAGCATGAGGTCGAAAATCTCGCGGCCGACGTCCTGAACCGTCGCTTCGCCTTCGGCGATACGGCCGGCATTGATGTCCATGTTGTCCCGCATGCGGCTGAAAG
>Ga0335072_10006175_pt1 | contig 17548 bp, 17 predicted proteins | sample Lox_Sample_21_FD_206725 | JGI IMG/M metagenome (GOLD analysis project Ga0335072, IMG submission 206725) | Soil microbial communities from Loxahatchee National Wildlife Refuge, Florida, United States - Lox_Sample_2.1 | ecosystem: Environmental > Terrestrial > Soil > Wetlands | place: USA...
CGGCCCTTGGTGTCGCTGCCGCGCGCCTTGACGCGCGCGCGCCGCCCTGCCGCGTCCAACTCCTCGATGGACGCCTCGCCCTGGAACGCGAGCGCCACCGGCCCCACCCTCACTTGGGCGCGGCCCTTGAAATGACGCGCGTCGATCGTCTCGGTGATCTCGGCCCCCGGCATGCAGGGCGCGATGCGCGGCACGTCGATCAGGATCTCCCAGGCGCGCTCGAGCGGGGCCGCGACGGTGAAGCTGTTCTCGATGCGCACCCTCGACCTCCACTTATCTTATGTCACGATCCTGCGTCATGCCGGGCGCGGGATCAGGCCTTGGCACTCGGCCGCGCCGCGACGGCATCGTACCAGCGCTTGAGATGGGGCCGGTCCTCGGGCAGGGAAACCTTGAGCCAGCCGAGAAAGTCGACCGCGACCAGCATGGTGATGTCGGCGATCGAGAAACGCGGTCCGGCGATGTATTCGCTCGCCGCAAGCCGCGCGTCGAGCTCGGCAAGGAACTGGAGGGCGCGCGTCTTCCCGCGCTCGACGAGGGCGGGGATTTGCGCGTGCTCATGGGGCCCGGGAAGCGCGTGGTCCTTGAAGCCCTTCATCAGGTTGCGCGCCGCCTCGCCCACGGCGTAGAGGCCCTCATGCTCGGAGCGGTGCTCCCACATCGCGACCAGGGCCTTCTCCTTCGCGTCGGCGCCGAAGAGGGGCGGGGACGGATGGGTCTCCTCGATGTAGCGGCAGATCGCCTCGACCTCGCCGATGCCCGTGCCGTCGTCGAGCACGAGATAGGGCACCACGCATTGCGGATTGAGCGCCCGGTAGGCGGGCGAGAACTGCTCGCCGTTGCGCAGATCGACCTCGACGGTCTCGAGCGTCACCCCTTTCTCGGCGAGGAAGATACGCACCCGGCGGGGATTGGGCGCGGGCTTGCAATCGTAGAGCTTCATGGGCGGCGCTGGGCTCTGGCTGGCGACGGAGGGCGCACGATAAAGGATGCGCGTTGCCGTGAAAACCCGAAATCGGGCGCGTCGGACGGTCCGGAATCGAATGGCGGAACGGCCCGCCAGCGCGCTCGAGCCGCACAATCGATCGCGCGCGGCTCGGCGCTCGGGATCGCGATCTCATGGGAAAGATGCCCGGCCTTCGCGTGCCGCGCGGCCGAGATGCCCTTGGAGGCTAGACGGCGCCCCAACGCTGATGGGCCCAGCGCACCGGCAGCTTGTCGTGCTTCGGCGCGTGGTCGTCGGCGAAGAAATCCGCCGCGATCGACGGCACGCCCTCGAGATTGTAGATGCCGCCCTCGCTCGCCGTATAGGCGGGCTGGGACCAAATCGAATACATCGCCATGCCGATAAGCCAAGCGGCGGCGATGATCGCGGACGCGCGCAAATCCTGTTGCTTCATCTTCCTGTTCCCTAGTCCCCGGGGGAACCGGCTGCCTACCTCGGCGTCGAAGCGTCTTTTTATCGGCGTGGATGATATCATTTCGGCGCGCGGAACATAAGAGTCGAAATGACCTCGCCGCGCGTGCGATGCAGCAAATCCAAGCGATCGGGCGGCTCCGAGTCGTTCCCGAAACGGGCGTCCGATCATTGGCTTGGCGCTGAGGTAGGGCCGAGGCGCCGCGCGATCGAGATCGGTGCACGAAAGCATTCCGTAATCTTGACCGCGCGTCGCGCGGCGTGTTAGCCGGTCGCTCGGCGCGTCGATGGAAGCGAATGGGCGAGGGAACGAGACCGCGCGAGGACGCCGGTCGTTCCGCTCGCGGCGTGGGCCGGACCGGAAGAGTCGGGGGATGGATCATGGATGACGCGTCGCTCTGCCAAGGCCCCGACCCCAATCCGCGCGCGCCGCGCTTTCGCATGCCCAAGGGGGCTGTCGACTGCCACGCCCATGTGATCGCGGACCCGAGCGCGGGTCCGCCCTTCGTCGCGGGGCGCAGCTACACCCCGCCCGCGGCGTCGCTCGACTCCTACTTCGCGATGCACGACGCGCTCGGCATCGCGCGCGGCGTCCTGGTCCAGATCAGCGTTTACGGCACCGACAACCGCGTCATGGTCGAGGCGTTGAAGCGCGCGCCGAAGCGCCTACGCGGGATTGGCGTCGTCCCGCCCGACGTGAGCGAGCGCGAGCTCGAATCCCTCGACCGCGCCGGCGTGCGCGGCTTGCGGCTCAACATATTGTTCGGCGGCGGCGTCGGGCTCGACGCGATGGAGACCCTGGCCCAACGCATCAAGGGGCTCGGCTGGCACATCCAGCTCCTCCTCGACGCGACGAATTTGCACGAGCTCGCGCCGCGCCTCGAGAAATTGCCGGTGCCGTTCGCGATCGACCATTTCGGCAATTTCCCGACCCGGCTCGGCGTCGCCCATCGCGGCTTCCAGACCCTCGTCGGCCTCGCGCGCGGTGCCGATTGCTGGGTCAAGATCTCGGGCGCCAACCGCACCTCGCCCGGCCCCATTCCTTATCGCGACACGATCCCGTTCGCGCGCGCGTTGGTCGAGGCCGCACCCGGACGGCTCGTCTGGGGCACCGATTGGCCCCACGTCTCGGAGCAGAAGCCGATGCCGAACGACGGCGATCTCCTCGATCTCCTCGCCGAATGGGTGCCCGACGAGGCGACGCGCAACCGCATCCTGGTCGAGAATCCGATGCGGCTTTACGGCTTTCCGAGTCCGTGAGCCGCGAGCGAGGTTCCATGGCGCAAGCGCCGCCGAAAATCCTGGTTCTGGACGGCGACGGCATCGGCCCCGAGATCGTGGCCGCGACGATGACGGTGCTGGACGCGGTCCAGCGCCGTCTCGGCCTCGAGCTCGCCTTCGAGCACGCGGCGATCGGCCTCGCCTCCCTCGCGCGCGAAGGCACCACGTTCCCCGACAGCGTCTACGAGCGCGCGCGCGCCGCCGACGGCATCGTCATCGGCCCCGTCTCGCACCACGAATATCCGCCGCGCGAGAAGGGGGGGATCAATCCCTCGGGCGAGCTCAGGCGCCGGCTCGATCTCTACGCCAACATCCGCCCGGCGCGCTCGCGGCCCGGCTGCCCGCCGCGCTTCGGCAAGCCCATCGACCTCGTGATCTGCCGCGAGAACACCGAAGGCTTCTACGCCGACCGCTCGATGCATCTCGGACCCGGCGAGTTCATGCCGACGCCGGACTTGGCGCTTTCCGTGCGCAAGATCAGCCGCGCGGGCTCTATGCGCATCGCCGAGGCCGCGTTCCGCCTCGCTGCCGCGCGCCGCAAGAAGGTGACCGCGGTCCACAAGGCGAACGTGTTGCGCGTCTCGGAGGGATTGTTCCTCGATTGCGCCCGCGCGGTGGCCGCGCGCAACCCGGGCGTCGCCTACGAGGAGCGCCTGGTCGACGCGATGGCCGCACTCCTCGTGCGCGACGCGAGCGCCTTCGATGTCGTCCTCACCACCAACATGTTCGGCGACATCCTGTCGGACGAGGTGGCGGAGATCGTCGGCAGCCTCGGCCTCGCGGCGTCGCTCAATGCGGGATCGGACCACGCGTTCGCCCAAGCCCAGCACGGCTCGGCGCCCGACATCGCGGGCCAGGACCGGGCAAACCCCGCGTCCCTCATCGGCTCGGCCGCGATGCTGCTCGACTGGCTCGGGGCACGGCGCGGCGATCGGAAGCTCGCGCGCGCGGCGACCCTCATCGAGCGCGCCCTCGATCGCGTCCTCGGCACGCCGGAGGGCCGCACCGCCGATCTCGGCGGCCCGCTCGGGACGCGCGCCTTCGCCGCGCGGGTCGCGGCCGAGGTCGCGTCCCTCGCCGTGGATGCCGACTAGAGATACGAGCGTCGCGCATGGCAGCTCGGCAAAGGCACGAGCGCGGCTTGGGGGCCCTTGCCCGCGCTTCCGCCCCTCGATAGGGTAGCCGGCGCATGAATTGGGGATGCGCGGCCCGCGCGGGGTCGCGTCGAACGGTACGCTCAGAATCGCGCCAAGGGGCGCGTGCAGAAAAAACTTCCACGGGAGGGGACCAGATGACGGCATTCAAGAATCTTTTGGCGCGCGCCGGACGCGCGGGGCTCGCGGCAGCGGCACTCGCCGCAACGCTTGCGCTGGCGCCCGGGGCGACGACGCAAGCGCATGCGGCGGACAAGCTCTCGGTCAAGCTCGCGATCGGCGGCCCGGGCTGCCTTTGCTATCTCCCGACCGTGCTCGCGGCCCAGCTCGGCTATTACGCGAAGCACGGCGTCGACGTCGAGATGATCGACTTCAAGGGCGGCTCGGAGGCGCTCACGGCGGTGATCGGCGGCAGCGCCGACGTGGTCTCGGGCTATTACGACCACACGGTCGAGCTGGCGCCCAAGGGCAAGCTGCTCCAATCCTTCGTGGTCTACGACCGCTTCCCCGGGCTCGTGCTCGTGGTCTCGCCCAAATACACCGACAAGATCAAATCGGTGAAGGACCTGGTCGGCACCAGCGTCGGCGTGTCGGCGCCCGGCTCGTCGACCGACTTCTTCCTGAAATACGCCCTCAGCCAAAACGGCGAGGACCCGTCCAAGACCTCGGTGGTCGGGGTCGGATTGGGCGCCACCGCGATCGCGGCGATGGAGCAGGGCCAAATCCAGGCGGCCGTGATGCTCGATCCCGCGGTCACCACGATGAAGCGCAAATACAAGGACCTGCGTATCCTGGTCGACACGCGCACCGCGGCCGACACGGAGAAGGTGTTCGGCGGCGATTATCCGGGCGGTGCTCTCTACTCGCTCGCCGACTGGGTCAAGGACCATCCGAAGGAGGCGCAGGGGCTGACCGACGCGATCGTCGACACGCTCAAATGGATCCATGCCCACACGCCGGCCGAGATCATGGCCAAGATGCCGAAGGTCTATACCCAGTCCGAGGGCTACGTCGAGGCACTCGCGAACACGATCCCGATGTACTCGACCGACGGCAAGATGGACCCCAAGGGGGCCGAGGCGGTCTTGAAAGTATTCAGCCAGTCGGACGCCGAGGTCGCGAAGGCGCATATCGACCTCGCCAAGACCTATACCAACGTCTTCGCCGAGCGCGCCGACAAGACGCTCGGCGTGAAATAGCGGCGCGGGCCGGAACAGGTCGCCCGATACCGTGGCGTCATGGCCGGGCTCCCGGAGGCCGGCTCTCGGCCGGCCCGAGGATAAGCTTCGCGCCCCGGCCATCCACGCCTTTGTTCGAGACGTGGATACCCGGGACGCGGCCTTCGGCCGGCCCGGGCATGACGATTGAGGCGGCCGGCAAGCGTCGCAGACGCGCTTCCGGCGGCGTGCTTCCTCCGCCCGAGCGATTCAATGGGTCAGGATCCAGCCCGCGATCGCGTCCACCACCTTGGCCTCGATGCCGAGATAGCCGTGGGCGGCGAAGGGCTGGCACGGGTCCGAGCGCGGCCGGTCGCCGCCCTCGAAGATCATGAACTCGGTCTTGGGCGCGTTGGGGAACGCGGCCGCGAGCTTGGCCGCGTTCGACGGCGGCGTGACGAAGCATTTGTCGTCCTTGTGCGCGACGACCAGGACCGGGACGCGCACCGCGTCGCGCTCGGTCGTGAACACGGTCGCCCCCTCGCGCGGTGTCGCGATCGTGATCGACGAGGTGAGGACGATGCCGTCGGGCCGCTCGTCGGCGGGGGCTTGGGCCAGGCGCGCCGCCGCGTTCGCGGCCGAGACCGTGCCGCGGCTCGTGCCCACGAGCCAGACCGGGACGCCGATCTTCCGGTGGAGATACGCGATCAGCGCCGCGAGGTCGGTCGCGTGATCGGCGCTCGCGCGCCAATCGCCGAGATCGCGGTGGTCGGAGGGCGCGTCGACCAGCGCCACCTCGAGTCCGTGCGCGGCGAAATTCATGCGCGTGCGCGCGAGAAAATTGCCCGAGGGATTGTCGATCTTGGCCGGCGTCAAGCGCATGTTGCCGTCGCCGCCGACGAGGAGGATCACGCTCGCCTTGGGGTGTCCTTGCTCGGCCGGCGTCAAGCCCTGGGGCGGAATGAGGATGAAGCTCTCGGTGACGCCGGGGCGCGTCGGGATGGTCTCGAGCGACGCGGCGCGCGCTTGATCTAGGGAAAGCAGCAGCACCGCCGCCGTCAATCCGGCGACGATGACATGGCCTCGCGCGGCTATCGTCGCCTCGTTGCGCATCGGCCCGCCCCCCTCGGAGCCGCAGCTTGGAATGGAGCTCCGCGCTCCGCGCGCGGCCCAAACTGGTCACAGGCATCCTACGCCGGGTCGGCTTTATTGTCGCGTATCTGAGACGGGAAGCCGGATCGGGAACCGTGCCGCGCGGGGTGCGATGGCGCCCGAGGCCGGCATGAGGGAAGTTTCGATGGCGCTCGCGGCGTCACCGCTGGTTCAAGCCTTCATCGCCACGACCCGGTTCGGCCTCGGCCCGCGTCCGGGCGACCTCGCCTCCGTCGCAAGCGATCCGAGAGGATGGCTCGCGTCGCAACTCGAGCGGCCGGAAACGCCCTCGGCGATCGCCGCACTGCCCCCGCCCCAGGACCAAATACGCCGCTTCGTCGCCTTGCGGCGCGATCTGATCGAGGCGCGGAAGCGTCTCGGCCGTGCCGATGCCGCGGCTGCGGCGCAGCCCGCGCGCGCGCCGGCTTTGGCCTCGTCCGCAATGGAAGCGACGCCGATGCGCGAGGACATGTCCTCGGCCGCGCAAGCGATGCCGGCTATGGCCATGTCGCGCGACGCGGCCGGCGTCGACGCGGCGAAGACGATGGACGCTCAGCTCACCGCACCCTTGCGCGCGATCTACCTCGACGAGATGGAGGCGCGCGCCCGGGCCGCGATCGAGAGCCCGACCCCGCTTCAAGAGCGGCTGGTCGCGTTCTGGTCGAACCATTTCACCGTCTCGATCCAGCGCGGCGGGATCGCGGGCCTGTGCGGACCGTTCGAGCGCGCGGCGATCCGGCCCCACGTGTGCGGCCGTTTCGTCGAGATGCTGAATGCGGTCATGCACCATCCCGCCATGCTGATCTATCTCGACAACGCGCGCTCGATCGGTCCCGATTCGATCGCGGCGCGGCGCAATCCGGAAAAGCATTTCGGCATCAACGAGAATCTCGGGCGCGAGCTCCTGGAGCTGCACACGCTCGGCGTCGACAGCGGCTATACCCAGCGCGACGTGATCGAGATGGCGCGCATGCTGACCGGCTGGACCGTCGGCGGGCCCAAGCAGCCGGACGCGGGTGCGTTCCGCTTCGAGCCGCGGCTCCACGAGCCGGGCGACAAGCTCTTCCTCGGCGCGGTCTACCGCGAGGGCGGCATGGCCGAGGCCGAGATGGCGCTCGCGACCCTCGCGCGCCATCCCGCGACCGCGCATCATCTCGCGACCAAGATCGCGCGCCATTTCATCTCCGACCAGCCGCCCGAAGCGGCGGTCGCGCGCCTCGCCGCCGTCTATCGCGCGACCGACGGCGACCTCGCGGCGGTGACGCGCGCGGCGATCGCCGAGCCCGAGGCCTGGCAGAATCCCCTCGCCAAGGTGAAGTCGCCCCAGGAATTCATGATCGCGACCTTGCGCGCGACCGGCTTCGTGCCCGAGGACGCCCGCGTGCTGGTGAATTCGGCGCGCGTCATGGGCCAAGCGCCCTTCGCGGCCCCTTCGCCCGCGGGCTGGGGCGACAGCGCGGCCGCGTGGCTCGGGCCCGATTCGCTCATGCACCGGATCGAATGGAGCCAGGCGGTCGGCCGGCGCATCGGCCGCACGGTGCCCGCGCTCGAGCTCGCGCACGCGACGATCGGCCCGGTCGCGAAGAAGGAGACGATGGATGCGATCGCGCATGCGCGCGATCCCGCGGACCGGCTCACCATGCTGCTCGCGAGCCGCGAGTTTCAGCGGCGCTGACGGGGAACGGAGGCAGGCCATGTCGTCGCGGAGAGATTTCCTCGTGGGGGCGATCGCCGGCGCGGGCGTTGCCGCGATCGGATTGCCGCGCATCGCCTTCGCGCGCGTACCGACCGAGAAACGTCTCGTGTTCGTCGTGCTGCGGGGTGCCATGGACGGGCTGGCCGCCCTTCCGCCCTATGGCGACCCGCACTATCGCGAGGTACGCGGGTATCTGGCCCTTCCCGAGCCGGGCGAGGAGGGCGGGATGATCCCGCTCGACCGGCGCTTCGCGCTCAACGCGGCGCTGGCACCCATCGCGCCCTTGTTCAAGGACGGGGACGCGATCGCGTTCCACGCGGTCGCCACACCCTATCGCGACCGCTCTCACTTCGACGGCCAGGACGTGCTCGAGAACGGCACCGCCACGCCCTATGAGCGCCGCGACGGCTGGCTCAATCGGGCGTTGGAACTTTACGGCGCGGGAGCGCAGCACGCCGGGCTCGCGGTCGGGAACGGTGTCCCGCTCACGTTGCGCGGCCCGGTTCCGGTCGCGTCCTGGGCGCCGACGCGCCTTCCGGGTCTAGCACCCGATCTCCTCGCGGCGCTGCGCGCCTCCTATCGCGGCGACCCGCATTTCGAAATGGCGCTCGACGAGGGCGCGCAATCGGAAGCGCTCGCCGAAATCGCCTTGGGCGACGAGCGCGCGATGGCGCCTCCGGGACCCGGCGCCAACGCCTTTGCCGAGCTCGCGCCCGCCGCGGGCAAGCTTCTCGCCGCCGCCGACGGACCGCGCGTCGCGGTGATCGAGTGCCTCGGCTGGGATACCCACCAGGGCCAAGGCACGGTCAAGGGACGCATGGCGGACACGCTTTGGGCGTTGGCGCGGGGCATCGCCGGCATGAAACAGTCCCTCGGACCCGCCTGGCGCGAGACCGTGGTGATGGCGGCGACCGAATTCGGCCGCACCGCGCGTCCGAACGGCACCGACGGCACCGACCACGGCACCGCGACCGCGGCGTTCCTGTTCGGCGGTGCTCTTGCGGGCGGACGCGTGATCGCCGATTGGCCCGGCCTCGACCGGCTTTATCAGGATCGCGATTTGGCGCCGACGCGCGACGTGCGCGCCGCGACCAAGACCGTGCTGCGCGATCATTTCGAAATCCCGGAGCGGGATCTCGACCGCACCGTGTTCCCCGAAAGCGTCGGAACCAAGCCGGTCGACGGGCTGATGCGCCCCTAGCCGGCGTTGCCGCGCCCCCGGCCCCATGGACTCGATCCGCGATTCGGCTAAGCTCGAACCCAGCCCATCATGAGCGGGGAAAGCCATGGCGGCGAGCGACGAGCGGGCCCAGGCGCTGGCGGCGAACGAGGCGTTCTACCGCGCCTTCGCCGCGCGCGACCTCACGGCGATGGGGCGCATCTGGGCCCAGGAAGCCGATTCGATCTGCGTCCATCCGGGCTGGACGCCGCTATTCGGGCGCGACGCGGTGATGGAAAGCTGGGCCGGCATCCTGAGCAACCCGGCCGCGCCGCGGATTCGCTGCGTTCGCGCGCGCGCCACGGTCGAGGGCACGGTCGCGCGCGTCGTGTGCTACGAGGTGATCGAGCGCTCGATCCTGGTCGCGACCAACCTGTTCGCGCGCGAGCGCGGCGAATGGCGCCTATTCCATCATCAGGCGGGCCCGGCCGGGGACGATGCCTCGGTCTTGGGCAGCGCCGAATCCGAGGCGGGCCCGGGCTCGAAGCGCCTGCATTGAGGCGAAAATGCCGGACAAATGGGCGCGCGAAATTACCGCGCGCTGACGGCACGTGACTTAAGATAGTGCGAAAATGCCGTCCAAGCCCTTGGGGCGTCGCTTTTTTGTCACGCTAAGGGCCTCATTTTATCCACGAAAACGAGCGATGTTGAATAGAGCCGCCGCCGCGTTATCTTGATCTGGAGACACAAGGCGACGGACGCAGGGTCGTGGCCCGTTTCTTGCTTTTTTTCGGAAGCCGTGGGATTGCGGCCTCGCTCGCGTCACGCTAAATTGCCCAACCAAGCTCAGCCCACCGCTCGCGTTTCCGTTGTTGCTTCAAAGGGGTGAAAAAAGATGAGAGTCCTCAAAGCCCTAGGCATGGTCGCCGGCTTGTTTCTGCTCGGCGCGTGCACGACCCACTACATCGACGACCAGCTCGGCCCGATCGAGAACAGCCCAGGCCAGGGCTCGGCGTTCGCGCAGGATCTGCACAAGGATTACATCCAGCTCGCGCGCATCTTCCAGCATCATGGCTTCCTGAGCGAAGCGCTGTTCTGGGGCGACAAGTCCGCCAAGGCCGGAACCGGCGTCGAAGTGCCCTGGGAGAATGTCGACACCCAGGGCCTGCCGCCGACCGCCCTCGCCCAAGCGAAGACGGACGAGGCGAAGCTCAAGGCGGCGATCGCCGACGGTGCGAAGACCAGCGATCCGGCCGATCTCGCCATGGCGCAGGTCTCGTTCGACTGCATGATCCGCGACTGGTGCCCGCCCATCTACGGCGACATCCTCAAGGGCTGCCGCGAGCGCTTCGACGAAGCGATGGCGCGTCTGACCAAGCCGAAGATGGAGCCCCCGGCGGCGGATTACTGGATCTACTTCGACTTCAACAAGTACAACATCCGTGCCGATGCCGCGGCGATCCTCGACAAGGCGGTGACCGCGATCAAGGACATGGGCAGCAAGTCCGTGGTCCTGACCGGCCACACCGACACGGTCGGCACGATCCCGTACAACCTGGCGCTTTCGATCAAGCGCGCGAACTCGGCCAAGGCCTACCTGGTGCAGCATGGCGTCCCGGCGGGATCCATCATCACCATCGGCAAGGGCAAGACCGACCTGCGCGTGCCTACGCCTGACCAGGTGCGGGAGCAGGAGAACCGCAACGTCCATGTCGAGCTGAAATAGCGCGTCTCGGACGTTCTCGAGCCTCAAGGGCGGCGCCGACCTCGGTCGGCGCCGCTTTTCTTTTGGCCCCTGGGCCTCGGTCGGCCCGGGCCGGCGCACCTCCTTTCACCTGCGCGGCCGGCGCACCTGCCTTCAAGTGCGCGGCCGGCGCCGCTGGGCGCGATTGCGGCGGAATCGAGGCAGAAAAACATTGCGCCGGGCCGGAAAATCCGTACTCTCGGGAAAAATCGTCCATCGGCGCGGAAGGCGCGGGGAAGTCGGATGACGGGAGCGAAGGCGTCGAGGAGCGGGGCGTGGGCCGGGGGTTTGGCCCTCGCGGCCCTTGTCGCCGTTCCGCTCGCCGCAACGCCGAGCGCCGCCTGGGCCGGCAATTACGATTTCGGCTCGCTCGCCTCCGAATTCCTCCAAAGCAAGACCGAAATGACCATCCTGAGCCATGACGACCAGGCCGATCCCGCCTGCGCCAGCAAGCACGTCGTCAAGGCGACGCCCAATGGCGCGCCGAAGCTCCTCTACAACGGCGCGATCCCGGAGCGGAAATGGACCGAGCAGTGGACCCTCGACCGCTGCGGCACCGACGTGAATTACTGGGTGTTCTTCACCGAAGTGGGCCAAGGCGGGGCCTATTACGCGATCATCGATCCGCCGCCGCCGGCGCTGCCGACCGGCGACATCGAGAAGGCCGAGAACCAGAAATAAACGCGGGCTCGCGTGGGCTCGGACGAAAGGGCGCCAAGAGGCGCCTTAATTTTTTTCCGGTATCTTAGTCTTTTGAGGCGCCCTTGGTTTTTTGGGCGCCTTTATCTTTCGCGGCGCGCTTGGTTCCACGGGCCATCTCATTGTTCCCGGCCGGCTTCTCGGCACGCGGCCCGTCGCCGAGGCGCGAGATGAGCCCGCGTAGCGCCGCCTTGAGCGACGCGACTTCGCCATATCCATAGCCCGCGAGCAGGTCCGCCTCGTGCCGGCGCGCGGCGCGGGCGAGCTTGCGCGCGAGCGTGCGTCCGGCCGGAGTCGCCGCCACCAACACCGCGCGCCGGTCGCCGGCACTCGCCTTGCGCTCGACGAGGCCGCGCCGCGCCATGCGGTCGACGAGCTTGGTCAAGGTCGGCTGCTTCATGAGCACGAGGCGCGCCAAGCGCGTGATCGGGAGGCGCCCCTGGTCCGCAAGCGCCGCGAGCACGCGCCACTCGGCGGCGGCGACGCGCGCGCGCTTGAGCGGGCCCGCGAAGGGGCCGCTTGCGTGATGGCTCGCCCGCGCGAGGAGATGCTGGACGTCGTCGTCGAGGAAACGCTCGCCCGCCGAAAGCGCCAGGCGCTCCGGATGGTGCGCGGTCACCATGTAGTCGCTCGCATGATAGGCGAGCGCCGGGCGCTCGAGATCGGCGAAGCGCTCGACCTCGCCCACGAAAATGAGATGGTCGCCGCCCTCGTAGCGTCGGAGGTTGCGGCACTCGAATTGGGCGGCCGAGCCCGCGATGAGCGGCGCTCCGCCCAGGCCCGGGCGCCACGCGATGCCCTCGAAGCGGTCATGGGCGCGGCTCGCGAACTGGCGCGAGACGCCGATCTGGTCGGCGGCGAGCACGTTGATCGCGTAATAGGGGGCGGCCTCGAAGATCGTGCGCAGCTGCGCGGCCTTGGCGAGGCTCCAGAGCACGAGCGGCGGGTCGAGCGAGACCGAGTTGAACGAGTTCGCGGTCAAGCCGACCGGCGCCCCCTTGGGCGACAGCGCCGTCACCACCGTGACCCCGGTCGGGAAGCGCCCGAGGGCGGTGCGGAAGGTGCTGCGGTCGATGGGCGGGCGCGGCTCGGTCATGATCGCGGGTCTTGGGCAAGGGTGTGGGGCGCGGGCCTTGGACGCAGGTCGCGGGCAAGGCCGGGAAGCGGCGACGGCGGCGGAGCTTAGCACCGGAAAAATGAAATTTCATGGAAATTGTGGCAAGCGCCTGGGGCCGCTCACGCGGCGATAACGGGAATTTGACGCCGCCGCGGCGCGCCGCGGGCGGCGTGCCGTGATAGAACGCTCGCACCCATCCTTCTCGCGCCTCGGAGGTCAGCCATGCGTCTCGTCGGCCCGTTCGCCTTTCTGCTGCTCGCGGCACTCGCGCCGGCGCTGGTAGCGCTTCCGGCCGATGCCCAAGCGCCCCAGGGCACGCCCACGCGCGTGCGCGGCACGGTCGAGACGCTCGAGGGCCAGACGCTCACGGTGAAGTCGCGCGACGGCACCCTGGTGCACGTGACCTTGGCACCCAATTACGCGGTGCGCGCGGTCGTGAGGAAGAGCCTTGCCGACATCAAGGTCGACGACTACGTCGCCTCGACCTCGGTGCGCGGCACGGACGGCCGGCTCCACGCGGTCGAGGTCCATATCTTCCCCGCGGCGATGCGCGGCACGGCGGAGGGGCAGTTCCCGTGGGATCTGGTGCCCGACAGCCTGATGACCAACGCGACCGTCACCGGCATCGTCAAGCAGGCTGGCGCGACCGCGCTCACCGTTTCCTACAAGGGCAAGAGCTCGGTCATCATGGTCGGCCCCGACGTGCCGGTCGTGGGCTATGCGCCGGGCGATGCGAGTCTCCTGAAGCCGGGTGCGGCCGTCTTCGTGTTCGCCTTCAAGCACCCCGACGGCAGCCTCACCAGCGCCTCGGTGACCGCGGAGAAGGACGGCGTCAAGCCGCCCATGTAGGCGACAAGCGCGCCCTCAGGCCGGTCGTGACGCAGTTTGAAACTCCGGCCATGGTCCAAGCTCGCGTCATCGCCGGGCCCCCGGGACCGGCCGTCGGCCGGCCCGAGGCCAAGCTTCACGTCCCGGTGATCCACGTCTTTCCAGCGCCAAGGCGTGGATGGCCGGACCAAGTCCGGCCATGACCCAAGCCAGGATTTCAAACTGAGGCACTATTCTCAGGCCGGACGCTTCAAGCCCAAGCGCTCGAAGAAACGCGCGAGGTCGACCACGGCACGCCCGTGGGTTCCTTCCATGAGAAGCGTGTCCCGCCAGCGCGCGCGCACCGCGAACTCGATCTGCTTGCGCTCGACCTTGACCACTTCCGCCTCGGCCTCGACGACCGCCCCCTCGGGCGCGGCACCCAGATGGCGCACACTGACGAGCGTCCCGACCGAGCCCTCGCCCGCGTCGAAGAAGGGCTCGAGTGCCCGGTGCGCCGCCATCTCGAGGAACGCGATGAGGCTCGGGGTCGAGACCACGGTCACACCCTCGTTGCCGAGCGCTGCCGCCGTGTGCTCGTGGCGCGTCTCGATCGCGTAGCCGTAGCGGTGCCCGAGGGGGATCGGCTTCATGCGTTTCCTTTCCGTGCGCGGCGGAGGGCGAGCATGTCCTCGATGCGCGTGAATTTCTCGCGCGGTCGGCCGGCCTCGGCGCGCGCGATCTCGGCCGCGTCGATCGCCTTCCACTCCTCGAAGCTCACGGGCTCGACGCCGCGCGCGGCGAGGAGCGCATCGAGCCCCGCCGGACCCGGCTTCGCGCCCGGCCCCGCCGCCGCGAGGTCGGCCGCGATTCTCTCGGCGGCGGCGATTCCGTCGGTGCGGTTGGTCGGGATCGTGCCCGAAGGGCCGCGCGCGATCCAGCCCACCGCATAGACGCCCGGCTCGATACGCCCGCCATCGTTGCGCGCCGTGCCCGCGCGCGCGTCGAACGGCATGCCCGGAATGGGGACTGCACCGTAGCCGATGGCGGTGATGGCGCTCGCGACCGGGATTTGAAGCCGGCCCGCAGGCGTCTCGAGCTCGATCGCCTCGAGCCGCGCGCCGCCGAGAAACGCGACCGGCCGCGCGCGGAACATGAAATGAAGCCGCACGGGCTTCGCGTCCGGCGCGTTCTTGGCGAAGCCGCGGAAAATCTCCAGTACCTTCTCCTTGGCCTTGAGCGCCTCCGGCTCGGCGGCCGCGATCTCGCGCTCGAGGGCCGCGCCGTCGAGCAGTGGGGCGCATGCCTCGAGCGTCCCGAGCTCGCTGAGCTCGAAGGGCGAGAAGCTCGCCTCGACCGGCCCGCGCCGGCCGACGAGATAGAGATCCGTGATGCGCGTCGCCGCGAGGGCGTCGCGCGCGTGGCGGCCGAGATCGGACTTCGCCATCTCGGACGTGGTCTTCGCGAGCACGCGCGCGCAATCGAGAGCGACGTTGCCGTTGCCGATCACGGCGACGCCGGGGCCCGCAAGGGGCGGGTCGAGGGCTTCCGCGTGCGGATGGCCATTGAGCCAGCCCACGAAGCGCCAGGAGCCGTAGAGTCCGGGCAAGTCCTCGCCCGGAACCCCGAGCTTGCGGTCGACGAGGGCGCCGGTTGCGATCACCACCACGTCGTAGATCGCCTTGAGCTCGTCGTAGGCGACGTCGCGTCCGACCTCGACATTGCCGAGGAAGCGCATCTTCGGATGCTTGGCGCTGCGCTCGAACAAGCGTGCCACACCCTTGGTGCCTTGATGATCGGGGGCGACGCCCGCGCGCACGAGCCCGTAGGGGGTCGGCAGCCGGTCGAGGATGTCGATCGTGGCGTGGGGGAGCTTGCGCGCGAGCGCGTCGGCCGCGAAGAAGCCCGCGGGGCCGCTGCCGACGATCGCGATCGACGGTGCAGCGCTCATCGCGCGGCCCTCGGATCGCGCGGCGTCTCGGATACCTGCGGCACCTCGAAGCTCCCGTCCTGGGACAGGATCACCCAGCCGTTCCAGCCGAACAGGTCCTTCCCCGCGGTCTCGCGATAGACCAGGCGCGACGGCGCCATCGCGGCCGCGAGGCTCGCCTCGGGCGCGTTCTCGTCGTGCTGCGCGAGGCCGAAGGAGAGGAAATCGCCCAAACGATAGAGGCGCTGATCGACCACCATGCCGAGCCAGATATGGGCCGGCTCGCCCCTCACGCGCGGCACCTCGACGCTCGAGCGCCAGAGACGCAGGATCGCGCGCACCGGCCGGCCGCGCTCGTCGGGCTCGGGGTGGACCATGATCAGATGCGCGGGCCGCCCATTATGGAGGCGCGTGAGCACGGGAAGCTGGTCGAGATCGGTCCCGGGCTGGAGCCAGGCGAGGGTCGATTCGAAATCCCACTCGGGCGGCTCGCTCCAGCCCGCGGCCTGGAGGCGCTTCCTGAGCTCGGCGACCGAGCCGACCCATTGCAGCGCGAGCGGCTCCTTGAGCCCGCCCGCGAGGTCGATGCGGCGCGCGGGCAGGCTCGCCCAGCCGCCGTTCCACCAGGTCGCGGCCGTCATCACGGTCGGCGACACGTGCACCGCGTAGCCACGCAAGTCGCGCTCGTAATGGCCGAGCCCGTTGATCGTCGCCGCGGCGCCGAACGCCGCGACCGCGAGGCCGACCATGCCGCGCGCGATCAGCGGGCGCGGCAGATGCGCGAGGTAGACGATGCCGAGTCCGCCGATCCAGACCAGCGCGAAGGAAACGCCCGCGACGACGCCCGAGAGCCAACGCGAGCCGAGATAAAGCTCGGAGAAGGCGACGAGGGTCACGAGCAGCGCCGAACCGCTCGCGAGCACGAGACGCGGCGTCGGCTTGAGCTCGCGCGCGACCATGAGCGCGAGGAAGCCGTAGACCGTCGCGGTCACCGCGATGTAAGAGGGCGGCAGCCCGAGCACGTCGGCGCCGCGATAGACGGTCTCGGTACGCGGCAGCTGGAGGATGAGCTGGAGCACGCGCACATAGACGAAGGCCGCGGCGATCGAGCCGAGCCAATACCAGAGTGCGCGCCAGGCGCGCCGTCCCAAGAGCCACAGCGCCACCGCGGCCGCGACCGTGAGCGTCACCGAGGTGTCGCCGAGCTCGGTGATCGCGATCATGAGCCGGTCGCCCCAGAGCGTGCGCATCCCCTGCATGAAGTTGAACACGGCCAGGTCGGCGCGCTCGAGCCGCCCGAGCGATCCGACGAACGCCCAGGCGCCCAGGATGAGGCAGGCGATCAGGAGCGGGAGGCCCTTGACCTCGCGCGCGCCCGGATCGAGCAGCGACAGGATCTCCCGGCTCACCCAATTGTCGTGCGCGCGCGCCCAGCGCCAGAGCGAGGCGAGGCCGCGCGCGATGAGCGGCACGCCGCGGCGCAGGAGATAGCGGATCGATGCCAGGATCAGCCACAGCACGATCGCGACGGCGACGATGAGCGCCAAGAGCCGGCCGCCCACGGCACCCGCGAGTGCCAGGGAGGCACCCGCGATCACCGCCGGCACGATATGCGCGATTGCCCAGGCGAAGGCCGAGACGACGTTGACGAAATAGAACTTCCCCGGCGGCATGCGCAGAATGCCCGCGACCATCGGCAGGATGGCGCGGATCGCGGGCGTGAAGCGCGCGATGAAGATGCTCTTGCCGCCGTGCTTCTCGATCGCGGCGCGCGCCGAATCGACGAGCTGGGGATAGCGATTGAGCGGCCACAGGCCGAGGATCGTCGCGCGATAGCGGTGGCCGATCCAGTATGAGAATCCGTCGCCCAGGATGGCGCCCACGATGGCCGCGCCCAGGAGCCACCAGATGTCGACCGCACCGCTCGCGACCAGCGCCGCGATGCCGATGATGATGGTCGTGCCGGGGATGAGCGAGCCGATCACCGGCAGCGATTCCGAGAACGAGAGCGCGCACACCAGCCCGTAGGCGAGCTGCTGGTTCGCGCTGACGAGGTCGATGAAGGATTGGATCAGGTCGCCCATGGGGCCTCGATTTTATGGGCGATTTTATGGGCGAGCGGGGTGCCGCGCTAGGCGGCAATCGGGGGCCGCTCAGACCCGCTCGATGACCATGGCGATGCCCTGGCCGACGCCGATGCACATGGTCGCGAGCGCGTAGCGCCCCTTGCGCCGG
>Ga0335072_10006176_pt1 | contig 17546 bp, 15 predicted proteins | sample Lox_Sample_21_FD_206725 | JGI IMG/M metagenome (GOLD analysis project Ga0335072, IMG submission 206725) | Soil microbial communities from Loxahatchee National Wildlife Refuge, Florida, United States - Lox_Sample_2.1 | ecosystem: Environmental > Terrestrial > Soil > Wetlands | place: USA...
TCCCGGCTGTTACCAGCCGGCCCTCTTGGGCGCGCGATCTAACCGGCACGCTGGAACATTGGTCCGGTTATAACCGGACCGTTGGGACATCGCGCCGGCTGCGCGCCCGCCCGGACGGCCTGGCGCCGCCCGGGCCCGCCGGTATGCTGCCGGACATGAGGACAGATCAGCAGCTCAGAGACGCCGTCCGCCAGGTCCTGCCGTCCGTCCGCGCCGACCTGGAGCGCCTGGTCCGGATCCCGTCGGTCTCCGCTGACCCGGCCGCCGCGCCCCACCTGCGGCACAGCGCCGCCGAGGTCGCGGCGCTGCTGACCGCCGCCGGCCTGCCCGAGGTCGACATCCTGGCCGTTGCCGGCGGCCAGCCGGCCGTGGTGGCCCGCCGCCCGGCCCCGCCCGGCGCCCCCACCGTCCTGCTCTACGCCCACCACGACGTCCAGCCCACCGGCGACCCGGCGAACTGGGATACCGAGCCGTTCCAGCCCACCGAAACCAGCGGCCGCCTGTTCGGCCGCGGCGCCGCCGACGACAAGGCGGGCATCGCCGTGCACCTGGCCGCGCTGCGCACCCTCGGCGACGAACTCCCGGTCGGCGTCACCGTGCTGATCGAGGGCGAGGAGGAGATCGGCTCGCCCACCCTGCTCCCGTTCCTGGACACCTTCAAGGACCGGCTGGCCGCCGACGTGGTGGTGTTCGCCGACGCGGTGAACTGGACCGCCGACGTGCCGTCGCTCACCACCAGCCTGCGCGGCGGCGCCACGATCACGGTGGAGTTGCGCACCCTGGACCACGCGGTCCACAGCGGCCTGTTCGGCGGCCCGGTCCCCGACGCGCTCACCGCGATGTGCCGGCTGCTGGCCACGCTGCACGACGAGCGCGGCGACGTGGCGGTGGCCGGCCTGACCCGCGGCACCGCGGACCCGGTCGACCTGCCCGACGCTCAACTGCGCGCCGACGCCGGAGTGCTCGACGGGGTGCAGCTCATCGGCACCGGCAGTCTCACCGACCGGCTGTGGGCCGCGCCCTCGATCACCGTCATCGCCCTGGACGCCCCGGCCACCAAGGAAGCCTCCAACACGCTGCAGTCGGCCGCCCGGGCCAAGGTCAGCCTGCGGGTGGCCCCCGGCGACGACGCGGACCGGGCCTGCGAGGCGGTCAAGGCCCACCTGCGGGCGCACGCGCCGTGGGGCGCGCACGTCACCGTGACCTCCGGCGGCACCGCCGCCCCGTTCACCGTCCGAACCGGCGGTCACGCCTACCAAGCCGCCCGCCGGGCCCTGACCGAAGCGTGGGGCGCGCCCGGATTGGACATCGGGGTCGGCGGCTCGATCCCGTTCGTGACCGCCTACGCCGAGCGCTTCCCGGCCGCCGAGATCCTCATCACCGGGGTGGAAGACCCCGACGCCCGCGCGCACGGCGCGAACGAGAGCCTGCACCTGGCCACGTTCGAGCGCGCCTGTCTGGCCGAGGCCCTGCTGCTGCGCAACGTCAGCGCCCGATGACGAGGCGATGACGAAATCCGCGCGGGCAAGAACCACGGCCCGTTCGGAATGGTCATATCGGGCATTTCACCCGCCACTGTGGCGCCTGTGGTGCCAGACCCTGTACGAGCCGCGCGGTTTTCCGCTACATTGCCGCCCGGGAGGCACCGGAATGTCCATCAAGACCAAGATTGTCACAGCGGCCACAGCGCTGACCGTGATCGCCGGCCTGGGCGCGGCCAGCACCCTCACCGCGAACGCGGCCACGCCCAAGTGCGGCCAGGCCTGCGCTGACTTCTACAGCCGGGCGTTCGGCACGGGCTCGGTCCTCGACACGCTGAAGCAGGCCGCCCGGGTCGGTCAGCCGACCGCCCTGGCCCGGGCCAGCCGCGCCAGCAAAGGCGAAGACTTCGGCGTCGACGGCCTGGGCCGGGTCCGCGACTTCTACCGGGCGGGCCTGCTCCCCGGCGGGCTGAACGCGCTCTACGGCAACCTGTACGTGTACGAGATCGAGTACACGCCCGGCGGTTCGCCCTCCGATCTGTGCCTGGGCGTCGGCACCGCGCCCGGGGCCGGTACCCCGGTGGTGCTCGAGCCGTGCGGCATGAACGTCAAGACCATCTGGATCTTCGATCCGGAACCGACCAGCACCGGCACCTACTACGCGCTGCTCAGCGCGGCCATCAGCCGCAACTTCAACCACCCCTACGCGCTGACCGCGCTGCGGCCCGGCTTCCCGCTGGTCACCGCGCAACTGGTCACCAGCGGCTCGGTCCGCACCCACCAGCTGTGGAGCGCGCAGCAGGGCGTCCTGCCCGCGTCCTGACGGTGGTCACGCGGGTCCTGCTCGTCGGCGCGGGATCGCTGATCACCGTGGCTGGAGTCGTCTTCGCCCTCCAGGGCGTCGGCGTCATCGGCGGCAGCTTCATGTCCGGCACCACCACCTGGGCCGTGGCCGGCCCGCTGATCGCCCTGGCCGGCCTGGCCCTGATCGTGCTGGGCCTGCGCCGCCGGTTATCTCCGCACAGGCGGCTTCAGCCAGATCCGGGTGAGTATGCCCACTCGTCGGCCGCCAGTTCCGGGAACTTACCGGTAGCAGGCGCTGGCGTTCAGGGCCGTTTTTCGAGTTCGATCTCGTCGCGTATCGGAATTCCGTAGGCGCCCGCCACCGGGATCTCGGGCTTCAGCCTGCTGCGGCTGTCATCGACGGCGCGCCGGTGCACGGCGGCCAGCTCGTAACCGCGACGCTGGTAGAAGCGCAGCGCATCGACGTTGTCGTTGGTGGTGATGAGCCACAGCCGAGTGCACCCGTGCCCGGCCGCCAGCTGCTCCACCGCCTCGATGAGCGCGGTGCCCACCCCGTGCCACTGCCCGGTGACGTGCAAGGTCAGGACTTCGCACTGCTCCCAGTCCGGACCCGGGACATAGGTGAGGATCCCCAGTATCCCTCCGTAGGCCTCGGCCAGCAGCGCCGGATGGTCCAGCGGTTCGAGGAGTTCTCCCCGGCGGGCCACCCGGGCGCTGTTGTGCTCGGCGAGGAACGCCAGGGCCGCGGGCCGGTCGGCTTCCTCCCGCGGGCGGACGGTCACCGCCTCACCCGGCTGCGGCTGCTGGCCGCCGATGAGCTGAAGGACCTGCTGGCGGACCCGGTTCAGGTCGGCGCCCAGCTTCACCAGCACCTGTGGGGCTACGCCGTCACCCTCGCGGATGAGGCCGAGCAGGATGTGCTCGGTGCCGATGTAGTCGTGGCCGAGTTGCAGCGCCTCGCGCAGCGACAGCTCGAGGACCTTCTTGGCCCGGGGCGTGAACGGAACATGCTCGGACGGCGCCTGCTCGCCCTGGCCGATGATCTCCTCGACCTGCTGCCGGACCGCGTCCAGGCTGATGCCCAGCGACTCCAGCGCCTTGGCCGCTACACCTTCGCCCTCGTGGATGAGGCCGAGCAGGATGTGCTCGGTGCCGATGTAGTTGTGATTCAGCATCCTGGCTTCTTCTTGCGCCAGCACAATCACCCGCCGCGCCCGTTCGGTAAACCGCTTGAACATCGTCCGCCGCCTCGCGCTACTGAGCCTGTGGCCGTCCGCCCCTTGCGGCGGCCGGACGGAACCTGCCCGGGCCAGCCAGTGCCGGCCAGTCCCAGTATGCGCCCGGTGGCCGGAGGATGCGTGATCGCGGAGCCGCCCGCGCGCCTGGCAGCTCACTGCTGTCCGCCTGTCTGGATCCACACCGAGAGGTGGGCGGGCTCCAGCGTCCGCTGCACGGAACTGGCCAGGTCGGCCTGGACGGCGTCCAGGTCGACCGCGTCTTGCAGCCGGGCCGCGAATGCGGCGATGATCCGGTCGATGTCGAACAGCCGGTACCTCAGCACGGCCACCCCGACGCACAGCGAGAACGCCAGCAACCCGGCCAGGAAACAGGCCGTGCCTGGCAGGACCAACGGAAAGCCGCGCTGGCGGTAAGCGCCTCCAGCACCCACCGCCAGCGCGGCCTCTCAGGGCGGTCAGCGACCCGGCTGCGGTCCTCAGCCCGCAGTACGCCCCGACTCTGCGTTCTTCCGTCTCTGCTGCGGGTGCTCGCGATCCTCCAGCATGTTCAGCAGTACCGGTTTACCGGTCAGCTCCTCCAGCTCGTCGCGGAGCCGGTCGACCTGCGCACCGCCATGGCCGAACGCCAGGCCCGGCCGGGCGGCGTGGACATCAACCCGGACGTGGTCCAGGTCCCCGCCGACCCCGATCGCGTGGATCCCGGCCGCTGGCGGTATCCGCCGGTGTATCGCGGCAGCGATCTCCTCGATGCGCAGTTCCTGGACTGTGAGGATCGTGGAGCCGGCGGCCGCCGTGGTCTGTTCGGCCCCGGCCGTCTCGATGTGGCCCGGACCGGCGGCGACCCCGGCCTCCCCGGCCCCGGCCAGCTCGAGGTGGTCGGCCAGCAGCCGGTTCGCCAGGTCCCGGCGGCCCTGCTCATCAGCGGCCTCGAACGCCCGGGCCGCCTCGGTGCTCAGCTCCAGGTCCACGTACGGGTTCAGGTGCACCCGCAACGCCACCGGCGGATGGCCGGGGTCGCGCACGGCGATGACCGCCCGGCGGGCGACGGTGTAGTTCTCCCCGGTCTCGGCCATCCGGGCCCGGACCTGCTTCTTGAACGCGCTGTCGTCAGTCACGCCATGTCCTTCGCGGCGATGCTGCCCCGCGCCCTGATCGCCTGGCTCGGCAGTGACCGGTCGTACCTAAAGCGCGAACCAGCGGCCCTTGTCCTCACCGCCGCCGCGGGCGCGGGCCGCGGGCAGCTCGGAGTCAGGCAGGCGCTCCTGCCATCACCAGGCTACCCGGCCCCCCAACCAGTGTGTCCCGTCCAGGTTGCGGCTGCGAGGTCCGGATTCAGACTGCGAGGCGCTGCCGGGTCCAGGGTCAGGCTGGCTTGTCCTGCGGGTCGATGCCGTGCTGGCGGAGCAGGGCGCGGAGCCGCTCGATCTCGTCGGCGAGCTGCTCGACCCGGTTGGCCAGATCCGTCAGCGCCGGGTGCCCGGTAGCCCACTCCTCCTGCCGCGTGGCCTCGCTGGCCAGCAATTCCTTCTCCCGGTTACGCAGCGCCGCGGCCTCCTCGAGTGCCGCGAGCCGGCCCTCAAGGACGTCCAGGCGAGCCTGCATCTCGGTCACCGCTGCGCCCTCCTGGGACGGCCGGGCGGCGATGAGATGGATGACCTGCTGGCGCACCCGGTTCAGGTCGGCACCCAGCCTGACCAGCACCTGCGCGGCCACGCCGTCGCCCTCGCGGATGAGGCCGAGCAGGATGTGCTCGGTGCCGATGTAGTTGTGGCCGAGTTGCAGCGCCTCGCGCAGCGACAGCTCGAGCACCTTCTTGGCCCGGGGCGTGAACGGGATGTGGCCGGTGGGCGCATGCTGGCCCTGGCCGATGATCTCCTCGACCTGATTCCGCACCGCGTCCAGGCTGATGCCCAGCGACTCCAGCGCCTCGGCGGCCAGACCTTCGCCCTCGTGGACGAGGCCCAGCAGGATGTGCTCGGTGCCGATGTAGTTGTGCTTGAGCATCCTGGCCTCGTCCTGAGCCAGAACCACGACACGCCGCGCCCGGTCAGTAAACCGCTCGAACATCGTCCGCCGCCTCGCGCTGTTGAGCAGAACCTGGCCACCCGCCCAGACGGAACCTGTACGGGCAAGCCAGTGATGATCCATCCACGGTACGCGGCCAGCCGTCCCGTTCAGCCGTCCGGCGCCAAGGGTCGTCACCACGCCGCGGCCACTGGCAGGACGCGAGGTGTCGTGCCTGGCAGCGAGGTGAAGACGCCGTTGTCGACCCGGCCGAACCCGAAGGCCTGGATCAGCACATGATCACCGTCGGCCACTGACAGCACCTGGCACTGCGAGAAGACCGCATCCGCGGCGTCGGCGTCGGTGCCGAACCGGGCCGTCTGCGTCCGCAGCACCCGCACCAGCCGCCCGTCTGCAGCAGACAGCTCGGCGACCTGGGCCGTCGCCGTGTGGTGCCCGGAGCGGCAGGACGACGTGATGACCTCGCCCCCGCCAGGTGCGATCATCGCGGACTCCAAGTCCGGCACGGGGACGGGGAAGGCGGTCAGCGGTGCTGCGGCCAGGCTGCCGCCGCGCGACCCGAGGGCGAGGCGCCGGACTCCGGTGATCTCGGCCGGGATCGTGCCATCGCCGGTGTCGTGCCACCAGGGGACTACAACCGTGCCGTCGCCGACCCAGGCGGGAACGCCCGGCCAGTATCCCGGCGTACTCTCGCCGGTCCAGGTCCGGGCCACCCCGGTGGCCACGCTGACGACCTCCACGCTGCCGTACAGCGGCCCGGCCGGGAACTCATGCACCAGGGACAGCGCGAGAATCCTGCCGTTCGGGGACAGCGCCGCGCCGGTCACCGGTACGCCCTGTGTACTGCCGAAAGTCAGCTGGCTCAGCCTCCCGGGCCTGCCGTCCGGGGAGACGGTCAGCTGGAACAAGGTGACATCGGCCACGCCGGGCAGGTCGCCGCCCCGCGAGACGACGATCACGAAGTGCCCGTCGTCCGCACCTGCGAAGGGCACGCCGCCGACCGGGGATATCGCGTTCCCGGCCGCCACGGGTATCGCGACCGAGCCCGTCACGTGCCCGTCGGCCGAGGCCCGCACGACAACGTCCCGCCCGGCGACCACGACGTAGTAACCAGGCATGCCGCCAGATCGCGGCACCGTGATGTTCGGCGGCACGCTCGCGGGAGAGCGCTGGCTCGCCGTGCAGGCCGACAGTGCCACAACACAGACGACAGCTGCCGCAGCCGCAACCTTGACTGCCCGCATGCCGATCAGACGCAGCATCGCCCGCCCAGGTTGCACGGGTGCCGTACGGCCGGGGACGTGACCGTAGTGGGTATCGCGGCGGTACCGGGCGGGGAGCTCAGCGACCCGGCTCGCGCCCATCAGCTCGAGGCTGGCTGCTTCCAGCCGGGCAAGCGGCTCGGTGTCGCTTAGGCCAGGGACCGACACCAGCACGCCGTCAGCCAGGTCCGCCAGGCTGGCCTGCGCGACGTGGCCGGCCTCCATCCGCGTGACAGCGCTCATGTCCATTCCCTGCCGGGAGTGGAATTCCGAGCGCACCGTCCCGGGGCAGACGACCTGGACCTGGACCTGGATCCCCGGTCGCGTGCCTCGGCCGCCAGCGCCTGGCTGAAGGTGACCAGGAACGATTTGGTGGCCGCGTACACCACCCGCTTGGGCAAGAAACGGGATCTGCACGGCGCCGCTGAACGCCAGCAGGGACGCGATGTTGATGATCGTGCCGCGCGATCGGTCCAGCATGCCGGGCAGCACCGCCTGAGTCGGCAGCACCGGAGCCAGTACGTTCAGGTCCACCAGTTCCGCGGCCTGCGCATACACATAAGGCAGCAGTACAGGCGGCCACGGCAACTGCTAGGTTGGCCGAGCGAACTTCCTGACTCAGGGACTGCCGCCGAACCGGCTTTGCAAAACGTCGTAGGAAACGCCGTGCTGAATGGCCCATGTCTCAAGGTCCGTGACATCAACCGGGTCGGGTAGCGTCCGCGACGCCTCGTCAGCAAGATGCGGCCACCCCGCGTGACGCAGCACGTCGACGACGTGTTGCCTGCTGTATTGTTCCGGCCTCACGGCAATCACCAACCCCTGCCTCGGCCCGATGTCGCCATAGCACACGCGTCAGGCCGGTAGCAGCCTCAGAAGGCCACCGCTTCGCGCGAACACGCTGTATCCGAGCCTAACCCGTCACCGCTCATCGACGAGGCCCGCGTGCGCGGCTGACCAGACCTGCGCTGACGATCTTCGATGACCCGCCTCTCTAGAGACTGGACGACCATAGGCGACTACACTAGACCCTGACCTAGAACCGATCAGAGGAGGATCTCATGGTCCAGGCTGACATGGGACTAGCGGATCCACGGGCTTACGTGCGACTGGCTGCGATCCTGCGTCAGCAGGTCGCTGACGGAACGCTACGACCGGGTGGGCGTACCCCCTCGCTCACCCGACTTACCCGAGAGTATGGGCATGCCCGGCCGACCTGCGGCAAGGCGCTGCGCATGCTGGAAGGCGAAGGGTTGCTGACGCAGGTCCCCGGCCTCGGCTATTACGTGAAGCACGACTGACATCGAATTCAGGTGCCGCGCCGCCTTCTGTTCCGTCTCGGCGCGGATCTGGGGTGATGCCATCCGCTCGTGCGGTGACCACGAACCTTCACCGAGTCTGGTGACCCGCCGCCGCAGCGGGCTGAACAGCGCGGCGCCGTCAGCGTGGAGGCGGCCACCGCCACCGTGCTATGGACATGCAGCACCTGGGTGGCCAGCAACACTATCCCCGCGTACACCCCGATCAGCAGGCCAGTGACAATCGCATAGGCCAGGGTCCGGGGGATGACCCGGTCGATCTCATACAGCCGGTACCTCAGCACGGCCACGCCTACGCACGGCGAGAACGCGAACAACCCGGCGAGGTAGCAGGCGGTGCCGATGGCCGTCAAGCCGGTTGCGGTGCCGATCCCGGTCACGGTGTCGATCGCGACGCCTGCAACGAGCGCCGCCAGCCCGGTCATCAGCCACTTCAGCTGCTGGCGGCGCTCACCCGACGACCCCCGCCAGCTGGCCACCTGGCCCGCCAGCGACGCCGCGAAGCACACCCCGACCAGCAGGAAGATCACGGTCAGCGCCGCATTCCAGGACCCGGCGGCCGGGTCATTGCCGCTCAGCACGAACAACTGCCCGCCGGAATCCACCTGCGTGTGATGGCCGACGATCGCGCTCACCGTGATAACGGCAGTCCAGGTCAGCCACACCAGGCCGATACCGGCATAGGCCCACAGCACCCACCGCCACCGCGGGGACGGCGGCCGGCCATCGGGAAACAGCAGGAAGGCCAGCCCCAGCAGCATGAGGCTCAGCACGCCGCTGGGCAGGGCCAGCAGCGCCGCCCAGCCCAGCGGCAGCGTGCCGTGGCGGATCCGGTAGGCGGCGATGGCGTACAGGCTGCCGTCATCGCTCAGCGCCCCGGCGACCATCATGCCGACCAGGCACCAGCCGAGCGGATTGCGCGGCGCGCGCCAGGCCACGACGAAGCCCACCACCCCGAACGGGGCGAACTCCCACCAGGGCGCCGCCGTTGCCGGCGGTCACGCTCAGCCGGGCCAGGCTCGCCAGCGGCCACCCGGCCGCGATCAGCGCCAGCACGAAGCCGCCCAGGACAGCCAGTACCGCCGCGGGCGAGGCCAGCCCGAACCGGCGGGCCGGTCCGGCTGCCGGAGCTGTCGTGCTCACAGGGGGACACTACGCCCGGACCGTCCCGGGAACGTTACGGCTTCGCACGGAGCTCCTTGAGCATCCAAGCCCTGCACCTGGAGGAGCCATGACCTGGGGCGCGTATGGGGCGCGTTCGGGCGCACATGGGGCGCAGAACCCATCAGAAGCCAGCATCCGGCGGCATCCCGCGTCCGAAAATGACATCGGTGTAATTTACATTCCCGCAGGTCAAACTATATCCGGCCCTGCTAACCAGTGGCGCCCCCAGCAGGATTCGAACCTGCGCTCACGGCTCCGGAGGCCGTTGCTCTCTCCCCTGAGCTATGGGGGCTGTGCGACACCAAAGAGTACCAGCCGCAAACCCCGCCCAGACACGTCGTTGCCGGGCGCGCCATCACCCGCCGGAAGACGCTACCCTCACGCGGGTGACGCACGGACTGGGACGCGTGCTCGTCGTCGACGACGACGAGGTGATCAGGCGGCTGATCGCGGTCAACCTCCAGCTCGAGGGGTTCGAGGTGGAGACCGCGGTGGACGGGCAGGACTGCCTGGACAAGGTGGCCGACATCGACCCGGACGTCATCACGCTGGACGTGATGATGCCGAGGCTGGACGGCTGGGAGACCGCGGTCCAGCTGCGCCGGTCGCCGGACACGGCCCACATCAAGGTGGTGCTGATCACCGCCCGCGCCCAGGAGGACGACAAGGCCCACGGGGCCCGGGTCGGCGCCGACGCCTACCTGACCAAGCCCTTCGACCCGAACGAGATGATCCGCGTCGTCCGCGAGCTGGCCGGCGCCAGCTGACCATGATCACCGCCGACCTACGGCGCGCCATCCTCGCCGCGGCCGGCCACGACCACGATCCCCTGCTCCGCCCGGGCCCGCAGCCGGGCCGCTACACCTCCAGCCTCCCGTTCCGCCTGAGCAAACAGGCCGCAGAAGCCCTGGCCGCCACCCTGAGCGCCGAGTCCTGGATCGAGAACGCCGGCCTCAACGGCTACCTCACCGTCACCGTGACCCACGACGCGCTGGCCGGCCTCGCGGTGCGGATCACGCGCGCCGGCCCGGCCTGCGCGGCCAGTGACGCGCTGGCCGGCCGCACCGTGCCCCGTCCCGCCGGAACGGACCCGGCCGCCGCACCGGACTGGCCGTCCGCCCGGGCCGCCCTCGCCGCACAACTGACCGCCCGGCTCGCCGCCACCGCAGGCGCGACCACCATTTTTTATGCCGAACGGGACGTGGTTCCACCCCCCGCCCCCGCCTCGCCACTGCCCGCGGCGGTCGCCTACGCCGGGCCGGACGCGGTCCGGTTCGCGCTGGCTCGCACGCCCCCGGGCGGCACCCCGCCCGACGCGGCGGTCATCGCGCGGCATGTGCTGGGCAATCCCGCCTATGCTGTTCGGTACGCGCATGCCGCCGCTGCCGCCGTGCTGCGCTGGGCCGCCACGCTCGGGAGGTGGCCAGCCGGTTTTCAGCCGCGCCTGCTCGTGGGACCCGCGGAGCTGGCGCTGCTCGACGCGTTGTCCTGGCTCCCGGAACGGGTGGCCATGGCCGCGCGCCGCGGCCGGCCCGACGAGTTCGCCGGGTACCTGGAGGAGCTGGCAGCGCGGACGATTGACACCATGAGCACGACTGGCTTCACGACGATACCGGACATCAGCAGCGAACGACTGTGGCTGGCAGACGCGGCGCGCACCGCGCTGGCCGCCGGCCTCGGGCTGCTCGGCGTCGGCGCGCCAGAAAGGACCTAGATGAGCCGCGTCGCGCATCCGGCCGGGCCACGCCACGGGGACGTGCTGCCCGCCGACCATCCGCCTGCCCCCCCGAACGACCTCAACGCCCTGCACCCCGGTATCTGGCCGCGCGGCGCGCGGCGGTCCGGCGGCGTCCTCACCCTGGGCGGCGCGGACGTGCGCGACCTGGTGGCCGAGTTCGGCACGCCGCTGTACGTGTGCGACCGGGATGACGTGCGGTCCCGGTGCCGGGACTACACCGAGGCGTTCGGCCCGCAGGCCCGGGTGTTCTACGCGGCCAAGGCGTTCTGCTCCCGCGCGGTGCTGCGCTGGGTGAGCTCCGAGGGCCTCGGCATCGACGTCTGCACCGGCGGCGAGCTGGAGGTGGCGTTGTCGGCGGGCGTGCCGCCGGAGCAGATCACGCTGCACGGCAACAACAAGACGCAGGATGAGCTGGCCCGCGCCATCGAAGCCGGCGCCGGGCACATCGTGGCCGACTCGTTCGAGGAGATCGCGCGGCTGGCCTACCTGACCGGCGCCGGGAACCCGGGGGCGCCCACCGCCCGGCCCAAGGTCCTGGTCCGCGTCACCACCGGGGTGGAAGCCCACACGCACGAGTTCATGGCCACCGCGCACGACGACCAGAAGTTCGGTTTCTCGCTGGCCTCGGGCGCGGCCGATGAGGCGGTGCGGCGGGTCGTCGCCTGCCCGGGGCTGGAGTTCGCCGGGCTGCACTCGCACATCGGCTCGCAGATCTTCGACGCGGCCGGCTTCGAGGTGGCCGCGCACCGGGTGATCGAGCTGGCCGTCCGGATCCGTGACGAGCACGGCATCGAGATCGCCGAGCTCGACCTGGGCGGCGGGTTCGGCATCGCCTACACCGACGAGGACGACGCGCCCGAGGTCAAGGATCTGGCCCAGAGCCTGCGCCAGATCGTGGACGGCCAGTGCGCCGCCGCCGGGCTGGCCCGGCCGCGGCTGACCGTCGAGCCGGGCCGCGCCATCATCGGGCCGTCGATGGTGACGCTGTACACGGTGGGCACGATCAAGGACGTGGACGGGCTGCGGACCTACGTCAGCGTGGACGGCGGGATGAGCGACAACATCAGGACCGCCCTGTACGACGCCGAGTACACCACCGCGCTGGCCTCGCGCGCGTCCGCGGCCCCGCCCATGCTGAGCCGGGTGGTGGGCCGGCACTGCGAGAGCGGCGACATCGTGGTCCGGCACGCGTACCTGCCGTCCGACCTGGCCCCCGGCGACCTGCTGGCCGTCGCGGCCACCGGCGCCTACTGCCGGTCCCTGGCCAGCAACTACAACCATATCCCGCGGCCCGCCATCGTGGCCGTCGGGGACGGTGCCGAGCCCGCCGTGATCGTCCGCCGCGAGACGCTGGACGACCTGCTCAAACTGGACGTCGGATGAGCGGGACCGTGCCGACGCTGAAAATCGCCCTGCTGGGCTGCGGCGTGGTCGGGTCCGAGGTGGCCCGGCTGCTCACCGAGCAGGCCGACGACCTGGCCCCGCGGGTCGGGGCCCGGCTCGAGCTGGCCGGCATCGCGGTCCGGCGGGTCAGCCACCCCCGGTCCGCGGGGATCGACCGCTCGCTGCTCACCGCGGACGCGCACGCGCTGGTCAGCCGCCCGGACGTGGACATCGTGGTCGAGGTGATCGGCGGCATCGAGCCGGCCAGGTCACTGCTGCTGGCCGCGCTGAAGAGCGGCAAGCCGGTGGTCACCGCGAACAAGGCCCTGCTGGCCGAGAACGGCGCGGAGATCTACGGCGCGGCCCGCGAGTACGGCGCCGACCTGTACTACGAAGCCTCGGTGGCCGGGGCCATCCCGCTGCTGCGGCCGCTGCGCGAGTCGCTGGCCGGGGACACGGTCCACCGCGTGCTCGGCATCGTCAACGGCACCACCAACTACATCCTGGACCGGATGGACTCCTCCGGCGCCGGCTTCGCCGAGTCGCTGGAGGAGGCCCAGGCCCTGGGGTACGCCGAGGCCGACCCGACCGCGGACGTCGAGGGGTTCGACGCGGCCGCCAAGGCGGCCATCCTGGCCAGCCTGGCCTTCCACACGCCGGTCACCGCGGCCGACGTGCACCGCGAGGGGATCACCGAAGTCACCGCCGCTGACATCGGCAGCGCCCGGGCGCTGGGCCGGGTGGTCAAGCTGCTCGCCATCTGCGAACGGTGTGCCGGAAATGGGCCCGGAAATGGGCAGGGCGGCATCTCGGTCCGCGTGCACCCGGCCATGATCCCGCGCTCGCACCCGCTGGCCGCCGTGTCCGAGGCCTACAACGCGGTGTTCGTCGAGGCCTCCTCGGCGGGCCGGCTGATGTTCTACGGCGCGGGCGCGGGCGGCACGCCGACCGCAAGCGCCGTGCTCGGCGACATCGTCGCGGTGGCCAGGAACCGGCTGGCCGGCACGCGCGGCCCGGACGCGTCCACCTACGCCGGGCTGCCGGTCATGCCGATGGGGGAGACGCTGACCCGGTACCACGTCTCGCTCGACGTGGACGACCGGCCCGGCGTGCTGGCCCCGGTGGCCGAGGCCTACGCCCGGCACGACGTGTCCATCGAGGCCGTCCGCCAGGCCAGCCGGGGCCAGGAGGCCCAGCTGGTCATCGTGACCCACACGGCGCGGGACGCGGCGCTGGCCGCGACCGTCCGCGACCTGGAGGCGCTGTCCGTGGTGCGCGCGGTAGCCAGCGTCATGCGCGTGGAAGGGGAAGAGGAGTGATAACCCAGCACAGCACCCGGCCGCAATGGCAGGGGGTTATCGCCGAGTACCGGGACCGTCTGCCGGTCAGCGCGGGCGCCCCGGTTGTCACTCTCCGCGAGGGCGGCACGCCGCTGCTCCCCGCGCCGGTCCTGTCCGCCCGCACCGGCTGCGAGGTGTACCTCAAGGTGGAGGGCGGCAACCCGACCGGGTCGTTCAAGGACCGGGGCATGACGGTGGCCATCAGCGTGGCCGCCGGGTCCGGCGCCAAGGCGGTGATCTGCGCGTCGACCGGGAACACCAGCGCGAGCGCCGCCGCCTACGCGGCCCGGGCCGGGCTCACCTGCGCGGTGCTCGTGCCCCGCGGCAAGATCGCCATCGGCAAGCTGGCCCAGGCACTGGTGCACGGCGCGCGGCTGCTGCAGGTGGACGGCTCGTTCGACGACTGCCTGGAAGTGGCCAGGAAGCTGGCCGCCCAGTACCCGGTGGCCCTGGTCAACTCGGTCAACCCCGACCGGCTGCAGGGCCAGAAGACCGCCGCCTTCGAGATCGTCGACGACCTCGGCGACGCCCCCGACGTGCACTGCCTGCCGGTCGGCAACGCCGGCAACATCACCGCCTACTGGATGGGCTACACCGAGTACCACCGGGACGGCCTCGCGTCCCGCACGCCCCGGATGTTCGGGTTCCAGGCCAGCGGGGCGGCGCCCATCGTGACCGGCCAGCCCGTGCTGCAGCCGCAGACAATCGCGACCGCGATCCGGATCGGCAACCCGGCCTCCTGGCGGCAGGCCGAGGCGGCCCGCGACGAGTCCGGCGGCCTGATCGACTCGGTCACCGACCGGGAGATCCTGGCCGCCTACCGGCTGATCGCCACCCGGGAAGCGGTGTTCGGCGAACTGGCCTCCTCGGCCAGCGTGGCCGGCCTGCTCAAGGCCAGCGCGAGCGGCCAGATCCCGGCGGGCTCGCGGGTGGTCTGTACCATCACCGGGAACGGCCTGAAGGAGCCGGACTGGGCCCTGTCCGGCGCCCCCTCCCCGGCCACCATCACCGCCGACCCCGGCGCCGCCGCCACCGCCCTCGGCCTGTCCTAGCCGTCCCGCACCGCGAACCGCCACCGTGCCACCCGATCGCCCAGCCGCCACCGTGCCACCCGATCGCCCAGCCGCCACCGTGTCGTGCCCGCCCGCCGCCAGGCCCCCGTTCCCGCGCCTAACCGGCTCGATGGAACATCGAGCCGGTTATATGCGGCCCAATGCGCCATCGAGCCGGTTCCGGCCGGAGCGCCTGGCCACAGAAATGATGCCCGTGATGCCTGGAAGAAGATTTGAGATCTGAGGAGCTGTATGGGTTGGGCTGAGGGCCCGGTCCGGGTGCGGGTTCCCGCGACCAGCGCCAATCTCGGGCCTGGTTTCGACTCGCTCGGGCTGGCGCTGAGCCTGCACGACGAGGTGGAGGCGCGGATCCTCCCGGCCGGGCTGTCCATCGAGATCTCCGGCGAAGGCGCGGACCTGGACGGCTCCGGTGAGGAGCACCTGGTGGTCCGGGCCATGCGGGTGGCGTTCGCCGTCACCGGCGGGCAGCCCCCGGGGATCGGCCTGCGCTGCGTGAACCGGATCCCGCACGGCCGGGGCCTCGGCTCCTCGGCCGCCGCGGTCGTGGCCGGCATCCTGACCGCCCGGGCCCTGTCCCGCGGCGGCCCGGATCGGCTCCCCGATGCGTCCCTGCTCGCGCTGGCCAGCGACATCGAGGGCCACCCGGACAACGTGGCGGCGTGCCTGGGCGGCGGGCTGACCATCGCCTGGACGGCGCCGGACGGCCCGCGCATGCTCCGCCTGGAGCCGCTGCCGTCCGTCACGCCGGTGGTGTGCATCGCGCCCTCGCCGGTGCGCACCGACGTGGCCCGCGGCCTGCTGCCCGAGATGATCCCGCACCGGGACGCGGCGGCCAACGCCGGGCGCAGTGCCCTGCTGGTCGCCGCGCTGACCCAGCCCGGAGCCGCACCTGACGTCCTGCTCGCCGCGACCCGGGACTGGCTGCACCAGGATTACCGGGCCAGTGCCATGTCGCCGACCCACGCGCTGGTGGGCCGGTTGCGGGCCGCGGGCCTGCCGGCCGTGGTGTCGGGAGCCGGTCCCTCGGTGCTCGCGTTCCTCGGTGCCCGTGACGGGTCGGATTATCGTCACGACCTGGACAGCCTGGGTTCAATTGTGAGAGAAACGGGTATTGCATGGCACATAAGCTCGCTAGACGTCGAGCGGCAAGGTGCGCGTGTCCTGCGGCGGGAGTCCCCGCCGGATTTCTGACGCGGGAAAGAGCGGCCAATCCGACCGACCGGGCATGCGGCGGCAGCGCCAGGCGACGCCATCACACCTGGAACTGAGCATGCCGGATGCCCGTGGCCTGCTGGCGGGCCTCGTGGGACCGTTGCCTCCTCTTCCGCATGACACGGACGGCTGCGAAGGAATGCCGTGAGTCCTCATGGTGTTAGGCTTAGTGGCGCACCGGGTGCCCCGCTCTGGATTGGGTACTCGTCGGCAAACCGGGCGCTAGCCGGAAAACTCCTGTGGGACGGTATTGTTGCCGTACCCGAGGTCTTTGGCGCAGGGTGCCCCGCTCTCTCCCCGGTACGAAGGGTGCGGGCGGCCCGGCCGTCCGGGCGCTTTCCGACTCATCTCCCTGGCTTGCGGACATACGGCGGTGCACGGAGGAACGCCAAGCGTTGCGGCGATCGCGGATACCTGGCGGCACATAGAAGCAGCGCGCATCAACTCTGGCCCCGAGGGGCTGGTGTACAGGGTCGACGGGCCTAGCGGGTTCACCCGGGCGGCCGAGAATCATGGAAGGACCATTAGTGAGCGACACAACCGAAATCCTCAGCGGCGCGCCAGCCGGGTCTGAGGATGCCCCCGCGGCCGCAGGAGCGACGGCATCGACGTCCAAGTCGCGCAGTCGCGGTGGTGCCGGCCTTTCCTCGCTGCTCATGCCCGAGCTGCAGCGCATCGCGCAGACCCTGGCCATCCCCGGCGCGGGCCGGATGCGCAAGAGCCAGCTCATTGAGGCGATCGAAGCCCGCCAGGGCGGAGGACCCCGCCAGGAGACCGGTGCCGCCAAGCACGGTTCGGACCAGCGGGCCGCGTCCGCGGGAGCCGGCGCGACCCGCCCGCAGAAGCAGGACGCCATGGAACCAGGAACACAGTCGCAGCCGGGCATCGGTGATAGCGCACCGTCCGGCCTGGGTGACGCGGCCGCCCGCAATAGCGGCGGCATCGGCGCGGACGGGGCCGCCCAGCAGCTGAGCTTCTACGAGGAGGCCGGCGCGGCCGCCCCGCGGGACGGAGTCGCCCAGGATGGCGCAGCGCCCGCGGCCGCCGCCACGGAGGCGGCCCAAGGTGACACGCAGCGCGGCGACCGCCGGCGCCGGAACGGCCAGCCTTCCCGCGGCCGGGACCAGGGCACCCGCGAGCAGTCCGGCCGCGACAGTGCCGGCCGCGACAGTGCGGGCCGCGACAGTGCGGGCCGCGACAGTGCGGGCCGGGACAGTGCCGGCCGCGAACCGGGCAGCCGGGACCAGAGCCGCGATCACGGCAGCCGGGACCAGGGTGGCCGGGACGGCCGGGACCAGGGTGGCCGGGACGGCCGGGACCAGGGCGGCCGGGACGGCCGGGACCAGGGCGGCCGGGACAGCCGGGACCAGGGCGGCCGGGACGGCCGGGACCAGGGCGGCGACCGCCGCGAGCCGGCGGCCGCGAGCCGCGGGCCCGGCGGCGACCAGTTCCGTGACGACGACGGGGACGGCGGGCGGCGCCGCAGCCGCGACCGGTTCCGGAACCG
>Ga0335072_10006177_pt1 | contig 17543 bp, 18 predicted proteins | sample Lox_Sample_21_FD_206725 | JGI IMG/M metagenome (GOLD analysis project Ga0335072, IMG submission 206725) | Soil microbial communities from Loxahatchee National Wildlife Refuge, Florida, United States - Lox_Sample_2.1 | ecosystem: Environmental > Terrestrial > Soil > Wetlands | place: USA...
ATGTGGTTCCGCGCGGATCCCGGCTGCCGGGCTGCCAGTACCTGTTCGTACGTGACGTCCTGCAGGACCCCCGCTTCGCGGCCCCCGCCATCCCGCCTTCCCCGAACCCGTCATTCCGGTTGCTGCGGCGCTGGATGATCCGGCTAGACAGCGACCGGCACCGCCGCGTCCGGGATGCTTTCGGCGGCCTGTTCACCGCCCGCCGGGTGGGCCGTTACCGGGCGGTCATCGCCGACCGCGCAGCCGCGCTCATCGACCAGGCGGCCCCGGCCGGGACCCTGGACCTGGATGCTGTGGGGCCATGTGCGTCATCTCAGCCTTGCGTCAGGTGGAGGCACGCCGTTTGCGTCGCGCAGCCTGACGACTTCCGGGCCCGAGCTCTGAGTGTGCCTGGCCGTTGTCGTGGGTCAGCGAGGGTGCTGTGCGGATCCGCGTACGCGTGGATCGGTGCCACGCGATCGACTGTACCGTCGTCGCCGAGGTCGGCCCGGCGTGCCGCCGCGGCGGTTACTCGGCGCCGATGACATTGAAGTCCTGGTCCACGAAGATATGGTGCGGCCAGTTGACGCCGATGTAATGGACGTTGTAGTCGCCGTTGCTCAGCTTCACGACACGGTCGACGATGCCCCCGGGGTAGGCGGCCAGCGCAGCTTCCGTCGCCTTGTTCGCTGCCGCACCGCTGGTGATGGTCCCCGACCCCTGGCCTGTTGCCGTCGTCATGATGAAGCTCGTACTGGACACGCTGCTGACCGTGCCGGATGCGCCTCCTGCGGCCGGCCCGGACCGGGCGTTGGATGCGTCGCCGCCGGACACAGGCCCGCCGGCCGAGCCGCTGCCGGGGACAGCCGGGCTGCTGCTGGACGTTGCGCGGACGATCCCGTAGCCACCGCCGGCGACCGCGACGACTGCGACACCGACAACGAGGGAGCTGGTGATTTTGCGGGAAGGCATGAGATACCAGAAGAAGTTGGACCCGACATGGTGCCGGCCCAGCCCCGACACGTGCCGGGCTGGGCTGGGTCCTTGTTCAGCAGCGCGGTGGCGCCGCGGCCGATCTCATCCACGTCGTCGACCTGCCACGAGGTGTGGTGCAGGAACGACACAGGTGCCGCCCGAGCAGGGCTCGTGGCGACCAGCCGGTGACGTCGCCCACGTGCCGCAGGAGCGCGGCCTGTTCCGGCGATGTCAGTCATGCCCGGATCCTGGCGGACGGGCTGGAGCGAGCCCGCTCCAAGCTCGAGTACACGCCGCTGGCTACCGCGTTCGTGACGGAGCCGTTCACCATCACCGAGCTGCGCGCGGTGTACGAGACGGTATGGGGCGAGCCGCTGCACGCCGCGAATCTCCACCGCAAGGTCCTCTCGGTTCCCGGCTTCGTCGAAAGCACCGGCAAGACCACCGAAACCGGCGGCCCGCGGGCCCGGCTGTACGGGCGCGGCGACGCCCGGCTGCTGCACCCTGCGCTGCTGCGGCCCGGCATGGAGGAGGGCATCCGCTGAGATGACCGCCGACGAAGCAATGACGCTGATCGAGACTGCTGTCGGCCCCCGCGCTCTGTTCGGCCGTGATGCAGGCCGCGACTACCGCCGGCTGGCGCGGCTGACCCACCCCGACGCGAACCCGGGTAGTCCGCGGGCGGTGGCAGCGTTCGCCCGGCTGGCCGCGCTGTGGCGCCAGCACAGCACCGGAGCGGTGGGCGGCCTGCTCAGGTTAGCGACCCAGCTAGCAGCCTTGGCGCATTTCTCGGGGAACTACGTCTGCGCGACCGCGCGCAGATATGGATGAGCAGCACACGCACCCGTCACCGCAACCTTCCTAACAGTGGCAAATAACTACGGTCACCAGAAGCGCGCTGGTGCATAGACATTACTGTCGCCTGTTGCCCGCCTGTCTGGATGACCGTGACTGCCACACTCCGCAAAGGCTGCAGGGTAACCGCGCGCGGACCCGCCGTTCTGCCCACTAACGACGGGCTGGGCCCTCGGGAGCTGTCGCGCGCAGATAGGGGTGATCTGGGTGCCACCCGCGTGTGGCGGTGTGTCGCGTCCGCACAACAGTGCAGGTCAGGCCCGGAGTCATCTTGCCTGGCCTATTTCTGTCGGCCCCATGCCGAGACCATCGCGGGCAGGCTCACCATCGACGCGGGGGTGGTGAGGTGGATGATAGCCTCCTCCAAGGCTGAGCGATCGACTAGCTCGGCGGCGATCATCTGATCACCCACTTGGCGCAGGCCAGCCTCGATCACCCGCGCAGCGGGCGAGCCGCCACGGCCAAAAACCACCCGACCCTCTCCGCCCACATCAGCCAGCCCCAAGCTGGCCAGCAGATGCGGGAGCGAGGCCGCAAAGTCGGACTGGTTGTCGTTAGAGCGGGCCAAGAACTCGCCCAACGCGACGTGAACCTTCCGGTACCTCGCGTCGGCGCGTCCAGCACGCTCAATGCCCCGCTCGAAGGCACCGCTGAAGTCCTCGATTACCAGCCAGCCACCCGGCCGCAGCGCTTGTGACAACCTGACCAGGACATCAAGACGCTGAGGTAGATGACTCAGAACCAGCCGAGCATGGATGAGATCGTAGCGAGCCGCTGGAATCGCATCAGTGGTGACGTCGTGCCGGACGACCTGAAGCTGGTGCAGCTGAGAAGCCGGGATGAACCGGGGGTCGATGTCGGTAGCGAGCACGCTTCCCGTTGGCCCGACCCGCTCAGCCAGCCACCTGGCAATACTGCCGCCACCGGCGCCGATCTCCCAGCACATCCACCCGTCGGTCACGCCAACACCGGTCAGGTACCCGATGGTGGAAGGATCGAAGGTGGCCTCCAATCCAGAGAAGCGCACCTCGGTCTCGGCCGTCACGGCGTTGTCGAACACGTAGCGACCTTCTGCCATGGCTCCCCTCCCCAGACGTTGAACACCTCATGATCGGAAACCACTGCATCGCCGAACGTAGGCCCCACATGCCCCATGTCGCACTCTCTTCGTCGGGTCCCCGGTCCCGGCCTCGGGGCTCGTGCGGCAGGCAGGCCGACTTCGCTTGGGTCCAGGCCGGGATAAACGAACGCCCTGCCGTGAAGGCCTGTGGCTCGCTTGCTGGTCTAGCTCGCGGCCGGATAGCCAGGACCAGGTCTTGGGCGCCGACTGACGCATACCGCTCAGCCAATGCGGGCCCTTTCGCCTGGTCCCGGCCTCGGCGCGTGCCTTGCTGGCCGGCGAGCATGGTCATCGGAGGCTCGCGTAGCCTGATGCGGCCCAGACGATGCTGGCCAGCGCGCGGTAGCCGGTGTCGGAGGGGTGGCCGTCTGCTTGGCTGCACAGCAGGGTGAGGGTGCAGATCGCTGTGGTTTCAGCGCCGGGGTCGCCTTGGGGGTTGAAGACGGGGAAGGGGTCGGCGAACCGGGCCCGCACCGTGGCAGCGGCCGCCCGCTGCGCCTGATTCAGCTGGGTGAACAGCGGGTCGGCGAAGGCGAATGCGCCTAGGTTGGGGTCGTAGGCGCCGACCACGATGATCTCGGCATCAGGCGCGAGCGCTCGCAGCAGCCGCAGGATCGAGGTCAGCCGGGTCTGGTAGGCGGCGATCGCCGCCGGGGCGCTGGCCTGGATGCAGGCGAGGTCGCCGGGCGGGCAGGTTTGCAGAAAGTCGTTGGCGTCGTTGCCGTTCAGCGACAGCGTGATCGGGCTGACTGTGCCGCGGTGGGCGGCCAGGAACGCCAGCGCCGCATCGAGCTGGGAACCGGGGTAGTCGTTGTGCAGCGCATGCCCGGATGCCTTCCAGATACACGGCTGACGGAACGAGGTGGTTGACTCGCCGGGGCAGGAATAGTTGACGGTGGCGATCGGTGGCCGCAGTTGGCGAAGCCGGGCGGCGAACACGTCGGCGTACCCGGTGTTGAATGCATCTGGTGGCAGCCCGGCCAGGGCCTTGCTGGTCTGGAAGCCGTAGGCGATGGAGTCGCCCAGCGCCAGGTAGTAGGCCTTCGGCGGAGTAAGGCGAGGCGGCGGGGACGCGGCCGCGGCGGTCACGGCCGCCAGTGTCAGGGCAAGCGCGGCCAGAGCGGCGCCTGTGCGGAGCAGATGACGGATCACAGTTGCCTCCTGTTGGCTGGCTTTCGCCCGGGGGTTGGCCGGCTGGGAACGTGGCCGCGGCGCCGCTGGGGAGTGCGGCTGCGATTCGCGTCGGCTTCGGCTTTGGGGGTCGGTGGAGGTCCGGGGCGGCGGTCGGGCGGGACCAGCGGTCTCGCGCCGGCGCTGTCGTAGGCGTTTCGCCGCCTGGAATGTCGGGGAACTCGGTCATTCCGGCCGCCATCCCTCGGAGCGATTGGCCGGGGCAGAGGTCACCGGACCGGCGGCATATCCGGGGATGTGCTCAACGGGCACCTGGTAGAAGTGCCGGTTGAGGCAGAAGGTCCGGGCGTGCCGTACCGACCCGTCTGTGCTGTCGAGTGCGGCTTCCGCGTAGACCTCGGCCGGGGCCGGGCAGTCCGGATCGGGACACCCGGCGATGCGATACACCGCGTGTTCGCCGGTGCCGTGGCCAGGCCTGTGGACGTCGCGGGGTGTCGTTGTGTGTCCGCCGTCGGGCGGTGTCCCGGCGGTCATGGCGTGGCGTCCGGCAGTGGCGTGCCTCGCAGGTAGACAGCGCGGATCTGGTGGATGGCGGCTGGGTCGGTGAGCGGGTTGCCGTTGACGACCAGGATGTCGGCGTCGTAGCCGGGTGCGATGCGGCCCTTGCGGTCGCCCAGGCCGAGCGCCGACGCGGCGCGCGCCGTGCACGCGTGCAGCGCCTCGGCCGGTGACATGCCGATCTGCTGCAGCTGCGGGAGCGCGTAGCGCACCGCGTCCGGCGGCTTGGCCGGTCCCACGCCTGCGTCGGAGCCGACGATGATCCGGGCGCCCGCGTGGCACATCCGCCGGGCGTTGGCGAGGAGCGCGGGCATCCGGGCTAGCACCCCGGCGGGAGGCGCGGCTCCGGGTGCCGCCGCGATGCCGAACGTCAGGGAGAGCACCGGTCCGCCCCGGCCCAGTGCGGCCAGCAGTTCGCCGGGGATCTCGTCGACGCCGTCGGCGGTCATGAACGTCGCGTGTTCCAGGCCGTCCAGGCCGGCGGCTACCGCGTCGGTGATCGCGGACGTGCCGTGCGCATGCGCGGTGATGGCCAGGCCGTGGCGGTGCGCTTCGGTGACCGCGGCGCGCAGCTCGCCGCGGGTGTACTGGGCCAGCTCCGAGCGGGAGCCGGGGGTCATGTTGCCGCCGCTCGCCATGATCTTGATGATGTCGACGCCGCGGTAAGCGCGTTCGCGGACCGCGTCGCGGATGCCGTCTGCGCCGGCGGCTGATGCGCCCAGGAAGTGGCAGTGGCCGCCCGGGGTGGTGATCGGCGGCCCGGCCGCCAGGATGTGCGGCAGCGTCGTGTCGGTGCGGGCCGCGTCGCGCAGCCCGAGCACGAGGTAGCCGCGGTCGCCGAGGTCGCGTACGGTCGTGACGCCACCGCGGGCGGCGGTGCGTGCCGCACTAGCTGCGGCGGCGAACACGGCCGCGTCGTCGCGCTCGGCGAGCCGGCCGGCCGGGTCGTCGGAGGCGTCGAACACCAGGTGCACGTGCCCGTCCACCAGCCCGGGCAGGATCGTCGCGCCGGGCAGGTCGATCACGTGCGCGCCGTCCGGTACGGGAAGACCGTGGCCGGCCGCGAGGATGACGGCGCCGTCGATGATCACGGTCGGGTCGGGCAGCGCGCCGCTGCCGTCGAACAGGCGGGCGGCACGCAGCACGGTAAGCGTCGGCCGTGGCCGCGCGGTCGTGGCGGATGTGGTCATGCCAGCAGCGTGCGCCCGATCGGCGCTGCTGCCATCGGTGGTTCTACTGACCGGGGGTACGGACCCGTTCGCCGCTGGCGGCGTGCCATGCGGCGAGCTGTGCGCGGGTGGCGAAGCCGAGCTTGGAGAAGATGTGGCGGATGTGGGTCTCCACGGTCCGTTCGCTGATGTGCTCGGCCGCAGCGATCTGCCGGTTCGTGAGCCCCTGCGCGACATACGCGGCGACCTGCGCCTCCCGCTGGCTCAGCCCGCCGCCGCCGCGCCTGGCGAGCACGGCGAGGAACCGGTCCGCTGCGGCGCGCAGCGGTACCATGCCGAGGTCACCGGCGACCGCGCCGGCCGAGGTAGCCAGCGCAGCCGCCTCGTCACGGGCGCCCGGCCGCCCCTGGCGGTTCAGGGCCCTGGCCAGCTGCAGCCTGGCGAACGCGGCGCAGCCGGGCAGGCCGGCCCCCTCGTTCACCTCGACCGCTACCCGCAAGTGCCGGATCGCGTCGTCAAGCCGGCCGCTGGCGGCCGCGGCGATACCGAGCGCGCACCGGGCCGAGCCCTCGATGAGGATCGCGCCAGCCCCGCCGCAGACGAACAGGTCCGCGTGCGGGGCGAGCAGGTCATGCACCCGGGCGCCGGCCGCCTTATCGCCGAACTCGGCGGCCAGCTCCGCCATCGCGGCTAGCGTTGTCATCAGCAGGAACGGCGGGATGCTGGCTGGCGGCGGCAGCGTATGGTAGATCCGCTCCGCCCCGTCGCGGTCCCCGAACCTGAGCGCCGACCGGGCCTCGATGGCGCGCATGAACACGCTTGGCCCCCCGCGATAGCCCGTGGAGAGCTGCGGATCGGCTGGCCTGGCGTCGCCGAGGTCCGCGTGTACTGCGGCCAGGAAACCGAGCGAGGGCAACAGCGTTCCGTCGTGGCCGGCGCGCCGCGCGAGCGCTTCCGCCTGGCGCCCGCACGCGAGCGCGTCGGTGAACCGGCCTCGTGCCGCGGCTATCGTGCCGCGGCACCGCAGCGCATGCCAGCGCGCGAGCGGCGACCGCAGGCGGGCCGCGGCCGCGTCGATATCCCCCACCTCCGCCTCCGCGCCGTCGACCTGGCCCAGCTGGGCGAGCGCGTCGAACCGCCACAGGTGGCCCCACAGGCGGGCATCGTCATCGCCGTCCGCGCCGATGACGAGCAGCCGGTCGCCGAAGGCCAGCCGGTCGCGGGTGCCGTCCGGCCCGCTGTGCGCGATCTGGCTGGCCCGCAGCGCCTCGATGACTGCCCGGCGCTCGCCCGCACGTTCGGCCATCGCGAGCGCCTCGGCGGCGCGCGGCTTCGCGTCCGCCAGCGACCGCCACGTGTCGGCGACGACGAGCATCGCTAGTAGTCTGGCCCGCACCGCGCTGTCGCCGGCCGGAATGCCGGCCAGTGCCTGCTCGCACAGCGCGCGCCCGGTCTCGTTCCACACGAAGTCGGGGGCGCCTTCCATGGTGAGCACCGCGTGCGCGATCGTCGCCGCGTCGCCGCGGGCCCGGCCAATCTCGGCGGCGGCCAGCACGGACGTGCGGGAGCCGTCGATGTCGTAGCCGCGCAGCTGCGCCTCTGCCCTTGCGATGAGCAACTCTGACCGCACATCCGGCGGTGCGCCTGCGCCGTCGAGCGCGCGGCGCAGGAGGCTGTCGGCCTCCTCCCACGCAAGGTGCGCCATCGCCTCGGCCGACGCCCGGCGGGCGGCGTCGACCGCCGCAACCGGATCACCTGTGGGCAGAGCCTCGAGCCGGTGATGGGCGATCTCCGCGGCCCGCCGGTCCGCGTCCGCACGGCCGGCCAGGTGCTCGGCCATCGCGTCATGGAGCGCCAGACGCGCCGCGGTCGGCACGTCGGCGCGGGCCGCCTCACGGATCAGGTCATGGGCGAACCGGCGGTCCGGCCCGATAATCCCGGCCATAGTCGCCTCGTCGACCGCTGCGAGCACCACGCCGAGATCGCTGCCGGTCGCCGCGGCCAGCGCCGCAGGGTCGAGCGACGAGCCGAGCACGGCAGCCGACGCGATCAGCGACCCGCACGCCGGAGTCAGCCGGGCGAGCCGGCCACGCACCGCGTCGCGTACCCCGTCGGGAAGCGCGCCGTCGGAGGATTCGGCCAGCACGCGGCCCAGTTCGCGGACGAAGAACGGGTTACCGCGGGTACGGGCGCACACCGCGGCCGCCACCGGTCCCGGCACCGCCCAGCCGGTCACCTGGGCGAGCTGCTCCGCCACCTCCGGCTCGCGCAGCCCGTCCAGGTGCAGCCGGGTTACCGTTGCCTCCCGCGTCAGAGCGGCGAGCGCGTTCTGCAGCGGCTGCCTGCCGGAAGTCTCGGTATCGCGGTAACCGGCCACAATGAGCACGCGCGAATGGGCCAGCCCCCGCGCGAGGTGCACGAGCAGCCCGAACGACGCCGGATCAGCCCACTGCATGTCATCCAGCACAAGCAGCAGGCCGGCCGGCTCCGCGGCCGCCCGCAGCACGTCCGCAACCGTCTCGAACAGGCGGAACCGCTCCTGGGCCGCCGTTTCCGCCCGCCGGTCCGGCAGCGCCACATCGAACACCACCGGCCCGACTCCGTAAACGCCGCGCATCGCCTGCCGGAACGGCCAGTACGGCGGGCTGCCCTCATCCTCGCTCGCACAGCCCCACCCCCGGCGCATACCGGCAGCCGCCACCGCGCCGGCCGCCCACTCGGCGAGCCGCGTCTTGCCGATACCCGGCTCCCCCGACACCAGCAGCACCCCGCCGGTACCGTCACGAGCAGCACGCACCGCTGAATCCACAGCGCCGCGTTCCCGCGCGCGCCCCACCAGGCCACCAGCGGCATCCTCCACCTACGCAATCATCCTCCACGCGAGCCCAGCGATGGGAACCTCGTCAGCATGCTGCGCTGGCCGCCGTCTTCTGTGACCGGTGGCGGGCGTCCCGCCCTGCGCAATTCCGCGGCTGCCCTCAGCATGGTCCGTGCTGTGCGCCCTGGCGGCGGCCGGGAAACGGCGTAGCGGCCAGCTCGACGACGCCCGCGCCCGCTGCCGCGCAAACAGCCGCTAACCTGCCGGCCGCCTGGCCCGCGCCAAGTGGAGCCGATCGCGTGGCGCCCGAAGCCGCCAGAACTGCATGATCTGCGCGCCGTCGCCGGCCTAACCGATCCCGTAGCCAGCCGCTCCTATTCGGCGCGCCTCCGTGCCCCTCGATTCCCGCTACTAGTCACTGACAACTCTGGGCTCGCGGTAATCCGGGACCTGACAGGTCCTGAAGGTCTCCTCGACCGGGCTGGCCCGATGGCGCTGCGGGGCCCGGCCGTGCCCGGCCGGTGCCGAGATCAACCCGGGGCTCTCTGCGCGGTACTGCCGCCTGAACCCAACAGGAAGACGCCCTGACATGCCGCTGATGCCCATGAGCAGGAACGTTTCGCTGCCCAGGTGGATGAGCGGCACGGCGCCGCGGGCATGCACCCCGCAGCTGAACTGAGCCGAACCGCCGGCCCGGCCGCACCCGCCAGCGCATAGGCACTCTGCCGCCGTCGGCGGTAACCACCCTGGCCGGTTCCGTCCACGCCAGCAGGTGATCCCCGTGCCGGTTCAGGCAGTCAGCCACGGCGACCGCGCTGCAGGTAGTCGGTTCCGCTCCGGCACGGCGTGGCACCGTTGCTTACAAGTGAATGCTGAGCAGCAGGACGCCGGTGTTGGTCTCGATTCGCAGCGCAGTCAGCTGGCTGGCGTAGAAGGCGGTGGTGGCAGCAATGCGGGCTGAGCCGCCATAGGTGGCCCCCCAGCTACCGGCTATGTCGCTGCCCTTAGGGGTGACGGCGACCAGGACGCACCGCTGATTCGCCGGGAGGCCCGTCGCGGTCAAGTCGATCTGCGTGCCGGTCGGTGTGTCGTGCAGTTGCGCGCTTCCGCTGACACCCGTCACGGTATCTGCGGCGCGGAAGGTGCGCACCGACGCTGCGGTGCTGGCCAGGAGCGCGACGGCGGCGGCAACTGGACATGCGGCTGTCGCCGCCACCGCGAGCACCCGTCGTCGCCGCCGCTGCGCAAGCCGCGGCGCGCCATATGGCCGCTTCACCGGGAACCGTGTGACTGATCGCCGGGACGTCTGCGCCGGCTGCGGGCCGCCGGTGCGGTCTGCCGGGAAGGCCTGTTCCGGGTTGAGGACGACCGGGGAGCAGTCTTGCGAAGGAACGCCAGCGGAGCCCCATTGCGGGATTGCGCCAGGCGGCAAGTGCGTGTCGACTGCCTCGAGTTCCGGCTCGGCCGGAGTGGTGGGGAGCAGGGTTACCAAGTCCGTAACAGGAAGCATGGCGAGCCAGTCCCCGACGGGGAGCAGGTCGTTGTAGTCGGCCCGGCAGCCGGGGCAGTCCGTCAGGTGGCGGTTGAGCCGGTCAAGCTCCCGCGCCTGGAGGGCGCCGACAATGCAGGCGCCGATGTCGCCCCGCCACTGCGAGCATGAGCGGCTCATCTGACTCCCCTTCTCCGTTTCGTGGCACTGTCGTACGGGTGAAGCAACCTCGGTCAGTAGCCGCAGCCACCGCCACCGCTGCCGCCGGTACTGCCGCTGCCGCCGGTACTGCCGCTGCCGCTGGTGCCGGTGCCGGGCGGGGCGCCACTGGCGGTGATGGCCTCCCAGGTGAATTTTGGCCCGCCGAACTGGTCGGTGTAGCCGTTGCCCTTGGCCTGGCCGGGCGCGGTGTCCAGCTTCAACGTGTACAGCGGCAGGCCGTTGTAGGTGACCTGGGTGGTGCCGCCGGGACGGCGAACCGTGGCCAGCTTCCCCGGCAGGCTGCTGCTCAGGCTGGCCGAGCTGGCGGTGAGCGGAATCCAGAAGCTCGTGCAGGTGCCGGTGCACAGGATCTTGCCGTTGGCTTCCGACGGTGTCTTGATCGCATACAGCGTCATCCCGGATTTGTTCACCAGGATGTTGCCGACGCCGCTGACCTGGCGGGCCGACACAAGGGCCCCGCTGGCTGCCGCCTGCGCGCCGCTGTTGGTTGCGCCTGACCCGCCGGTTCCGCCCGAGCCTGATCCTCCCGATGAGCCGCATGCGGTCACCAGCGCTGCTGCTGCCGCATCACGGCCGGGCTCCCAGAGGTGCTGGCGTTCGCGCCGCTGGCGGTGCTGGCGGTCACGCCGCCGGGTCGATGAACACGCGGGCCCGCTTGTCGTGCTCGACCTTGAGGGCGAAGTCGTCGGCCTCGCGCCGGTCAGCACCGAAGGATCGTTCCTGCTGCCGGCTGGCCCGCCCGCCGAGGGTGCGGTAGCGGACCACCCACGCGTGCGGGCAGGTTTTCCAGTCCGCCTCTGGGCAGCCGCAGCGCTTCAGGACAGTGGCCATCGCCTGTCCGCGCTGCGTGCCGGCGTCGCGCCGGGCCGGGTGAGGTTCACTGCTGCTAGTTCTCCTGCCGGTTGAGCCAGTCCTCTACCTGGCGCTGCCGGAACCGCAGGTGCCGTCCGACCCGGCAGGCCGTCAGCCCCCAGTCCCGCCAGCGGGCGTAGATGGTCTTGACGGGGACGCCGAGGGTGTTCACGCGGGATGCTCACGCCGTGGGCCCCGGTCGGCGTCAGGCCTGACCAGCTGCGCGACGGCCTCGACGACCGCTGCCCGCGGACCTGAGGTCCGATAACGGTCGCGGAGACCCGGCAAGTGGCGGGCGCGCACGTGGCCGCCGATACGCAGGGTGCTCTGGCTAGCGAACTCGTGGTGCGAACTGCGTCTGAACAGTTAGTTCTGCGTTGCGGCGGCCGCCATGCGGCGCCACGTGGTGGCGAGCCAGTTCTCGTATTGCTTCGGACTCATCTGGAGCGTCTGGCGCATGAGCAGGTATGTCTCGGCGTGCGCGAGCACGCTGGTGGTGTCGGCCAGCCAGGTCACGTCGCACCCGGTGGGCAGCAGGCCGTCGTCGCGCGCGCGTGTCCAGAACGAGCGCACGGCGTCGCGTGTCGCGGCGCGCCCGGCCCTTGCCGCGGCGGCCAGTTCCGGCTCGGCGGGCGCGGCCTGGAGGGCCACGCCGATGACATCAGCAGCGGCTGTCACCAGCCGGGCGCTGCCCTCGGCGAACGCGGTAATGCGCTCCTCCAGCGCCGGAGCGGTCGTGGCCGTGTGATACCACTCGCGGCTCACCACGTCGACCGGCGCGAGGTCGCCGGCGACCGCCATGTCGATCACCCGCCTGAGCAGCGTCGCCTTCGTGCCGAACCGGACATACACGGTGCGGTGCGCCACCCCGGCCGCATCGGCGACCGCCGTGAGCGTCGTGCCCTGATAACCATGCCGGACGAACAGTCCGTGCGCCGCCCGCAGGATGCGCTCCTCGTTCTCCACGACCCGGGCGGCCCGCAGGCCGGCGGGGTTGACAGTATCCGCCATACGATGCAGTATAACTGCAATCTTACAGTGAGACTGCAATATTCCTGGGGGGGCCATGACAGCACCACAACTAGACGGCATCCATCACGTCAAGCTGCCGGTCCGCGACCTCGCCCGGTCCCGCACGTGGTATGAATCCCGGCTGGGCTACCAGGCCGCGATCGAGTTCGCCGAGCAGGGCAACCTGATGGGCATCTCGATGCGCCACCCGAACGGCGGCCCGGAGTTCGCCCTGCGCCTCGACCCGGCGCGCGCCGAAGCGGCGGCCGGCTTCGACTACTTCGCCATCGGCGTCCCGTCGAGGGAAGCGATCGACGACCTCGCGACCCGGCTCACCGCACTGGGCGAGCAGCACGCAGGTGTCCACTTCGCCACGATCGGCTGGATCCTGCCGCAACTGCACGACCCCGACGGACACGAAGTCCGCTTCTACACCACCACGCACCACAGCGAGCCGCCAGGTGACGGCATCCTCCGCATCAACAACCCGCGCGAGACCGCCGAGGCAGCCGAGCACCCTATGCAGCACGGGCACCGGTAAGCGGCGGCAGCCGGCGTCGCTTAGCCCTTCACGCGATCACCACGCCCGTTACACCCGGGATGCGCCTCGGTGTCATCCAATCAATCCGCAGGACCCCAGACACCAGGCCGAGCCGCGACCCGGCCGAGCCCACCCAAGGAGCCCGCGTCATGCAGAAAACCTCACCAGCGCAGAACCCCGGCGCCGTGGACGACCCCGCCGCGGTGTGTGTCCGCAGCATCCACATCATGGCCGACGGCAGTCTGGCCGACTTCCAGGCCGTCATCCACCCCGGCGCCGCTAACCGGGAGGCGGCGCATGAGCCAGCCGCCGCCCGGGGCCGGGGACCGGCCGCGTTCCACGCCTCGGCGCTGTGGCTCCGCGCCGCGTTCTCCGACCTGCGCTGGGACATCCACCAGGTGGCCGCCGACGGCGAGGTTGTCGCGGTACATGTCACGATGTCCGGCCGTCATACCGGCCCGTTCGCCCGCTACGACGCGGCCGGGGCGGTCAGCCAGGTCATGCCGCCGACCGGCAAGACCTTCGCCGCCACCCAGACCCACTGGTTCCGCCTGGCTGACGGCAAGATCATCGAGCACTGGGCCAACCGAGACGACCTCGCCCTGGCCCAGCAGGCCGGCTGGATCCCGCCCACCCCCCGCTACCTGGCCCGCATGGCCATCGCCAGACGCAAGACGCGGGCCAGCAGCAGCGCGCGGACAGCGGCTTAAGACGCCTGGCTAGCAGTGCGCGCGTCATGACAGATGTGATCTTTCTGCCCGGCATCTACCTCTCACCAGGCCGAGCCAGACCGCACGGCCACGATGCTGAGGAACTTCTAGGCCGGACGGTGAAGCAGTGACAGTGAATAGGGCCGCGCAGCGGGGCCGGACCTGCCCGCTGTGCGAGGCGATGTGCGGCCTGACGCTGCAGGTGTCCGGAGACCGTGTCCTCGCGATCCGGGGAGATCCCGAGGACCCTTTCAGCCGCGGCTACATCTGCCCGAAGGCGGTCGGGCTCATTGACGTCCACCACGACCCGGACCGCGTGGCCGGACCGCTGAGGCGCCGGGGCGGTTCCTGGGAACCGGCCGGCTGGGACGACGCCATATCCGAGACCGTGTCGCGGCTCGCCACCATCCGGCGAGTCCACGGCGATGACGCCGTCGCGTTCTACGTGGGCAACCCCGCCACGCACAGCTACTCGGCCATGCTCGCCACGCTGGCGTTCGCCCGGGCGCTGAACTCCCGCAACGTGTTCTCCACGGCGTCTGTGGACTACCTGCCGCACATGTTCGCCGCCTACCACACCTTCGGGAACCGGGCGCTGCTCCCCGTGCCGGATGTGGATCGCACCCGCTTCCTGCTTATCATCGGGGCTAACCCGGTGGTGTCGAACGGAAGCGTGATGTCCGCGCCCGGCATGGCCCGCCGTCTGAAGGACCTGCGGTCGCGGGGAGGCCGGCTGGTCGTGGTCGATCCGCAGCGGACCCGCACCGCCGACCTGGCCGACACGCACCTGCCGATCCGGCCAGGGACCGACGTGCTCTTGCTGCTCGCCCTCGTGCACACCATCTTCGAGGACGAACTGGCAACCCCTGGGCGGCTAGCAGAGTTCACTGACGGCATCGAGCAGGTCCGGCAGGCGGTAGAGCCCTTCCCAGCCGAGCGTGCCGCGCCCTGGACCGGCATCGAGGCCGAAGACATCCGCAGGCTGGCCCGGCAGTTCGCCGCGGCCCCGTCGGCGGCGTGCTACGGCCGGCTCGGGGTCTGCACACAGCCCTTCGGGACCCTGTGCTGCTGGCTCATGACCGTCCTCAACGTGATCACCGGGAACCTGGACCGGGCGGGCGGCGCCATGTTCACGACCCCGGCAGCGGACCTGGCCGGGCTAGCCGCCATGCTGCGGCAGGCGGGCACCTTCGGGCGCTACCGGAGCAGGGTGCGGGGACTGCCGGAGTTCAGCGGCGAACTGCCGCTGGCCTGCCTTGCCGAGGAGATCGACACTTCCGGGGCCGGGCAGATCCGGGCGCTGGTGACGCTGGCCGGCAACCCGGTGCTGAGCGCGCCGAATGCCCGCGCCCTGGACGCCGCGCTGCCGTCGCTGGAGTTCATGGTGGCGATCGACTTCTACCTCAATGAGACCACAAGGCATGCGGACATCGTCCTGCCTGGCACGTTCGCTCTGGAACACGATCACTACGACCTGCTGCTGAACACCCTCGCCGTCCGGAACGTCGCCCGCTACAGCGCCCCGGTGCTCACGCCGCGCCGCAGCGGGAAGGAGGACTGGCAGATCCTGCTTGACCTGGCGACCGGCATCGCCAGGCGGACCGGCGGGCTCCGGGCCCGGCTGCACGGGATGCAGGCCGCGTTCCTGCGCCGGCTCACCCCCCGGCGGGTCATCGCACTGGCCATCCGGTTCGGCCCCCACGGGGCGGGCCTGCACCCGTTCCGCAAGGGCCTGTCCCTCCGGCAGCTGGAACGAGCCGGGCAGACGATTGACCTCGGGCCGCTGCAGCCTGGCCGGCTCCCGCGCCGGCTCTTCACCAAAGGCAAGACAATCCAGCTTGCCCCCGCACCGATGCTCGCCGACCTCAAGCGCGCGGACGCCAGGTTCAGCCAGGCGCCGGCCGCCGGGGAGCTGGTCCTCATCGGGCGGCGGCAGCTGCGTGACAACAACTCCTGGATGCACAACGCCCCGCGGCTCATGAAGGGCAGGGACCGCTGCACCCTGTGGATGAACCCCGCCGATGCGGCGCGCCTCGGCCTCGACGACGGCCAGCAGGTCATCATCCGGTCCACGACCGGGACGCTGCAGGCGCCGCTGCAGGTCACCGGTCAGATCCGCGACGGAGCCGTCAGCTTCCCCCACGGCTACGGCCACGACCGCGACGGCACCAGGCTCACCGTGGCCAGCGCACACCCCGGAGCCTGCGTCAACGACGTCACCGACCACCTGCTCCTCGACAACCTGTCGGCCACCAGCGCCCTGAACGGGGTGCCGGTCACGGTCGAGACAGCCTCCTAATGCCCGAGCCCACGCGGCTGCGGCCGAATGCCGCTGCCTCCCCGCAGCATGCAGCCGCCCCGGTGATGGTGTACCGCTACTGTGCCTCTCATGAGCACCCCGCCGGACCCGGCGGCAGGCGCCAGGACCGAGTTTGACCTGATGGCTGACCTGTTCTCAGCTGCCGGGCGGGCCGACCCGCATGTGGTTCCGCGCGGATCCCGGCTGCCGGGCTGCCAGTACCTGTTCGTACGTGACGTCCTGCAGGACCCCCGCTTCGCGGCCCCCGCCATCCCGCCTTCCCCGAACCCGTCATTCCGGTTGCATGACGGAAGGACGCACCTTCGGGGGTTGGCGATCGTGTTTTGATTATGGAGCCTTCCCGCGGCGGCGCGACTGCGCCGAGCCGTTACGGATCGCTCCAGAGACCCTCTTGCCTCGGTGCCTGGCTGTTCCCGCCTCCGCTCGCGGGCGCCCCGCCGGCGACCGGCCCGCCCAGAACAAAGCGCGCCTTCTCGATCCGCAGCATCTCGTACGGCGACATCACGGTAAGGCCGAGCCCGATGCAGGCGTTCGGGATCTTGATCTTCTTGACTGTCTGCGCTGCCACCTCGTGCGTGACGACCGTGAACGCGTGGGCGTGCGCATGTGCCACGAGGTAGTAGTCGGCCACCTGCAGGAACGTACTCACCGCGGCCGGCTCGTACGCTCCGCTGCCTGCCCAGGCGCTGACCGTCGCGAGACTTGGCAGGATGGCGTTGTCGGGCGGGAGGAAGAACTCGTCGCCGCGTGCTTTCGCCCAGGCCGCGAGCTCATCGTCGCCGGCGATTAGCTCGCCGCGGACCTTCTCGATGCTGAAGACGAGCCCTCGCTCGTGGGCGACGTCGATCCACTCCCAGAACGCGGGGCAGACGTCGAAGCTGTAATGCAGGTTCTTTGCCTGGATGAAGACGTCCGAGTCGAGAAGGTACGGCATCACGCGACCCCAAGCCGTGTCGCGAGCTCTTCGAAAGTCGCATGCTTCTTGAAGCCGAGCATCTGATAGGCATCGCTGTAGAGTGTCTGGCCCTCGCGGGTGCTTTCGATGATTGCCCGGGCGAACCGCCTGCTCACGCGCACCGGTTGCGTGTTGTAGAAGTCGCCCCCGCCGCTCCCCGCCGGCCTCTGGTCCATGAGCGTAAGGACGCGGTCCCTCTCGCGGGCGTAGGCGCTTCGGTACCGCTCTTCCGGGAGCAGGCCAGCGTCGAAGATCCGGCGCAGGACGACAAGAGTGCTGACCTTAAAGACGCGGGCAATACGCTCCAGTTCGCTAGTCAGGTCCGGTTGCCTGGCGTCGGCGTCCAGCTCATCGATCGGCACCAGGAACTCCGCCGCGACCCGATTGCACCAACGCTCGCTCGCATTGCCGGAGCTGGCTTCGATATCCGCGTCCGACACGGCGGACTGACCGAGCCAGAGATGGGCCAGCTCGTGCGCGAGCGTGAAGATCTGCGCAGCCTTCGTATCCGCGCCGTTCACGAACACCAGCGGCGCCAGGTCGTCCGCCAAGGCGAACCCGCGGAACTCTTCCGGGTCGAGCTTCCGGTGCGTGTTGCTGCCGACGATCCCCGATACCATGACGAGGATGCCCCGCCGGTCGGCCGCCTCGATCAGCCGACGCAGAGCCTCCGCCCATGTCGGCCCGCGGTCCTCCGGTGCATACGAGAGGGCCGTGTGCATCGCGCGGGCCGCTTCGACGGCATCCGTGTTGGTCGTGAGGCTGCCGATAAACGGCACCGGCGACTCGCGGCGGACCCGCGCGTAGTCGCGGTACCAGTCCTGGCGCTGCTGGCACT
>Ga0335072_10006178_pt1 | contig 17543 bp, 21 predicted proteins | sample Lox_Sample_21_FD_206725 | JGI IMG/M metagenome (GOLD analysis project Ga0335072, IMG submission 206725) | Soil microbial communities from Loxahatchee National Wildlife Refuge, Florida, United States - Lox_Sample_2.1 | ecosystem: Environmental > Terrestrial > Soil > Wetlands | place: USA...
CTGGTCTCGACCAGTTTCCGGTGGCTATGGCGAGGGGGAAACACCTCTTCCCATTCCGAACAGAGCCGTTAAGCCCCTCAGCGCCGATGGTACTTGGCCTGCAAGGGCCTGGGAGAGTAGGTCGCCGCCGGTTTTTTCTTTGAAGTCCAAGATGGGTGCAATTCTGCGGAGCATGTAGATGCAGGGCGTGATCAAGTTCTTTCGCGCCAATCCGCAGGCACTCGTCCTGCTCGTCATCTGCGTGGTGCTCGGCCTGGGCACCTTCATCGCAGTGCTGATCGCGCTCGCCACCGCGCCCACCGATCAAACCACCGGCTACCCCGACGGCGTGATCCTGGGCGCCCACACGGCGCTGACGTCGCTACGCGCGGCCCTGGCCGGCGCGTAGTCTCCGGACGCGGGGCACGCGGACCGGCCGGACGGCGCAGATCAGATCTCGGCCCTAGCGCAGCACCTCGTCCCGCCCGCCGGCATACGGGGTGCGGCGGATCGGGCACAGGCAGTGCGCCGGCGCGGCCGGAACGCTGCCGCCCCGGCGCTCGCGCTGCCAGCGCAGTGGGCGACGGTGCCGGTGCGTCTCCCAGGGCTCGAGATCGCTGTGCGCGTCAGCCGGTGGGTCCCCGAGAAAGTCCTCGAGCAGGTCCTCGGCGAGCCCCCACCAGGCGCGCAGACGGTTGGCTGAAGAGTAGAACATATGTTCGATAGCGTAGGGGAGGCACCGGACGGAATCGCGGCGGGGACGGACAGATCGCGACGCTTCACCGGCACCTCGCGAGGATCGTGCCCACGCCGTCGGACGAACCGCCCGAAATGTCCTGGAAACCCGACCCTCCGGGCGGCCTCAGCGGCTTGAGACCAGGCTTCCGGCGTCCTCCGTCACGCTCGACCGTGCAAGCGAACTTGCACGGAGCCACGCCGGCGGCGGGCGCCGGACGTCCGCGAGGATGGCGGGCGCCGGGTGGCGAGCTCTGAGGGGCTCCAGCCTCAGGCCGCCGAGCCGAGCGACGACCAGACGTCGATCTTGTTCCGCACCCGGTCGACCACCTCGGTCGTGAACTCCGTGGTGCCCGCGTGGCCGCCGAGGTCAGGGGTCTTGATCCCCGCCCCGATCGTCTCGAGCGCGGCCTCGTAGACCGCACGCGAAGCCCGCTCCGCGGCCGGCCCGTGCCGATCGGCGGCATGGCGCAGGAGCGCACCGCAGGCGAGGATCATCGCCAGCGGGTTGGCCAGGTCCTTGCCCTCGAGCGCCGGCGCCGTTCCGTGGGGCGCTTCGGCCATGGCCACGGTCGTCTCGTACTCATCGTTGAAGGCGAGCAGCACCGACTCGGCGCCGGCGATCGACCCGAACATGGGGAGCACCAGATCCGAGAGACAGTCGCCGTCGCGATTCAGCGCCGGGATCACGAGCGGCGCGTCGGTCGCGCCTGAGAGCAACCCCGCGTACGTGGCGTCGATCAGCACCGGCTCATAGGGAATCGCCCGGTGACGCGCCGCGGCGTGATCCATCTCCTCCTTGAGCATGCCCTCGTACACCGGGGAGACGGTCCACTTCGGGCCGCCGTACACGCGCGCGTTCATCTTCTCGGCAGTCCGGAACGAGTACTCGGCCACCGCGCGGCACGTCGAGCGGGTGATCTTCTCAGTGCGGTAGGCGGTCTCTGACGGCGACCCAGGGTCTCCTTCGCGCGACTCCTTGGCTCCGTAGGCATCGTCAACCGCCATACGCACGACGGAGATCGGGTAGTGCACGCCGGCGATCGGCGCCACTCCCGGCAGGCGCCGGCCGGTCCTGACGATCACCTTGCCGTCGACCTCCTCGCGCAGGATGCGGTTCGGCGACCCGACGTCGCCCGCTCCCTCCGGGGTGATCGTGGCCGCCTTCAGGCCGAGGCCGGCCTCGAGCATCGCCCGGGCCGCGTCCGTGACCACGTCGTTCCCCGTCGCCCGTCGATTGGCCAGCGAAAGATCGAACCGCTCAAGCTCCAGCTCCACGCCCAGAAGCCCCGGGTCGAGCAGGCGGACCGACTGCTCGAGCAGCTCCTGACCGGTCTGATCACCCTCCAGGACCGCGATCTTGATCGGCTCCGACATGCCGGCTGACCATAGCCGACGGGCCCACGAGATCAGGTTTCGCCGGCCTTCAGCTGGGAACAAGGTCAGCGCCGGCCGTGACCCAAACGGATCAGGGGAGGGGTGCCGGCTCGCCCAGCGATCGTCCTCCCTACGATCTGTGCAGGGACCGGCGACCACGCAGCACGCACGCCATGAGCAGATCCGCACACGAGGGGACGATCGGCGGCTCGCTCCGTCCCCGGGGCCCCATTCAGCTCGCCCTGACGACACGTTACGGCGGGCGCGAGACCGTGGTCACGGTTGCCGGCGAGCTGGACATCCTGACCGTTCCGAGGCTTGCCAGAACACTCGACGACATCGTTCGCCACCGCCGAGTTGACGTCGTCATCGATCTGACCCGCACCGATTTCATCGACTCGCTTGGCCTGCACGCCCTCCTGAACGTTCAGCGCCGCCTGGCGGAACGCTCGCGCCGGCTCACGGTGATCTGCGACCCCGGACCGGTCCGCCACTCGATGGAGCTGGCCAGGCTGACCGATGCGCTTGGCGTCGTGTCGAGCTTCGCCGAGTACGAGCGCCAGCGCGCGCCGCGCGATCCGACACCAAGCTAAGACCCAGGCGTCGCGCCGGCCGGCATGAGCTCATCCTGCCGCTCGGCCAGCGCCCCGATCACGATCGTGAGGTGCTCGTCGAAGTCGACGCCCAGCTCCTCGGCTCCGTGCCGGAGCTCCTCGCGATTGACTGCCGCCGCGAAGCTCGGTTGCTTGAGCTTCTTCTTGACCGATTTCGGCGTCATCCCGACCAGACCCTCGGGACGGACGTAAGCGACCGCCAGCACAAACCCCGACAGCTCGTCGACGGCATAGAGCGCCTTCTCCATCGGCGAGTCACGCGAGACGCCGAGAAAGTCGGCGTGCGAGGCCACGGCGCGGACGAGCTCGGGCGGGTAGCCGCGACGCTCGAGTTCGGCCAGCGCATAGCGAGGGTGGCCGTCCTCGAGATTCGGATAGCGCTCGTAGTCGAGATCGTGGAGCAGCCCGGTGAGCCCCCAGAGGTCCTCGTCACCCCCGAATCGGGGCGCGTAGGCGCGCATTGCCGCCTCCACGGCGAGCATGTGGCGGCGCAGCGAATCAGAGGCTGTCCACTCACAAAGGAGGTCCCAGGCGTCCTGTCGCGAAATCTGAACCTGCATGGACGGGAGCCTAGCTGAGCGTCTGCGGATCGGCCCCGCGCCCGGTGGACCACCGGCGAATCCGGCTCCGACCATCCAGAATCAGGCTCCGACCGTCCAGAATCAGGCTCCGACCGTCCAGCGAGACCCGCGAGACGCGCCGGAAAGCCCGGCAGCCGGGGAGATCGTCGTTCGCCGAACGACACCCGGATCACCCAGCCGCGGGCGCCGACGGACCCGGGAGGCGAACCCGCCCACGCGAGCCGGTACCCTGCGGCCTCCCATGGAAAAGTTCGTAATCCAAGGTGGGACGCCCCTGGCCGGCACGATCGTTCCCGCCGGCAACAAGAACGGCGCACTCCCCATCCTGGCGGCGTGCCTGCTCACCGACGACGAGATGATCCTGCGCAACGTCCCGCGGATCAGGGACGTGGAGGCGATGACGCTGCTGCTCGAGCAGCTCGGAGCCCGGGTCCAGTGGCTCGGCGCCGGTGAGATCTCGATCGACTGCTCGAGCGTCGAGAGCACGGAGGTTGACCGTGACCTCTCCGACCGGATCCGTGCCTCATTCCTGCTCGCGGGCCCGCTGCTGGCTCGGTTCGGCCGCGCCCACATGCCCCCGCCGGGCGGGGACGTGATCGGCCGCCGGCGACTCGATCCTCACCTCGACGCGTTCCGAGCTCTCGGCGCCTCGGTCTCGGACGACGGCGGCGACATCAAGCTCGAAGCCACGCTGGGGCTGAGGCCGTGCGACTTCCTGATGGACGAGCCCTCGGTGATGGCCACCGAGAACGCGCTGATGGCGGCCGCCCTGACCCGCGGGCCGACCGTCATTCGCAACGCCGCGTCCGAGCCGCACGTCCAGGATCTGGCCCGCATGCTCGTGGCCATGGGTGCCCAGATCGACGGGATCGGCTCCAACGTGATGACCGTCCACGGCGTCGCCAATCTCCGGGGATGCACGCACTGGATTGCCCCCGACCACATCGAGATCGGATCTTTCATGGCCCTGGCCGGCGTCACCGGCGGCGAGCTCGTGGTCAAGGACACGGTCCCCGAGGATCTGCGCATGATCCGGCTCGTGTTCGAGCGCCTCGGCCTGCGCAGCGAGTTGCAGGGCTCGGACGTGATCGTCCCCGGCAACCAGGAGCTCGTGATCCGCAACGACAAGGGCGATCACACGCCGAAGGTGCAGGACGGCCCGTGGCCGGCGTTCCCCGCCGACCTGACGAGCGTCGCCCTGGCCCTCGCGACCCAGGCCCAGGGGTCCGTGATGATCCACGAGTGGATGTTCGAGAACCGCCTGTTCTTCGTCGACAAGCTCGTGCTGATGGGCGCCTCGATCACGATCTGCGACCCGCACCGGGCGATGGTCGTCGGTCCGCGCCGCCTACACGGTCAGCGCGTCGACTCTCCCGACATCCGCGCCGGCATGGCGATGCTGATCGCGGCCTTCGCCGCCGACGGCGTCACCGAGATCGGCAACGTCCGGCACATCGACCGCGGTTACGAGCGCATCGACGAGCGGCTGCGCGACCTCGGCGCCCGGATCGAGCGCGAGGACGACGTACCGGTCACGGTCTGAGTACCCAATCCGCGAGCACCGGGCCGATGGTCGATCGCATTCCCAGCGGAACGCGGGATTTTCTGCCCGACGAGATGCGGGAGCTGCGCGCGATGACCGACCGCATCAGGGCGGTGTTCGAGCGGGCCGGCTACGGCGAGGTCTACACCCCGGCGCTCGAGTACGAGACGACATTCGCCCGCACCAATCCCAGCGCGAGCGGCCCCGCCTACCGGGTCTTCGACGAGCTGGGCAGTGTGCTCGTGCTGCGCTCGGACATGACGATCCCGATCGCCCGGGTGGTCGCCACGCGCTACCGCGACGCCGAGCCCCCGTTTCGCTTCAGCTACTTCGCACACGCCTACCGGAGCGTCCGCCCCCAGCGCGGACTCTCACGCGAGTTCCTCCAGGCCGGGATCGAGCTGATCGGCGCGACGGCACCCGAGGGTACGGCGGAGGTGTTGACCGTCCTGTGCAACGCCCTCGACGCGGCCGGCCTCGAGACCTACCGGATCGGCCTCGGCGACGCCTCGCTGTACCCGGCCCTGCTCGACCGCCTCGGGGTCGGCCCAGAACGCCGCGAGCGCATCCTGACCGAGTTGGCGAACGGCGACTTCGTCGGCCTGCAAAAAGAGGTCGACGCCCTCGGCCTAAACCCAGAGGATGCGGAGCTCCTGCTCCGCGTGCCGCAGCGCCGAGGCGGACCCGAGGTCCTGCAAACCCTGCCCGGCCGGCTCGAGGCCGCCGCCACGGGGATGCGCGCCGTGCACGCGTTGCTGGCACCCGGGGTGGCGAACCGGATCATCTTCGACCTGGGTCTGGTTCGCGGCCTCGGCTACTACACGGGCGCGGTCTTCCAGGTGTACGACCCGGCCTACGGCGTTCCGATGGGGATCGGCGGACGCTACGACGAGCTCCTCGGGCAGTTCGGGCGGCCGCTGCCCGCGGTCGGCTTCGCGCTGAACGTGGAGCGGCTGCACATCGCGCTCACCGGCGAGGAACGAGGGCGCGGCCGAAGGCAGCTGCCATGAGCGAGCTGCGGGTCGCGGTTCCGCGCGGGGCGCTGTTCGCGCCGACCCTCGAGCTCTTGGACCGTCTCGGGATCCCCACCCGCGAGGTCCGCGAGAACGACCGCAAGCTCCTGTTCGAGGACGTCGGGGTCGTCACGATGCGCCCCTCCGACGTCCCGACCTATGTCGAGGCAGGTGCCGCCGACCTCGGGATCACCGGCAAGGATGTGCTGCTCGAGCAGTCCGAGCGCGACCTGTACGAGCTCCTCGACCTTGCCTACGGCGATTGCACGATGGTGCTGGCAACGGTCGCCGGCGAGGACCCCGCCGCCGAGGCGCTGCGGCGCCTGGGGGTGATGCGGATCGCCACCAAGTACCCGCGTATCGCCACGCGCTACTTCCTCGAGACCGGCCGGCAGGCCGAGATCGTCGAGGTCAAGGGGTCGGTCGAGCTCGCTCCGCTCACCGGGCTGGCCGAGGGGATCGTGGATCTCACTGCGAGTGGCGCCACCCTGCGCGAGAACGGGCTGGTCGTGCGCGAGGAGATCGCGCGCAGCACCGCGCGCCTGATCGCCAACCCCGTCTCGCACAAGCTCAAGGCCCCAGCCATCGACGCCCTGCTCGAGCGCCTGCATGCGATGTGAGCGCTTCACCCTGGAGCGCGACCCGGCCGACACGGCGGGCGCGCTCAGAGACCTGATACCGGCTCCCGAGTCGGTCAGCGAGATGGTCGCTGAGATCATCGCGGAGGTCCGCTCCCACGGCGATACAGCCCTGCTCGACTACATAGGGAGGTTCGACACCGGCGGCGCGCCGCCACAGCCGATCCCGGTGCCGCCCGACGAGCTCGAGGCCGCCGCCGGCACCGTCGACCCACGCGTCCTCCACGGCCTCGAGCGCGCGATCGAGAACCTCGAAACGGTGTTGGTGGGCTGGCGGGCGGGCCTGGGACGGTCGGTGCAGCTGGGGGAGAATCGGGTCGCGCTCCGCCACGCTGCGGTGTCACGCGCCGCCGTCTACGTCCCCGGCGGGCGGGCTCCGTACCCGAGCACGGTCGTGATGGGCGTCGTGCCCGCGCGGCTGGCCGGAGTCGAGCACATCGCGGTCTGTGCGCCACCCACCCGGGACGGCGACGTCGACCCGGTCGTGCTCGCGGCCTGCCACCTGACCGGCGCCACCGTCGTGTACCGGATGGGCGGGGCCCACGCGATTGCCGCGCTCGCTTACGGCACCCCCTCGGTCGTCCCGGTCGACGTGATCGTCGGCCCCGGGAGCCTGTACGTCCAGGAGGCCAAGCGGCAGGTGTTCGGCCAAGTGGGGATCGACGGTTTCGCCGGTCCGAGCGACCTGCTGGCGCTCGCCACGGGCGATGCGGACCCCGACACGCTCGCGCTGGACCTCCTGGCCCAGGCAGAGCACGGCTCCGGCACGCTCGTCGTCGCCGTCTCGGACGCGCCCGATCTCCTCGAACGCCTCGCCCACCGCCTGGACGAGGCTCCCGACACCGGAGCGGTCAGCGCTCTGGTGCAGGCGACCGATGCCCAACAGGCGCTGGCCCTCGCGGAGGCGTTCGCGCCCGAGCACTTCCAGCTCGTGGGTGCCGGCGCCGAGGAGCTGGCGGATCGAGTGACACGCGCCGGCTGCCTATTCGTTGGGCCGGGCGCCGGCACCGCCTTCGGCGACTACATCGCCGGCTCAAACCACATCCTGCCGACCAATGGCGCGGCCCGCTTCGCCTCTGGACTGGGCCCCGAGCACTTCCTGCGCCGCTTTGCCGAGGTGCGCATCGCCGACGCCGGCGAGCTCGCCCGCTCTGCCGCTCCGCTCGCCCGCGCCGAAGGGTTCGAGTTCCACGCGCAGTCGATGGAGGCTCGTATCCGCGAAAATGGCCCGGCATGAGCCGCACCGCCCAGATCGACCGCAAGACCGCCGAAACCGAGATCCACCTGACCCTCGGTCTCGATGGCACGGGCGCGGGCGAGCGCGACACCGGCGTCGGCTTCTTCGACCACATGCTCGACCTGTTGGCTCGCCACGGCCATTTCGACCTGACCGTCCAGGCGCGGGGAGACCTGGATACGGGTGCCCACCACACCGTCGAGGACGTCGGGATCTGCATCGGCCAGGCCCTCGACGAGGCGCTCGGCGACCGCGCCGGCATCAGCCGGTTCGGGCAGGCCACGATCCCGATGGACGAGGCCCGCGTCTCCTGCGCGATCGACGTCTCCGGGCGCGGGCTATGCGCCTTCGAGGTCGCGCTGCCGCCCGGCGCGACCGGCGGCTTCGACCACGAGCTGCTCGAGGAGTTCTGCCGCGCGCTCGCGCTCAACGCGAAGCTGACCCTCCACCTGACCGAGGAGCGCGGCACCAACGCCCACCACGTGATCGAGGCGACCTGCAAGTCGCTGGCCCGGGCCCTGCGCAGCGCGGTCGCGCTCGACGCCTCAGAGCGCGGCGTGCCGAGCACCAAGGGGACGCTGGTATGACGCGCGTGGCCGTGATCGACTACGGGATGGGCAATCGCCGCTCGGTCGAGAAGGCCCTCGAGCACGTCGGTGCGCGGGCGACCATCACCGACGATCACGACGAGCTACGACGCGCCGACGGCCTGATCCTGCCGGGCGTGGGCGCCTTCCCGCAGGCCATGCAGAACCTGGACGCGCTGGGACTGCCCGGCCTGATCCGCCAGCTCGTCGAGCACGGAACCCCGCTCCTCGGCATATGCCTCGGCATGCAGCTGCTGTTCTCGACTTCGGAGGAGATGGGCGGCGCGCGCGGCCTTGGCCTCATCCCCGGCGAGGTCACGCGCCTCGATCCCGGCGGGCGGCGCATCCCGCACATAGGGTGGAACGAGGTGCGCTTCGAGCGCCCGTCGCCGCTCACCGCCGACTTGCCCGCGACCGGGTGCCCCTTCTACCACGTGCACTCGTTCGCGGCGCGCCCGCGCGACCCCGCCGACGTCATCGGTACCACGGAGTACGGCGAGCGGTTCGCGACCATCGTCGGCCGCGGCGCCGTGCTCGCCGTACAGTTCCACCCCGAGAAATCCTCGCGGCACGGACTGCGCATGCTCCGCAACTTCGTCGGACTATGCGCGGGAAAGGCGGCCGGTTCGGGTCGCGTGGCCGCATGATCCTCCTGCCCGCGGTCGACATCCTCGGAGGCAAGGCGGTCCGGCTCACCCGCGGGCAGTTCGACCAGAGCACGGTCTACGACGCCGACCCGCTCGACGCTGCCCGGCGCTGGGTGGACGAGGGCGCCCGCAGCCTGCACGTGGTCGACCTCGACGGCGCCCGCCGGGGCGCGCCGGTCAACATCGAGCACGTTCGGCGGATCACCGCCGAGCTGCCGGTACCGGTCCAGGTCGGCGGCGGGCTGCGGAACATCGGCGCCGTCCGCGGCGCGCTCGAGGCCGGCGCCGCGCGGGTGGTGATCGGCACCGCCGCCTATCAGGACATCGACTTCCTCGACGCGGCGATCGCCGAGTTCGATGACCGCGTCGTGGTCTCGATCGACGCGCGCGACGGCCGCCTCGCCGGCGCCGGGTGGACCGAGCAGACCGACATCCCGATCGAGGCGGTGATCGAACAGCTGGGTGCGCGCGGCGTGCGCCGATACGTGTACTCGAGCATCGATCGCGACGGGTTGCTGGCCGGCCCGGACCTCGAGGGCGCACGCCGCGTGGCCGAGACGGTCCGCGGGACTTATGCCTATTCGGGCGGGGTGGCTTCGCTCGAGGACCTGCGCTCGCTGATCGCCCTGCGCGAGGTCAACCTGAACGGCGTGATCGTCGGCAAGGCCCTGTACGAGCGGCAGTTCACGGTCGCCGAGGGGCAAGCCGTGCTCGACGGCTGATGCACTACAAGCGGGTGATTCCCTGCCTCGACGTCGACGGCGGCCGCGTGGTCAAGGGCGTCGGCTTCGTTGACCTGCGCGACGCCGGCGATCCGGTCGAGCTGGCCTGCCGCTACGACGCTGATGGGGCCGACGAGCTCGTGTTCCTCGACATCACGGCCACCTCGGACCGGCGCGAGACGGTCGTCGACCTGGCCCGGCGTACCGCCGACGACGTGTTCGTCCCGTTCACGATCGGCGGCGGCATCCGCTCGGTGGCCGACGCGCAGGCGGTGCTCGACGCCGGCGCGGACAAGGTCTCGATCAACTCCGCCGCGCTCGCTCGCCCGGAGCTGATCGACGAGCTGGCGGCCAACTTCGGCTCCCAGTGCGTGGTGCTGGCGATCGACGCCAAGGCGCGGCCCGACCGAAGCTGGGAGGCCTACGTCGCGGGGGGGCGCAGGCCCACCAGCCGGGACGCGGTCGCCTGGGCGCGCGAGGGGACCGAGCGCGGAGCGGGGGAGATCCTCTTGACGAGCATGGACCGCGATGGGTCAGGCACGGGCTATGACCTCGCGCTCACGACGGCGGTCGCCGGCGCGGTCGAAGTGCCGGTGATCGCGTCAGGCGGCGCCGGGCACCTACAGGACCTGACCGAGGCGCTCGAGGCGGGTGCCGACGCGGTGCTGTGCGCCTCGATCCTTCACTACGGGCAGCACACGGTGCCCGAGATCAAGGCGCATCTGGCCGCTGCTGGCGCGCCTATCCGACGCGTCGATTAATGGGCCGCCTGCGGCGGCATCCATGGGGCCAGGGAACCCTTCCGGACCGGACGCGGCGCAACCACGGCATCGACGGGCGGGGCGCGGAATCCCGCGCCCGGAACGGTGAACCTGCGGTATGTATCGAGGGCCCGGGCGAAGCGGCCGCGCTAGGCGGCCTCTTCCACGTATCCGGCGGCGGCGCACGCATCACAGTACGCGGCAGGCGGAACGCGGGGCTCATAACAACCAGGACGGCAGCACGTAGACGACCGCTTGGGGCGACCGCGACCGATTCGGGCGGCGGCGGCGTCCTTGAGCTCTTCGCGCATGCGATCGAGCTCCGCGGCGTGCCCCGCGCAGAACCTGCGGCCCGGCATCGCCGGCTCCTGGCAGTGACTTCCACTACGACAACGCATTAGACGCAAGGATAGCAGGAAGCTCCCGAACGCACGTTCCGTGCGAGCTCCTTTGCACGCCGTGTGCGGGGATTTCGTGTGCGGCGCGGCGCGCTGCGTGGCGATTCTGTTGAGTCGCTGCGAGTGCGGTGTTGGGAATAAGTTAGCGCGCCGCCGACGTCGGCGCTCGCCGGCTCGGCAGCATCTGGTAGAGCACCGTGTAGCCGCTCAGGTAGATCGTCCCGGTGTCGTCGCAGACGACCGGGTTAAACGCTCCGTCCGGGAACGAGAAGACCTGGCGACCGGTGCGCACATCGAGCCCGGCGGTCGTCTTCGTGCCCAGGTCCGAGTAGTAGACGACGTTGCCGACGATCGTCGCCGACCCAGAGATCTTCCCGCCGGCGGGATGCTTCCAGCGGATCGCACCGGACTGGGCGTTGAACGCGTAGAAGTTGCCGTCGTAGGAGCCGAGGTACACGGTTGGTCCGAGACCGGGGGTGTCCTCGACGGCGGGGGAGGCGTACACGTAGGCGCCGGTCGCGGTCGCCCAGGCGAGCTGACCGGTCTTCTGGGCGAACGAGTAGACGCGACCGTCGGTGTTGCCCATGTAGACGCGGCCGAAGGCCACGGCGGGCGTGGAGTAGAAGTTGCCCGACCCGAAGCCGAAGTCGGCGCCGTTGGTGTTGACGGCCCAGATCTGGTGACCGGTGGCCGCGCTGACCGCGTAGGCACGTCCCGAGTAGTCGCCGAAGTAGAGGATGCCGTTCGATAGCGCCGGCCCGCCCTTGACGGGACCGCTGGCGTGGTAGGTCCAGTTGACGTGGCCGGTGGTCGCGTTCAGCGAGTACACGGTCCCGCTCTGGTCGCCGAAGTACACCGCGTTACCCCAGGCGATCGGCGAGGACTCGGTCCCGGCCGGAATTGGCTTTGACCACACGATCTGGCCGGTCTTCATTGACAGGGCAGCGAATCGTCCGTTGCCCGGGGTCGAACCGGGGTGGGGGTTGGTGGACAGAAGCGAGACGTACATCAGCCCCTGGCTGACCCCGAGCGCGGGGGAGGCGGCCGCGAGCGTCCCCACCTTGGTCTCCCACAGCTTGCGCCCGGTGCGCTTGTCGAGAGCCTTGGCCGAGCCGTCGTCGTCGATCAGGTAGAGCGCGTTCTGATAGATGACAGGCGGGAACTCGAGCAGCGCGTAGTCCTGGAAGCGCCAGCCGATATGGAGTGGCGGCTCGGGCGGGTTGGGACCCGAGTAGAAGTGCGTGCGCTCCGCGTCGTAGCCATAGCGCGGCCAGGTGAAGTTGTCGACCGCCGCGGGCTTCTGGGCCGTCGTCGTGGTGGTGGGACGCGTGAACTCGACGTTCGGGTGGGAGACGTTGTGCGGCTCGTGCGCCAACACGAACGCCACGGCGCCTCCGGCCAGTGCAAGCACGACCACCACGGCGACGAGCCCCCACCGCACCCAGCGGCGCGAACCGGGACTCGGCATGGCGGGCAATGCTAGCCACCGGCCTCCGGGAAGGCTCTTGGGAAGAAACTATGGCTTATGTCGGAGTTACTTCCCGGGCCGCCTGAGCTGCTGGAGCGCGTGCGAGCTTTGCCGGCCGCCCGACCACTGCTCTCGCGCTTGCCGTCTCATCCCGGGGTGTACCTCGTCGGCGGCTCCGTCCGGGACCTGCTGCTGGGCGGCACCCCGTACGACCTCGACGTGGTGGTCGAGGGCGACGCGGCGACATTCGCGGCGTCGCTCGGGGGCGCGCTAACGGTCCACGATCGCTTCGGAACCTCGACCGTCCGGCTCGACGGGTTCGACTACGACATCGCCCGCTCCCGCCGCGAGACCTACACCCATCCGGGCGCGCTGCCCGACGTGGCGCCGGCGGCGCTTGCCGAGGACCTGCTGCGGCGCGACTTCACGGTAAACGCGCTTGCCATCGCGCTGTCCGGCGACGGCGCGGGAGAGCTCCACGCCGCGTCGCGTGGGCTCGAGGACCTCGACGCACGGCGACTGCGGGTCCTGCACGACCAGAGCTTCATCGACGACCCCACACGGCTGTTTCGCCTGGTGCGCTACGCGAGCCGCCTGCGCTTCGAGATCGAGCCCCGTACCCGCGCGCTCGCCGGCGAGGCGATCGCCGCCGGCGGACTGGGCACTGTCAGCGGGCCGCGCATCGGGGCCGAGCTGCGGCTGCTGGCCCGAGAACCGGACCCGGCTCGGGCGTTCCTCGCCCTCCACGGCCTGGGGCTGGACGCCGCACTGCATCCTGGGTTCGAGCTGGCGGACGATGCCCCCGTCCGCCACGCGCTGGATCTGCTGCCGGACGATGCACGGCCCGACCGGCTGGTGCTCGCGGTGGCGTCGCGCGGTGTTCCGCTCGCCGAGCTGCCCGCGCTGCTCGACTCGCTCTCGTTCGAAGCCGAGGATCGCGACGCGATCGTGGCCACCGCCTCCCGCGCCGAGGGACTCGCCACCGCGCTGGCGGCCGCCGCGGCGCCCTCAGAGATCGCCGCGGCGGCGGCCGGCGCTCCGCTCGAGCTGGTCGCGCTGGCGGGCGCCCTCGGTCCCGAGCGCCAGGCGCGCGAATGGCTCGAGCACCTGCGCCACGTCCGCCTCGCGATCGACGGCCGCGACCTGCTCGCGGCCGGCGTGCCCGAGGGCCCGGCGATCGGGCATGGGCTCCGCGCGGCGCTCGCGGCCAAGCTCGACCGGCGTGTCTGCGGCCGCGAGCAGGAGCTAGCGGAGGCACTGAAGGCGGCCGGGTAGCCTGCGCGCATGGAGCTGAGGCTGCCCGAGCCGTTCTACGTCCGCGGCGAGCACCTGGGAATCGACCTCCCCGGGTCGCAGGTGCTGTTCACAACCCGCCGGGGCGGCTTCTCGGAGGGACCGTTCGCGAGCCTCAACCTCGGGCGGCTGACCGCCGACAGCCCGGAGGCCGTGCAGCGCAACCGCGCGAGGCTCCAGGCCGAAGTCGGGTGCCCACCCGCCTATATCCGGCAGGTCCATGGCACCGTCATCCGGAGAATCGAGTCGCTGCCGATCGAGGGGCTCGCGCCGCTCCCCGACGAGGGGATCGAGCTGCCCGAGGCCGACGGCCAGGCGACGCCGCTGCCGGGCGTGGCGCCGATGGTGCTCACCGCGGACTGCCTCCCGATCGCGATCGCCGGGGAGAACGCGGTCACGATGGTGCACGCGGGCTGGCGAGGGCTGGCCGGCGGGATCGTGTCCGAGGGCGTGCGCGCGGTGCGCGAGCTCGGCGCGGACGACCCGCTCGAGGCGGCGATCGGGCCCGGCGCCGGCGGCTGTTGCTACGAGGTGGGGGAGGAGGTCCACCGCGAGTTCGCAGGCTACGGCGACGGGGTTCGACACGGGCGCAACGTCGATCTGAAGGCGATTGCGCGGCGGCAGCTCGAGCGCGCGGGCGTGCGCACGGTGCACGACGTGAACCTGTGCACGATCTGCTCCGATCCGTCCCTGTTCTTCTCGCATCGCCGCGATCGAGGGGTGACCGGCCGGCAGGCGGGAATCGCGTGGTTGAGCTGATCAGGGGACTGGAGGCGGATGCGGTCCGGGCGAACCTCGAGCGGGTTCGTTCGCAGATCGCCGCCGCTGGCCGCGATCCGGCGGAGGTCGAGGTCCTGGCTGCGGTCAAGTACGTGCCGGCGGAGGCGCTCGACGTGCTGGGCGAGAACCGGGCACAGGATCTGGTGGAAAAGGCCGAGGCGTATCCGGGCATGTTCACCTGGGACTTCATCGGGCACCTGCAAAGCCGGAAGGTCCGCCACGTCCTGCCGTACGTCCGGTACATCGAGACGGTCGCCAGCGACTCGGCGCTCGAGCAGCTCGGCCGCCACGGCGATGACTCGACCGAGGTGCTCGTCGAGGTCAACGTGGCCGGGGAGCAGGGCAAGAGCGGGATCGCGCCGGCCGAGCTCCCGGGATTCCTCGAGCGCTCGCCGGTCCGGGTCGTCGGCCTGATGACGATGCCCCCGCTGGCGCACGATCCCGAGGACAGCCGTCGGCACTTCGCGGCCCTGCGCGTGCTCGCCGCCGAGTACGGCTTGCGCGAGCTGTCGATGGGCACGAGCCAGGACTACTTGGTAGCCGTGCAGGAGGGGGCCACGATCGTGCGGCTCGGCACGAGCCTTTACCAGCCTCCCCCTCTCGGAGCGTCATAATCACGCAGGGAAACCCTTCCGGGAAGCGAAAGATCCAAAGCGCCGCCGTCAGGCGCCGCCGACAATTCGACTTAAAAATCTCAAGATGGCGTTACGAGACACCTGGCACCGCACGCTTATGTACTTCGGGCTGGCGGATGACGAGGAATATGAGGAGGACCTCGGGCCCTACGAAGAGCCGGAGGCCGAGGCCCAGCACGCCTACAGCGACCGCTCCCAGAACGTCCGCCGCTTGAGTTCGCGCCGGCGGCGCGACGAGTTCGACGACATCTTCGCCGACGACGCCGAGGCCGACCGCCGTACTACTTCGCTCAGGCCGGTCGGAGGAGGAGGAGGAGGCGGTCGGGGCAACGGGCGCGGAGGCGCCGACCGGATGCATTTCGTAGCTCCCAAGAACTTCAACGACGTCCAGGACGTGGCGGACAAATTCAAGGACGCGATCCCCGTCATCCTCAACCTTCAGAACACCGATCACGACTTGTCCAAGCGTCTGATCGACTTCTCTAGCGGCCTCACATACGCGCTCGACGGTGGCATGCAGCGGATCGCTGACAAGGTGTTTCTGCTCACTCCGCGCAACGTCGAGGTCTCGGCGGAGGAGCGTGCCAGACTGCTCGAGAAGGGCTTCTTCAACCAGAGCTGAGCTTCGCTCGAGGGCGGGGTTCACGCCAGCGATAGATTTCATTACATGCAGGTCGGTCTCATCGGCGCTGGAAACATGGCGCGTGCCCTCGCGCGTGGCTGGGGCGATCCCGTGCTGGTCTCCGACGGCGGCTCCGGCCGGGCCAGGGAGCTGGCCGAGGAGCTAGGGGGCGAGGCACTGGACTCGAACGTCGAGGTCGCCGACCGCGCGGATCTCATCGTGCTCTGCCACAAGCCCGCGCAGTTCCATGACGTGGCCCACGAGCTGCACGGACACGCGAAGGCGGTGGCGTCGGTGCTGGGCGGCGTCCAGACCGCTCGCCTGCGTCACGCCTACGAGGTTCCCGTCTTTCGGTTCATGCCGAACACTCCAGTCGAGGTGCGTCGCGGCGTACTGTGCTACTCGCCCGAGGACGAAGTGGACGCGCAGCTCGAGGCAGAGGTGCTGTCGCTGTTTGGCCGGCTCGGCAACGTGGTGAAGGTCCCCGAGGGCCTGATCGAGGCGGCCAGCGCGGTGATGGGCGTCGGTCCCGCCTATCACGCCTTGGTGGCCGAGGCCTGGGTCGATGCGGCGGTACGTCACGGGCTTAAGCCGGCGCTCGCCAGCCAACTTGTCGCCGAGACGATGGCCGGCACGGCCGCGCTGCTGAAGATTCGCGACTACGACACCCTCACCGTCCGCCGCGAGGTGACCTCACCGGGCGGCACAACGGCACGCGGCCTCGCGGCGCTCGAGCGCGGCGGCGTGCGGCCCGCCTTCCAGGATGCCTTCGACGCAGTGGTGGGAGCGCGGTGATGGTGCTCGCGTCGGTCACCCGCGGCGATATCGCGAATTACGTGAACGCGCTGTTCTGGGTCTACATCATCCTGATCTTCCTGTACATCCTGCTCAACATGATGTTCTCCCTGGGGCTGCGGCCGCCGTACTCGCGCTTCACCGACGCGGTCATGAACTTCCTGCGCGATGTGTGCGAGCCCTACCTGAAGATCTTCCGCCGGTTCATCCCGCCGATCGGCATGTTCGACCTGACGCCGATGATCGCAATCATCATCCTGTACATCGTGCAGCGGCTCGTGGTCAGCGCCATCTCGGGCTGAGCCCTCGCTGGATGTCGACGATGACGCAGGCGACCGGATCGCTCCGCGCGGCAGCGTGCGCCCGCGCCGCCCTCGTCGCCGGCATCGTGCTCGCTCTGGACCAGATCACCAAGCACACGATCGCGTCCGGTATCGCTCCAGGCGAGGAGAAGAAGCTCCTGCCCGGCATCCACCTCGTCCACGTGCGCAACACCGGCGTCGCCTTCAGCCTCTTCTCCGGCGGGGGCACGCTCGTGCTCGTTTTCACGCTGGCGGCACTCGCCCTCTTGATCGGCTACTTCCTGCGTCGGCCCGACCGTCCGTGGCTGTGGCTTCCGACGGGAATGCTGATCGGGGGCGCGGTCGGCAATCTGATCGACCGGATCGCGAACGGAGCGGTGACGGACTTCATCAAGCTCCCGCACTGGCCGGCCTTCAACTTCGCCGATATGTCGATCACATTCGGCGTGCTGCTGCTCCTGTGGGTCCTCGAGAGGCCGCGAGCGAAGGCATCGCGCCAGGGATGAGCGTGGACTCGCGGATCGAGCTGCGTGTCCCCGAGCACGCCGCCGGCGCGCGCCTGGACCGGTACTTGGGCGGAGTGGTGGGCTCCCGCGCCCGAGCCCAGACGTTGATCGACGCCGGCCGCGTTCGCGTCGACGGCGCGCTGCGGCCTAAGCGTCACCTGGTGGCCGCCGGCGAGGCGATCGAGATCGACGAGGGAGCGCTCGAGTCGGGTCTGGTGCCCGACGACGACGCGCCGTTCGCGGTGGCCTACGAGGACGAACATCTGCTCGTGGTCGACAAGCCCGCCGGCGTAGTCGTCCATCCGGCCCG
>Ga0335072_10006179_pt1 | contig 17542 bp, 18 predicted proteins | sample Lox_Sample_21_FD_206725 | JGI IMG/M metagenome (GOLD analysis project Ga0335072, IMG submission 206725) | Soil microbial communities from Loxahatchee National Wildlife Refuge, Florida, United States - Lox_Sample_2.1 | ecosystem: Environmental > Terrestrial > Soil > Wetlands | place: USA...
GAGCCGGTTTTCGGGGTGTGAGCCGGCCGCGCTGGCGACAGAGTCGCTCCCTGGTTGCCCTCCCGGGCCCGTGCTCTTGCCGCTGGCAGCTGCCCGCCGTGCGTCGGCCTGGAGGCGGCTGAAGATGGCGTCGCTGACTTTGCGCTTGAGGGCCCGGAGGGCTTCTTTGCGGGTCTTGCCCTCGGCGATCTTCTTGTCGAAGTAGGCCCGGCCGTCGCTGTGCCGGTGGCGGATCTGGGTGACCGCGGCCATGTGGATGGCGTGGTTGAGGCGCCGGTTCCCGCGCCGGGATAGCCGGTGGACTTTACGGTTCCCCGATGACACCTCGATCGGCGCGGTGCCGTTATAGGCAGCGAAGTGATCGCGGCTGGGGAAGCGGGACACGTCGATGACGCAGCCGATCACGACGGCGGCGACGACCGGGCCGACGCCGAAGATCTCGGTGAGGCTGGTACCTGATGCCCGGACCGTTACGGCCAGGCGCTCGCGGGTGTCGCTCATCTGGGCGTCGATGCGGCGCAGGTCCTCGATGAAGCCGGCGGCGAGCTCGCAGCGGGCGTTGTCAACGGCCCCGGCCGGCGTGACCTGCCCGAGGACCTGAGCGGCCTGAGCTGCGGTGATGTGCTTGGAGATCCCGCCGGGGATCAGCTCGCAGAGCACGGCGTGCAGCCGGCAGGCGATCTGCGTCCGGGTCCGGCCCAGGTCGCGGTGGCGCTTGGACCACACCTTAAGGACCGCGGCGTGGTCGTCGGCGGTGACTTCTCGCCGGGTGGCTGAGCGCAGCGCTGCGACGGCGACGGACCGGGCGTCGTTGGGGTCGTTCTTGTTGGTGTTCCCGGTGGCCAGCAGCCGCACCCGGGCGCAAAGCTTCGGCGGCACATCGAGCACCCGCTCCCCGGCGGCGACCAGCTGCTGGGCCAGCAGGTGGCCCAGCCCGCCGGCGCCCTCGACCGCCCATGTCCGCTCCGGCCAGTCAGCCGCCCACGCCACCAGCCGGCCGGCCTGTGCCGCGGAAGCACGGATTCGCAACTCGCCCAGCGGCTCCTCGGCCCCTCCGATCGCCACCGCCGTGTGCGATGCCTTGTGCGGGTCGATGCCGATCATCACTGCTGCCATCAGCCACCTACTTTCTCCTCGCGACAGGGGTGACCGTGGCGGGCATGCCTGATTTCGGATCTGCTGGCGTCGCGCCTCTTTCGAGCCACGCCACGGCAAGATCCGACAGGCTGGCACGTCGTTCGTAAGCCAGACCGCAACCGGCCGGCAGGCGGTTAGAGAGCCAGCCCATCGGACCTCTGAACGCTACGACCACAGCCGCGGCGCCTACCACAATTCTTCAATCAGGCGGATACTTGCGCACCGGCCACCGACCGGCGCTACTCACTGAGCGTGATCTGCTGTCTAAACCAGCGCCCGGGCCGCGCACGCGGCGGACGAGCTGCTGCGCATCCCGCCGATCGTGGTGGCTGTGGTCGTTGGTGTCGTCATCGTCATCGCCGCCGGGGGTGTCGTCTGGCAGTTTCGCCAGGCGCGGCTTCTGGACGGTCCCGGTGTCGGCAGCCGGGCGGACCGGCTGCCGTCGATGCGGATCCCGCCGCCTGCCCGCGGGCGGAACTGCCAGCCCCGCAGATCCCGGCGGGTTCCGCGTCGGTCATCGGTTGTAAGCACACGCAGACAACCCCGCGGCGCCCGCTGGCTGCAGCTGGCAGTGCGCTCGTCGCCGTCGCCAACCGGACAAGATCGGCTGCACATCGGATGAACGTTCCTGTGCAAGGATGCCTGCATGGGCGACCTGGCGAGCGAGGAACAGAGCGGTTCCTGGTTCGAGCACGTTCGCCTGACCATGCTGGCGCCCGAGGAGACCTGGCTTAGCCCGAAGATCGAGGTGCGCACGTCGCCGGTACATGGGCGCGGGACTTTCGCCGTCGCTGAGATCGCGGTTGCTGAGACGGTTGAGGTCTGGGGGCAGCGCTGCCAGGGCGTGTTCACTGTGGAGTACACCGAGGACGAGGCTCGCGCTGATCTTGCCGCGAAGCGCGGCATGGTAGTCATGCAATGGGATGACCATCTGTTCAGCATCGAGCGCCCTGGTGGAGATCCTGGGTACTTCATAAATCACTCCTGCGATTCGGCCCTGTGGTTTCGGGATGCGTTCACCCTGGAAGCCAGGCGGCTGGTCCTGCCCGGCGATGAGTTGACCTTGGACTATGCGCTCCTCGAGTCCGACGATTCCTACCGGCCCGCTTGGACGTGCCACTGCGGCGCCGCTGGCTGCCGGAGTTCAGTGACGGGCCGGGACTGGATGCGCAGTGACCTTCAGAGTCGTTACCTTGGCGGGTTCACTCCGCTGCTCAACAAGCGGATAGCGGCACTGTCTGCTGGTTAACTAAGACGGGTGAGCTGAGGCAGACCAACTTGCTTGGCGGCCTCATCCGAGCCGGCACCGTACGCGGCGGGAGCCATCCATGCCGGCACCGACGCTCGCCTGGCCACGCTCGGTATGTTCTGCCCCGAACCCCGCACGCGAGGCGATCGCAAGGCAAGCCGCCGTAATCGCGCCCGGGCGTTCAGCCGCTCGCTAGCGGGGGGCTCATGCGCCGGCGGCGTTGTCAGCCCGTAACATCCGGTCATGCAACTAGTTGCGCAGGGCGGCCTGTGGGATGAGCTGACCGCGGCCGAAGCTCTCGATGTCCGCCCGGCGGGCATCGAACAGGCGGACCTGGTGCTGCTGACACCAGCTGGCGTACTGGCGCAGGTCCAGTGCGTAGGCGTCGCGGGTCAGCCCGTGTAACCGGCCAGGAAACCCGCCAACGCCAGCCGCTCGGCGTTAGCGAACACCGGCTCGGCGACGGCGATCACGGTGGACGGGGACGAAGTAGTAGTGGTCATCGGGCACCTCCCGGATCCCGCTGGGACCCGGAAGGCTAGGCCAGCGACAGGCCCCAGCGGCGATGATTCACCACACCGTGAGCCCGCCGCGACGATCACGCAAGGTCACGGCAGCCAACTTGACTGCCGCCCGGATCGCTGACTCGGCGCGGCTCACCGATGCTAACGTTCGCGCCGCCGTCGCGCGCAGATCGGCCATTTCTGCATGCTTGGTGAGACACGGCTGCGTCTGCGTTTGACTCGCTGGTCGGACCGAGCGGCGTGTCTCATCTGACGACCGGCACCTGGGAGACGGCGTTGTGCGGTCAGCGGTCAGGGCTCGAACGCGACGCGGAGTGAACTTGCACGTTCGGGTCAGCGATCTAGACGCCTGCCCGGACAGGGAACGAACTACCCGGAGCGCGGCAGCGCCGCGCTCCGGGTCTTGATGTTTCCTAGGGTTGGCTGGCGCGGCCAGAGCCCCGGCCTGGGCTGGCCGTGACCTCGGTATGGCTTGCCCTGCCCGATTCGCCGGGGCAGCTAGCCAGGGCTGCGGGCGCGTGGTCTGGGATTCACCGGGATCTAGCCGACGGCGGCATCCGAATCGCTAAGGCCGTTGAAGGCCCAAATGCCGATCGCTATGAAACCGCCGCTACCGCCGCGCGCGGCGATGCCGCTGAACCAAACGGCGGCGCCGTCATCGATGCCCACGCCCCATGTCCCGTCCGACAAACTTTGCAGCCATCCGTCCTGAGCGGAGTACTGGGGCAGGAGCACCGTGCCCGCAGCTTCGCACCCAGAGGCTGTGCACTCGATCGCGGACAGTTCCCCGCCTGCGCCGCCCTGACTATGGGTGACCACGCCGCGAGTGACCGTCAGTACCGAATAGCCTCCGGACGCTCCGTAGCACGTTGTCGCGCTGACGCAGGAGACGCCGGGGAGGTACGGGTAGCCGCTGTCGGCGTTCAGTCTGGCTGGCTTGCCGCCCACGGTGGTCAGGATCAGTCCTTTGCGGTTGCTCTCACTGAATCCCGGCCCCACCATGGCGCCACCGACCGCTTCGCAGTCGCTGTGCCAGCAGGAGATGGCCGTCATCGAGAGCCGCTTGCTGCCCTTGACCGTGACACGGTGCAGGCGCAGTTTCTTGCCGTTCCAGTCGCCGATCTCGATCGCCTGCGGGCGGATGCGATTGTCGGCCCCGGCGATCTCGCACGACCTGACGCTGGCGCACGAGATCGGGCCCAGGGTCGTTCTGGCCAGCATCGGTACTGTACGCTCGGCGACCGGGCGGCCCGCCGAGCTGATCTTCACCAGGTAGGCCCCGGTGCCGTGGACGGGATGGCCGATCGCCCAGCACCCCGACTTCCAGCAGCTCACCGAGTCGATCACCGACGAGCGGCGCAGCACGACGGCGTGGCTCTGCTTGCCGTTAGTCACGGTCACCACTTCTCCGTGCGAACCCGGAACGGACGGCAGCCCCTGCGAGCCGACCGCCACGCAACGCGACGCGGTCAGGCACGACACCGATGTCTCGTCCCCAGACAGCATGTGGTCGGTCACCGTCTGCTGCGCAGCCCGGGTGATGACCGCCGCACCGTTCCCGCTGGCGGCGCGGGCGGCGGCCCAGGCAGTTCCGGCCGGGCCGGAGGTGACCAGGATGACGCCAGTGACCGCGGCCAGAACCGGCACCCATCTCCAGATAGTTTTCATCGTCTCCCTGTCTTCATGGCGCCGCTTCCAACCGCCACGCCATAGCCCGCTACCGCGTTCCCTCACAGCTATCGCCGGCCACCACGAATCTCCCAGCCCCGTCGGGTCCGGACAAGGGGACGCATCCCCATTCAGCGCACCCGCCCGCAGCACGCTAGCCGTGCGCCGGCGTTCGTCACAGCTCGAGCATCGCAATCCCCTTGCGGAACAGCGGTGGCCCCCGAACTAGGGAGCGCCAGACCTTTTGATGCAGATGTAAGCCGGGCATTTGCGCAGTGGACGATAGTCCCGCCAAGGAGGGACGAACGTCACACCTGATCTTTGACGCCGCTAACTAACTAGGCACCACATGTTTAGGCGAGCAACCTGTCTCATCTGACGAAGGTCACCTGCGACGTGACACACCTACAGCAGACAACCCCATTCCACGGCGGCGCCGAGTCTCAAGGGCACATCCGCCGTTGTCGACGTCTGATGACACAGCACCAGGTTGGCGGCAGCGATCGGTTCAGACCACTACCCGGCACGCAGAATGCCAGTTCGGCACAGGACTGGCATCTCGATTCGAGCCCTGGCCTTTCGGCATGCGTAACGAGCCATATGGCGCGGGATCCGGAGTCGCCTCGGCGCGGGCATCGGCGCGCAGATCGGCGGATATCGCGTGCAGGCCGCCGACCAGCCTGGTCACCTAGCGTGACTTGGATTTCGGGTCGGGCCTGGTGCCAGATCGCTGATTTTGCGCGCAAGGATTATCTCGATCGATGTGGAAGCTGGGCGTCGATATTGCCAGTTCTGCGCTCATCAAGGTGACGCGACCCAGACACCGTACCGCCCAGTTGACGCCGCACGGGGTTCGGTCAGCCGTGGCGAGGCAGGGGGTCACGGCCGTCACGGCCAGGTCCAGATCTCCGGCGTGCCGCACGCCGAGGCCGATGTCGGCATTACCCGCGAGCAGTTCGAACAAGTCGTTCCATTGCTGCCCGTCGAACTGATCACCAACCCGGTTCAACGCCCGGCCTGCGGCCCACCCGGCCTTAAGCTGGATGGCTGACCCGTCCCAGGGCACAGCCAGCCCGTCTACTCAGTTGACAACGTCGGCGTCCGCGGGTGTGCACCTACCTGTCGCGGAAGTCCCAGCCGAACATGACTTGGGTCTGTTCTAAATTTCCGCCGGCCCGGCTGTAGGTTGCCTGCGCAGCAAGGTTCTCTTCTTCCGTGAGCACCCACATGCCATAGCAGCCGCGCTCGCGGGCCAGGTCGGCAATGGCCGACACCAGTGCCTTGCCAATGCCTTGCCCGCGGAACGGCTCGCCCACTCCCATCTCGTAGAGAAACATCTCGGTGCCCTTATCCGGATGCGTCATCTCAACTCCGGTGATCATGCCCGCTGGGACACCGTCCAGATAGGCGATCAAAAGGTGGTGGCGGTCATCAGCCAGGAACCGGTCCGTGGCCTCCGGCCGAGGCCTACGGTCGAACAGGGCTTGAGCCGCCTGAACATCTTTGCCCTGCCTGATGCGGCGTATTTCCACCCGATATAACCTATCCCACCGGGCGCATCCAATTGCGCGGCAGTCGTATCGCTGACAGCTCAGCCCGGCTACTGCGCAGCTCGCAGATCACCCAACTTGGGCGCGCCTCTGTGGAATGCGGCAGCGACCGTGAGCCGTGCATATCGGCGGATACTTGCGCACCGGCGCGGACGGGCGCAAGTCACTGAGCGTGAGCTGGTCTCTGACCTAGCGTGCGACCGGATCGCCAAGTACGCGTGGCTCTGGAGGTACCGGCCGCGCGCGGATGCCAGGCACTGATCGCCCGGTTATGAGCCAACAGGCGCCGCCGCGCCGACGCTGTCAGACCTTCCTCGCCCGCGACGCCCTGATCCGGCTGGTCGGCCCTGTCCTCGTCCTTCTCCACAGCCGGGGCTAGCTCCGCGAGCCCGGCAGGGTGTCACCGTGTCTTGCCGGACCGGGCCCACCCGGCGACAGCCGTGCAGGCCATCGCCGCGCTCCAATAGCTGCTGGCCATGCCGACCGCCAGGACCGGCACGGCCGGCCAGGTCGCCCGCGAAAACGGCACAGTCCGGGTCATGCTCAGCTGCCGCCATGTGGAGGACTTCGCCCGCAGCTCGACAGACGGCCTCATCGCCGGCGCCTCCGACCCGCCGCCATGATGAGGCGGCAGACAGCCGGCTGGGCCGGTCCTGAGTGTGTGGCATGGTCAAAGAACACTGCCGCCCGTCTCGTCACGCGTGCCAATGGGTGCCGATCCGGGTGGCTGACTGTTCAATAGCGACGTCCAGAACGACGGTCAGATGGCGGTCAAAGAATCTTGAAGGTGACCCGATCCCACTCGCACCTTGACCCTGACCTGCTCATATATCGATCGAGCCCCCTTACGGAATCGAACCGTAGACCTTCTCCTTACTATGGACATTCGTGCCCCTGCGCCACCAGCGAGGATCTGCGCTTAGGCGCAGCTCACCTGCAGATTCATGGTCTCAGAGAGTCTTCGATTGCCGCCCATAGCCTGTCCGTTGTCACCACCTGTTGTCACCACTGCGGGCTACGCTTATCGCTATGGCTATCCGGCGGCGTCGCGGTGAGGACGGAATCTCCTTCGAGCATCGCGGGCCCTGCCGCGACCCCGAACGCCACCGCCACTGCCCAGGGCTCTGGCGCGGCGAGTTAACCGTAAGGTATGACGACGACGGACGGCGGGAGCGGCGCAAGGTCAGCGGCCGGACCAAAGCCGCCGTCGTCGACAAGCTCAGAGAACTGCGCAGCGAACTCGACCACGGCATCGTCCCGAAGACCGGCTATGCGAACTACACCGTACGGCAGGCAACAGAAGACTGGCTGGCCAACGGACTCGACGGCCGCTCCGCCAAGACGATCAAGAAGAACGAGAACGTCGTTGAGCCGATCCTGAAGGTTATCGGCGCCCGGAAGCTTCGCGAGCTCACCGCCGGTGATGTTCGGCAGGCGCTGTCCGCGATGACTGCCGGCTATTCCAGGGCGGCGGTGACCATGGGCCACCTCGCCCTGAAGCGCGCTATCCGCCACGCCGAGTCCAACGACGTGGTCAGCCGCAACGTGGCCACGCTCGTCGACACCCCGCGAGGCAAGGAAGGACGCCCGTCCAAGTCCCTCACCCTCGATCAGGCCGTCGCGATCATCGCAGCCGCCCGAACCCTACCGGTCCTCGAGTTGCGGCCTGGACTCAAGGACGTCCGCCGCCCGGCCGAGCTGATGTACGCCTACATCGTGCTGAGCCTGCTGGTCGGTCTCCGCACCGAGGAAGCCAGAGCCCTGCGCTGGGATCACGTCGACCTCGACGGCGACCCCGATGCCTCACTCGCAGTGCCACCGCACGTGGCCGTCTGGCGATCGGTCCGGGTTCACGGCGAGACCAAGACCGGGCGCTCCCGCCGCACCCTCGCCCTGCCGCAACTAGCGGCAGACGCACTTCGGGACCTGCGCGACAGCCAGGCACGCGAACGGGTAGAAGCCGGAGACCAGTGGCAGGACACCGGCCTGGTCTTCACAACCCAGCACGGCGCCGCCCTCGACCCGGCGAACGTCCGCAAGATGTTCAAGCGAATATGCAAGGCCGCCGGAGCCGGAGACGGCTGGACGCCCCGCGAGCTCCGAACCTCATTCGTCAGCCTCATGAGCCATCACGGCGTCAGCACCGAAGAAATCGCCCGACTCGTCGGCCACACCTCCACCCGGACAACCGAAGTCGTCTACCGCCGCGAGCTACGTCCAGTCATCACCACAGGCGCCGAGATCATGGACAAGGTCTTCAAAGCAAGCTGACACCACCCGGTCTGCCAGGCAAGCCCGTATCGTTCGGCGGCGCTTACGACCGTGATCCCGGACAAAACTTCCATCACCGCCCTACCTTGGCGCGATACGTCGATGCGGCGACTGATCGCTGGAGTTCAAGCTACCTATGTTGCCTTTCGTCAGCGTCCAACTCACTCATCTGCCTGTTGACAGAGCGTTAGCAGACGGCAGGCCCAAATGCACTAAAAGGGGTTAGAACGACCTCAGCGCTTCTAAGACAGGCCCGTGATGCGCTCAAGTGTGGTGGCAGTTACCCGGGTGAATGCGTCGTTGCCACTCGGACTGATGACTCCCCCGGCGTAAAGAGCCCGGTAAGTGCCAAGCTTGGCAATTCCAGTTACTGCAAACGGCTTGAGACCGTCCTTGATCATCTCCGTCGTTCGTCCATTTGCCGTATCCACCTGCATTTCGAAAGTAAATTGGCAGAAATGCTGCGCGGTCTCCACGTGAATGACCAGCGTCTGGACTTGTCCGCGTGTCAACGTTATAGTGTGAGCGGCAAAATAGCTGCCGTACAGTTGCCCATTTTGGTATTTCTGCGCTATAGGAAGCGCGTCATCAAGATTGAATCCCATATAGATACTAGTATCTTCGGCCGCGGCAGGGGACTCGAGCAAGGTACCGTCGAGAGGAGAGCTGCAGGACTTTACGACAGAGATATTGGTAATCACCGCGGACGAACTGGAGTTTCCCCGCAGGACTACTTGGACCGCTGCATCGCCAATGATAGCGCCATTAAACAGCTTGGCGTGCTGGACGTAGTCGTCCCAGTCGACAGGAAGTTCGCTGAAGCTCGCAGCTTGCTTTGCATTCAGACTCTCCGGGAATGCAAAAGAAAATCCATCAGTCGCGGACTGAACGTAGTCTGCAGAATTAACTAGAACTGGAAGGCTTGAGCTCTGGGCAAGAGTGTTATCATCGCCGTGGTGCCCGACCGTTGCCGAAAATAGATCGTGCCCAACTCCTGAGCCGAACGCTGTTGCGGCAGCAACAACTAACGCAGTCAGGATACCGCCAATCCAGATGACAGGTCGCTTCCAAATAGATTGCCCTTTCGCAGGACCTTCCGCGGCGACAGGATCGGCGCCAGACGCGCCGCCGGCACCCGGCTCAGACTCGTCACGCATTTCGGCCATACCCGAAATGATAGCTCGTCGCCATCATGCGATTGGACAAGCTCACTTCTGCCGCGCAGAGGTTCGCCGGCGGGTGTCCCTGCCCCGGCCATGCGGCACGGCGTCGGTGAGACGGGTACTCGCCGACTGCGTCGTGGCGCTTTCGCCATGTGGAGAAGGCGGCCGTGGTGGCGGCGTCAATCGGGTCGGCTGGTGACGCCATTCTCTCGACCATGCTGGTGGGGATACGATCGGGCTCGCTCACCATGATGCCCCGGCCCCTGGCCTGAGCCCGAGTAGCCTGCGCCCAATGACGATGGTCGGGCTGGAGCGCCGGTAAGCTCTCAGGCAGGTGCTTCCGCAGAGGGCAGATGGACGGGCTGCGATGGCATTGTCAACGAACGACCGCTTGCTGGTCTCCGGGCTAGTCGTAGCGATCATCGGTATTGCCGTCGCCTTCGTCGTTACCGTCATCCCTCAGAAGGTCGGATGCTGGGTCCACCTGACATCCTGTAATGCGAGCACCGGCGCACAACCGAGCGTTCCGGCGGCCGCTGCGCAAGTGGTTCCAGGGACGGTCGACAGGGCAATGCCGTACTACGTGCCCGAGCCCCAGGCACACTCGGTGAGTAGCGGCCAGGCACCGACTATAGGCGTTGACGTCACGTCGATCCGCAACAAAGGGAAGCCGGTGGTGATCAACCTGAACGGAGACGGCTTCTTCGCTTACAGTTCGGTGCGGATCACGTGGTATGAGCCGCAGGGACCGGTATACCAGCGCGTCACCGTGCCCACCGACGACCGGGGGCTGATGCAGGTGGCACTGCTTTGGACGCCAGTACGGAAGCTCGGCGCGTCAGGTAATAGCGGGATCTGGAAGATCTCAGCGGTTGACCAGGTCTCCGGGCAAGAAGCCGACGCGCAAGTTGACGTGGCGAACAACGCGGGAACCCCACCCGTGTCGGACTGGTCCGTCCATAGCGCGTCGCAGGTCACTGGAGCGCCGGCCGTAGACGCCGGGACTAGCGGGTATCTGTGCGTGGGGCCGGGCGCCTGGTCAGATGTAAGCCTGCAGGGGTTCCTGCCTGAGGCAAGAATCGACCTGGCCTTCTACAGCTCATCAGGGAAACGCCTCCTGCTGGTGCAGGGGCTCCGGTCCGACGCGATCGGCCAGGTGTCAAATATCTTGGACTTCTGGAAAATCCAGAGATGCGGTTCGAGTGAGTCCTTCGTCTACACAGTCGTAGCTGACGCCCCTTCAACGGGTCAGCGCGCGCAGGCCGAGATCGAGCTCACCACGAAGTGAGCAGGAGTTTCCGAGCCGGGTGGCCTGATTCGCGGCGGGAGGCTGCATGGCCTGGGAAACAGGAGACAAGCTAACCGCTGCCGGGGTGGCCATCGCGGTGCTCGGCATCGTCATTGGCGCATTCGCGGCGATAGATCCGCATGAGGCAGGGTGCCTCGTTCACCTGGCGTCGTGCTCATCCGCGCCCAATGCCCGAGGCAGCGTCAATGGCTCCGGTTCCGCTCCGAGCGGTCTGGCCCCCTCTCCGACCCCGCCGGGCATCCTGCCTGGCTCCGATCCGTCTCTGCCATACCCGCTCGTAACGGCACCGACATATCCGGCAACGAGCAAACCGCTCATACGCATAAGTCCAGATTCAGTTGTGAATCGCGGCACATCACTCGTGATCATGGTCAGCGGATCGGGCTTCACGCGGAACGGAACTCTGTCTATCAGCCTTTATGACCCGGAGGGAGGGACCTTCCTTGGCGGTAGCGGGTACCCTATTGACGTCAATGGGGACTTCCGGCGGGCGTTCCTCTGGCATCCGATACGCGGTTACGGGGACTCGGGCAACGATGGCACCTGGAGATGGACGATTCAGGACCAGGCGACAGGCAAAACCGTAAAGGCATCGCTACAGGTCAGCAGCAACGCCAGCACGCCTCCCGAAGATCAGTGGCCAGAGAGCTACAACCTGCCGCCGTCCGGCTCGCCTGTGGTTCGCGTCACCACATCCGGATTCCTCTGTACCGCAGCCGGCGAACTGACCCAGGCCAAGATCTCCGGCTTCGCACCGGGTGACAGCTTCACTCTCTATTACCTGCTCCCCGACGGCAGGGCCGTGATATCGGAAGGGGAGAGCGCCGATGCGCTCGGTGATGTCGACACCGCAGAAACGTACTGGCACATCCGGGATTGCCAGCCAGGCCACGAGTACCGATTCCCGGTGCTCGTGCAGGACAGCACCAACGGCCGGTCGGCCCGGACTACTGTGGTCCTTTCAACCGGATAGAACTTGCAGCGGCCGACGTCTAGCTCGTCTTCCAGTTCATCCAGGTCAGGCTGTTCGGGTGCTCGGGACCAAGTACTCGCAACCGAGCGTCCACGACTCTGGTGGATAGGTCCCGCGCTGCGGCAGGGCTGCCGCTGTGGCCGAGATATTGTGCGGTTCGCGCCATGCCCTCGCTGTCATCAGCCAAGGCCGCATTAGCGTGCGGGAGCAAGAGGGCGAACACTGGCCAGTTCTGCGGCGCATAGTGCGCCGGTTGTGCAGCAGGATGAGCGTGCCGACTGAAGCTCTTCAGATATGCTTCAGTGCCCCGAGATTCCCGAACTCGACCCGCGGGTACCGATCGCGAGCCAGTTCAACGGGGCGGCGGGGCACTTTCAGCATCGCGCGGACGTGTTCATCCTGGCCATAAGACGCCGTCAGTTGCGCGATCCAGTCGCGCTCACGGCTACGGTGGCCCATGAACTCGCTCACGTCCGCCTGCTCGGCGAACGGCGCATCAGCCCAGACCGCGGCGACCAAGAACAACTGACAGACCTTGCGACGGTCTCGTTCGGCCTCGGTATCTTCACAGCCAACGCCGCATTCGACTACTCGCAAAATCAGTTCGGCTGGCAGACCTCACAACTCGGCTACTTGGGCGAGGCCCTATTCGGGTACGCGCTGGCTTATTACGCCCACATGCGCGCAGAAGAAGATCCTTCCTGGGCGAAAGCGCTCGACACGAACCCGCATCACGCAGGGAACTGGGACCAGCAGACTTTGTTCCTCGGCGGTCTGCTCGATGAGATCAACGCTCAGGAGGCCGAACGGGAGCCCGGCGACTCGTCGCTGAGTCGCGTCGAGGAGGCGCTGTACGGTGTGGTGCTGGAGAATACCGCCACCGATGGCGTCACCTCCGAACTTGAGGGACGTTTCGTCGCGGAGTTCTCCCGTCGCCTGTATGGCCTTGCCGCCGCCACGACCACCCGGGTGGACTTCTGGCGTAAGCCGGTCGATTGGGAGGACTTCAAGATGGTCATCACTGGCGCTCTGATCGAGGACGGCGTCTGCCTCCCTGGCCAGGCCGCTGGCCTGGCCGACGCGCTGTTCGACGTGATCAAGGCGAATCATAAGCGCATCCAGCGGCCAGAACCCAGGACAACACGATAGGCGCAGACATGATGACGGCCACGACCGAGCAAGCCCAAGCCGGGGTCCTCCGTGTCGGCGACCTGGACGTGACTGTGCAGGTGAGCGACCAGCGGCGTAGCATCCGGCTCACGGTCGAGCGCGACGCCACCCTCACCGCGGTCATCCCGCCCCGCACCGGAACGGCAGAACTCACCAGGGCCATCGAGGCCAAACGCCAATGGCTATATGGCAAGCTCCGGGAACGCTCCGACATCGGCCAGCCTCGGCCGTCCCGGCTGTATGTGACCGGCGAAGGATTCCCCTACCTCGGGCGCAGCTACCGGCTGCTGCTTGTGGACGACGTGCCACAGGCTGTCCGGCTCAACAGGGGGCGGCTGGAGCTACGGCACGATGCTGCGGGCGATGCGGCATGCCACCTAACTCGCTGGTACCGCCGAGTCGGCGAGCCGTGGCTGCGGAAACGCATCGCTCCGTGGGCACGGCGGATGCAGGTCGGCGTGACCGCGTTGCGGGTGCTGCCGCTCGGCTACCGGTGGGGCTCCTGCTCCTCCGACGGCACGGTGAACATCCATTGGGCCGTTATGCAACTCCCGCCCGACCTGGTCGACTACGTCCTCGTACATGAACTCGCTCACCTTCGCCACGGCGACCACGGCCCGGAGTTCTGGCGCATTGTCGAGTTCGCCTTGCCCGACTATCGCGCCCGCCGCGACCGCCTCCACCGTCTCGGTCCCGACCTCTGGCTTCCCGAGGCCGGGTAACGCTCCGGTCAACCACGCCCGGCCCGTTCCGGAAGGTGGGTGCTGGTCGATGAGAGCTAGGACCGTGCTGAGCTGAAGAACGGGTCCAAATGGGTCTCTGCGTGAAGGGCCTAGGCGCCGGACACTAGATGGACGTGCTCGGTGAGTTCGCGTTCATAGCGGGGTCCTCGCTGCCGATTCGGCTCTTCCTGGTAGCCAACTTCACCCAACAGATGCCGTCTGTCGGTGGTCCGCTACGCGCACGAGCTCATCCAGGACGCGGGCGCTCTGCCAGACTGGCTCGCTGGGCGCGGTGCACCCACTCCTGGCGGCCCACTGCTCCACGGTTGGGCTCGGCCTGCTCTTTCTCGCAGCCCCTCACGTGCGTGAGTGGTTGGGCGCTGATCTTGTCCGATTCTGGCGACGTCCGGCTGGATACGATTACTGGCGGCTTCGTGCCTCAGGAGGGTTGAGCTCCAACTAACGCGAACTCCGCTGGCGGTAACCCCGCCCGCGGTTTTGTTGTATTACCCAGGTATGTTGCCCGGAGGCTGGTTCGGGCCAGAGGGACACACGGAAGACAGCGCTCTCGATGGGGCAGCCCAGGGGCAGGTCGACGCGCCAGGACTGGGTGCTGTTCGGGAATCCTCGGTTCTTCTAAGGTTGGATCTGTGGCGGGACGGCAGCTAAAGGACCTCTTTCGGGCATTCCACGCGCATGATGAGCTGGCGTTCCGTCGTATTGCCCAGGAGATCATCGAGGAGGAGCGAGGCAAGCATCACTTTGCGCTCGCGCGGGATCTCGAAAAACTGATGTCCGCACAAGGACAAGGGGTCGATGTTTCCGCCACGGTCGTCCTGCCCGAGCCGCCAAAGGACCGAGAAGGAGACTGGCCGCTCGCAGAGGTCCGAATGCCTGACCGGACATTTGATGAGTTGGTCATTCCACCCAACACGTCAAAGATTTTGGAAGACCTGCTCGAAGAAGTAGTCCACTGGAATGAGCTAGATCGCTGTGGGATCCCTCGACGCCAGCGCATCCTCTTGCAGGGTCCACCCGGATGTGGCAAGACCAGCGCTGCCGAATCGCTCGCGGCCGAGCTTGGCCGACCATTCGTTCTAGTACGGTTGGACGCAGTGGTCTCTTCGTATCTGGGCGAGACCGCAAGCAATCTTCGCCGCGTACTTGAGTACGCCGACCAGGCGCCGTTCGTGGTGTTGTTCGATGAGTTCGATGCGCTTGGACGCAGTCGAGACGATACGGCTGAGCACGGCGAGATGAAGCGGGTAATCACTGCGTTCCTTCAGATGATCGATAAATATCGCGGGCCCAGTCTCCTTGTAGCCGCGACAAACCACCCCGGCCTGCTTGACTCGGCGCTCTGGCGCCGGTTCGATGAGGTTGTCGTTTTTCCAGCTCCCACGGTTCATGAGCTTCGGAGGCTCTTGCGATTGCTCCTCAGGTCCGTCGCGCACACAGGGGTAGACGTGGAGGCCCTCGCGAGCGCTCTGAAGGGGTACCCGCATGCCGCCGCGGAGAAGTTGGTTTGGGATGCGCGGCGCGCTGCGCTACTCGCAGGTCGGCGCAACATAGTCGCTGAGGATGCCCAGAGGGCTCTTGAAGGGGTGCTGGGCCGCCCTTGGTAGAGGAAAAAAATGCCAGAACACCTCCTTCTGCCCGAGCGTATTACCGTCGGTTCTCGCCGGAGCGGAGGTGGCGGAGGCCAGACACCAAGACGGAATCCTAGGCGGCACGGTCAGACGCTAGCTGATGAACTCGCGGGAGTCCGGGCCGCTCGGCGTCTCGACGCCCGTATTGACCCAGATCTGGTGTTCAAAATCCGGACCGCCGGCCGGCGTTTGGATGACGGAACGCTCCTGATGCGGGGCTTGATGCCCCTAGGCGAGACGATTGACTACATCTACTTCGTGCTCGCAGAAGATGAAGGCCAGAACTTCGAGGAGGCGCTCCGCGGCTACTCCTCTGCTGACGACGTTGAAGGCGCGCCAGCAGAGCTTTCGAGTCTCTTCGGCGTGATAGACGCAGTTGAGCCGTACGGACCGGAAGACCGACGTGGACCGGGACTGAATGACCTGCCGGCCACGGGACCCTATGTTGTCGATGTAGCCATTTGGGCAGCTGGTGAATTCGGCGAGGCACAGGCCCGCAGTGACATAGCTGCCGCCGTGGTCGAGGTGTCCGGGGGAGCAGTGCTCCTCCGCGATGTCCGGCCGCGGCGGACCGTCCTTCGCGTCAGTGTGGACGCAACAGGCCTCGATGACCTGCTCAACACGAGCGTCGTCGAGCGCGTTCGGACGCCACCCGTGCCCTACCTTGATCCGAGCGACTGGCGTTCCCTCCAAGCCGACGACTTGGAGATGAAGCGTGAGGACGCCGCACCTGTGGGCATTCTTGATGACCTGCCTGCTGCCGGCCATCCGCTCCTTGCCGGCCTAATCGCGAGCACCACGGAGATAGCCCCAGCGGGTTACCAGTGGCAGGCGCCGGGGCACCACGGCACGCAAGTGGCTGGACGTGTCCTGTTCCCGAACTTGCATGCAGAACTGCGTGATCACCTGCCACTGACCGCCGTGGGCCAGGTGCACGTCGCCCGCGTCCTGGAGCCCGACCCGAGCCTTTCTACGTGGACGCGCTTCCCCGCAGGGACTTTCCCGCACGTAGTTGTCGAGGAAGCCATCCGCACCCTGCATAAGGATCATGGTGTGCGCGTTTTTAACCTCAGCTTCGGCTACGATCAGCCAGCTGATCTCCTTCACGTGGACGAACTCACAGAAACGATCGACGACCTGGTCCGTGAGCTCGACATCGTTGTAGTCGTACCGACCGGTAACGCCTCGGCGACTCTAAGCGGCCACACAGTGAGCGGGCACCATGTCGAACGTGACTATCCACGCTACTTGGACGATCCGCTCTACGGGCTGGCCGCTCCCGCGCCTGCGGCACTGGCGTTGACCGTCGGCGCGATAGCGCACAGTGATGCCCCAGAGGAGCGAACGCCACCTCGGATCGGCTGGCGGGCGATCGCACCGGTCGGGCACCTGTCACCATTCAGCCGCACGGGCCCGGGCATTGGACCCGGCGAAAGCCGCCGCAACAAGCCAGATTTCGTACACGAAGGCGGCAATTGGGTTCTAAGCGATATTGATCAACTTGTGCCGCAAGATGCTGGCGTGAGTGTCATCAGTCTAGCCATGGAACCATCTGGAAGGATGTTCCGTGCGTGTGTCGGCACGAGCTTCGCGACGCCGTTGGTTGCGCGGACGGCGGCTGACGTCCTCACTGCCTACCCGGAAGCATCGGCCAACATGATCCGGGCACTGCTGGCGACATCGGCACGCATGCCGGAGGGCGCATCGAGCATCGCTGATGAGGCCCGGCAGACGGCCTTTTACGGGTTGGGCTGTCCGGAACCTCGACGAGCAGTCGAGAGCTGGAATCAGCGCGTCACTATGACATATGACGGCCTAATACCTGTGGATACTGTGGCAATCCACCCGCTACCAGTTCCTGAAGCCTTCGCCGCCGGAGTCAGCAACACGCGCCGGATCCAAGTCGCCCTAGCCTTCGATCCACCGGTACGTCGTCAGCGGCGAGAGTACCTGGCGAGCACAATGCAGGTAGACCTATATCGGGCCGTCGATCCCGAAGCCCTAGTAAACATTCTAGAGCGACAAGATCGGGATGAGCCCGAACCGCCGATCAATGATAGGCGGAGGGTATCGCTTATCCCAGGGGTTAATTCGTATAAGAGTTCAACCCTCATATCGCGTACCTGGGAGCCGCGGCGGCTCAATGTCGATGACGGT
>Ga0335072_10006180_pt1 | contig 17542 bp, 15 predicted proteins | sample Lox_Sample_21_FD_206725 | JGI IMG/M metagenome (GOLD analysis project Ga0335072, IMG submission 206725) | Soil microbial communities from Loxahatchee National Wildlife Refuge, Florida, United States - Lox_Sample_2.1 | ecosystem: Environmental > Terrestrial > Soil > Wetlands | place: USA...
GGACACCTTCCGTCCCGGTTGCCGCTTGCCTTTTCCTGCCGGCGATTCCCGATTCGCTATTCCCTACTCGCCGTTCCTAATCCAAAATCAGGATCAACACCTCACCCCACGGGAGGATCCCGATGAACACCCGCCTCTCCCTTCTCGCCGCCATCCTCCTCGCCGCCCCCGGCGTCTCCGCCCAGTCCACCATGGCCCCGCTCCTCACCCGCGCCTGGGACAACCACCGCTCCGGCTGGAATCAGCACGAGACCGTCCTCACCCAGGCCAACGTCAAAGCGCGCGGCATCGCCCGCATCACCACCATCCCCGTCTACGGCGACGCGCGCGGCATCGAAGCGCAGCCCCTCATCCTTCCTGCCGTCGCCATGCCCGACGGATCCACGCACGACGTCATGATCCTCCCCTCCATGGCCAACATCGTGCGCGGCGTCGACGCCACCACCGGCATCACTCTGTGGACCACCCCCCAGCTCGGCACCCCCATCCTCGGCAGCACCTCCCTCGGCCCCAACGGCCCCAACGCCATGTGCCCCGGCCCCAACCAGACCATCGATTGCTATCAGATCAATCAGTACTGGGGCATCCTCTCCACCGGCGTCATCGATCCCGACACGCAACTCGTTTACCTCGTCGCGTGGATCTCCCCCGACGGCACGCCGCAAAACGGCAAACACTATATGGTGGTCCTCCACGTCAAGGACGGTACCCAGGCCGTCGCTCCCGTTCTCCTCGACGGCAAAAGCGGCACGCAAACCTGGTCCCAGTTCATGCGCAAACAGCGCAGCTCCCTCGTCCTGACCAACATCGTCGGCCGCAAAACCATCTTTTTCGCCTCCGGCACCATTCAGGAACTCGGCGCCGGCGCCGCTGGCTGGGTCCTCGCCTACGACGTCGCCACCAACCAGGTCGCCGCAGCTGTCGCCACCTCGCAGGGATTCGGCGGCGGCATCTGGATGGGCGGCCAGGGTCTTGCCGCCGACTCCCAGGGCTTCCTCTACGGTGTCACCGGCAACGGCTCCTTCGACGGCGTCAACGACTTCGCCGAATCCATCCTCAAGTTCCAGTACACCCCGCCCTCCGGCTCGACCGCAGCCTCTCTCAAAATCGTCAGCTGGTTCACGCCTTACAGCGACACCGCCCGCTCCCCCGGCGGCTATCCCGGTCCCACCTCACCCGCAGCCATCAAGCCCGCCGGCGTCAGCGCGCCCTCCGCAGCCGTCAATCCCGTCAATGCCGCCATGCATTCCTCGCTCAAAAACGCGCGCATCGTCAAAACGAAAAACGCGCAGGGCAAAACCGTCAAGCTCTTCTATCCTCGCGCTGCGGCTCAGGCCAACGATGCCGCCGGCAACAACGATGGCGCCTGGTGGGATGAAGACCTCGGCTCCGCCCAGGGCGCGCTGCTCGAAAACTACGGCCTCTTCATCGCCACCGGCAAAGACGGCATCGCCTACGTCACCAAAATCGCGAACATGGGCAACACCACGCCCACCGACCTGGCCAACCCAAAAAACAACTGCGCCAAACTCGCCTCGCCTCCCATGTGGCTCACCTACGATCCCGGCCCCGCCGATCCCTGCCCCACCGACTCCACCCAGCTCAACTTCTTTCCCTGGGGCAAGACCCGCCATCTGCACATGACGCCCGTCCAGTACACCAGCCCCACCCGCGGCCAAATTCTCTTTGCCTGGGGCGAAAACAGCCAGCTCCACGCCTGGGCCGTCTCCTCCACCGGCGCCCTCACCTACCTCGCCCAGGGCAACGAATTCGCCTCCATCAACTCCACCAACAATCCCGGCGGCATGCCCGGCGGCTTCTGCTCCATGTCCAGCAACGGATCCACTCCGGGCACCGCGCTGCTCGTCTGCACCATCCCCTACGGCGACGCCAATACCACCGTCACCAACGGCCGCCTCCTCGTCTACGATCCCGATAACTGGACCACCAATCCCGACGGCACCCTCACCATCCCCGTCCTCTGGGACTCGGAGCGCTGGGCACTCCAGTTCGTCTACAACAAATTCAACCCGCCCATCGTCGACGGCGGACAGATCTACGTCCCCAACTACAACGGAGGCGTCGACGTCTACGCCCTCGCGCCCCAATAACGCCCCACCAGGGCATCCCTCCACCGGAGGCCTGCCGTGAGTCGATGTGTCGTTCGCGCCTGGGCCAGCCGCATCAGCGGCGCGACGGTAGAAGCGCCGGGTTTCAACCCGGCGAACCATCCCCACGCAAACATCACCGGCTTCAGCCGCGGATCTTCCGTCCATCCGGTGGCCACAAACCTCCGCCACCTCAACACGACTGTCACCCTGACGCGCAGCGGAAGGATCTGCGGTTGCTTTTCTGCCTCGCGCCACCCGAAACGTCCGGTATGCCGGTCTCACGCCAACATCCACGCGCTTCGTATCAGGGCACGACTTCAGTCGTGCCGAAAAGCGTCCAAAATGATCGGGCTTCAGCCCCTGAGGGATGTTTCGTTGTGGCCGTCATGCCGGTCATGCGGCCAAGGACCGGCGCCAGTCATACCTGCGGCGCCGCATCAGCGGCGCGACGGTAGAAGCGCCGGGTTTCAACCCGGCGAACCATCCCCACGCAAACAGGACCGGCTTCAGCCGCGGATCTTCCGTCCATCCGGTGGCCACAAACCTCCGCCACCTCAACACGACTGTCACCCTGACGCGCAGCGGACGGGTCTGCGGTTGCTTTTCTGCCTCGCGCCACCCGAAACGTCCGGTATGCCGGTCTCACGCCAACATCCACGCGCTTTGGAAAGGGCACGGCTTCAGCCGTGCCGAAGAGCCCGAAAAGGGTGTGGGCTTCAGCCCCGGAGGGATGTTTCGTTGTGGCCGTCATGCCGGTCATGCGGCAAAGGGCCGGCGCCAGTCATACCTGCGGCGCCGCATCAGCGGCGCGACGCGCCAGCCATACCTGCGGCGCCGCATCAGCGGCGCGACGGTAGAAGCGCCGGGTTTCAACCCGGCGAACCATCCCCACGCAAACATCACCGGCTTCAGCCGCGGGCACCTTCCGAGCGGCCAACTCGCTCGCCCCGTCAGTCGCGATCCGCCTGTCCTCACCCGTGGACCGCCTCACCCCCTGACCGCCTTTTTGCCGTCCCCCCCAAATGTGGAAAAACTGTCAAGCTTTTTGCCCCGTTACTAAAGTGCATCTCTCTCGAAACACACCACTTCCACGCCAAAATGTTTGGCCGGTTTTCAGCCCCCACTTGGTATTCTGATAATAGAGGGTAAGTTTTAGAAACTGGCCTGTTGCCTCAGGGTTTCACCCGCGCTTGCAGCGCGTGCGGCCCGCCGGCGGCGGGCCTTTTCTTTTGCCCTCGTTTTTGCATGCAAAGGAAGAAATCAACACCATGAACATCTTTCAAAAAATCGGGGTCAAAATCGCGGACTTCAGCAAGTGGTTCGCCGGCGCCGTGGCGTCCGTCATCGGCCTGGCCCTCCGCATCGAGCACATCCTGCAGTCCGAAAAGCCCCTCGAGAAGCCCTTCATCCAGGGTCTCTCCACCGTGGTTGCCGACGTCGAGGCCCTCATCGCTGCCTCCGAAGGCGCCCTCAGCGCCGACGGCCTCAACTTCTCCGCCGACTCGAAGGTCTACTCCGGCTTCGTCGCCCTCATCGACGACTTCAAAAAGCTCGCCCCCGTCGTCGAGCAGGCCATCGCCATCCTCGAAGGAAAGGAGACCACGCCGTCCGCTCCCGCCGCCGCTAAATAGCTGAACCCGAGGAAACCTGGGGTTAGGTTGGCTGGACGAAAACCATGGGTGCCCCATCCTGGTTGCGCCCTGCGGTTCGGCGCAGCAGGGTGGGCATCGCGAAGGCCCGGCAGCCGCGAAGCTGCCGGGCCTTTTCTGTCACCGGGCCTTTTCTGTCACCGACCAGCATTTTCAATCACCTGGCTGGTTCGTACCCATCAAGCAGCAAGGGGAGGGGGGTTCCGCAAACCCCAACTGAACGGAATCAATAACATCCCGGGGGGTACACCCCTCAAAAATCAAAATTTGGGCAGAGCGTTCCTCATCTTGGAAAAACCTGGAATCGTCATCCCGAACGCAGCGCTTTCGAGCCCATCGTGCGCCGCGAGCCGCGGATAGGGCAGGCGGGGTGAGGGAGCTGCTGCTCAAGGGAGGGGGTCCGCAAACCCCAACTGAACGCAATCAACAACATCCCGAGGGGTGAACCCCTCAAAAATCAAAATTGGGCAGAGCGTCCCTCATCTGAGAAAAACCTGGAATTGTCATCCCGAAACGCAGCGCTTTCGAGCCCATCGTGCGCCGCGAGCCGCCGAGGGGGGAGGCGGAGTGAGGGACCTGCTTGCCCTATTTTCGGCCCTCACTCCCGGCTTCTCCCTCACGGCCTCAGCGCCCGATGCCCAATGTCCCGCCGGTACACCATCCCCTCGAACGAGATCTTGCCCATCGCCTCATACACCGACCTGAGCGCCTCTTCGAGCGTCGGCCCCGCCGCCGTCACGCCCAGCACCCGCCCGCCTGCCGTCCGAAACTCGCCGTCCACCAGCGCGGTCCCGGCATGAAAGACCTCCACCCCCGGCACCTGCGCCGCCTCCTCGAGCCCGGTGATCCCCTTGCCCGTCTCGTAGCTGCCCGGATAGCCCCCCGACGCCGCCACCACGCATGCCGACGCCCCCGGCTTCCAGCGAAATTCGCTCCCGCTCAGCCGCCCTTCGACGCACGCCTCCAGTGCTTCCACCACATCACTCTCCATCCGCACCAGGATCGCCTGCGTCTCCGGATCGCCAAACCGTGCGTTGAACTCCAGCACCTGCGGCCCCTTCGCCGTCATCATCAGCCCGCAGTACAGCACGCCAACGAACGGACTCTCCTCCGCGGCCATCCCGTCGATCGCCTTCTGGGCCACGTGCTCCAGGATCCACGCCCGCATCGCCGGATCGAGCATGTTGTCACTTGAGTAAACACCCATCCCGCCCGTGTTCGGCCCCGTGTCTCCCTCGCCGATCCGCTTGTGATCCTGCGCCGGCACCAGCGCCGCCGCGTGCTTCCCATCGCTCAGCACCAGGAACGACAGCTCTTCGCCCGTCAGATGCTCCTCGATCACCACGCTCTTCTCTGCCGACCCCAGCAGCTGCCCGCTGAACAGGTCCGCGATCGCCTGCTCTGCCTGTGCCTTCGTCTCGCAGATCAGCACCCCCTTGCCGGCCGCCAGCCCATCGGCCTTGATCACCACCGGCAGCCGGAACATCTCCAGCGACTGCTGTGCCTCGTTGCGCGTCTCGCACACCGCGTAGTTCGCGGTCGGGATGTTGTGCCGCTGCAGGAACCGCTTCGCGTGCGCCTTGCTCGTCTCCAGCAGCGCCGCCTCGCGCGTCGGCCCGAAGACCCGGAAGCCCCGCGCCTGCATCGCATCCACCAGCCCCAGCGACAGCGGCAGCTCCGGCCCTACGACCGTCAGGTCCGGCTTCTCCGCCCCCACCACACGCAGCAGGTCATCGATGTCCTTCGTATCGGCCTTCACGCATCGCGCCACCTGCCCGATGCCGCCGTTGCCCGGCGCGCACACCACTTCGTCCACCCGAGACGAGCGCCGAATCGCCCAGCACAGCGCGTGCTCGCGCCCGCCTCCCCCAACCACCAGCACCTTCATCGTGTCCTTGATCCCTACCTCACCCTATCGCAGCCACGCCGACAAGGCCAAACCCGTCAGGTCCACGCACCCCCAACCCTGCACCCTGTCTTCACTTCACCGCCAGCCACGCCTGCCAGAACACCACCAGCAGCATGAAGACCAGGTACAGCCGCAGCGCCCACGCCAGCGCCAGCTCGCCCCCCTTCAGCTGCCGTCGCGGCACCGGCTCGCGCTTCGCCGCCACCAGCTGGTCGTGCTCCAGCGTCGAGAGAACGAACCCGGCCTCGGCGTCGCTGACGTGCTCCTCGTGGCTCATCGCATCCGCTCCCTACAACCTTCCCAGCCAGGCCAGCGCATTCGGCGCCACCACGCTGATCCCGTACAGCATCCCCGCCGCCGTCAGCACCACCACCACGGCTGCCGCCAGCACGTTCATCCACCCGGGGCTCTTCACCCCGCCCATGATCTCCTTGTCGTTCACCAGCAGGTACAGGAACACCAGCGCCGGCGGCATCGCCAGCACCGCCACCACGTTCACCACCAGCACCACAAACACCAGCGGCAACCCCGGGATCAGCACGATCCCCGCCGCCGCCGCTGCGCACAGCCCCAGCACCGTGTAGAACGACTTGCCCTGGTTCACCGGCAGGTTCAGGCTGTGCGGCCGCTGCGCCACCTCGCCAAACGCGTACGCCGACGAGGTCGAGATCGTAATCGACGCCACGATGCCTGCCTCCACCATCCCCAGCGCAAACAGGCTCGCGCCAAAGCGTCCGATGATCGGCTGCAGCGCCTGCGCGAACTGCGCCGCCTCGAAGGTCTCCGCGCTGATGTGCCCAAACAGCACAGCGGTCGCCAGGATCGTTCCCAGTGCCGCTGCAGCCGCCAGTGCCGCACCCAGCAGCGTGTCGATGCGCCCGAAGCGGATGTCCTTCGTCGTCATCCCCTTGTCCACCGTCGCGCTCTGCTGGAAGAAGAGCATCCACGGCGTCACCGTCGCGCCAATGTCCGAGAGCACGATCAGCACCGTGTCCCTGCCGAATGGCGGCAGCGGCTTCCACGTGACCAGCGCGTGCCCCACCCCGCCCCAGTGCGGATGCGCCATCAGCGCGACCGGAATGAAGATCAGATTGAAGGCCGCCGCCGCCAGCGTCACGCGCTCCCACGTCCAGTAGCGATGGCTCAGCAGCGCCGAGTACAGCACCGCCAGAGCCACCAGGATCGCCGCCCACGGCGGCACGCCGAAGAACCCCAGTCCCGCGCGGATCGCGATGAACTCCGTGATCAGGGTCAGGAAGTTTCCGATCCCAAGGTCGATCATCGAGAACCAGCCCCAGAACGGCCCAAAGCGCTCGAAGATCAGCTCCGCGTGACCGCGATGCGTGGCTGCTCCCAGCCGCACCGTCATCTCCTGCACCACCACCGCCATGCCAAAGGTCAGGATCACGAACGGCAGGAAGAACCCAATGCCGAACCTGGCCCCGGTGGCCGCGTACGACAGCATGCTCGGCCCGTCGTTCTCGCCCAGCATGACCAGGATGCCTGGCCCGATCAGCAGCCACAGCAGCCACGCCCGCGACCGCAGCGTACTCCGGCTGCGCGCCGCCGACACACGCGCCCGGTCGACAGCTCGGTCGATGTCCTCGTGGGTAACAACGACGTCTTCTTCCGCCGCCAACACTTGCAGCCTGCGCTCGGGTTGTGTGCCTGCACTCATCCCTGCTTCTTCCAAACCGCCGTTTGTTCCGTTGGGTTGCGCAGCAGCATCCAGACCTTCTGGGTGGGCGTCTGGAGCCGCGCCATTCACCGCAGTGTACTGCGATTAGGCTGCATCTGTAAACCATGGTTAACTTAGAAGAGTTAAGAACTGTTCACAAAGGCTCGCCTGGCGGCCCGATCGCACCGGCGAACCTCAGACCCGCCCGAGCCAGGGACTGGAGTTCTACGAGCTGGCCTTGCGGAAGACCACGCAGTACAGCCGGTGATACTCGTCGCTCGGCCAGTCATTGTGGACCGACTCGACCGCGAATCCGGCTCTCCTGAGCTCTTCGATGAGAACCGGCTGCGGAATGCCGTGTCCCACCCGATTGCCAGGGACACCCTCGGGAATCGTCGATCCCGGCCGCGGCTCCTCGTCGATCACCGCCAACCGCCCGCCGGCCTTCAGCGACCGCAGCAGGCTGGCGTCGATCGCATCCGGCTTCGTGAAGTGGTGGTAGACCAGCCTCATATAGATCGAGTCGCAGCACCCAGGAGGAAGGTTCACGCTGCTCTCGGAGCTCTTGACGACAACGATGTTCGTCTGGGTCTTTGCCATCTCCTGCAGGTGCGCCAGCTCCTGCGGATCCAGTTCGTTGCTGTAGATCCTGCCGGACGAGCCAACCCGCTGCGCAGCCGCCATGGTCATTGCCCCATGTCCGGCTCCGATTTCGGCCACCACACTTCCCGGCCGCCATTGCAGCAACGACGCCAGTTGATCCGCTTCCTGCCTTACGGTGTCCTGCCCATGACAGGGCGCGAGACAGACTGCCCCCACCACCCCTGCAGCCATCAGCAAAAAGGTTCGTCGCAGCATCTCCAGAAGCTTATCAGTCTGATGACGTCGAACCGGCGCGCTTACTCGATCCGCAGCGCCCGATGCGGGTCGAGCCGGGATGCGCGATTCGCGGGCATCCACACGGCGAGCAGGGCGACCGCGCTGAGGATCATCGGGACCGCCACAAACACCGTTGGATCCCAGGTCTTCACGCCGAAGAGGAAGCTCGCGATGAAGCGCGTCAGCCCAAACGCCGCACCAATGCCGATAACGACGCCGATGAGCGCAAGCCGCATGCCGTGCCAGACAACGAGCTTCCGGATGCCCGGGCGATCCGCGCCCAGCGCCATGCGGATACCGATCTCCTGTGTCCGCTGCTGTACGGAATAGGCCATCAGGCCGTAGATGCCGATGGCTGCAAGTACCAGTGCTGAGGCGCCAAAGATGGTCAGCAGCAGCATATTGAAGTCTTCGCGCGCGGTGGAGTTGGAGACGACTTCTGTCATCGGCCGCACGCGGGCGACCGGGAAGCCGCCGCTGGCCTGACGCAGCTGCTCGCTGACCGCGGCGATATATTGATGCGGATCGCCATGCGTACGCACGATCCACGCAACCGGGCCGATACCGGCATTGAGCGCCGTCATACCATCCGTCACCTGCGCCTGCGGAACGATCATGAGCGGCCGCGGATCGTTATTGAGCCCGCCGTCACGAATGTCGCCGGCCACTCCGATGATCTGACGCGGGCCTTCGGCAAACTGCGGACCGACGTTCTTGCCGATGACGATCTGCTGGCCAATGGGATCCTCTTTCGGCCACCATTTCTTCTTCATCGTCTCGTTGATGATGACCACCAGCGGCGCTGAGCCGGTGTCCTGGTCGGTGAAGTCGCGGCCGCGCAAGGGAATATGGAAGGTGGCAAAGTAGCCGGGCGAGGTGTTCATCCAGCCCGCGCCCCCGGTGTTGGGATCCTTGCCGTGCGGGCGCCCGACGATATCGAACGGCAGACCGAATCCGCCCTCCAGCGGCAAACAGCAGGTGGAGGCGGACGATTCAACACCCGGAATGGCGTTGACCCGCTGACGGCCTTCGAGAGCCAGCTGCGCGACATTGGCGGTCTTCTGGAAGCGATCGCCCGTGAGCGACATCTCCATCGTCAGCACGTTGTGGGCATCGAAGCCCGGATTGACGTGCCGCAGCGCGATAAAGGTGCGGATGAGCAGGGCCGCTCCGATGAGAAGCACCAGGGCGAGTGAGACTTCGCTGACGACCAAAAGCGAGCGCGTCACATTGTGCCGAAATCCCGTGCCGGATCGATTGCTGCTTTCCTTCAGCGTGGTATTCAGGTCCGGCCGCGAGGCGCCGATGGCTGGAACCAGCCCGAAGAGAATGCCGGTCAGCAGCGAAACACCCAGGGTGAAGAGGAGCACGCGCCAGTCGAGCCCAACAGAAGCGCCGTTTTCCCCAACGAGGGGCAGATCGGCCGTGCCAATGGTGAACAGCGCCCGCACGCCGACATAGCCAAGCACCAGGCCGAGGATGCCTCCGCTGAAGGCCAGCACGAGGCTTTCCGTGAGCAGCTGGCGAACGATGCGGACCCGCCCCGCGCCTATGGCTGCGCGAATGGCAAACTCCCGCTTGCGCCCCGTCGCACGGACAAGCAGCAGGTTCGCCACGTTGGCGCACGCAATCAGCAGCACGAAACCAACCGCTCCGAGAAGAACGAACAGAGATTTGCGGGAATCGGCAACGATGGAGTCGCGCAAAGGCTGCACGGCGAAACTGGCTTTGGGGTCGGCGAGGGTCCAGCGGCGGCGGAACTCACCATAGGCGAGCTTCATCTGTGCATTGGCCTGAGCGAGGCTGACGCCCGGCCGGAGACGGGCCGCGGTGAGGAAGAAATGGCCCTGGTTCGTGCTGTTCGGATCGATCTGGAACGGCAGCCAGATGTCGGCCGGAGGGTCGGAGGGGAACTGCTGGCCGATGACGCCAACGATCGTGTAGGGTTCGTTGCCCAGGGAGAGCGCCGCGCCAACAACCTTCGGATTTCCGCCGAATTTGCGCTGCCACAGGCCGTAGCTGATGACGACGACATGGCCGCCGTTCGGTGAGTCTTCTTCCGGTGTGAAGGTTCGCCCGAGAATCACCGGCGCGCCGAAAAGGCGGAAGTAAGCTTCACTCACGTGAATGCCATGCACCTGCTCCGGCACTTCGCCGGTGAGGTTGAAGCCAGGCCCGCCGAAGTCGTACGCGGCGACGTCCTGGAGGACGTTGGTCTGCGCGCGCCAGTTGTTGAATTTGGTTGGTGAAGCGCCGGCCCACGTCCCATCGGGCTGGACGTTCATCAGTTGCACGATGCGATCCGGATCCGGATAGGCCAGCGGCTTGAGCAGCACCGTGTTCACCACGGTGAAGATCGCTGTGTTCGCTGCAATGCCGAGTGCGAGCGCTGCGATGGCAGTGATGGTGAACGCCGGGTTGGCGATGAGCATGCGCAGGGAGTAACGGAGATCGCCGAGGAAGTCGCTCATGAGGTGTGCCGCCCTGAAAACTGGATTTGCGGGTCGCGCTTGCAGACCCCTGAAGCTTTATGTGTCGTGAGTGTTACGAATTGTAGCAGTTAGACTCGAACCAGCAGGAAGTGTAAACGGCATACGCCGTTCTTGCGCCGCATTCGGTTGCGCCGCGTCCGTGCTGACACAGCCCGCTTGAACCCACCCCGGCATGGGGTAGATTAGAGGGTAATGGGGCCATGCCCCGCAGCAAAATCCACCTCGTCCCCGCAGGCACGTCAGGCCTTGTGAAGCGGAACCGCTCGATCCTCAGTCTTGCTTTGGAGACGACCTGCGGCCCTTGAGGAAACAGAGCATCATGCAGACTTCCGCGCCGGCGACTACGGCACTGTTCGACTACCAGGTTCCGCACGCATCGAGCCTCACCCAGCTCAGACTGTGGCTGCTGCGCCTGGTAGGACGGCAAACCTGGATCCCGAAAGGCCGTGATTTTCTTGCCCGAAAAATTCTCCACCCGGACCACGGCCACGATCTCGCGTTTGAAGCGGGATTCTTCGGAATGCGCTATCCGGGCAATCTGTCGCAGTACATCGACTGGATGGTCTTCACCTACGGTTCTTCCTGCTCTTCCGAATTGACGCTGCTCGCTGATCTGGCCACGGAGCTGCGCCGGAACAAGAGAGAAATCACCTTCTTCGACATCGGTGGGAATGTTGGCCATCATTCGCTCTTTATGGCGCCGAGAGCCGACCGCGTGGTTGTGTTCGAACCGTTTCCATGGCTCCAGGAAAAAATCCGCGAAAAAATCGCCCTCAACCGCGTTGCGAATGTTCAGGTCGTTCCCGTCCCGCTGGGCGAGGTGAACACCACCCTCACGTACTACCCTGGCGGCGGATCGAATTCAGGCACAGGAACCTTCGTTCCCGAAGAAGATGGATTGTATAAAGACCCTGTGGAGTTGATGGTCAGAAACGGCGATGAGTTATGCGACGAACTGCGTCTGCCGCCGATTGATCTGATCAAGATTGACGTGGAAGGTCTGGAGCCGTCCGCGCTGCGTGGCCTGGCCAGGCACATTCAGCGGAGTCGGCCGCCCATTCTGATGGAATTGAGTGACCGATCCCGCGCCGGCTACGGGTCGGAAGAGAATTTTCGGAGCAGCTTCTACGACCGAGCGCTCTTCGCTGAAGTGACAGGGCTCCCCGGCCGTGTCTATCAGCTGAAACCGTTGCGGTTTCAGAGCGCCAGCGAGCTGCTCGTCCTGCCGCCGGAGATGTCCGATTTTCTCTCCCGCCGTATGCAGCAATCGGCTGCATCGATGCGGATCGGCGAATCTGCCGGTTGAGAAGATGCTCGTCTTCAGCCCAGCGTGCCCGTCGGCAGCGGCGCCAGCACCGGGATCGGACCTGCTGCCGCGGTGCTGACTTTGTCCAGCCACGCCAGCGAAGGAAAGTAAACCTGCGGGTTCTGTTCCATCACGTCGAAATAACCGCGAAGAAATTCCTCGGCGATGGTCTGGGGGTTCTGCTCCGCCTCGGCCGTGAGAACCTGGCGGGCCACATCCAGCAGCAGGGCATCGACCTTTTCTCCCAGCCCCTCCGCCTCCTGCAGCTCCTTGCGGTCGATGTACGTGAACGAGCCGCGGTTGGAGAGCACGATCATCTCCGTCTCTTCTCCCACATGCGCGTCGTATTTCCGCGCCAGATAGAGAAGATACGTCATGCGCAGCACGGTTGAGCGCAGGCTGAAACTCTGCGTGTTCCGTGGCGCCAGCATCCTCAGCCAGGGCGTGATCGGAGCGGACGCGGCGCCGACGATGCAGGCGCCGAAAGTCTCCATCACGGTGGAGGGCGGCTCGCAGATCAGGATGCGGCCTGCATTTTCGTCCGTTGAGTTGCTGGCTACCAAAAACTGGAGTGAGGGAATCTGCGCGACGCCGTAGGATCGGAACCAGTCGCCCATCACCCGCTTAATCCCCGGGACGATGTCCTGCCGGGTCGCGGCACTGCAGGCAACGGTGGCAATCTCAGAGGCCAGCATGCGGCCGGCGCGAGGGTCCTTTGCCGCATACGTGATCGCAAAGATGCGCTTGCCCGAGGTCACGGACATCAGGGCGCCATCGTTCGAGGGGTCAGACGAGCTATCGTTGGCTTCGATTCGGGAATCGGCGCAGAGAATGGAGCCGCCGGGAAACGGGACCGCGATCCCTAAGGTCATGCGGGCCTTTCGCTACCGCTGTGGCGCGAGACAAAGCAGGCCGCTCCATGCGCGGCTCTCGTATTTGTCTGGTGGAAGTTCGGCTTCCGCAAAACCCTGCAGCCGGGTCGAGAGCCTCACCGTCTCCGAGTCGACGGCGCTCACACCCTGTCTTCATTCGATACGGCATCGGCAGACGGGGTCAATGGAATGGCCGTCTATATTTCCACTTGAGAATCAACGCGTTCAACAGGAACGGCGAAGACAACAGCGCCGGCGCCAACCGCAGCCCGCCCGAATCATGATCAACCGGTCAACAACGGGCTCGGAGAGCAGGGAACTGCCGGTCGGTATACACCGTAGACCGTCCTGTGGTATACACCGTAGACATGACGCGCAACTCAACCGCTCAAAAAATCGCAACCGCGGCCAGCCGGTTGCTTGATCGCGAGGGCCCCGACGCGGTCACGATGCGGCGGGTAGCGCAATCCGTGGGTATCACGCCGATGGCTCTCTACCGGCACTTTGCCGATCATGATGGCTTGCTGCATGCTCTGGCTGACGCCGGCTTCCGAAAACTGACGGCACAACTGGAGGCCGCTGCGGCCGGCCCCGGCGATCCCGAGCGCAGGCTGGTGCGAAACCTGGACTGCTTTTTGGACTTCGCCCTGAAGAAACCCCGGCTCTTCGAGTTGATGTTTCTGCGCCGCCGCGAGGGCGCGCGGCAGTTTCCCGAAGACTTTCGTGCCGGGCGATCGCCGACAGCAAAATTCTCCGCGGCCGCTCTGGAGCAGGGAATGAAGACCGGCGTCTTTCGCAAAGACGACGTCTGGGAGATCACGTTTGTAACCGGCGCCCTGTTGCAGGGTTTGGTGATGCTGTATGTGGGCGGCCGTGTCGGCGGTTCGCCGCAGGAATTCCGCGCCCTGTGCCACAGAGCCTTTCGGAGGTACTTTGATGGAATCCGGAAATAAGTTGTGGGAACGGACGCTGGCGTTGCTCGCGATTGCGGCCACCGCCCTTCTGGTATTTTTCGGAAACGGCCTCGAACCGCAATGGCCGCTGATGTGGTTCGCGCCGCTTCCGGTGTTGCTCTACGCGCTGTGCAGCTCTCCCTGGAGGACCGGGATCGTCGCCTTTCTGGCCATGCTCCTCGGGTGCCTCAACCTGTGGAGCTACCTGCGTGTTCTGGGCGCTCCGCACGCCGTCTGGTTTACCATGTCCAGCCTGATCGCCCTGGTGTTCGCTCTGGGTGTGCTCCTGACGCGCGGTCTCGCGCGTTGCGGCCGGGTGTGGACCGCATGGTTCGCGCTGCCGGCGGGGTGGGTGACATTCGAGTTCGTCCGCAACCTGCTGTGGCCGCACGGCAGCGGCGGATCGATCGCCTATTCGCAGCTGAATTTCCTGCCATTCCTGCAATTCGCGTCGGTCGCCGGGCCATGGGGAATGGCGTTCGTGCTGATGCTCTTTCCGGCCGGCCTGGCGCTGGCGATCCACCTGCGGAAATCGCAGCGGGGACAGGCCGTGCGGGTCCTCGTCGCGACTCTCGGCGTCACCGCCGTGGTGTTGCTCTTCGGCGTGTTGCGTCTTGGCCGGAGGCAACCCGGCGCTGAGGTGCGCGTTGGAATCGTGGCCTCGGATGTCCGACGCGGGATCGCCGACCCTGGCGAACCGGCCCAGCAGCTTTTCCGGCAATACGCGCAGCAGGCGCAGGATCTCGCCGTCGAGGGCGCGCAGGTCGTGGTGATGCCGGAAGATCTGGCGGTGATTGTCGATCCGAATATTGGACCCGCGGATGCGATTTTCCAGAACATCGCCGACCAAACCGGGGCGACGCTGGTCATTGGGATGAATCACCTGTCCGGTGTGGCTCCGGGATCGATTCGGCACAACGAAGCCCGTATCTACACGCCCCGCGCGGCCGTGCGCAGCTACGACAAGGAACACCTGCTGCCGCCGTTCGAGACCAGCGTTTTCACGCCCGGAACTCTGCGGACCCACTTCGACGCGCCGGGCCGGGCCGCCGGACAGACGTGGGGCGTGGCCATCTGCAAAGATCTCGACTTCACCCAGCCGGCGCGCTCCTACGGACGCGCGGACGTCGGCCTTCTTCTCGCCCCGGCCTGGGATTTTCAGGTGGACGCCTTCTGGCACGGACACATCGCCGTGATGCGCGCGGTCGAAGACGGGTTCAGTCTGGTCCGTTCTGCCCGCGGCGGATTTCTCACCGTGGCGGATGACCGCGGCCGCATTCTCGCAGAAACCCGCAGCAATTCCGCTCCTTTTGCCACTCTGCTGGCGACCGTCCCGGCCGGTCACGACGCCACGCTCTTTCAGATGTGGGGTGACTGGTTCGGCTGGTTCGCTGTCGCTCTGCTCATCATCGTTTGTGCCCGCTTCGCGCTGGGCCTGCGATCTTCTCCAAAGAACTGAGCGGGCTTCTCCGCTTCCGCCATTTATGATCGAGAATTGGCCTCAGAGCCAAATCCTGAACGGAATCGATCATGAAAACCGGCATTATCGGCCTGCCGCAGGTAGGCAAAACTTCGTTGTTCCAGATTTTGACGCGGGTGAAAGTCGAAAGCAGCTACTCCAACCCGCGCGAAGCGCATCTCGGCGTGGCCAGGGTTCCTGACCACCGGCTCGACCGGCTCGCTGCCCTCTACAACCCGAAAAAGCTCATCCATGCCACGGTCGAATACGCCGACGTCGCCGCGATCGGCCAGGAAGCGCTCAAAGAGACCGCGTTCCTCACCAGCCTGCGCAACGTCGACGCGCTCATCCACGTCCTCCGGGCCTTCGAGGACGAATCGATCCCGCATGTCGGCGCCGTCGATCCGCTGCGCGACGCGAAAAGCGTGGAATTCGATCTCATGCTCAGTGACCTCACCCAGGTGGAGAAGCGTCTGGAGCGTCTCGAGAAAGATCTCAAAAAGATGAAGACGGCCGACCTTGAAAAGGAGAACGCGCTGCTCCTGCGGTCGAAAGCAGCGCTCGAGGCGGAGATGCCGCTGCGCGAGCTGGAGATGAGCCCCGAGGAAAGGAAACTGATCCGCGGCTTCATGTTCCTCTCGCAAAAACCCATCCTCTATGCGGTCAATGTCGGCGAGAGCACCAGCCTTGGTGCCGATCTCGAAGCGGCTGCAGCCAAATATGGGCTCACCGCACTGGCAGCACGCCCCAACGCCGGCGCCACCGCCTTTTGTGGCAGAGTCGAGGCCGAGTTAGCCGAGATGGACGACGACGAGGCAACAGAATTTCTGGCTTCGTATGGCCTCAGGGAGAGCGGCCTCGTGCGCCTGATCCGGCGCAGCTACGAACTGCTGGGGCTGATCAGCTTCTTTACCGTTGGCGAAGACGAATGCCGCGCGTGGACGGTGCCGGCGAATTCGCGCGCGCAGGAAGCGGCAGGCGCTATTCACAGCGATCTGGAGAAGCACTTCATCCGCGCCGAGACTATCCACTGGGATACGCTGCTGGCCGCTGGATCGGAGGCGGCAGCGCGATCTCAGGGAACCCTGCGCCTCGAAGGCAAGGACTATCTGGTGCAGGATGGCGACGTGCTGCACATCCGGCACAGCGGGTAAGCATGATCCTTGCCCTCGCACTTGGAACGCTCGCCGCAGTCGCCGACATCGTCGGCGGCGTCGTCCTGGTGCAGCGCAACTGGACCGCGCGCTATCTGCGCTATGCGATCGCTCTCGGTGCAGGTTTCATGATGGCGGTAGCCATCCTCGACATGCTGCCCGAGAGCATGAAGTTCTCCACCATCTGGGCCCCCGCGCTGGTGCTCGCCGGCTACTGCGCCATCCATCTGCTTGAACACACCATCACGCCCCACTTCCACTTCGGTGAAGAAACTCACGCGCACGAATTCCTGCACCGGCGAACGGGCTGGTCCATCCTCTGCGGACTCGCGGCACATGCCTTCTTCGATGGCGTCGCCATCGCTTCCGGGTTCATTCTGTCCAACACCCTGGGCTGGCTGATCTTCATCGCCATCATCCTGCACAAGGTGCCTGAGGGATTCACCATCGCTTCGGTCATGCTGGCGTCGGGGCAGACGCGCCGCACTGCGGTCATTTCGGCGACCGCGCTCGCCCTGGCCACCATCGCCGGGGTCCTGATCATCGGCTTGCTCCCACGATGGGTCGAACTGGGGCTGCCCCTGTCGGCCGGCGTCACCATCTACGTTGCCGCGACCGACCTGGTGCCTGAAGTGAACCGTGAGCCCGGCGTTCGCATGGCTCTGGTCTTCTTCGCCGGCGTAGCGCTCTTTGTGCTGGTGCGCATACTGGCGCCTCTCTGAAGGGGGACGTTGTCGTGACCGCTCAGCGGTGGAAAAACAAACTGTAGAGCAGGATCGCCAGTACGATCGTGCTGACCGCGGTGTAGAGGCGGTCGCGCTCAAGCAGAAAGCCAACAATACACATCCCCACCCGCGCCACCGGAGTCGCGATCAGAACCAGCAGGCCGAGCATGATGATGCTTTCCGGATTGAGCGCTGCAACCCCGTGCAGCACCCCGCTCAGCGTGACATATTGCGAAGGCTCACCGCGGAAATGTGCGTAATCCGGGCGCGCGCCGTGGCTGTGCGCCAAATAAAGGATGCCGCCGGCGAGCACGATGGCGGCAGCCAGCATCACGCCGGTGCGCAGCATCACCCC
>Ga0335072_10006182_pt1 | contig 17542 bp, 18 predicted proteins | sample Lox_Sample_21_FD_206725 | JGI IMG/M metagenome (GOLD analysis project Ga0335072, IMG submission 206725) | Soil microbial communities from Loxahatchee National Wildlife Refuge, Florida, United States - Lox_Sample_2.1 | ecosystem: Environmental > Terrestrial > Soil > Wetlands | place: USA...
TAGCTGAAGGTGTGGACACTGTGATTGAATGCGGGAAATGCACTAGCCCTAAGCAATTCATCCTTGATTTGATGTTATCCTGCCGTACCAGAGGCCATCGTACAGTTAGTAGTTTCTCCCTTTCTGCAAATTGGGTTCTACTGATAATTTCATAGGTCTTGATTGAGCATGAGTTCTTACGGTACGTATCAATCAACTTTTCTGCACATGAAACTCTTAACACAGCAGCAGGCTGGTTTGGAAACAACTGGCGAAGCAAAGTGACTGCGGGAGAGCGGGGCTTCACATCTTCTGTGGGGTCATCGGTCCGGCTTGCCCTATACTGGTTGGGTTGCCTTGGGCAATAAGGCAAAAATGGCTCATGAGGAATTACGCCGTGTTATCCCAATGATGTGGACTAGCTTTACACAAAATAGCGCTAGAGACTCTGGAAAGCTGTCTGTAACGTGGTTCCTTATGCGAGATTTGCAAGAAGTTTAAGGATGCTGCGATCCACTGCCAGTGCCGGCGGCGACAAAATCTTTACGAAACTGGTCTTCAGCAGAACTGGCCCTCTCTGCCCTCAGCATCACAATTAATATCCCTGTTGCTGGCGTCCATGTGGTTCTTGATGACTCTCCAATGGAATGCCGCGAAGTTCCTGCCATGTTTGGACGGCTCCGAGGTTAGTTTTAATACCTGGAAAGAATAACGTTGATATTTTCGGCGTGTTACTGACAGAGTATATAGAGTTACAAGTCAAACAAGAGGCAGCCAATCAGTGCATTAGGAATGGGGCTGAGCTGTCGGTTGTTACTCCATCAACTAAGTACTGCTTGAGAACGACTCAGGAATCTGTTATGAACGTCAAGCTACAAACATCTGTCCTCCGGCGGCTTATATCTGGAGTCTTGAATGCACTAGAGGCCCGTAAGGGCACGCTACGCGCATGCATGATCTTACTACATATTCGCCGCGCTAACGCAAGCCCAACACGTTTTATACGTGATGGCGTGATTCAGCTGTCGGTACTTGACTTGGTACCGACTTCTGCAGCTGCGATATCCCTTGGTCGGTGGATGGCCGATGCCGTTGAGTTCCAACGAAGTCAAGATAGATGGATCTATGGATTAATACTGTTGAGCATCGCCCTTACTGTGATCTCGTCCTTCGTTCTGCACGATTCAACCGGTGATGGAGCAGCTTGTCTTGGATCAGTTTCTGTCCTGTAAGTGCTCAATAGACTTGCATGGCAAGACTTCCTCGCTGACTTGAGGCTCTATCAAGTGTTGTCATTGGAGCCCTCTCATTCAAGCTCCAGGTACATACTCGTGATCGATGTAGCTGTGGAGGTAAAGGATGCACAAAGTGTGGTGGAGGGGGCGTCACTGGTGGCGACGATTGAATGTTTGGAGTTCATGTTGGGATCTGTCAAATTTTGAAGGACATTTTTGGCAGATAATAGGGCATGGTTAATGCGAAGACGTAGGAAATCAAAGGACAGTCAAAAGGATCAGTCAGAGCCAGTCTATTGCATATAGTTCCTTGTTTTTGTATATAATATTGCAGGAATCTCCACGCGAGATTACCTTTCTCTTCTTGCTTTATTGTACTTGTACATATGTACAGTATAGTGAGCACATGAATCTAGAGCTACCCTGTAAACCGTTCAAGGCTGCACAGAATAGCATTAGAGTAATTACCTGTTGCAATCGGAAGTAGATGTCTCTCATATGATTATATATTAGCTTGAAGGAGTGTGGTATAGGGGAAAGAACCATATATCCCCGGCCTAATAAAGGATGGTTTGTACCGCTCCTAATATATATTATCCCACGAATCACCAGCACTTGCCAGTGCCAAACAGCCAGTTTAGGAACGACAGGGCTGGTTGAATCCCTGTAAGAGATATAAGAGACGAGATCTTGGTGCAGGGAAAACCCAACACTCTTATAGATAAATGCTTTACCGCTTGGGAAGATATGTTCTGGCATAGTTGATGCGGGCATGTTTTATAGCTGCATACTAATAAAAATTTTCAGAAAGCAATCTTTTATGTACTTGCTCCGGGTCGTTACATTGATGCTGGCTTGCGTGGAGGAGAGGACGAAGTCACATCCATACTTTGCGCTGGAGATGTTGGAAGCATTCTAGGAATTCATGACGAATAGGGTGTGCGGTTGGCTAAAGAGAGTGGGTCACCGCCGATGCACGCAATCAACAGGTGGGCTTTCTCCTCTCACAGAGCGAAAACATCGTGTTCAATTGCTCAATAAAAGTTACTGCCCCACAACTGTAATGACGAATAGTGAGAGATACATACATGGGTAGCTAATCCTGCTGGTGCTGTACTTTTGCTCTAGGATGAAGAATAGCAGGAGGATTTTGAAGTTCAGGTCAGCCACGTTGAGACTGGGCAGTACCGACTAACCCAATCGATGCAAGTGCCTCCCATTAGCTATGGACGATTCAAGGATGCACCAATAAAATGGCTTGCTATCCGCATTAAGGCCTTTTTTAAGCTCAAAATGAAGTTTTTGAGGAAACATTATTCATTACTTTTGTGAGTATATCTTTGTTTGTAACAAGTAACGCATCTCTTGAATTCTGCACTATTTCTAGTGCATATTTCTAAGCATAATGCACGCATTAAACCACTCAGTTCTAGGCTATTAAAGACCATTCATATAATTCTGGGCGTCAAAGACATCTCCTATGAATGAAATCAGTCTTCATTGATCTTCAAGACATCTTTGATTTTGAAGAATGCACTTACCGGTGTTAAAATAATCCACCAGAACTCCAGTGGGCATGTGGCCGTACATGCTACTGCAGAGGTTTATTTGTGCTTCGATACTAGCTGCCGAGTTTGTTGTGGAGTCCGCAGGATCATCGGGGATGAGAATTGAGCCAATTTCGAGGTCTAAGAAGTGGTTCACGATATACATGCGACCAGTAGGGCTGGCGCCTGCTGGACGGTCAAGGGTACATCTGGTTTTGGTTAGTGGTATGCCAAAAAGGCGCGGAGAAAAAACTCACTCAGGGAATGTGGGATCAGTGGTATCGTAGGGAGTCTCGAAGAAATAGGTGAACTCATCGAGGATATATGGCACAGTCGACGTATCGGCGCCGTAATCTATTCATGGAGTTAATTATAGTTTTGAAGGGAGCGGAGTTCTGCTACCTAGGAAGGCGACTAGGCGATTGCCACTGTCGATAAGTTCTTGTATGGTAGGCCATTGGTCTATAGCTAGAGTCGACCCAGGGGCATAGGCATAGCTCGACAGTCCACTGCTGGAGAAGGCGTCTCCAAAGTTGCTAATACCTAGACTATCGCCGTTCGTCAGGAGTAAAGTGATCACCTGACCGGGATTGGCATCTAGCCATAATTTAATGGTGTGCAGATAGCTTTCCAGAGAACCGGCGTCTTCAAGCCAGCAGCTAGTGTGGCACATCGACAGAGTTCCAAAAACATTGTTGTGCGTCTGTAGAGAGTATTAGTTAAGCATCCGATATTCAAACCTTCAAACCAAACTTACCTGCCCTTGAAGGAAACGGATTCCATCATTAAGCTGTTGCGTCACTGATATTGCTTGATTATCTGTCACAAACTCTCCGACAAATGCACTGCATCAGAGTAAGTCCGGCATATCTTGACAATTTTTGGAGAGGCCATACCTATCATGGGTACCGATTGTTGTTACATTCGACCAAAGCCGGTTGCATAGTGCGGCGTTACCATTACAGGCCGCTGCGGCATATGCTGTTGAAGCACACAGGAGGACAGATAAAATGCTGAAATACATTCTGACGGTTCTACACAAGAACAACTAATACAAGACTCAAGAAATAGGACTGACAACGTCGAGATTTTGGGAAGGTAGACCTCATTATACTCCCGTTATCTGGGTCTCGAGGACCCCTTCACCTTTGTCAACCATCCCAGAGATTATCATTCGGCACAAGGACCTTTCTTGGCAGGTACGCCGTTGACCGGCCGAGATGGCAGCGGATAAAAAGGTGACTAGGGACGTATCACCGAAATGTGATTGTCCATGTCTCTTCCTCTTAATGCAGATTGGAAGCTGGCTCTCAGGGTCCTCAGCATCGTGTCTTTCAGAGCGACAGTCAATTGGTAGACAACGAGCAAGACGGGCAATAATGGTCAGTCATCAGATAAATGGAAAGAATGAAACATGTGAGGCGGGTGGTAACCCCTGCGCCGCATACCTCAGATGCTGGAGCAGGATGTTACATTGAGATCGCTGATTGGAGATTTAGCCTGGGTTGTAGATGAGGAATGAACGACATTGTGCAGATTCGCCTCTTGATTGCTGGGACATGGCCTCGGCTCAGCCAAGCCTCGCTCCACATGTCAAAATATTCTGGGGAACCATGGAGCTTTATCCACATGTGGTATGGAGGGCATAAAATTGCATGTTTATTTAAGATTGTGGCATACCAGGGAAGGCCGAAAGGAGGTTGACTGGACCGTCGATACAGTACTGTGATGGAAAAAGCTTTTGCTAATCATCCACGTGACTACGCCTGTGCTCTTTAGCATTTGCAGTGTGGTTAGAGCGAACCGAACGTAGAACATAGAAACAAAACGCGGACCATAATCCCCCGAAAGTTTTGTCATCACCAGCAATTCGTCTTTCAACGCTCCTCGATCGGTCCTGAAAAGCATCTGTTGAACGTTAGTCATTGGCAGTCACTAATGCCATCACCCACCATCGGCCCCGCTTCACCAAGCCGGTGTCGCAACGCTGCGACGTCGACTCTAGGCTAAAAGATGTCTATATCAGGGAATGAATGTCGTGCAATTCTTTAGCCATCTGCAATCATGACCATCGGTGTCGCCATCATTGGAAGCGGCATCTTTGCCAGAGATGAACATCTCGTGAGTGGGATCTGATAAACAATATCTGGATCAAGACTAAATTTCAACAGCCGGCAGTCAAAGCCAGCCCACTCCTCGAGCTTAAGGCTATTTATTCAAGATCGCTCAAATCTGCTAAGGCATTGAGTGAATCTGCTGGCTATGTGGACCTCTATTCGAACGATTCCGGTTCAGGGAAGACATACCACGACCTGCTTCTCCGATCCGACATTGACGCCGTCATCGTAGCTCTTCCTATAAAGAACCAGCCAGAATACATCGAAGCAGCGTTGAAGGCTAGCAAGCATGTACTCTCGGAGAAGCCAATTGCTGAGAACCTGAATGATGCTGAGCAGCTCATTCAACACTATAATAAGAACATTGACAAGAGCAAGGTCACTTGGGGCGTCGCAGAGAACTTTCGATTTCTTGAGTCCTATGCGTATGCTAGCCAGGAGGTGGAGAAGCTAGGGAGGATTCTGGGCTTTCAAGTAAAGGTATTCAGCTATGTTCAGCCTGGCAACCAGTGGTATGGTAAGCCAAGATACTCAAATTTTCAGAGCTTTCAGATGTCCTAACGAAATATTACAGAGACCGATTGGCGCAAGAACCCAACACATCAAGGCGGCTTCCTTCTTGATGGAGGCGTTCATAGCGTTGCTGGCATGCGAATACTCTTGGGCACTTCTGCTAAACCAGTCGCCTTGTGCGCTTATACCACTCTTCTTCAATCTCATCTAGCACCTGTTGATACTGTCAACTCTATCTGGCTCACCAAATCTGGCGTTTCTGGCACCGTCTCGATGTCTTTTGGCACTACGTTTGAAGAGCTTGAATGTAATGTGGCATGTGAGAAGGGAACAGTAACCGTTATGCCTAGCAAGGTAATAGTACAGGAAACAGGTGAAAAGCCTGTGGAGATAGAATTCCCGAATGAAGGCTTCGGTGTCAAGCAAGAGGTAGCGGCATGGGCCGAATCTCTTGTTGCTGGGAAGCCGAACCCTCGCCAGTCTCCGGAGGAGGCCTTGGCCGATTTAGAGATTCTGGAGAAGATGCTGAAGAGCGGGGAAGGCCACGGTAAGACTGAAAGCCTCCAATTCCAACCGTAGAGAAGTACGAATAGCAAGAGCATCAGCCCATCCTTTGCATCATATTGGGCGTGTTTGAACTCGGGGTTATAACTTCGAAGCCTCTCTTACTAATAGCTTCTCCAACCCTTTCTTCAGGCTATCATTCATCCCACTAGCTGCAGGCCGTCCGGTCGCTCTGTCCACAAAGACATGCACAAATTCTCCCACCGACTTAACTCCCTCAATGCCCTTCTCAAATAATGCAATCTCATATGTGACACTACTCTTTCCCAACTTGTTAACTCTCAACGCCAGCTCCGCAACCGCAGGAAAGGCAATCGAACCGAAGAAGTCGCTATGCGAATGAACTACGAGGCCATACTGTAAGGAAGTCGGGGGATGTAGGCCGCAGTGTGAGATGAGGTAAGTGTTTACGACGGAGTCATATCTATGAGATATTAGTGTCGTAAGAGCGAGCTCGACAGGAGGAGAGGACTTGCAGGAAGTTGTAAATATTGTTGTTCATGTGGTCGTACATGTCATTGTCCGACCAGCGCGTCCGGTATTCGAGGATGTAGCCATAGTCACTGCGGACTCTTTTCTTGAGCTCCCCATGCGACATTTCGACAGCAATGGGTGGATTGTGAGAGGATTCGCAGCAACGGAAACTCGAAGTACAAAAGACAAATGCCGAGGCTTTGGACGCTTTGCGCTATGCTGTTAACGGCGATTCTGCCAGCTGACCGCCTCCAGAAAGTTCGTAGAATGAATGTGACTCTGCCTCAGCTCTTAGATCCGCTATTATTGCTGTACTGCTCCATCGATCCGCTGGCGCTCTCTCAGCGTATATACGAGCTGCTTGTGCGGCGGGCCCGGGCATTGAATCCGACCATGGCTCTCGTCGAAGTGCCTCCAGGCCTACCAACCCTCGAAGGGAAACAGTCTATAGTTCCACCGCCTGCAGTCATTACATCTCCGTGCGATCCATGGCCACGGCCTTACTACCTTGAGAACGGACTACGAAGAGTTGCGCCATACCATTACACATACAATACGTATTGCAAAAAGCGATGGCGCGGCCGAGAGCTGTTAGACATCTTCGCCAGCGAGTTTCGAGACAGACCTGAAGAATACTATGTGGGTTTTGCTGCCCTCAAGTGGTGCTGGAAACTAACGGGAATAGAAAGATGCGATAGAACGAGGAGCTGTGGTAGTCAATGGCAAGCCGGCGCATACCAAGCACCTCGTCCAGAATGGGGATATTATCTCGCATACAACTCATAGGCATGAACCTCCCGTCACTGCACTTCCAATAACCGTGCTCCACGAAGACGATGATATGATAGTTATTAACAAACCTTCCGGGATACCTGTTCATCCTGCAGGGCGATATAATTATAATTCTGTAGTCGAAATAATGCGGGCGGAGCGCGGACACAACTGGAATCCTTTGCCTTGTAACCGACTGGACCGATTGACGAGCGGAGTCATGTTCATCGGGAAGCATCCTAAGGCAGCTGAGAAGCTCAGCATACAGATTTCTGAGAGAACAGTCAGGAAGGAATACATTGCGCGAGTGAAAGGAGAATTTCCTGAAGGAGAAGTAGTATGCAATATGCCCATTCTCCAGATCTCACCAAAATTGGGCCTCAATCGAGTTCGAGCAAGTGGTAAAGCTGCACGAACTGTATTCAAACGCCTGGCATATTACCCGCCAAAATCAAAGCCTCCACAACCCGAAGAAAGCAGCGTAGCCATGTCTGCCGAGCAAAAGAAGCTGGAGGAAACTAGGCCTTGGCTGCGGAAGGAGGGATATTCCATCGTCCGCTGTCTACCAGTCACTGGCCGTACCCACCAACTTCGCGTCCATCTGCAATTTCTGGGCCATCCCATCTCCAACGACCCGATATACTGCAACCAGCGCGTATGGGGCTCAACGCTCGGCGCCAATGACGCCGACGCATCTCAAGACAGCGACGAAGACATCATCACCCGCCTCTCGCGGATGGGGAAGTCGGAAGTCGCTGACGCCGTGGCGTACCATGACGAGATGGTCGACGAGTACAACAAGAGGAGAGCCGAGAAGATGTCTGGCGAGTTATGCGATGTCTGCAATACGCCGCTGTATACGGATCCTGGCGCCCAGGAGCTCGGGATTTATCTTCATTCGCTAAGGTATGAGGATACCGGGGGATCGTGGAGCTATGTCAGCCCGCTGCCGGCTTGGGCTCTGCCGCCGGCGGGGGAGAGTGGGCCTACGGAGGTTGGTGGTTTGGAGGAGCTCGTCGCTGTGGCGGATAAGCAGGCTCCGGTTGTAGATAGTTCGCTGCCAAACTAAGAATGCAATTTATTATATCTTGGATACAGGATGAGGCCCCTCTTTTCTAGCGTGAATATGATCGTTGAAGCAATACACTGCCCCTATTTTGCATTCCGAAAACACAAAATCTCTACCACATTTCCAGACCATGGTGGCTCATATGTTATATTTTAGAAACATCATCGACAACGGATATCGCAAAGATATCACCATGCCAGTGATGAGAAAGCCTTTCGAGACAAGCTATTCAGCGAAAGAAGTGCTAGTGGGACATAGTTCTCTTGACACAGAGATCTGAGGAGCTAGGCAGAGCATGTTCCCAGCTTTTTGGGTTCGGTCTCAGCTTGCAGCTTAAAGAAGCGGGAGAATGCTGAGGAGAGTTTTGATCTTTGGCAGGAATGGTATTTTCTTGCAGAGCAGGAAGAATGCGAACTCCGGAGAGGCGATTGCAATGAGAGATAAAGTTTAGAACAGTATGAATTGAGTATGGATCCAAGTTATATTTGTAGGCTTGAGTGACATGCTCTTTTAGAAGCGCCAACCCTCTTTGAAGGTAAAAAATGGCTTTAGAGTTGATTGCGAATTCTTTTTCCGATTTTCGTAATGTCTCATATTGTTTGAAGGATTTTGAATATCGCACCTCTTCACGGCACTTGGCTGTACATATTCCGTCGTCATGTGAGACGCGCCATTCAGTTTTGAATTTAGGGCTTGAGCTTCAGGACAGCCAGTGAATCGTGTAGACAAATGAATTTATATGATTTGCATCCTTGGTTAGTAGTTTGCAATTGCGACTCCATCTATAGATAAAAGCTTCCTACAGACAAGAGAATGCAAGCTTCATCAGAGTCAGCGAGATCGCGTTTGACAACGGATATGTCTTGCGAGGCTTAATCAACACTGAGAGAGGAGTAAGTCGCTGGTAACATGGAGACGGTGAGCTTGTATTCCGTGGCGGAATGTATAGTCCGGGACGGTTGACAGGATGATTGCGGCTAATAGAAAAACATTACGACGGGTATAGAAGCTCTTGGCGGAGATATATTTGCCGTGTCGCATCGAGCTCTAAATGGAATGATGAAACAGATCACCAAAGTAGTTTTCTATTGATGCAAACGTAAAGCTTGAGCGCTACTAGTCCTTCCACTTAGGCGAGGCAGTCTGATTTGACGTTACGAGGCGGCTACGACTAAACAGACGACAACCTGCCATGTTCCTTAACCAACAAGTCGACACTAAGGAGCTATCGAAAGAATAGCGTCACTTATGGTCCGAGAAAGGGCATCCTGACAGTACAATTTTGATGAATTGAGCTCTGATCTACTTAATTAGAGGATAAGCAGGGGTACTGCTAAGCTTAAAGGAATCTAGCAAGTATTAACTCAGTAAGCAGTCATCCGATTGTTAGCAAACCGTGTTATTCTCCCTAGTTGCCTCTCGGACTCTCCACTTTTGGCTTCGAAAGTCAGGAGGCATAACGTCTTTCGCAATGAGGCTCCTCAATGCCAAGTCGCAAAAGCTCGAATACTTCCAGAGCTCTGAGACTCCTCCATATGTTATCCTTTCCCATACCTGGGGCGAGGAAGAGGTTTCATTCCAGGATATATCAGGATCGGAAACTCTTTCCCACTTGAAAGGTTACCAAAAAATCAGTCGTTGTTGTCAACAAGCTGTCACTGATGGGTATGAGTACGTTTGGATCGACACTTGTTGTATCGATAAGACAAGCAGTGCAGAGCTTTCAGAGGCCATTAACTCAATGTTCCAATGGTATGCAGAAGCCGATATGTGCTACGCCTACTTAAGTGATGTCAAAGCCAGTGCAGATTTGATAGTAAAGGATTCGGAGTTGGCAAAAAGCAGGTGGTTCACCCGCGGCTGGACTTTACAAGAATTGATAGCTCCATCGAATGTGATATTCTACGAATCAAAGTGGCTCGAAATTGGAACGAAAATTAGCCTCCGCAATACTTTGACAAAAATCACCAGCATCAGCAGTCAAATTCTAGATGGTGGCAGTTGCGATTCTTGCAGTGTCGCATGTCGCATGTCCTGGGCTTCAAAGCGGGTAACTACTAGACTCGAAGACGAGGCTTACTGCTTGATGGGTATCTTCGGGGTAAATATGCCACTTCTATACGGTGAAGGTGAAAAGGCGTTTCTGAGACTTCAAGAAGAGATCATGAAACGATCGGACGATCATTCTTTGTTCGCGTGGACGGCGGAAAACATGCAGTTGTACGGGTTGCTGGCAGGGTCTCCTCGTGATTTCTCTGAATCAGGTAATATTGAACGTCTTAAGGACGAACCTATGAGCCTCCCATATTCGATCACCAACAAAGGTGTGCAAATTACATTACAACTTGTTAAATCGTCTTCTGTACCACTGGTGAGCACAAAACATGCAACAAAGAAAGTCTCTGCCTTCGAATGTCGGAAAATTGGAAAGTACTTCACACCTATTCCGGCAATCATTGGGTTGAACATGATAGTGGCACTCCTCAACTGTCAGATGTCGGATACGCCAGGTCAACCTATCGCAATAGTACTAGTAGAGACAGAAAATCGCAAAGATTATCTTCGAACTCACCTTCATTTCCATCTCATCAGTCCGCTGCACTTTTCCGAGTCGGGGAAGGCAAAAGTAGAGACGATATTCATTAAGGCCCAATATACACATAGCTACTCTCTGACTACGGCGCGTCGGTCAAATTCTTCAAGCCACGACTGGTGTAAGATAAGAACACCTCCTCCGCTAGCCTATGACTTCTTTATTTTGGAGATGTACCCAGTTCATGTATGGGCTTATCGCGAGTCTGTCTTACACCTTGCTTTGAATCCCCGAGAGTCTATTGGTCGTCCTGCTGTGCTCTTGTTCGAAAGTAGCGGGTATCGGTTCGCGGTGCTTTTGCAAGGGAAAAATCGCAGATTTTATGCGGACATCGTAAGCTGTCGAGGAGGAGAGGTCGCGAGAGACGTTTCTACCCGCTTCCAAAAGGAGTTAGAACCACGGGATTGCGTAAGCCAAAGATTAAGTCAAGAGAAGGTGGTCTGGGTCAGCATAAGAAATTGTCCAGGAGGTCATGTGGCTGTCATATCGATCCACTCGGAAGAATCGCCCACTGAGCTAAAGTTAGACAAGATGTCTTTGTCGGACAAGAGCACGGATCTGAATCGCACGTGATCATGACTACGGTATTTTGCGGTCCAATTCTATATTAAGGATAGCAGTGGTGTCAAGAGGAACATCAAGGGCCTATTTCGCAGCATGAATTCAGCAGAGGACCAAGGAGAGTGGACAGCGGCGTTGGTGAGGAGTAGATATTATGCTCGAGGATGGCTTGTGTTCGACTGTAGGATTTCCAACATGTTCTCTTTGAAGTAGATAGAGCAAGCGAACCTTGTTTTCAACTGAGTCGAAAAACTGACTTTTTTTCTCTCGATCTATAGCAGCATTAGGCCTGCAATGCTATCTATCTGCTTCCACGTTGAGGCCGAGACTCTTGATATTTGTTTTTCCATTTTGGAAAGCTAGATATGAGGAAACGGCTTGGTGAATGAGAATTATGGTGGCTGCAAAAACTGCGATTTATACAAAGTTCTATCCGACAGCAGAAATTAATCATAACGACAACTATATCAAACGACTTTCGGAAGACTAATGGCACGGCATCATCCTGGGGGATCAACGGTGCATCATAGGACCGTCGTGGGAAAGCACCACGTTTCCTAGACATTTCATTCTTGTGGCCGACGATATGGGACCCATAGCAGTCAGGATATGATATTGTAGGCTTTGCAGATTGTCAACGTTAGACGTTCCAGAATTCGCCTGGCTATGCCATGGGAGGCCGTGCTTTTGCTGTAAATGAGAATAGCGAAAGATCTCCGCCGCCTAGAAGTACTGTACATGTGACATATATTACTGGGAATATAGGCAAGAAAAGCGAGGCGTACGATGTTATATGCGGGTACCAACGAACGACAACCTTACATTTTAAGATAATCCACATTTTCAAGCAACCGCAATACTACTTCAATTCCCAAATTGTACTAAAATAGATAAAGCAAAGAACAGAAAGTCGAGGAAATTCAAGCCATTCTTCAGCAAGAAATGTACAATCAACAAGGGATCTCAAACTGCTAATACCACTGCGAACTCAAGTCAATGTGAAATCAAATCGCTTCTTAATGGTCTCGATTGATTCAATTACCTCAACACGGACGAAATCATCTCCATCGTAGGTTTATCGTAAGCAGAATTGCCTTTCTTCGAGAGATGACCATCTGCTTCGTTTTCACCATCCCCTCAAGTCCGGCTTCGCATTAGATATGTGCCTGTAAATTCATATGCGGTGCGTCTGGGCTCGAGTTTCGAGGCCCTCAGGCCATGACATGCTTAGTACATGCTTAGGAGAGACGAGCCAATTCTCTTTTTGAAAAGCAATTCGGGTCTATTGTCCTTCAACAATATATCTAAGAATATCTTTAACGACGAATTCAAAAGTGCTCCTACGAGCGACACGAATCAAATCTTGGAAAGGACTGGAAATTCTTACGTTGAGTTGTACGTTGACAAACTCAAAGTCAACTTAACCTGACAGCCTGAGATTTGGGTTTCTATAATGTATGAACTTGACAGCAGGGAAGTTTTCGATGACAAGAGTGTATTCCACAACAGGACCATATGTAGCACAAATATCTTGCCATCGACAGTATACAAGTATCCCTACTTCCATTTTTGCAGCAAAGGCTAGGATGTATCTAGAGACAGGAAACTCGGCACTGGCATGTGGCAGTAAGATAGAGTACTATACTTTTAATCGACAAGGAGAGAAAAGAAAGCAAATAATATCAGGCATCAGGTCATTAGTATGTGTTTTCGCAAGTGTGATAGGTCGTGAGATTCATTGCGCGTTCAATTCGTTAGGACACCGAAGGATCTGGGGGCATGACCGAACCCCGCTTCAGTGTTCTCAGCCTCAATAGCTCTTCTATATACATCTCCCCACAAATACATGCTTTTGTCATAAATCCTCGTTGCCGTTCTAAATATCAGTCCAGTCTACTATCCAAACTTTTCTAATAATCATTCGTTGCGCTGCTGATATATTCTAAGTCATAACTCATGACACATGTTTACCTGCTCGACGCATCAGGCGCTTCAGTGCTTGCAGCACCGCCATTCGTTCGGCCTTCCGGGAACTCGCCAATTTCAGCTCGATCTCCATTGTCCATCCTCTCGAATGCTCTTACGACCTGATGGTCCCAATCACTCCAAGCTACGATGACCCACTCAACCGCTCCCTTTTCAGTGGTCAACATATAGATGGCAATTAGCAAATCTAACAGAAGGGAACAGACTTACCACAAGGTAGAGAGCAATACACTGCCCAACCCAGAGACCAGCCAAGCCCCACCCATGGAACGCGAGGTATATTCCTAGGGGTAACGCACCCATGTAATAGCTTACAATGTTCACGGCCGCACCGACATGTTGCCTTCCCATGCCACGCAGAGCACCACCGCAGCTACCGTTCAAGCCATCTGCGATCTGAAACAGTGCCACATATGGCATGACTTCAGCAGTGAGGCGGATAACGTCCTTGTCATCGTTGAATATCTTGGCATAGAAGTCCTTCACGCCCATGAGAACAGCTAGGACAATCGCGCCCATGATCATTGATAGCCAGGCCGCTGCGTTAGCAGATCTCGCAGCACCTTTAGGATTTCGTGCACCGAGCAGATTTCCGACGCGTGCAGAAGCGGCGACACCAATCCCGAATGGAATGGTATTCATGACTTGGTCGGTGGTCATTATTACAGACTGGGCGGCGAGAGGAATGGTACCGAGGCGACCAGCTGCAAGAGCCACAATCTCAAAAGCCCACCATTCGGTGCCGACATGGATTATGCCGAGTACGGACAGCCGTGCAAAAGTCAGGATGTTTGAGAGGCAGGCGCGAGACCAACCGCCCCAGCACTCAGAGCCGGCGACGGAACGGGCGTAGAGCACAAGTAGTAGGAACGAGAGCCAGTACGTCAGGCCGGTGGCTAAGGGAGCGCCGATGAGGCCCAGTTTCATGGGGTAGACGAACAGATAGTTCAAGCCGGCATTAGCGGGAGCCGTAATGAGAAGGACATAGGTTCCGGGACGCATGATTTCTACGGAGATGTTAGTGATCGCGTGAAAAGGATATCGCATGCTGTGAGGTACCTTGTGCTTGAAGGTACTTCTTCATCGCTTCGAAGTATATATATCCTAGGCCGCCGGGAATCAGAGCCGTGAGAAACTGTGCCGATTGGACACATAGATATTCCTCCTGCCCCAAAATGCGAAACACAGGTGCAGAACATGCCCATAGGATAGCAATGGGTATATAAAGGATGGTCAGGACGATGAAGCCTCGTTGGAGGAGTACTCCAAGATCGTGCGGGTTCTTGCTGCCTGTGTAACTTGACGAGGCAAGAGTGTCGAGCGCTGTCGTCCCTCCAAGAGCGATCAACCAAGCGGTGCATACAGCGAACATGTATGAGAAGGCTGCAGTTGCAAGAGCCTCGGGTGACAGGCGTCCAACGACAAGGGTTGAGACGGCTGACAGTGAGCTTTGCAGGGTATAGGCAAGAATGACTGGAAGCGACCCCTTAACGAGAATAAGAAACTCGTCGATCCACAGCTTAGTCGTTGATTTGCCTTCATCGTCCAGCTCATATATTTCGCCAGCTTCTGTTGTGCTTGATGAAGGAGAATGCTTGGGCAAAAGGCTTGTCCGTTCATTCGGCGGGGTAATATTCGGCGAGTGAACCTGCGGGGTATTTCGCTGGAAAAATTTCGGAAGCCACGATTTCGAGTCGTCAGTCGAATCTGCCATTGTGTACCATGGACTATGGAGTTCGTCGTCGTCTAGTAAACTAGGGAGGCAAAGGGCAATTGATATAGAGGTTAGCAATACATGATGAGGGGTTAAGGAGCAGAAAGAAAACACATCGAGCAAGATCAGTCGATGGTGTCATCAACTGAGAGAAGATAAAAGAGATCCGCTGGGCCTGTCCCTCGTTGCGATGACAAGACGTAACAGCATGAGCAACTTCCCGTGTAAGGAGCCAATTGGAACGGTACCACGCATCTGGGCATCGATGGTCTAGAATTGAAGCCAGCAGAGAACAGAGTTGGGAGCGATAGTGTGAGGAAAACACATCGTCGTTTTAGGGAATATGTGACAGATGTTGGCTACGTGGTCGATACCTATCTCTGCCTACTATCTCCTGGATCTCGCCCTGCCAATGGACGGCACTGCGCCGAGGTGATCTGGGAGGCAAATTACCGGAGAGGTACATACAGTAGTGGCAGGGTGAGAGGAAGTAGGAAGATACTCTAGAGATAAGCTCCCGAATCTATTACTTCGCATAATTGGAAGGCCGCCTCACACGTGACTTTCTGTTACGTCATCGTCATGATGACCGTCACCAATATGAATAACTGCCCTTTGTCATAATGCTGGAATTGGAGTATTGTTCCTTGGTAGATTTTCAGACACTTTGATTCCTCAGCCTCCGTGGCGTAAGTTGTGGAGAATGGGATCGAACTGAGCAATGCAATAATAACAATAATGCGTAGTACCAAGACTACCGAAAACTTCGTGCCTGATAAGGAAAGACGATCCTTGGATCTTTAGCCGAGGCTTCCTCACTGTCCTCGTCACCGTCAGCCTTCGGGACGCGTATCTCTCTTGTATACTTCCTATTTCGCCATCGTTTTGAAAGTATTTCATCGCTCTTGCATTTCTCATTCCCCCCCTTCTATCTGTTCGTACCTACCGTCCGACTTAGTGTCATTTTCTAGGCTCGATGTGACACGTCAGCTATTTGGAGATTTGACGCATTCAACATCTCCTGAGGAAGCAGTGCTACAAGACATAGTTCCTTTATAAGGTCATGGAGTTCAACAGAGCCGCTTCATAACTCATTTATTTCGTACTGGTCGAGGATCGCAGGCCACTCTTAAGGACAAGAACCAATAATGGATAACCTTGAAGAACCCACGTCCTCTGAGCGATCGCTGCTCCTGCGGCCAACCCGACCGATCGGACCAAGCCGTACGGTCTCTTTCATACCGCAGGTCCATTCACCGCCCTTTGTGCTTTTCTTGATCTCTTGCGCGATCTTTATGCTTATGTTTGGAAACTGTTTCTTAATTGCTCCTCAACTGAGAGTTTATGAGGATATTATTTGCCGTCATTACTACGATGAAATAAAGGGCCAAGGTCACATTGCATTGACTGAAGATATTGATGAGAGTCTGTGTAAAATCGATGAGATACAGGAGGAACTGGCGATTGTCGTGGGAGGATTGAGTCTGGCTGATTCTGTTCCTGGTATAAGCATATAGCCTTCAAGATAGACTTTTTCCAAACTGATAATTGAGGTTAGGCCTTCTCTTTGCCCTGCCATATGGTGTTCTTGGGGACAGGTAAGGCAAGACTGTTCATATCACATTGCCCAGCTTATACTCGATGTGGAATCTTATTGACATCGCCTGCAGAATTGGCAGGAAGCCAGTCTTCGGCCTTGCGCTGACTGGTATTATCCTCAGCCAATCGTGGGTTTTCATAGTCTGTTGGTTTTGGAGAACATTTCCTCTCCGTTTAATCTGGCTCAATCCCGCCTTTCAAATCATAGGAGGAGGAAGTGGAGTTATACAGAGCACGATTTACGCTCTTATTTCAGACGTTTCTACTGAGGCTGATAGGTAATACGTTGGAATTCAAGATAAAAATAGAAATCTATGTTGATGTGTGTATAGGGCCAATCATTTCTTCTGGGTCGGTTGCGGTGTTATGGTTGCAGAGTTTATCTCTCCCTCTGTCGCATCCTCACTGATGCTTCACTCACCATGGATACCTCTCCTCGCAGGCATGGGAATATTGATTCTGAGTGGCCCTTTTATGGTGTTCGTTCCCGAGACACTCCATCAGAAGCCCGTAAATAGCTCAATGGAGCCTGTTGCAGAGCTTTCGGACTCATCTTCTGGCTCATCCGCCCCATCTACTTCGTCCATGAAGCGTTCTCTTCTCTATAAATTTAAGACAAATTTTGTCAGTACCTTTGACACTCTCCGCGTCTACGCATCTCCGATCCTCTTTGTACTTCTCGCGACTTTCTCGCTACAACTGTTCAACCGGCAAATCATTGACCTAGTTCTCCGCTTTATCTCAAGGCGCTTTTCCTGGTCCCTTGCTCAGACCGGCTTCCTTCTCTCGCTCCGAGCGCTAATAAACATCGTCCTGTTCA
>Ga0335072_10006183_pt1 | contig 17541 bp, 17 predicted proteins | sample Lox_Sample_21_FD_206725 | JGI IMG/M metagenome (GOLD analysis project Ga0335072, IMG submission 206725) | Soil microbial communities from Loxahatchee National Wildlife Refuge, Florida, United States - Lox_Sample_2.1 | ecosystem: Environmental > Terrestrial > Soil > Wetlands | place: USA...
CCGTAGAGCGAAAGGCCTCCGATAAAGCACCGCTTGCGCCCCCAGATGTCCGTCAGCTTGCTGCCGGGAATCATCAGGGCGGCCATCGTGAGCGTGAACAATGTGATCGCCGTCTGGACGCCGAACACGTTGGTGCCGAGGTCCTTCGCGATCGCGCTGATGGCTGTGTTCATGTTCGTCGCGGCATAGCTCGCGACGAACTGGGAGAGTGCCAGCGGCAGGATCATCTTGCGGGCCGCGCCCCGCGCCGTGGTTGACGATGCCACCGTCACGGGAAACCCCCCACGCGCACCTGGGCAAACCCGGCCCATACGGGCGGCTACCCCCGGTCCCTGACCGGCCAGCGGAAACATTCTGTGCCGAGCGAACAGGCGTGTTATCACCCGAGAGGTGTGAATCGACACCACCCAGGCAGGGTGAATAAGGCCGGCGCCACCGCTCAGCAGCCGCCAGGTGGTCCCGGCGTGCCTGGCCCGAGGGCTGGCTGATCGACGACGCCTCCTGAGGTTGTGCGCAGCACCGCCCCGAAATGCACCACGTACCAGCGGCCGCGCCAGGAGATCAGCGATGCGATGCCGATAGACCGCTCCTGGCCGCCGACCCGGTAGACGAGCCGCGCGCCGGCGACGTGCCAGTAGCCGACGCCGTTGTCGCACACGCCAGGGTCGATCCAGCTCGCCTGAGCTTCCGGCACGATCACGCGGAGCAAGGCAGCATGCCTGGCGTGCCGCCCTATCAGCTCGTGTGCAGCAGCAACATCCAGGTTGAACTCGGCCACCAGGCGGTTCTGCCAGTCCACCGCTGGGTCTGGGATCGCCTTAACCTGCTTATAGGCGACAAGCGGAAAGAATGCCGGCAGGCCGAGCTTTGGCCGGCCAGTCGCGACCGCCGCCCACAGGTCTGTCATCTCGGCGTGGAAGACCGGGCCGTTCGCAGCCGGCCGATTACGTGTCTGGTGCAACCCGGCCCTAGCCACCGGAACTGGCAGTGTGACCGGCCAGGCTGAGGTGGACGGCGCCGCTTCGATAGACGTCGGCGACGAGTGCGTAGGGCCGGCAGTTCGAGTGGTGGCCGCTGCTTCACTCGGCCGAGATGGTGTCTGCTTGGAGCAGGCCGCCGCCAGCACCGCACTCACCAGCAGCGCAGCGGAAAGCGTCCGGGCCCCGAACCTCATGGCGAGAATGCTAAGCGCATCGCTGTCCAGGCACGGGTGCAGGTTGCAGCGCGAGGACTGGACCAGGGTCACACCGGCTGATACCGGGTAGGCCGCTAACAGGGGGTGGGGGAAATGCCAGTTCCGCCGGTTCCAGACAGTAGGCGATTCGCCAAGCACCTGACCGGGATAATCCACTCAGAGCTCATGGAAATCCCAGGAGTCGCATCCCAGGAGATGCGACTAGTCAGGCATGATCCGCTCACCGGCGCCGGGCCGACCACGTGTGCTGAGATAGATGTCGCCTCGGTCAGTGGAAGCCGGGCCAGGATCGTGGTTTACCCGCTGCCGCCGGACAACGCCCGGATGGCTGACGAGCAGCTCAAGGCTCGCGACGTCATCCCCGATATTGACGTTGATGTGGAGTCGCTGGGTTAACCGCAGGCCATTGAGCAACGCGGCTAGCCGTGCGCGGGCCACCCCTTCACGCATCGACGGCATCTTCATCGCCGGGATCACTGCCGTTCTGCCAGCGGCGCTGGTCTGATTTGCCGGACTTATCTGGCCAACTGGACGCTTCGGCTTGTGCGCTTCTGGCCTCGGCAAGCAGCAATGTGAGGCAGATCACGCAACGGAAACCGTGTGCGATCACGTCCTAGCCCTAGGTAATCGACGTTGCGCTGGGTACGCCGGCGCCGGAATCCGCACCGTGGAGGTCTGCCGTGACCGGGATCATTGTGAACGAGGCCGTCTGTGACGCTCTGTTCGCCTCGCCGCTGCAGCCCTCTGACGCTCTGACTGCCGAGGCGGTCGCGGACGCCATCGGCAGCACCGTCCGGCGCCTCGGCTCCCCCGGCTGCGCCAGCCACGTGGCCCAGGAGTTCGGCGACCACCCCGACGCCGCAACCGACCGGATGCGCTGGATCCGCGAGCTGACTGCCGACCTGTCCAGCTGCCTGTTCTTCCCGACCGCCACCCCGCCCGCCACGGCAGCAGCCGGAGCCGGATTGCTGCCGGTGGCCGCCTAAGCAGCCGGCCAGAGCCGACGCGGCTCGACCCAGGAGAATTGCGCCCGCGCGGCCGACGCTATGTGGGTGACTAACGTGCGCCCATGGCGCAGCAGGTCAAGCAGGTCCTCCGGTAGCGGCGCGGGCACAGGGAACTCCGCTGGGGTTGGACTGGCCGGGGTTGGGCCGGATCATTCGCAGACGTTATCGGACCGCAGTACTGGCTAGCCGCATGTTGATGCATCCCCTGCGCCGCCAGTGAATGCGGCGCTTCGGCCGCGAATTCTGCTGTCGTCCGAGCGACGGGACCATCAACGTGCCCACTGGCAGAAGGGCGCTCCGCGGGACCGGTTTCAGGTTGCGGCTAGCACCAATGCGCGGCCTGTCCCGTTCGGCAATTCTGAAGGTGTGATATTTGACGGAGTACTCGTAGTGGATGACAACCGATCATTCGCCGACGTTGCGCGAGGTCTCCTTGAGCGCCAAGGAGAGCGCGTCGTCGGCACTGCCTGCACATCGGCTGAAGCTGTGGAGCTCGTGCGTGACTTGCGGCCGCAGGTCGTCCTTGTCGACCTAGCGCTCGGAGACGAGTGCGGGCTTGACCTTGCCAACCTGCTGGCGGGCGACGCCAACGGCAAAGCGCCGGTGGTGATCCTGATCTCTGCCTACTCGCCGTGCGACGTTGCAGAGCTCATTGCCGCGAGTCCCGCGGCCGGGTTCTTGCCGAAGTCGGATTTGTCTTCCGATGCGATCCGTCAGATTGTCGTGGAGCAGCAGCCGCATCTCTGGCATACCGGCTAAAGAACCACCGGCCTCCTCGTTGCCCTCTTCCTGTTAGCAGGTAAGCCATGCTCTGGATAGCCATAACTGAGAATGGAGGCTCGCTTCGATGTCGCTAAGTGGCTCGGCCCGCAAGATTGGTGTAACTGGGAACTAGCCCTTGGACGCGGAGGTTGGCCAGGATGGCAGCAGCGAAGCAGCTAAGCGCGAGTGGGTACCAGGTCACGATTACCGGAACCGAGCTCGCTCTCGTGCGGAACGCTCTGCGCGAGGCTGAGCGCTTTTCGCGCTTTGGCATAGAGGTCCTGGGCGACGTGGACAATCCCCGGGACGGGGAGCCCTCGGAGAACGACCGACTTCGGCAGGAAATCGAAGCTCTCGCAACGCGCGAGGCGTCGCTCAGGTCGCTGCAGAAGACCATGGGAGAGGTTGACGGTGGGCGGGTCGGCGCTGATGCAGGTCGCTGATCCAGCCCGGCCGTTCCGCTGGTTGCATTGGGTTCCATAGGGCGTGGTATCGCTGGATGGCTGCGTTGCAAAGGCCCCACAATGACGGCATCACCGGCGAACAGGCAGCGCTACGCCGGTTGACGGCTCTGGTGGCCCGCAAGGCGCCCCCCGAGAAGGTGTTCGCTGCGGTTACTGCCGAAGCCGGGCGGCTACTGCAAGCCCATCAGGCGACGATGAGCCGGTACGTCGCTGGCGGCACAATCGTAGTCGCAACGTGGGGCAAGGCTGGCGCGGCCTTTCCCGTCGGCTCGCGATGGGGTCTGGGTCGACGGAACGCGCCCACGCTTGTGTTCCAGACGGGCCAGCCAGCCCGGACGGATGTGCGCGCCGACGTGTCTGACCTCATCAGTGAAACCGCCCGCAGGCACGGCCTGCGGTCGCTGGTCGGCGTGCCGATCAGCGTCGAAGGCCGCCTATGGGGTGTCATGCTCGTCGGTTCAATGCAGAAAGAGCCGCTACCCCCATGCACCGAGGTTCGGCTAGCCGCGTTCACCGAGCTGGCAGCGACCGCGATCGCTAACGCGCAGGCGCGCGTCGACCTGCGCGGGTTCGCTGATGAACAGGCCGCGCTGCGGCGGGTAGCGACACTTGTCGCACGCGGAACGCCGCCGGGTGAGGTGTTCGCCGCGGTCGCCGCGGAGGTCGGGCGACTACTGGGGGTTGACTTCACCTTCCTCAGCCGATACAGCGCAGCTCAGGCAGCCACGGTCGTCGGAGCGTGGGCTAGGACACGCACTGCTGGGGCTCTTTCCGCTGGCAGCCGCTGGGGTATTGGAGGCCGAAACCTGCACACGATGGTTTTCCAGACTCACCGCCCGACGCGGATCGACGACTACACCAGCGCCTTGGGCCCCCTCGCCGAAGCCGCCCGCGGCATCGGACTCCGCTCGGCTGTAGCGGTGCCGATCAGCGTCGAAGGACACCTGTGGGGAGTCATGATCGTGGGATCACTGCGCGAGCAGCCGCTGCCTGCGGGCACCGAGTCACGCCTGGCCGGTTTCACCGAACTGGCCGCCACCGCGATCGCCAATATGCAGGCGCGCGTGGAGCTGCGCGGGTTCGCTGACGAGCAGGCCGCGCTGCGGCGGGTAGCGACTCTGGTAGCCCACGGGGCAGCGAGCGGGGAGGTGCTCGCAGCGGTTGCTGAGGAAGCAGGACGGTTGCTGGGTGCCCAGCACGCGATGATGAGCCGATACGGCTCCCGGGACGCGATGGTTAGCGCGGCGTGGAGCAGTACCAGAACCGGCTTCCCCGTCGGCACTCAGTGGATCATCGGCGGGCAGAACCTGCACACGATCGTATTCCGGACCCACCGGCCGGCCCGAATCGACGACTACGCCGGTGCCTCTGGCCCAGGCGCCGAGGCCTACAACGTGCTGCGGGTCCGTTCGGGAGTGGGCGTTCCGATCAGCACTGGGGGGCGCCTATGGGGAGTCATGATCGTGGGATCCACGCTGGAGGAACCGCTGCCCGCCGACACGGAGGCAAAGCTGGCCGGTTTCACCGAGCTAGCCGCCACCGCTATCGCCAACACCGAAAGCCAGGCCGCGCTAGCCGCCTCGCGAGCGCGCATCGTGGCCACAGCCGACCAGACCAGGCGCCGGATCGAGCGCGACCTGCACGACAGCGCCCAGCAGCGCCTTGTCTCGCTTGCCTTGCAGTTGCGGACGGCCAGGACGGCGGTGCCGTCTGGCGCCGCCGAACTTGCGCAACAGCTAGAGGACGCTGTCGATGACGTGAACGGCGTGCTGGAAGAACTCCGTGAGACCGCCCGCGGCCTGCATCCGGCCATCCTGGCCGAGGGCGGGCTTCGCCCAGCGCTCGCGGCGCTAGCGCGCCGCTCCGCCGTCCCTGTCCGCCTCGATGTTCAGGTGCCAGACCGTCCGCCCGAGCAGGCCGAGATCGCCGCCTACTACGTAGTGGCCGAAGCGCTGACGAACACCGCGAAGCACGCACATGCCACTACCGTCGATGTCCAAGTCACTGTCAGCGAGGACATCATGCGCGTGAGCGTCAGCGACGATGGGCTCGGGGGCGCGGACTTCGCCAATGGCTCGGGCTTGGTCGGGCTAAGGGACCGCACGGAAGCCCTCGGCGGCCAGATCTGGCTGCACAGCCCGCCGGGAGCAGGTACGGTCCTGGAGATCACGCTGCCCTTCAGCAGTCTCGCGCAGCCACCGCCCGCCGGTGATTGAATCGCGATCACACCCCCGTGCCGAGCCACAAGCCGAGGGCTGTGCCGATCTCGTGCAGTCGCGGCCGGGCCTGGCCTGCCAGGTCCGCGAGTGTCCAGGCCATCCGTAGGATCCGATCCGCGCCTCGCGCGCTGACCTGTCCGCGATCCATCGCCCGCTCCAGGGGTGCGAGCGCTCCGGCGGCCGGGCGGAAGCTGCGCCGGAGCTCGCTGCCGGGGATCTCTGCATTAAGCCGCCACCTGGTGCCCTGCAGCCTGCGGGCCGCCCGCATCCTCGCCTGCAGAACCCGGGCCGCGACCACGGCGCTGGTCTCGGCCAGCTGCCTATCGCTCAGCAGTTCGGCCCGCGAAACCGGCAGCAGCTCCACCTTGACATCGACCCGGTCCAGCAGCGGCCCGGACAGCTTCGCCAGATACCGTCGCCGAACCAGCGGCGTACAGGTACAGCTAGTACCGCCCGCGGTGGCCCGGGCGCACGGGCATGGATTAGCCGCCAGGATCAGCGTGAACCTGGCTGGGAAGCGTGCCGTCAGTCCAGAGCGCGCGATGATCACCTGCCCCGACTCAATCGGCTGGCGGAGAGCATCGAGCACATTCCGGTCGAACTCGGGCGCCTCGTCCAGGAACAGACACCCGCGGTGCGCCAGCGAGGCAGCGCCGGGCCGTAAGATCGCGCTGCCGCCGCCCACGATGGCGGCCTTTGTGGCCGTGTGATGCGGAGCGCAGAACGGCGGCTCGGTGACCAGCGGCCGGTCGGCATTCAGCAGGCCGGCGACGGAGTGGATCGCGCTTACTTCGAGCGCCCCCGCTCGGTCCAACGCGGGCAAGATTGTCGGCAGCCGCTCGGCCAGCATCGTCTTTCCCGTTCCTGGCGGTCCGAGTAGCAGCAGGTGATGGCCGCCAGCGGCACAGATCTCGGCCGCCTTCCGGGCGACCGGCTGGCCCACCACGTCGGCGAGGTCGTGCGTCGGGCCGGGATTGGCGGCAGCCGGAGCCGGGACAGCCAGCCCGGCGCCAGACTCCACCACCTGTACGCCATGCGCGGAGGCGTCAAGGTCGCCTGCCCGCAGCCAGTCGATCAGCGAGCCCAGCGCCTCAGCGGAAATCACGCGCATCGACGGCACCAGGGCGGCCTCGGCAGTGTTCTGCACCGGCACCACCGCCCGGCCAAAGCCCGCACCGGCAGCGGCCGCTATCGACGGCAGGATCCCCGCTACCGGGCGGATCCGGCCATCGAGCCCGAGCTCGCCCAGGAAGACCGTGCCAGCCAGGCCATCCTTTGGCACCACCCCCGCCGCAGACAAGATCGCGATTGCGATGCCCAGATCAAACCCGCTGCCCCGCTTCGGCAGGCTGGCCGGCGACAGCCCGACCGTGATCCTCCGCTGCGGCCAGGAGTGCTGGCTATTGATGATCGCTGACCTGATCCGGTCCCGTGCCTCGCGCAGCGCGGTGTCGGGCAGGCCCACCAGTAGCAGCGCGACCAGGCCATTTTCGATATCGGCCTCTATCTCGACCACGTGCCCCTCAACCCCGGCCAGCGCAATCGCGTACGTGCGGGCGAGCGCCATCTCCCACCACCTCCAGCCCTGACAGTGCCGGAAGGCCATGCGCCAGCGGACCGGCCAAAGACAGCCTGTGAACCGCCAAGCGCTAGAGAGCAGAGACTGTGCACTGCACTACGAGACTGTCGGCACCGGCCGATTTAATGCCGCCCCGCGCTTTCTTCTCGCGGCCGCGCCGGGCCGGCGGCGAGCTGCGGAACCGGGCGCTCGGACGGCTGACAGTCCGGCCGACAGTCCACGCCGACTCGGTCATCGCGGCGCGTGCTCAAGCTTGGCGGAGCCTCGCCTGGAGGATCCTGAGGCTGTCCGCCGGGGTCGCGGCCTCACGGCGCAGCCGATCCAGCACCTCCAGATAGGTGCCGACGACGTCCGGCTTGACAAGGTACTGGGCGCTCGCCAGCTGCTCAACGTAAATCAGGTCGGGCAGTTCGTCCTCGGCGAACTGCAGCACGCTGAACGAGCCGCCAGCCGCCGCGTGGCCGCCAGCCGTGAACGGCATCACCTGGATCGTGACGTTGGGCTGCTGCGACATCTCGATGAGGTGCTTCAGCTGGGTCCGCATAGCGCGCGGCCCGCCGATCGGCCGCCGTAGCACAGCCTCGTCAATCACCGCCGACAGGCTCGTCGCAGTCGGGCCGGACAGGATTGACTGGCGGGCAATCCTCAGGTCAACCCGGCGGCTGATCTCCCTGGGGTGTGAGTACCGCAGCATGATGACCGCGCTCGCGTAGTCCTCGGTCTGCAGCAGCCCGGGTACGAACTGAGCCTCGTAAGTGCCTATATGGGCCGCGGCCTCCTCGAGGCCGAGGTATTCCTCGAACCAGCTCGCCAGCATGTCAGAGTAGCCATGCCACCAGCCCGGAGAGCTAGCACGGGAGGCGAGCCCGCGGATTTCCTCCCGCTGCGCCTCGTCCGTCACGCCGTACAGCGTTAACAGGTCGACGATGTCGCGGTCCTTGAAACTCACCCGCCCGGTCTCAAGCCGGCTGATCTTCGAGTGAGACGCACGGATTACGTACCCGGCCTCCTCCGGCGAGATCTGCTTTGCCTCGCGCAGCCGGCGAAGCTGGGCGCCCAGCAGAATACGCAACGCGACGGGGCTGCCACCGGCGGTGGGCGCGACAGCATTCTGCACCGGGCCCCTGCGGGATGCGGTTCGCGCGACCACTGCATCCCCTCCATCGGCCACGCACAGCATTACAACGGCACAATTCTTGCACGCCAGATGCCCAGAAAGCTATCAGCGCCAGCCGCAGCAACGACGTTGGCTGGCTGGCGCCGCGTCACCCTGCGCTCCGTCGTACTGCGGCCGACGATTCTACAGAGGTCAGAGGAGACCGCGAAGAAGGCTATGAGTGGCTGGCGATCCACGAGGAGGACCGGCATCGCGCCCTTGACGTGCAGGCGGTGCTGTGGCGCACCGGGCGAATCAGGGCAGTGCGCTTCCCCGACCTGCTGATTGCAGCCGTCGCTGAACGAGAGCAGGTCACGCTCGCGCCTTACGACAGCGACTACGACCTCATCGCCGATGTCACTAGACAGCTGATGCAATGGGTAGTGCCTCGAGGCAGCGTGCCTTGACGCAACGCGCGCCTCTACCATGCGGTGATGATCGATGCGCACCATCACTTGTGGGACCTTGCCGCGCGGGAGCATCGCTGGCTCATGGGTGGCCAGGCATGGGCCAGCGACGACGAGCTTGCCCAACTGCGCCGGTCTTTCAGGCTCGCCGACCTCGCCCCACTGGCTGCATCGGCCGGGATAACTGGCACTGTGGTCATCCAGACGGTCGCCGAACCATGGGAGACCCCGGATCTGCTCGCGCTGGCAGCCGGCCGCGACCCGTACCAGGCTGAGGAGAAACCCCGCGGGTCCGCCGAGCCCGACGGTGCGCAGCCCGCACCGACGAGCGGCCTGCTAGCAGCCGTAGTGGGCTGGACTGACCTGACTTCCCCTGCAGTGGCCGACGCGGTGGCCGGCCTGCGGGAACTGCCGGGCGGTGAGTTCCTGTGCGGTATCCGGCACCCGGTTCTGGCCGAGGCGGATCCGGGCTGGCTGTCCCGGCCCGCAGTACTCCGCGGGCTGCAGGCGCTGGCGCAGACAGGGCTGAGCTTTGACATCGTGGCGCTGCCACACCAGCTGCCTGCTGCAGTCACCGCTGCCCGGTCTGTGCCGGGACTGACGATGGTGCTCGACCATCTGGGCGGGCCGCCTGTCGGCGCTGGCCAGGACGTCGAAGACGGCCCCTGGGCCGCTGCGATCCGCAGACTGGCAGCACTGCCTAACGTGACATGCAAGCTATCCGGCGCGCACACCACGCCGACCGACGCCAGCGACCTAGAACCTTATTGCCAGGCCGTGCTGGCCGCTTTCGGCCCCGATCGCCTGATGTTCGGCTCCGACTGGCCGGTGTCCACGCTCGCCGCGTCATACGGGCAGGTACTCGACATGTACCAGAACCTGACGGCCCAGCTCAGCCCAGCCGAGCAGGACGCCATCTTCGACCGCACTGCCCGCCGGGTATACCGCCTGCCGGCAGCGTAACCGCCGGGATCGGCACGGTCAGGCGCTCAGTCGGCTCAGAATTGCCGTGGCCTCCTCGCGTACCGGAGGTGGCGTGTCGAGCGACAGCACGTGCCGTAGTGCCGTCCCATAGGCGACGTCGTACGCCTCCTCGGCCGCGACCGAAACGTCCGGTACAACGCCGGTGCCTTCCCAGTTCGTGCCCGTGATCGGATTAACTGACCTGGCAAACGGCACCGATATTGCCATGGTGGGGCTCAGGGGCCGCATGCCCGTCGGGTGTGCCCCGCCTCCGGTCGTCTCGCCGATCAGCTGAGCCCGCCCTAGCGCCTGCAGCGTGTAACAGAAGTCCTCGCCGCCAGAGAATGTCTCGTGGCTGGTCAGCACGTAAACGGGCTTGTCCACGTAACGCGAGCCCGGCACGTACGACACGCTCCAGAACTGTCGCGTTTCCCCGGTCTCGGCCTCGAAGATGTCGTTGAAATGGGTGCCTGGTCCGTCGAACAGGTAACTGCACCAGAACACCACGCCGTCGGGTGATCCCCCGCCGTTCCGCCGCAGGTCAAAGATGAGCGCATACGTGCCGGATACCAGCTCCATAGCCGCGGCGATCGAGGCTCCAGCGTTCTGCGGCAAAGCCACCCGGCGCAGGTCGATGTAACCGACGTTCCCCTCCAGCCGCTCAACCCGGTGAATGCCGAAGTTATCCAGCCGTCCGATCGCCCGCATTTCCTGCCGGGCTGTATCCGGGTCAACTCGCACCGGCGGCGGGCGCCTGCGCTCGGGATGAGCACGCACCCGAAGGTGCTTGTCGGCGCAGACTGTATACAGCTGGCTGGTCAGCCGCTCGGCTAGTTCGGACTCGTCCAGATCGTCGTACTCGCCGGCGGCGAGCCTCGCCTCGATCGCGGTGGCAGCCTCTGCAGCGCGCTCGGGGAAGACGTACCGCGACCGCAGTATGGCAACGGCGGTCTGCACGATCTCGCGCGGCGGAACAGGCTCGCTCGCCAGCTCCGGATCATGCGGCATGACGATTCGCGGCGGGCTGCCGGTATTGCTGTCGTCGTCGAGCGTGAACTCCAGCAGCCTGGCTGGCGGCAGCCGCCACGACAGCTCACGCCGCAGTCGTCGTATCGCGGTCTGGTGCTGCGCAGCCCACGACTGAAGAGACTCTTCACGACTCGGCGCAGCTGTGTGGCCGCTCTCGGATTCGCCGGCCGCGGCCTCCTGCGGCACCACGGCCAATCCGACAAACACCCGGACCAGCAGTTCCTCCGGACCGATCTGCGAGTCGTCCGTCTCTTGCAGCAGTGCGACCCGCTGCACGGCGCCAGCCGGGAAGCGAGTGAGTATCTCTTCGTTTACCCGACGCTCAAGCCGTGCCATCTCCGTGCGTTCCACGATCGACCCCTGACGACTGCCGGCAACTAACCTGCCAAATCGTCAGGACGTCGCTGCATCGGCAGAAGTTCCCGATGGACGCAACTAAATGAGCGAGGCCGCGGTCCCGGGTCAGGGGCCGGCCGAAACTACCCCTCGTCCGGCATCAGGTCAGGCCTCAGTGGCGGCGACTGGCGTGGCATCAGCGGTGTGCTCCGCGGGCTCAGACGGCCGGGCGTGGTGGCGCAGGAAGGCCGGGAGCGCGAGACCGATGATGGCGGCTCCGGCGATCGTGACCAGGCCGCCACTGAGCGCACTGATGGTCGGCGATGTCAGCGATCCGAGTGCGCCGGCCTCGATGTTGCCGAGCTGGCTGCCGCCCGCGCCGACGACGTAGTCGGCCGCAGTGACCCGGCCGCGCAACTGGTCCGGCGTGGTCAGCTGCACGATCGTGCCGCGAAAAACGACGGTGAAGGTATCAGCAGCCCCGGCTATGGCCAGCAGCACAAGTGTCAGCCATAGCGCCCGTGCGACGGCGAAGCCAGCGAAGGCCGCCCCCCAGATCGCGACCGCGTACAGCATCGCCCTGCCCTGCCGCACCACGTGCTTGACCGGCCCGGAGAAGGCCACGCTGACCAGCCCGCCTACGCCGATCGCGGCAGTGAACAAGCCAAGCGTGCGCGGATTACCGCCGAAGCGCTCGGCATTAATCGCCGGGAACAGCGCGATGGGGAGACCGAACACCGTCGCGTTCAGGTCGGCCAGGAAGGCGCCGGCCAGCACCGGGCTGCGCAGGATGAACCTGACTCCCTCGGCCACCGCCCGCGGCCCAGGTCGCGCGGCGTTCGCCGCCCGCGGCAATACGGGCAGCCTAGCCACCCCGTACAGCGACGCACCGAAACTGACAGCGTCCACCAGGTAGCACGTGCGCAGGCCGAGAGCAGGCACGGCTGCTATCAGCCCGGCCAGCGCCGGACCCACGGTGAGCATGATCTGGAAGCTGAGCCGGTTGAGGGCCAGGCCGGCCGGCAACTGCCCGGCCGAAAGCAGGCCGGGAACGAATGTCTGCCTGACGGGCGCGTTGACCGCGCTCAGGGAAGCCTGCGCCGCGACAAGCGCGTAGAGGAGCCAGACAACGCGCAGCCCGGCGAATGCCTGCGCGGCAAGCGCTCCGGACACTCCGGCTGAGCAGCACCCCAGAACGAATACCAGCCTCCGTCTGTCCACGGCGTCAGCGAGCGAGCCGCCGAGCAGTCCGATGGCAATGGTCGGGACCATCTGCGCGATGCCGATGGCGCCGACCGCGAACGGCGAGTGGGTGATGTCGTAGACCTGCAGCGGCACGGCGAACATGGTGAGGGCGGTACCGAGACCGGACAACGTGGTCCCCGCCCATAGCCGCCGGAACGGCGCGCAATCGCGCAGCGGCCCGATGTCGGCAAGCAGCCGCCTCGCTCGCACCACAGGTCATCTCTCCTTGCTCCGCCGTTGCCTGGCTAACCCGTCGGCACTGACTATAACAGTACTTATATAAGGTCTGTTACAATGTTGCCATGGCCGAGAGCTCAGCCGACCCAACCGAGCAAAGCCTGTGGCGGCCGCTCAGGTTGTTGCAGGAGGCGATGGACGCCGACATTGCCCGCATCTATACACAGGCCCAGCTCGGCGCGATCAAGCCGAGCTGGGTACTTGAGCTGCTGCGACTGCAGGCGCGCGGCCCGATGACAATCACCGAGCTCGCCGAGTCCGCGCAGCGGACCCATTCCGCCATCAGCCAGAAGGTAGCCGCCATGCGCGCCGCGGGCCTGGTGCGGACAACCGCCGGTTCCGATGCGCGCACCAAGAAGGTGACGCTTACGAGCAAGGCGCGTCACATCACCGGGCAGCTAGCCGCGGAGTGGCGAGCCACCGAGGCCGCGGTCGCGGAGATCGAGGCCGAGATTCCCTACCCGCTGAGCCGCGTCGTCACCGATATCGAGTCGGCACTCAAGCGCAAGAGCTTCCACGACCGGATCGCCGCGAAACTGGCCAGCGACCCGGCATGGCAGGAACGGCCAAGCCCTTAGGAGCTCACCGCATCTAGCACGGCGTCATGAAGACGCGAGAGCCTCGCCGAGGGTGTGGAGCAGGAGGTCGGCGTGTTCGTGCTGGAATACCAGGGGCGGCCGCACCTTGAGCACGTTTCCGGCCGGGCCGGTTGCGCTGATTAGTACTCCCCGCTCGCGCATCGCCTCGGTAACCTTGCGGGCGTTCCGGGCCGCTGGCCTGCCGGCCTCATCGATCAGCTCGACCCCGACGAGGAGACCATCGCCCCTGACGTCCCCGATCAAGGGGTGGCGTTCGGCGAGCGTCAGCAAACCCTGCCGGAGATAGGAGCCGACTTTGGCGGCGTTGGCCACCAGGCCCTCGTCTTCGATGACAGCCAGGACCGCGAGCGCGGCCGCGCAGGCTACCGGGTTACCGCCGAAGGTGCTGAACAACTCCACCTCCTCGGGAATGGCGGCGAGCAGCTCGGACCTGACCGCTAGGGCCGCGACAGGGAAGCCGTTGCCCATCGGCTTGCCCATCACCACCATGTCAGGAGTGATTCCTGAAGCCCGGAAGCTCCACAGGCCGGTCCCGGACCGGCCGTGGCCGGCTTGCACTTCGTCGGCGACGACCAGCCCGCCAAGCGTCACCGCCCGCCTGGCTGCCTCCTGCAAGTAGGCGGGAGGAGGCGACAGGATGCCGTCGGCCGTGAAGGCCGGATCCAGGTATATGGCGGCAAAGCCGCGGTCGCCGAGCGCTCGGGCTGCGTCGTCGATGTGTGCGGCGTACCGCTGCACCCACCCCTCGTCTCCCCTGCGGTACACGCCACGGAATCCGTCGGGCGCCGGGATCGTTGCGACGTGGGCGGGCCTCTCGCCGTTGGCCCACTCCTCGGGAGACAGGGCGTGGGTGGCTTCGGTCAGCCCGTGGTAGGCGCAGGCCGTCACGATCGCGCCGGCCCGTCCGGTCGCCGCGCGGGCGATCCGCCAGGCGAGGTCATTGGCCTCACTGCCAGAGTTCACGACCATGACGGCGTCCAGCTCCGGCGGAAGCGTGGCTTGGAGCCGTTCGGCGAGTTCGACGATCGCTTCGTGCAGATAACGGCTGTGGGTCGCAAGCAGTTGCTGCTGCTGCGTCACCGCCTGCACGACCCTCGGGTGGCTGTGTCCGACCACGGGCACGTTGTTGTAGCAGTCGAGGTACCGCCGGTCGTCGGGGTCGAACAGCCAGACACCCTCGCCGCGGACCAGGTGCACCGGGCTGGAGTAGAACAGCGGCGACCGGGGCAGCACCCGGCGGCGGCGCTCGAGCAGCTCACTGGTGGCCGACCGCTGGTAGGGGAGCCGGCGGCAAGCCTCGCGGAACCGCCGCCCGACCGCGTCCATCCCCATCGCCTCGATGGCATCGAGGAAGGCGCGGGCACCGGGCTCGCTGCTCGCTGCGTACGCGGTGTTGTCGGGGTAGAGCTGGCCCCGCCAGGCGGTGACAATGACCTCAGTCGCAAGCCTGGCTGCTACCAGGTCCGCGAGCAGCATGGCCTCCTGGTCTTCGAGCGGCGTCACCGAGACGTAGCCGCCGATGATCGCGTCCGCCGCATCAATGGCATCCTCACGGCCGTGAAGCACATCGGCGACGGCGACGGCCAGATCGCAGACCAGCGGCGCGTGGGTCATGTCCCCGAAGTCCACGATCCCGCTGACCCGAAGGTCATCGCCGAAAAGCACGTTGTCCAGGCTCATGTCACCGTGGATCACCTGCGCGCGAAGCCCGGGCAGTGCCGGCGCTACCCGGGCATCGAACCGGGCCAGAACCCGTTCCACCTGCGCTAGGCGCTGGCCGTCGGCGACATGCGCGAGTAGCGGACGGAGCGTGGGCAAGCGGCTGATATCCCACAAGATCTCGTAGTCGGCCGCGGGGTGGAAAAAGCCACGCAGCGCCCGCCCCAGACGGGCGGTGATCTGCCCATGGGACCAGAGTGCCTCGGTGGTGAGCGCCGTGTTCGCCGTCACCTGCCCCGGCAGGAAAGTGAACAGCCGAGCAGCATAGATCCGGCTGTCGGGCCCCGGTGTCTCGAGCCAGGACTTCCCCGCGGCGGTCGGCAGGGCGCGCATCACCGGCAAGTCCGGATCCACACGCTCGATGTGGCGGAGGGCGGCGTCCTGCATTGCCAGAATCGGCGCGTCATCTGCCGGATTAGAGATCTTGAACAACATACGCCGGCCGTCGGCCGTGTCCACCCGGAAGTTCTGATCTCGTTCGCCTGCGAGGGGCTTAAGGGACAACGACTCCACGCCGAAGCCTTCCCGCAGGATCTGCGCGGCTGCCTCCGAACCGAAGTCAGGCGGCGTACTCTCCAGGGGATCAGGGCGCTTCACCATAGGGCCGAAGGCTATCTTGCAGGTCCCGATGGCCGGCCCATCGCCCGGCCGCAGTGCCGCACTCCCGCGGCCGGCTCGCCCGACGAGGTCGCTGCCGCAATCGCCTGGCTGGCCAGCCCCGGCGCGGCTTACATCACCGGGCAATACCTGATCGTGGACGGCGGGAACTCGATCGCGGAGCAGCGCGCGACACAAGCGTGACCGCGCCGCACGGTCACCAGGTAGGTCGGAGCGGGCCACCGGGGGCGACGCGGAGCAAGTCGTCCCGGAGGGCGAGCAGCCGCTTGGGGCCAAGTGCCGTTTCCCACGGCCGGAGCGTTTCGTTGATAGCCGCCTCGGCGGCCCGGGTGCAGGCCCAGCCCTTCTCGGTGAGCACGATCAGCCGTGCGCGGGCGTCCCGCGGGTGCGGGCGTCGCTCCACGTAGCCTTTCGCGATGAGCTCGTCCACAAGCTGCGCCGCGGCCTGCCGGGTCACATCCAGGTGCTCAGCTAGCTCGGTAATGGTGGCGTCGCCGGCTGCGAGCCGGGCGAAGGCGAATCCGTGCGCCGGGCGCACGTCACCAAAGCCGCGGGCTCTGACCCCGGCGGATACCCCGTCGACTAGGGCGCGGCCAGCCGCAAGCAAGCCGAAAGCCAGCGACTGGGCGTCGTCGTTCCGCATCGTTCCAGCTTGACAGATTAGGCAAGCTACTTGAACATATACGCAAGCTACTTGCCTAATTGCTGGAGGGTCCGTGCCGGTCATTCACGCCGAGCAGGCCGTCGTGCACACGATGCACGGCACGAATTTCACCGCCTATGCCAGCCCAGAGAGGGGTAGCCGAGAGCTGTGCGCCTGGCATATCGAGATCCCCAGCCACACCACGGGCATCCCGCATCACGTGTCCCGCGAGGAGGTGCTGTACGTGCTCAGCGGGACCATCCAGGCCAGCGTGGACGGCCGGGCCGAGTTGGCGACCGCGGGTGACGTGATCCTGGTCCCGGCCGGTGCCAAGTTCGGGGTGGACAACCTGACCGACAGGCCGGCCTCCGCCTGGGTCACCACGACCGTTGGTTTCCGCGGCGTGCTGCCCGACGGCTCGTGGATCGCCCCGCCGTGGACGCAGTGACGCCGCCGGCAGCTCACGTTCCACATGAGGCCGGGTTCATCGTGCCGGATGAGTCAGCTAACCCACGCCCTGGACATGCTGGATCGTGAATTCACCCGGCGCGGCGCGCAATACTCCGACGACATCGATCCTGATCTCTTCGAAGAAGACGCCGTGAGCCTTCACCCAGGCCACCGCGAGCCCGCGCAGCCGCGCCGCCTTCTGCCGGGTGATCGCCTCGAGCGGGGTTCCGAAGCCCACCCCCGATCTGGTCTTCACTTCGCAGATGACCAGCGTCCGGCCCGCGAGGGCCACGATGTCGATCTCGCCGCGGCTGCACCGCCAGTTCCGATCGATTATCTCCAGCCCGGTCTCGGTCAGGAAGTCCGCCGCTAGCTGCTCCCCTTGCTGTCCGAGCAGATCCTTCGCCTGCATCAACTCCACCTCCGGCAGCTAACCTGCCGGGGCCAGGGCGATCTGCCGACTGCAGCGCAGAGCATTGTGGACAGATCAGCAAGGACTGCGGATAACAGCGGACCAATCGGGAAGATTGTCAGCACCCGATGCTTCAATCTGGCCGCCCGCGCGGACCAGCCGCACTCGCTCCGCGGGCGACGGGCTTCAGTTGGCGCTACTTGGGGTCGGGGATCTCCAGGTCGCTCTTGGCCAGCTCCTCGACGTTCACGTCCTTGAAGGTGACAACCCGGACGTTTTTGACAAACCTGGCAGGCCGGTACATGTCCCACACCCAGGCGTCCTGCATCGTGACCTCGAAGAAGACCTCACCGTTATCGGCCTGGCGGACGTTCAGCTCGACCTGGTTAGTGAGATAGAACCGGCGCTCGGTCTCCACCACGTGGGTGAACAGGCCGACGACGTCCCGGTACTCGCGGTAGAGCTGCAGCTCCATCTCGGTCTCATACTTCTCGAGATCCT
>Ga0335072_10006184_pt1 | contig 17539 bp, 10 predicted proteins | sample Lox_Sample_21_FD_206725 | JGI IMG/M metagenome (GOLD analysis project Ga0335072, IMG submission 206725) | Soil microbial communities from Loxahatchee National Wildlife Refuge, Florida, United States - Lox_Sample_2.1 | ecosystem: Environmental > Terrestrial > Soil > Wetlands | place: USA...
AGCTGATCACCCCTGGCATCTTGAGCGTCAAACGGCAGTCTCTGCACGCTGCGCAACAGAACGAAGCTCTCGGGGATGATATTGGAGTCGCAGGCAGCATCGGTAATGCTCAACGCCATCGTATTAACCGGCGACGCGCTTACGACAGCACCAATTTCCGAATGCCGATCAAAGATCGCAAGGTGGTGCGGGATCATGGGGTTCGGCAACTTGCCTCTTTCCCGAGAGCCGTCTGCAATAAAAACGAGATCTGCTGGTGCGCAATGGCTTCTATCGAAATGATGCGGTGTGGTTAAAAATGATGTCCTGCTGAGCCGCATGGAAAGTGCGCCTGAGTTCGCAGTCAGAAGCTTCTGTTCATATCCACGGTGGATGAACTCTACGAGCAGATCCCGGGCTTCGCGCTCCGCATCGGACCATTCGGAATAATCGAACTCCTGAAAAGCAGCCTGGGGCGGATTCAGAGAGCAGTGCTGGATACTGCTCAGCAATTGAAGCTTGCCAAGTCCATTTGCCCGCAGGATGGCCATCGCGGTGAACTCAAACATCTCCAGGCGCTCGAAGGCCTCGCGCATCGTACGTCCACCGACGACAACTGCATGGTTTTCTAAGATTACGCAGGTGTGTCCTTCCGCGAATACTCGTCCTATTTCCCGGCCAAGCGCCTCACTGCCCGGCAGCGCGTAGTTGGCAAATCCTCCGGGGCCGCAAAGTTCATAGGCTTCACGACATATGCGGGTGTCTGGAACTTTTCCGACAATGCTAAAGGCCTGCAAGCCTCGCGAGTGAGTGTGAACAATAGCATTTAGATCGGATCGGGCGGAATAAATGGCGAGGTGAAACGGAAGTTCCGAAGACGGCGCGTGGAGCCCCTCGTGCGAACCATCCCGACGCACACACACCATGCTTTCGCGCGTCAATCGTCCTTTGTCAATTCCGGATGGCGTGACCCAGATGTTTCCGTCTTCGTCGCGGATTGAAAGATTCCCTCCCGATGTCGTTGTCATCCGCGAGCGATAGATTCTGTCCATCGTCTGCATTAACTCATCGGATGGACTTATCGGTTGAGCCCTTGAATGCATTTAACTCCGGTTTCTGATATTCGATGCAAGCTGGCAACAGATGCCCTCACGACACACTCCTTATTGTGTCGATCAGTGCTCCATCCCAATTCCAAATGCGTAGAGAACGTGATTGTGATCAGTGAAGTATGCGTGACTGCTTCCAAACGATACTCCGGAGAAGTGAGTGTAAGTTGGAATCTCGTCCCTGCTCGAATACAGTTCTTTCCCGCTGCTGGCATCCAGGACATACAAAACCGCGTGATGGTTGGCGTCGCCTCCTGAGAGTGCGATGACTACATCGCTGGTAATGACGGGCGGAGCAGGATTCAGGAGATCGCGTGATACCCACACGGGCGTCAGCTTCGGTGCATCAGCATCGCCTTCGACCTTGAAGGCTACATAGGCGCCATGGGCCGTTTCCCCATGGGCTGCGGCGGAGCCACCGGCGCCAGTCACTGCAGCTGATATCGAGGCAATTACCCAAGTGTCACCTTGCTTGCCTTGCCAGGCGGCGAAACTGTCCCAGGTGTGCTTTGCGCCTGCCCTGCTCAGTGGAGAGCTTTCGGCAAGAGCTGTATGATGGTCGGCTCCCCCCAGGGAGGCGGCATCCAAGAGTGTGACGCGGCCGTCCGCACCCGGCGCAGCGATCAGTTCCTTTCCTTTATAGGGAAACACCACAGGACCGACGTGCTGCAAACCCGCATAACCTCCCTTCGGCGTATACCAATCCTTTACATTGAGCCCATTCTTTATGTCGAGGGCGACAATGCTATTGGGATGCAGATCTTGGCGCGCTGAGCCCGGTCCCGTCACGAGATAGCCCGTACCATCTTCCGCCAGAGGCACACCGGTGAGATTGAGTGGATCCAGCTGGTCTGCGGTGTAGTGAGCTACGGGATATCCGCCCTCTGTCATCTGCAGGGCCCAGACTCCATTTTCAACCCCGCCACAATGCTGCCCGGTAACCGCGACGACGGTATTTCCCAGGATGTTGAGACCGTAGGCATTGGCACCATTGCCACTCAGGAATTTCACCGGCGGCGCAAAGTCATCTCCTGTAGAAAGAACCTGCTCGTGAAGGTAGCCATCGCTGGTAAGGGCATAGATGCCCTGCAGGCCAAAAAATCCGCTGCCTGCCTTCATGCCAAGTTTTCGATCGCCGGGCCGCACAGGAGGAGGCGGTGGCGGCGGCGGAGTTCCAGGTCTACGCTGCGCGTTGAAGTTGATCGTCGGGGGCGGCTCCATTACGATTTGAACCCCAGCAAGCCCGCATGGGCCAGGGGTAGGAGCGTTGGAGAGATCGAAATGCTTTTGCCACTCTATCTTTCCCAGCTCATCGTCAACGGCATACAGTGTGTTCGAATCCCCCCAATATACGAGGTCTTTAAAGCCACGACTGTTGATGAGTCTTTGTTTCAGAAGTGGCTCGCTGAATGATTCGTCCCTCCCGGAAGTGTTCCCGAGCTGCAGCTTCCAAAGGAACTTGAACTCCTGTGCCGCATTGCCGCTGTTCAGCTTCAGCTCGGGTTGCTGCACGCCTCTCTGGCCGGCATCATTGCCTGGCATGCTCCAGTTACCGGCATTCCTCGACCCTTGCCCAAACGCAATCGCGGGGACCAACACACCCAAGGCAACGCCGAATAGCGCTTTTTTACTCGAAGCTCTCCTCTTCACTAGTTCCCCCCGTTGTTTAGCGGCGCAACTCGATGCGCGGATGCGAGACCGACCTGAAGCCGGAGTTGTCCTGTCACTTGTCTGTTCACCGCGATTTCAAGCCGTAGCAGTAGACAGTACCATCGAAGGTGCCGAAGATGACTTGATTTCCAGCAGTTGATAGTCCTGCCTGATGGAGAAACGAAGTAATCTGGTCGCCACTTGAGTAGAGTTCCTTCCCGGTCTCAGCATCGAGCGCATACAGCTTGGCGGGCTTGGACTTCTCGATCCTTTGTTCGGAGCTATACAGGCCGCCTTCCGCATCGTTTGCCTGTCCAGTAAACTCGCCGCCCGCTAAGACGAATACAACGCCATTCACAATCACGGGTGGCTCCGCCGTTAGCATGTCTCGCGATAACCACACCGGCTCGATATACGGAGAACCATTGCGTTCGACGAGCTTCATTGCAATGATGCCGCCGTTCGGCGTGGGTCCGTAATTGGTTGGAAATTTGACGGCCGTGGGACCGCCGATTGGCGCCAGAATCCAGCGCGTGCCGTCCTTATCCTGCCAGCTCGCCAGGCTTCCCCATGTTCCTTCTGTCTGGAAGTTCACATTGGCGTTGGAGAACAGGGGTGTACGGTAGAGTGGCGTCTCATGGTTCGCTCCTCCCATATCCTTGCTGCTGACCAGATAGTATTTGCCTTCTTTTCCGGAACCAACCATCACATCCTGGCCGTGCCACGGAAAGATCACCGGCGTGGCATTGACATCCAGATCTCTCGCCGTCAGCCACTCATAATTGCTGGGCGTGTAATAGTCCTTCAAGGTCAGCTTATCGTCTGAAAACACATAACCCTGGAATGTGGTCGCCAACAAACCTTTCGCGGGGTCGTAGGGGCCGTCTCCCGACGTGAAGAAGATCTCTCCCTGCGAATCGATGGCTGGGCCTGCAACTCCCCAAATACCTCCTTGCCCCGGATCGGAGTGGCTTACCTTTCCATTTGCCAGGTCGACCGCGTACAACTCATTCGCATCGCCGCCGCAGCGTTGTCCAGTCACCGTGAAGATGACGTTGTTGTAGAGGTTCAAACCGTATGGCTTGGGGTAGGGATTATCGAAGACCTGGATGGGGCTTCTGTTTTCCTCGCCTGTTCCGGCATTGAGACTATGGAGGTATCCATCACTGCCAATCACATACAAGGTGCTGCTGCCAGACTCCGGAGCAGTTGCGACGGGATTGGCCGTCAATGCATTCGTACAAATGAATCCGCGCCCCTCACCGGGTTCCTGAGACTGGCTAGACGACCACTTCAAAGTGGTCTGCCAAAGCGTGCTTCCTGAGTCCGCATCGAGTGCATAGACCTCGTTGCTTGCGCCGACCATGATGACTACGGTTTTGTTCCCGCTGGAGGTCTTCACGTCGGGAAGTATGAGCGGCTCCCGAAAGGATTGCATGCCCATGGTCTTAACGTGGAGCTTGGTCTTCCAAAGCAGCTGAAGGCCGCCCACGGACTGGGGTGAGAAATCAGAAGGGCCGCGCTGCCATGCATCCCGGGCTGGATCTTCACTGCTCGTCGTCCATGCCGCCTTGGCAGTAGACTGGCCGTGCGCTCTCCCGGTTGCGCAGATGAAACCTGCACAAACGAACAATGCTGAGACACTCAGTATGCTTCGCATCAATTTCGGTCTCCAGTACCGTGACATTTCAGATGCCAGCCTCCTCGTCGGTTTCGATCCACGATCCTGAAGATGCCGGTGCAAAGTTGCCAAATCGGTCGATCGGATCTTCTTGCGGGCGTCCGCTAGTTTTCCGACAGGAGACCCCGCGGTATGGATAAGCACTCCGCAGGGCCGTAGTCGGATCGAATCGCTACCACATGAATTTCAGCGCGAACTGGAGATCACGGTTGTCCGCCGCGGTTTGCGTGATCGTACCCGCGGTGGCCGAGGCCTCCGATGAATTCGGATTGGCTAGAATCTTCCGGTTCATGATATTGAATGCCTCAGCACGGAACTGCCCTGTGACCCTTTCGAAAGCCTTGAAATTCTTGATTACTGAGATATCGTTCTGGACCGCTCCCGGCCCGAGAAGCGTGTTCCGTCTCGAATTTCCCTGCTCGGCGAGATTCACGGTGCATGCAGGCGCAACTCCATCGATCTTCGCGAGATTTGAGCAGAAGTCGAGCGGGTTGTACCACTCCCCTGCAGTGCGATGGCTTAGTTTTGCAGAAGCAGTGGTAACGCCCGGAACGGTGGTAGCACGAAACCCGTTGTATTGGCCGAAAGTTCCGCCCGAATAGGAGACTGTGAACGGAAACCCCGAGTGAATCGCGATGATCGGTTGAATCGTCCATCCGCCGGCGATGGCGTTGCCCAGACCCGAAGTCAGGAATTTCTGATCGTGGCCGAAAGGAAGATTGTAACCTCCACTGATCGATGAACGCTGCCTTTGGTCGTAATTGGAGAGGGCGCGATCGAATTCCAGGTTGTTCGAGAAGGAAGTGTCGTTTGCGTCCACCTCGCCTGATTCGTCGTCTTCGTTCTTTGAGAATTGGTACACGCCGAGGTAGTAGAAGCCGTGAACCGGCCGCTGTTCGATCCTGATTGACGCTCCCTGGAAATTCGCGTGGCCTACGTTTGCCGATTCGAGCATTCCGTGTGAAAAGGCGTGGTAAGGACGTTGAACGGTCGCAGGCTGACCGGGGCCAGGAAACAGGTCCTCGTTGGCATCGAATCTTCTCCACAGAAGATGCGTGTCGCTGCCCGTGTAAGCCACCTCCAATAGAGTCTGATGCCCCAACTCGTACTGGATGCTGGCGTCCTGCATGAAGCTATAGGGAAGCCTGTTGTTCGGATTGGTGGTAAAGGGGGCCGGGAAACCGGCTGTTGTACTCGGCACGTAATTCGTGATGGATGGAAACAGACCGTTGAGCGAGACGTTGTTGAAATCCTGAGTGATGTAGAAGGGCGTGACGTTGCGCGTGAATTGTAGCTCGTTCGTGTTCACATTCTCGACGTACATTCCCCATCCCGCACGGACCACGAGACGCGGTGTGAGCTGATAGGAGACGCCTACGCGCGGCGCAAACCTGTCCTTAGTCGGTCGGACGATACCGGCCGGGAAATAGTTTGGGGTCAGGTTGAAGATCCCAAGAGCGGCGATTCCCGGTGGAATGCAGAACGTAGTGAGGGTCGCCGTGCAGGTGGGTGGAACCACGTGAAAAGCGATTTCCTGGTCTTTGAAGTCGAAGCCCGCCTGGAAATTGTTCTTCTCGATCCAGGGTGTTTCTTCCTCCCAGCGCAACCCGTAATTCACGGTGAGCTTGGGAGCTACCTGCCAGATATCGGTGGCAAAGATGCCGTAAGCCTCGTCGTGGTAATGCCCCTTCGAATTTCCCGCTGAGCCCTGACAGGTGGAGCAGATACCATTTGCAAAATTCTGCAGCGAGGAGAAGTTAAACGCTCCATTGGTATCCAGTTCCGCCTGCACATTGTCTTGGCGGTACTCCAAATCGACCCCGGTGCGGACGCTGTGCTTGCCCTTGATAATGTTAATTGTATCGGCGATGGTAAAAACGTTCGAGTCGTCACCCTGGCCCAAGCCAACATCACCGCCGAACGTGCTGAAACCGGTGATGGCGAGCGATGCGCGCCCTTCTTCCGACGTCAGAGTATCTCCGGTAACATTTGTGATTCCAGCCTTCTGAGCCCAGCTTTGGTTCGTATAAGGGCTCTGCGTGATGCCGTACTCGTAGAAATAGCCCCATCCGAGCCGGAGATCATTGACAGTTGTCGGGCTGATAACCCAGGTGTGCCCGACGGCCATATTGCGCCCAATGTTTGGACTCACGGTCACGTCGAAAGACGCCGGCGTCAGCTGCTTCGAATTGTAATCAATATACCGCTCAAACATGCTCTGCTTGGAAGAGATGGTCTCATCCATGCGCCCTGTCCAGGTTGTGTAGTCATCCACGAAATTACTAGTGTAGGCCAAGGTGTTGTTGTTGCAAGACGAGGGGCTGTTTGCGCATTGCGGCGTGGGAGTGAAGATGCCGTTCGGCGCCAGCGGCGCAGGAGCCGCGAAGGTCGGAATCAGCACATTCAGAAGCTGAGAATTGGTCCCTGGATTTTGAAGGTTGGTGATGCCGACACCTGCCAATTGAGCAGCGGTAGGAAAATCGGCGAACGATGGGGTTTCCTTCGACGAACCCTGCTGTTCGAAACCCACGAATCCGAAGAGCCTGTCTTTGATAAACGGCATGCCGGCTGTGCCGCCATACTGGTTGCGATGATAGACCGGCTTGTGCGGGTCAAGCGCATAGGTTGAGAAGTAGTTGCGCGCGTCGAAGATAGAACTGCGCGTAAATTCGTACGCCGATCCGTGAATCTGATTGCTGCCGCTCTTGGTCACCATCGACATCGTCGCGGTTCCCTGCCCATATTCGGTCGAGGCAACGCCACGGACGACGTTAAACTCCTGCGTCGCATCCACAGAAGGGATGCCGGCTTCGGTATCGTAGCGAACGGAACGAAAGTTCACGCCATCCAGCACGTAGTTGGTAGAGCTTGCGCGGCCGCCATCTACTTGAACGTAGAGAATGCGGGTTCCCGTGCCACCATTGCCTGCGGGATTGCCTGTGTTCGTTGTGTCCGGGTCCGATACGCCTGCCGTTAAACCCGCCAGCTGCAGCATGTTTCTGCCGTTCAGGGGAAGGTCATTCTGCTCTTTCTCGCTCATGACTTCGCCCACAGTCGCATCCTGGGTCTGCAACTCAGCGCCGGTCGCGGTTGTTACTTGAACCGTCTCCGTCTGGGTGCCAACCTGGAGGACAACGGGCACATTGGCTGTCTGTCCAACCCGCAGGTCGACGCTTGGGATCGAGGTCACCTGGAAACCCGCCTTTTCCACCTTGATTGCATAGTTGTCAGGAGCCAGGTTCGGAGCACTGTAATCCCCGCTGCCGTTGGTTGTGACAACACGCACTACGCTGGTAGCAAGGTCGGTGATGTGGACTGTCGCTCCGGGCACTGCGGCGCCCGTCGAATCGGTGACGTGGCCCACGACAGCGGACGCCGAAGAGGACTGCGCGTGAGCCGATGCCACCGAAAATACGAGCGCCGAAACCAGGAGCAGCGCAAATGCGAGCGAGTTGATGCACGCACTGAAGCGCAGATCCCGATGCGTGTGTGAGATTTTTTGAGACGTACCGATGGCGGAATATGGCTTTATATTCCAACGAAAACTAAGCATTTGAGCCTCCAATGCCGCGACTTAGGGGGAAGAGCGGATATCCTTGAGGCGTCGATAATGAGACGTCTCAGATTCGCGAAAAATGCTACTCGCTCCTCTGAACGGCTGTCAACAGTTTTTTCGCGTGAGCCGATCGCGGCCCTCTCGCACGCGATCGGCTTCAAGAGCAATCGAAGCAAAGACTTGCTTATGCCGTGTCAGCATGCTGCACTGACAGTGATAGCTGGCGAATGTGAGTTCAGTTCGCGGCCGTTCAAAGCAACACTGAATCCAAATCAGTCTTCGAGGGAACAGATCCATCGCCCCGAGAGCTCGATAGAGATAGCTTGAGTTCTGGTCCTGGAACTGACGCGCATGATTCGTGTTCACGAAGCGGGAAATGTCATCGGGCGTCGGCAGTCTTCCCATCGAGGTCGCGCAGCCAGATGTTACGAACCGAAACCTTGCAGGGAAAACTCTCGATTTCGATACCGATCAGTCCGGCGACGTTATTGGATGACGCGGGATTGTCATCGATATAGACGGCCATGAGTTGCCCATTGATGATGTGAAGAAAGACGCCACCCCGGGCGATGATTTCGTACTGATTCCAGTCGTTTACTCGGACATATCCGCCCAATGCATCGCGGTTCCCAATATTGCCGACGAGGCGCGGTGCCTTGCCGGGCTCGGATTCCGACACTTCGCCGCGCCATGAAAGGATCCCGAGATCAGTGTTCTCAGAATAGAACTGCCCCGTATATGCCGCGGCTCTGGGATTCACGGGAAACCAAAAGTCTGCTTGTGGACCGGTCATCATCCACGCGAGATTTGGAGCGGGTTCCCCAGGTCTTAGTCTGATCCAGGGCTTTCCCGTGGAACTGCGGTACTGTATCCCGCTTCCCCCACCTTCTTCAACCTTGATTTCGAGTTTCAGGTCAAAGTCTTTGGCTGTAATTCCGTGATAGGAGATGTAACTGTTGTTGTGGGGATAGCCTTTTTGCGTTTCACCAACGATAGCGCCATCTTCCACTCGCCAGAGTTGCGGGTCCCCGTCCCAGTTGCGCAGCGTTTGCCCATCGAAGATTTGCACGAAGCCGCTGTGCTCGTCAAAGTCGAGCGGATCAGGTTCGCGGAAGCGGCTGGGATGGCCTGCGGAGGTCGCGCCATTCTGACTCGCCGCTTGCGGCGGGCTTGTCTGAGGAGCGGATTGTGCAGCTGCTCCGCGCACACCGAAAGCGAACAGAACGGCGGACGCAGCAAATATTGGTGCCCCGCAGGCATAGAATATGAGACGTTTCATGCGGGATGATGCTAACGGCTCGAAATAGACCTGTCAACGAGGATGCGATGAGGCCTGTAGCAGTCCAACCTAACTGGACTTTTTCTGAGGCCTTTTTTCTTTGCCTTTGATATAGGAAGCAGCGGTTCCGCTCGTGGACTCGCGTACATAGAGTCGGGCTGGCAGGCGCACGCGTTCTACTGGTTTCTCGAGTTTGCCGCCGTACTCGATACGCTTCAGTAAAGCTTCAACGGCTCTCGCACCGATCTCATAGGCTGGTTGAATAATTGAGGTGATGCCTGGACGAAAGAGCGGCTCAGAATTGAGTTCATCGAATGTGATAAACGCGAGATCGTCCGGAGTAGCCAAACCCATTCCATAGATCGTCCTGAGCGCGGCGAGTCCGGTCACGCCATTTGTCGCAAACACAGCCGTTGGCCTGTTTGTGGGGCGGAGAAGACCCCGCTGGCAGAGGTTGACCACCTCTTCCTCATCAAAGCTTCCCTTCCAGATGAGCACGTCACGAATAGAAATGCCGCTCTTTTGCAGTGCCCGTCGATATCCGCGGAGTCGCTCCTGTTCATTCTGCAGGTGAAGCGGACCTGTAATCACTGCGATCTGCGAGTGTCCCTTTTCCAGTAGATGCGATACTGCCATCTCAGCAGCCTGCGCATCGTCTACGCAGACGGAATCGACCTCCAGTCCTTCCGGCAGCCGATCGAGGCAGACAAGCGGCGGCCCCCCCGTGGTTAGCGAGCCATAACTAGCCCAGGTTTCCCCGACCTCTCCGGCTGCTACCAACAGGATGCCCTCGACGCGCTGAGCGCGGAGGAGCGCTAATATGCCCGTTTCGCGAGCTCGGCTATTCTCCGAATCCAGCACGATGAGGAAGAATCCAGCCTTGCGCGCCGCAGATTCTGCCCCACGGATAACCTTCGTAAAGAACGGAATCGTGATATCCGGAACTACCATCCCTAGGGTATTTGTCCTATTGGTCCGCAGGCTTCGAGCGATAAGGTTCGGCTGATAGTTCAGGGCTTCGATTGCGGCCAGAACCTTCTTGCGCGCGCGCTCACTTACACCGGGTGCCTCGTTAATCACGTTGGAAACGGTGCCAGACGACACGCCTGCATACTTGGCGAGCTCTTTCTGTGTAGGCGGCATGGGTTTGATTATAAGTAGGCATCTGCCTGGGGTCCACAACCGGCCTGCACCTAAGGTGTGAATGCGAGCGTCTCTCTCCGCTGTTCGCCTGCATCTGGGCAACGACGCATCTGCGAAGCGGTGCCTTACCCTCAAGTATTCTTAGCGCGGCAACAATTTCTCCGCAAAGAGCTATTGACAGGTCTCCAGCTTCAGACATAGAGTGCGGTAGATGAGACGTCTCAATCCTTGATTGAGACGCCGTTTGCTGCAAAACTCTTGCGGACATTCTCTGGATGCACGTAGAGGGATAGCCATTGGTTTATCTTCGATATGCCGTCTTGTCCGATGAATGCGCTGATTCCCACTCGATGAGGTACACACTGTGAAGCGGAATCTGAATATTGGCTTGGTGGGATGTGGATTTATGGGCCGCACACATTCCAATGCCTTCCTGCAGGCCCCCCGCTTCTTCCAACTTCCCTATCAGCCGGTGCTTCGTGCAGTCTGTACGCGAAACGGGCAAACTGCCGCGCAGTTCGCCGGGAACTGGGGCTACGAATCGACAGAGACAGACTGGCGCAAACTGGTGGAGCGCGACGATATTGACTTGATTGATATCGCAAGTCCAAACGACACTCATGCTGAGATTGCAAAGGCAGCGGCTCAAGCAGGCAAGATGGTGTTATGCGAGAAACCACTTGGGCGCACTGCTGCGGAAGCCAGAGACATGGTGAAAGCGGTGGAGTCCGCCGGCAAACCGAACATGGTTTGGTACAACTACCGGCGCGTGCCGGCTCTAGTGCTTCTGCGTCTTTTGCTCAACGAGGGCCGTTTCGGGCGGATTTTTCATTATCGTTCCCAATTTCTTCAGGACTGGACAATCTCTCAGGACCTGCCGCAAGGCGGAACCGCCCTGTGGCGCCTTGATGTCAAAGTTGCCGGAAGCGGAGTCACCGGGGATCTGCTCGCGCATAACATAGACATGGCGCAATGGCTCAACGGACCAATCCTGGAGGTCTCCGCAATGACGGAGACCTTTATCAAGGAGCGCAAGCATAATCTCACGGGCAAGGTTGAGCCAGTCGGCATCGATGACGCGAGCTTGTTTATGTGCCGTTTTCAGAACGGCTCGCTTGCGTGTTTCGAAGCAACGCGCTATGCGCGTGGCCACAAAGCGCTCTTCACTGTGGAGATCAATGGCGAGGAGGCTTCCGCTTCCTGGGACCTTCATGATCTCCATCGCCTGAGCTACTTCGATCACCACGATGAGGGGCGGCTGCGAGGATGGCGCAGCATCCATATCACGGATTCGGACCACCCTTACATGAAGAACTGGTGGGTCCCGGGCCTGCAAATCGGCTATGAGCATACGTTCATCCATCAATTCGCGGATTTCGTGCGCTCGCTCGAAAGTGGTCAAGCCGCCTCGCCGACGTTTCGCGACGGTCTGGCCACGGACTGTGTGACCGATGCCGTGCTGCGGTCAGCAAAGAATCGTCAATGGGAAAAAGTCAGTGTGGATTAGCTTGCCAATCGCACATCATCAGGAGAGATCAAGATGCCAGTAGAGAAATCACCGAGACGAGCGACGTTCAGCGGAACCTTGACTGCGATTGGGGCTCTTGCTGTTGGGTGCCTGATGGCAGTTCACCCCGCAACTGGACAACAGGGACAGAATCCCGCGCCGCCTGCCGCCCGAGGCGGGGGTATGAGATTCACACAACCTGATCCGATCGACTTTGACGATCACACGGGCTGGACACAGATCTTTGACGGCAAAACACTCGATGGTTGGGATGGTCCATCGGATATCTGGCATGTCGAAGACGGGGCGATCGTGGGAGAGTCTACGCCGGAACACCCTGCCGGAACCACAAACATCATCTGGCGTGGCGGCGAGCCAGCCAATTTCGAGCTGAAGCTGGAGATGAAGCTCGAGGGCGAGGGCGCCAATGGCGGCGTTCAATATCGCAGCAGCAACGTTGCGGTGCGGCCGCCAATGGACCCTCACCGCATGGCCCAGATGACCGATGCGCAAAAGCAGCAGATGCAGGAAAGAATGGCGCTGTTCCAGAAATATGCCAAATGGGGTATGAAGGGCTATCAAGCCGATTTTGATTACCACAATCGCTATACAGGACAGCTCTACGAACAAGGGACAGGACGGGGCATCATTGCCTGGCAAGGCCAGGTTGTAGAAACAAACCAGGGCCAAAAGCCGCGGCTGCTGGCAACTCTTGGCAGCGCAGATGATTTGAGGGCCTATATCAAGCCCGGCGAATGGAATCAGTACGAGATCATCGCCGATGGCAATACGATGATCCACGTCATCAATGGTCATGTGATGGCGATCTTCGTGGATAACGACCCAACCTTCAGCCAAAAGAAAGGCCTCATCGGTTTTGAAATCGAAGGCGGAGGCAACGTGAAGATCTCCCACCGGAACATCTGGCTGAAGACGCTTCCCTAGAAGAAGGCCAAATCCGAAAGAAAGAACTGCGAACGCATCGGGGATATTAGTGGAACAATTTGCCGGGCAGGCAAGTCTCATTCAGCATGATGATTTTCCTTCCGGTAAGTCAGGCCGGTACGATAGATGACTGTAACAGGATGGCCTGTCGATGATGCGATCCGCGGTTCTTTTTCTTTTGTTTGCCGTGCCTCTCTGTGGCCAGCCCAACAAAGGTGAGCTGCATCTGCGCCTCGTCGACCCTTCAGGCCGCGCAATCCAAGGTGCCGTCGAGATCGTCAGCCAGGCAAATCAGTACAACTCCACGCTCAAGACCAACAAGCAGGGAGACCTTGACGTTCAGCGGCTTCCTTACGGCATCTATCGCATTGACGTCGACCTCTCTGGCTTCGCTCCCTTCTCGCAGTCAGTCGAAGTTCGTCGCTCTTTGCCGGTCACGCAGCTGATCCAATTGAAGCTGCCCACAGTGAATCAGTCCGTCACTGTCGACGCCTCCAACACCCTGATTGACCCGGAGCAGGCCGGCTCGGTCAACCAGATCGGAAGCTCGTCCATCCAGGAGCGCCTCGGGTCTATCCCAGGCCGGTCGATTCAGGATCTGGTGAACTCTCAACCCGGATGGCTCTATGAAGGCAATGCAGTTCTCCATCCCCGCGGTTCCGAGTATCAGACCCAATTTGTGATTGATGGAATTCCGCTCACAGACAATCGCTCGCCCAGCTTCGGTCCGGCGATCGAAGCCGACGATGTTCAATCCATGAGCATTTACACCGCGGGCATTCCGGCTGAATATGGCCGCAAGATGGGCGGCATCATCGAATTGAACACTCTCGAGGACAATCAGCCGGGCTTCCACGGTGAAGCCGTACTCTCCGGCGGCAGCTTTGACAGTGCAAGCGGATTTGCCAAGGGCCAGTACGGATGGAGAAAGAACGCGCTGGGCGGCAGTGCTAGCGGCAGCCGTACGAATCATTATCTCAACCCCGTCGTTCCGCAGAATTACACCAACAGCGGCACCACCGGCGACTTTTCGCTGGACTATGAAATCAACCCCACGCCCCGCGACCGGTTTCGCATTATCTTGCGCCACGAACTCGCCCGCTACGACATCCCGAACGAGCAGGTCCAGGAAGATCCGCAACTTCTGTCGGAACTCGGCCAGCCCTCCCCGCCGGCAGGTACGCCTCCTCAGTCGCAGACGGCCGACAACTTTGAAACCATGGGAACGGCAACCTACCAGCACACCTTCTCATCCGACCTGCTCTTCGATGTGCGTGGCATGGGCCGTGACAATTCGAATGACTTCTATTCCAACCCGTCGTCCTGGCCCATACTCATTCTCCAGCACAACGACTTCAAGGAAAGTTACTTCAACAGCACCTTGGCCATCGAACGCGCTCATCAGGAGTGGAAGGCCGGCGTCGAATCCGACAATATCTTTCTGCATGAAAACTACGGCGATGTGATCACCGCTGATCCAGCCTACGATAGCTATCCCTTCGATCCGGGCACTGCGACTACTTTTTCCTTCACCGGCGCCCGGCCTGATCTCGAACAGGCCGCCTATGTGCAGGATCTGATCCACGCACGCAACTGGACCGTCAACGCCGGACTACGCTGGGATCACTATCAACTCATCCTCAATCAAAATGCATTCGAGCCGCGGGTTTCCGTCTCCCGTTATTTTCCGCGCGTGGAGAGCGTCGTCCATGCCTCCTACGATCGCATTTTTCAGACGCCTTCGTTCGAGAACATCCTTCTTTCCAGTTCGCCGCAGGTCGAGTCCTTCGAGCCCACGGTCCTGCGGCTGCCCGTGCAGCCCTCCCACGGCGACTATTACGAAGTCGGTGCGAGCAAAGTGTTCTTCGGTCAGCTTCGGCTCGATACGAATATGTTCCGCCGCGACTTGAACAACTTTGCTGACGACGATCAGATCCTCAACACCGGCATCAGCTTTCCCATTGCCTTCCGCAAGGCCGTCATCTACGGCGCAGAAGGCAAAATAGAAGTTCCCAGCAAGCGCCGCTTCTCAGGCTTCCTCAGCTACTCGTATGAAGTGGGCAACGTCTGGTTCCCAGTGACAGGCGGCCTCTTTCTTGGCGAAAATGTCGTGAGCGCCACCACCCAGCTCACCGGCCATTTCCCCAATTCCCAGGATCAGCGCAACACCATTCGCGGGCGCGTTCGTTACCAGGTTCATCCACATTTCTGGATTGCCGGCGGCGTACAGTACGACTCGGGTCTTCCCTTCGACTTCGACGGCACTGCGCAACAGGCTCTGGCCGAGTACGGCGCGCGGGTGATCAGCCGCATCAACTTCGATCGCGGACGCATATCCCCGTCGTTCCAGCTCAACGCCTCGGGCGGCGCACAGGTCTACAAGACCGACCGGATCGATATGCAGCTTCAGGCCGACGGGGAAAACCTGAACAATGTTCTGGATGTTGTCGACTTCGGCGGTCTGTTCTCCGGAAACGCCATCGGCCCTTCGAGAAGCGTGATGCTCCGGCTCACTACTTCGTTCTAACGCAAACCTGCCCACAAGTGCGATCGATCAGAAATTCAGCCGGTCCACGTTGTCGCGTCCGATCCGTAACGGCTCACCGAGAATGATCTCGCTGCCCCGTATCCGCAGGTCACCGAGACGCCCGACGTGCACCATCGTTGCTCCCGGGGGAATTTTGCCTTCTGCCTTCAGCGTACCGGCATAAACGGTCAGATAACCCAGATCGCGCGTATTCCACAGATAAATCGCCTGCACCACGCCACTGTGGATGTACGGTCTGCAGATCGAGGGCAACGACAGTCCGATAACATCCACATCCTTCTGACCGGACTGCTGTACGGCTTCTGCCGCACCCGGTACCGCCGGAGCAGAAATCGCCATCACCAGCCGCACCTGCGGGTAGGCCTTCAAAATCACCTGGGTTGCGTTGAATGCCTTATCGCGGTCATCGTCGCTCGGCTGGACAGTCGCCAGATGCAGCTGGGGATGAGCGCTGGCCACGCGTGCCTGCACGTCCCGGATCCACTCATTCTGATTCTCTGCGCTCAATGGTCCGGTGATGATGGCAAAGTCACCTCCCTTCGGCAAAAGCCGCGCAGCCTCGTCGGTCAGTGCATTCGCAATGCCTTCCGGCGTCGCCTGGTTCAGGAAGTAATCGCGGGCGTCTGGTTCCGCATCGGCATCCCAGGTCATCACCGGAATCCCGCGTGCCATTGCCTTTCTCAACACAGTGGAGATACTGCCCTTGTTCTCGACCGCGACCACGATGGCGCTCACACCGCGCGTAATCCAGTTCTCCACCAGCTCGTTCTGTTGCGACGCATCCAGGCTCGTCGGCCCATCCCATATGAGGTTGACGCCCAGGGCCTTTGCTGCCTCCTCGGCACCCGCCCGCGCACTGATGAAGTATGGATCTCCCTTCGCCTTGGGCATCACCGCAATCGTCAGCCGGTGCCCGGCAGCCCGGCCGTGCGCCCGCGGAATAATCCACGCAGCGATGGCAAGCAGCGCCACAAGGCCCGCCGCCAGCGCCGTCTTCCACGCTGTGCCGTACCGTGCTGCAGCACCACGCGCCGAACGCAGCCTCTCAGTGCTCACAATCAGCAGCAGCAACCCGCCGACGAGCACGCCATACACTTCTGTTGGCAGCGCCATCAGGTGCATGCCATTTTGCAGGACCGATAGAAAAAGCAACCCCAGCAGCGACCCAAACAAAGTGCCCCGGCCGCCAAAGACCGACGTTCCGCCGAGCACCACGGCGCCGATGGCCTGCAGTTCGTATCCGGTGCCCAGGTCGCTTTTCGCCAGGCCCAGGTGGGCCACATAAATCACCGCCGCCAGCGCCGACACCAGCCCGGCCAGCAGATACAGCAGGGCCAACCTTTGCCGCACCGGCACACCGGCATAACGCGTGCCCTCGGCATTGAACCCGATCGCATAAAACGTCCGTCCCATGATCGATCGGTGCAGAAAAACCCAGTACGCCGCCACCACCACTGCGAAAATGACCAGCTGCACCGGCACGAGGCGCGCGAGATATCCCTGTCCTAACCAGAGAAAACCCGGAGCGAAGTTGGTGAAGCTCACCGCGCCATGCGTCACACCCTCCGCAATGCCCCGATACAACGAATAGGTGCCCAGCGTGACGATCAGCGGGGGCAGCCGCAGCCCTGCAATCAACGCCGCGTTCAAAGCGCCTGCCGCCAGCCCAATTCCCAGCGCGATCACAATCGCGAGCCCCGTCGGCAATTGCTGCGTGGTCAGGCCAAAGAGCACCGCGGTCATGCCGATCGTCGAGCCCACCGAAAGGTCGATGCCACCAGTGATCAAGATGGGTGTCTGCGCTACAGCCAGCAGGCCCAACTCCACAGAGAAGCGAAGCACCTCGAAGAAATTGCCCCACGTTGCAAAGGCGGGCGCACTTCCAGCAAAGAAGACGCACTCCACGGCCAGCGCCGTCAGCAGCGCAAGCTCGTTCATGGAAAGCTTCAGTTTCAGCGCGGTGTTAGCCGGCAACTGCCACCTCGCCCAGGCGGCGACGCCGCTTACCCAGCACAGTGGCGCTTACCGCCGCCAGGATGATGGCCCCTTGCAGCGCATTCTCCCAGTACGCACTCACCCCCAGAAAGGTGAGCGCTGGCCCGACGATACCCAACAGAACCACCCCGAGCACGGTGCCCATCA
>Ga0335072_10006185_pt1 | contig 17538 bp, 13 predicted proteins | sample Lox_Sample_21_FD_206725 | JGI IMG/M metagenome (GOLD analysis project Ga0335072, IMG submission 206725) | Soil microbial communities from Loxahatchee National Wildlife Refuge, Florida, United States - Lox_Sample_2.1 | ecosystem: Environmental > Terrestrial > Soil > Wetlands | place: USA...
GCCTCCGCCATGGAGGAGGAGATCGGTGGCGCGGAGAGCCTGATCCAGCCTGGAGTACGGCTTGCGCGGTTGCTGCCGCTTTGCAGCAACCGAAGCCGGGGGCAGGGTGCAGGGTACGAGGTATGGTTCGGGTTGCGGGTTACGGGTTCCAGGTTGCGGCACAACTTCCTTGCTGTGCTGTCGGACTTTTGGCACCGGCTCACAACAGCGGGGTGACAAATAGTCATGACGGATCGGCGGACTGTTTCGATCCGTGAAAGATGGTTGCGGTTTTGGGGCAGCTGAATCGTTGCGAACTTCCGATCGATGCCGTTCATCGGATGTTCCCGATGACGCGTCGGACATGCCCGGAAGCGTGAGTTGCTCAGCCGGTGGGCCGCAACGAATCCATAAGAGGCGGTTGAGGACGACACCTGCGCCGGCGGCAGACTCGGGATGGAGCGTGTCCGACACATCGACCCAGGCACAGACACGGTGGTCGCCGGTCAGACGCGCAAGGAAGGAGAGTGCCAGGGATGTGCGGCCGGAACATTCAGGGCCGGTGAGTTCGGTGATGGCGCCGATGGGGAGGCCGCCATGCAGAGCGTCATCCAGGGCCTCGATCCCCGTTGGAGCTGTCGGACGGAGAACGCGCGGTGGCGGAGTCAGCGCGGAGGGGATACGGTCGGCGAGGGCAGCTTCGATCTGTTGGCGGAGGTGGGCAGCGGAAGGCATACGGCAGCACTTTCGCTTTATCTTCGCCTATGGGGGGGCCGGGGAGCAAGGGTGCTTTTCAACAGGGTGGAGGGGACAGAACGCATGGAGCGGATGCTTTAGCATCGCTGCAGTGCTCACGCTAGAAACTCCGGTCCAGTTTGTGAAGGGTATCGGGCCCACCATCGCCAAATTACTGGCAGAGAAGGAGATCCTCACCGTCGAGGACCTGCTCCTGCATTTGCCCTTCCGCTATGAGGACCGGCTGAATCCGCGGGCCCTGAGCGAGCTGAAGCCGGGCGAGACGGCCAGTGTCATCGGCGAGGTGCGCGGGGCGGCGCTGCTGCGGACGCGGAAGATGCCCATTTTTGAGATGACCGTGGGGCAGGGCGTGCAGTCGCTGAAGGCGATGTGGTTCCACGGAAAGTATCTGGAGGGGCGGTTCCACGCCGGACAGACCGTCGCGCTGTACGGCAAAGTGGACGCCTCGCGGTCGGGGCGTGGGCTGAAGATGATCCAGCCGCAGTTTGAGATCCTGCCCGACACTGCAGACGATGCGCTCGATCGCGTGCTTGAGGTCGGCCGGATCACGCCGGTCTATGAGTCGCTGGGCGGCAGCAAGCTGGCATCACGATGGATTCGGCGAACGGTGTGGAACATTCTCGAGGAACTGAGAGAGATTCCGGAGACACTACCGGGTTCGTTGCCGGAGTCCTTGCTGCAGCGGCTGGACCTGCTGAGCCGCGAGCAGGCGCTGCGCGAAGTCCATTTTCCGCCGGTGGGAACGGCACTGGGGCAATTGCAGGCAGCGGGAACGCCGGCGCATCGGCGGCTGATTTTCGAGGAGCTGTTCTACCTCGAACTGGGTCTCGAGGTGAAGCGGCGCCGGTTCCAGGAGAAAACCGGGATCGCATTCGAAACCGACGAGAAGGTGCGCACGGCGCTGCGGGAGATTCTGCCGTTTCATCCGACGACGGCACAGAAGCGCGCGCTGGGCGAGATTGCCGGAGATATGCGCCGGCCAGTGCCGATGCGGCGGCTGCTGCAGGGCGATGTGGGGTCCGGCAAGACGATTGTGGCCCTGCAGGCGATGCTGATCGCAATCGAGAACGGACACCAGGCAGCACTGATGGCGCCGACGGAGATCCTGGCGACGCAGCACTATTTGTCGGCGCGCAGAGTTTTGGAGAAGGCACAGCACAAGTACAGGATCACGCTGCTGACGGGTTCGCTCGACGACGATCGAAAGAGGTCAGCGCGGCGGCGGATCTACCAGGGCGAGACGGATCTGGTGATCGGAACGCATGCGCTGATCGAGGAGAAGGTGGAATTCGCAAGGCTTGGGCTCGTGGTGGTGGACGAGCAACACCGATTCGGCGTGCTGCAGCGGTTCCGCCTGATGAAAAAAGATGGCAGTGAGCCGGATGTGCTGGTGATGACAGCGACGCCAATTCCGCGGACGCTGGCCCTGAGTTTGTACGGCGATCTCGATTGCAGCGTGCTCGACGAGTTGCCGCCAGGGCGAACGCCGATTGTGACGCGGCGCGTGAGCGATGAGCGCGCGGAGGAGGTTTGGGATTTCGTGCGCAGGCAGGTGAAGAAAGGCCACCAGGCGTATGTGGTGTATCCGGTGATTGAGGGTGCCAGGGACGATCAGCCGGAGCTGGATTTTGCATTGCCTGATGAAGTGGAAGTAGCGGCCGCGAAGAAGCCGGCGAGCAAGGCTAAGACCGAGGAGATGTTTCCAAAGCTACCGTTGAAATCAGCGACGGATATGTACGAGCGGCTGCGCGAGAACGAGCTCAAGGGTTTGAAAGTGGGGCTGCTGCACGGGCGGCTCGATGCGGATGAGAAGGAAATCGTGATGCGGCGCTTCCAGCGGGGCGAAATCGATGTGCTGATCGCCACGACGGTGATTGAAGTCGGCGTGGATGTGCCCAACGCGACGGTAATGGTGATCGAGCACGCAGAGCGGTTCGGGCTGGCGCAGCTGCATCAACTGAGAGGCCGCGTAGGGCGCGGTGGAGCGAAGTCGTACTGCATTTTGATGACGGGGGGTAAGATTTCTCCGCACGCTGAAGAGCGACTGGGCGCGATGGTGGAGACGCAGGACGGCTTCGTGCTGGCGGAGCGCGACCTGGAGCTGCGCGGACCGGGCGAGTTTTTTGGAACGCGGCAGGCAGGGCTGCCGGATTTTCGCGTGGCGAATCTGGTGCGGGATCGCAAGCTGCTGGAGCTGGCAAAGGTGGAGGCGGCGCGATTCGTGCAGAAGGCGAAGGAAGAGGCGAGTGAGGAAGAGCGCGCGCAGGTGGCGGCTCAGTTGAAGGAAGCATGGCAGAGACGGTATGGATTGGCAGAGGCGGGATGAGCACAAGCTGCAGGCCACAGGTGTACGGTACAGATTGCGGGTTGCGAGGAGGGGGGCAGGTTCCTGGCACAACCGATCCTCGCGGAGTGAGTCCAGAAAGTAGCAGGAAGGAGAACGAACCATGCAAGTCAGGCGAGTGATCATTCCGGCAGTGGCGTTGGTGTTGGTCGCGATGGGCGCGCGCGTTGCCAGGGCGAACGGAGTTGTTGCAGGAACTCCGGGACAGGTGTCGGTGGGCATCCAGGTGGGTGGTTGGGATGCGCCGCCGCGGGAGCTGAACGAGATTCAGCGGCAGGGATTCCATGATGGGATCGAGGGAGCGCGACGGGATTTTGAGAATCATCGGCCGATGGATGTGAACAATCGTGATGAGTTTCGGCATCCACATTTGCCGCCGGAACAGAGAGAAGCGTATCGCGATGGGTTCCGGCGCGGGTATCACGTTGCCATGGATCATCTGATGGGCGGGCCGGGGCCAGGGTATGGGCCGCCAGGACCACCGCCGCCTCCGGTGGCTCGCGGGGACTGGGACACGGCTCCGAATGAGTTCAACGATGTGCAGCGGCGCGGCTTTCACGACGGAATCGAGGGCGCACGGAAGGACTTCGAGAACCACAGGCAGCCGGATGTGGAGAACCGCGATGAGTATCGGCATCCGGATCTGCCGCCGGGGCTGCGTGAGGCGTATCGCGAAGGATTTCGACGCGGGTATGCGCGAGCGATGTCGCACCTGACGGGGCAGCCGTGGAGATACTGAACGAGAGCTGATACCGGTGGTCGTGCTCTGTTATGGAGCAGCGAAAAAGCCCGGCGTTTCTGCCGGGCTTTTTGTCCATTCGTCGTTCGATTTTTCTGATGGTCGCGAAAACGCCGCAAAAAGTTTCCGAGGGCCGACAAGTCGGGCCCTCGGAAAGATACCGGTCTTTGGTTTGGTGTCCGTGGTCTGAGGGAGGTTTCTGAGGAAGCCCTAGAGGCTGCTTCCAATGCTGTTGAATTCGTTGGAAATCATGTTCGAGAGACCACCCATCGCAGCGATAGCTCCGAGGGCAATCAAGGCAGCAATTAACGCGTATTCAATGAGGTCCTGACCGGATTCCTCGCTGAGAAGGGCCCGCAGCAGAGTCTTCAATTTCAATCACCTTTCTCCTGGGGGAGCTCCATATTCATTTGTCTATAACCCGATCGTGGAGCGTGATACGACGGTTGGCTCATTGAACCGCGAATGTACACACTGCATCAATCACACGCCGGTGGAATTACGGCAGGGTGCGCGTACGATTTTTGTGCAGAGACGGAGGGCGAATCAGAAAATCGATCGGCAAATGGAAGCAGTGGGCGATGGGAACCATGCCGCGAAAGGTGACGACAGGTCAGGACGCCGAGCGATCAGCCAACCATGCGTTCCATCTCTGCCGGCCGCAGAATGACGATGGAAGCGCCATGGCGCGCGATCAGTTCATCGCGCTCGAACTGGTTGAGGAGGCGCGTGACCGTCTCGCGTGAGGTTCCGGCCATGTTGGCCAGCTCTTCGTGGGTCAGCGCCATGGTGAAACGCAGTTCGGGCTTACCGCAGGAACTGGTACGGGCCCAGTCGAGCAGCAGCTGCGCGAGGCGGCCTGCCGCCGATCCGGAGAGGGCGAGGCGCCGCGCGTCGAGAAAGACTTCGTGATACTCGCGGGCGATGACCTGCGCCGCCTGACGGCTGACCTCGCCGAACTGATTCAGGAACTCGAGAAAATCGCGGCGGCGCACACTGCGGATCTGACACGGCTCCAGGGTTTCTGCAGTGACTTCGTAGGGCTGGTCGTTGAGTGTGGCCGTAAGGCCGAGCACGTCGCCGGGGCCGGCAATCTTGAGAATCATGGTGCGGCCATCCCGCGAGGTGGCAGCCAGCTTGATCTGACCGCTGCAGACGACAAAGATCCCCTGGGCCCGCTGTCCTTCCTCGAAAACGACGGACCGGCTGGGGTAGGAAATCTGCATGGCGATTTCATCGAAGCGCTCGATGGCTTCGTCGGGCAGATTGCAGAAGAGGCGCTCGGCGCGATCCGTGCACTGCGCGCAGCGGTCGGGCACGATGCGCGCCGCCGAGGAGTTTCCATTTTTGCCTGAATTCGCCATTTAGCTCCAGCTTTCCGCCTCGGGCTGTTGGTAGCGCGTGCGCGAGGATCGCGTCCGAGCACTCCTGTAAGGCCGCACCTGTTCGCCGGGCGGCCTCCAGGTCTCGACGGTGAATATTCCGGTGCAGGTGTCGCACAGCCAGATGACCCTCCGCTGAACAATCTGGCCTTCACCTGGATCCCGGGAACCGCCGGGGAAGTCGACTGCAAAGATGGCGCCGCTGCGCAGGTAGTTCGATTCGGCGCCGCACGCTGGGTTCGCACATGTCATCGATGGCTCCGGCAACTGAGGTTCGTATTGCATGGTTAGGTTTTTCAGCCAAACACCACAGGGCCGGCATGTTCCTGGTCCTGCGTCTCGTCCATGAGCAACGGACTGACCTTGAGCGAAATCACCGGGCAGGGTGCCGAAACGAGAATCTTGTACGCGGCCGGCTCGGTTCCCGGCAGCCAGCTGTGCGCCGGGGCGTGCACACCCAGAACGATCAGCCCCGCCTGCATTTCCTGTGCGGCCGAAAGGATTTCCTGCACGACGTTGCCGCGCGCGACTTTTACCTGCACTTTTGTCGAGGCGCGGGCCTTCTCGGGAATCAGGTTTTCCATTTCCGCGGTTGCGGCCGCCACTGCAGCCCCCGGATCGCGCGAGACGGAGGGACTGGGCATGATCACATGCAGCAGCGTTAACTGCGCGGAGAACTGCTGGCCGAGGCTGATCGAGAGTGCGGCGCTGCCCTCGTGCATGCCGGCCAGCGAAACGGGATGCAGGATCGTCGCAGGCGCCTCGCTGATTTTCCTGTGCGCGCGCGGGCCCACCGTGCACACCGGAACATCGACGGTCTCCAGCAACTGACGCGCAACCGAGCCGAGAACGAATTTCTTGAGCCCGCGTCGGCCGTGCGTGCCGAGCATGAGGCGTCCGGCGCCGGAATTTCGAACCACTTCGGCCACGATATCGGGGACGAATCCGTGACGCACCGCGGCGACGCAGTCCATGCCCCGGCTCCGGATGTCGCGAGCGAGACCATCCAGCATCAGGCGCGCGTCACGATCCATGCGCAGCGGATCGTAGTAAGGAACTGCTCCGGTTTCTACCGGCATCGACTCGTGGGGCAGCACCGCATGCACCAGGATCAACGATGCATCGCTGGCTTTCGCCTGGGCGATGGCGTGCGGCAGCAGATACTCCGTATCGGTCAGGTCCGTTGCGACGACGATCTTGCCGGGCGCAGCGAACCCCGTTCTGTTCTGCGGGAGGGTCATGGACTTCACCTTGCGGGCCGCGTTGCGGGCGCTGGCCTGACCCTAGTTTCGAGGGGGTGGGACGGTGCGGCTGTGTCCCAACGCACATGCCCGTGTGATGTAGATCACAGTTTTGGGCACGAAGCCGCGAGCGTTGCGCGCACTCTTCTAACCAGTCCCAGGATCATGATTTATAAGACGGAAAAAGTGGCATGCATGCGAAGAAAACGCGGCTCATTTGGGACCCCGGCGGTGGTTTGACCGACTCTGTCGCGATTGTTAACATACTTGTGCGGGGTGGAGCAGCCTGGTAGCTCGTTGGGCTCATAACCCAAAGGTCGGTGGTTCAAATCCACCCCCCGCAACCACTTAGCCAATTTCCCAATCCCAGAGAATCCCAAATCACTCCAGGATCGGTGATTTAAATCCACTCCCCTCAATCATTTAACTGGTCGACCAACCCCACGTAGGCGGAGGGATCCGCTTTTTGCTGGATCTCGTCTTGTTCGACTGCCCAGTTCAGTGTTCGAAGATTCCGCTGTGGGACAGTCGATAGGCTGACCTTTCCAGCAGGAGCCGCCGTCGCCCGGCTCCCGGAGTTCCTTCGACCGCGGTCCGGTACAGCCTGTAAAACTGCGTGCGACGCTTATAGACTCCGCCCGCCGGATCCTGTCTTCTTCGCCTCGGTCTCCAAAGAACTCGCGACAACTGCGGCGAGGTGGTGTGCCTGCCCTGAGCAGCTCGCTGATTCGTTCGTTCGCTTCCTCAATTGCTTCCATTGTGCCGCGCGATCTCGGACATGACCGATCGATACACGCCATCCGAATGCACGCTCTCCACCGCCTTGCGCAGCGCCGCGGCCACGGTCGGATCGCTGGAATACCGGTCAGCGGCATCCAGCAACACCCGGCTCACGTCGCCGTCGGAAGCCATGTGCGTTGCCGACCCAATCGCCGCAATCGCCATCGTTACAGAGGTTCCCGGCTTGTTGAGCAGAGTTACCAGAACCTGGCTGTGATCGCCATCCGAATGGATCGAGTCGGCCGCGGCAAAGAAATCGTCGCGGACCGCTTCAGGATTTGCCCCCACAAGTTCCATCAGCACACGCGCTTTATCTCCGTCCGACGCAATCCGCTGCGCCGACTTCACGATTCCGTCCAGCGTCGCCGCGCCAATCCCCGGCCGCTGGGCCAGCGCCACCAGCACCTGGCTGTGGTCACCATCGCTCGCAACGGAATTCGTAGCGTCGAAGAATGCCTTGCGAACGAGATCATCCTCGCTGTACCTGGCAACCGCCTCCCTCAGCACACGCGCTTTGTCGCCATCGGACGAAATATGTTGAGCCGACTCCAGCACACGAGCCAGCGTGTCGCGATCGTCGCCATGGGCCGTCAGCAGCGTCATGAGCACCCGCGCGTGGTCCCCGTCCGACGCAATCGATCGCACCGCTTCGAAATAGGCCACATCGAGTCCGCCCGTCGGACGATAGGAACCTGCCATTTCGGCCAGCACGGCAGCTTTGTCCCCGTCCGAAGCAATATGCTTGGCCGCTCGCGCCGCACCGACCAGGGTGTCGGTATTGCCCCCGTCTTTCTGAACGATGTCCGAAAGCACCCTGCGCCTGTCGCCATCCGAACTGATGCTCTCCACGGCCTCGAAAAGATACGAACGCAGATCGCTCGTGAAATACCTGCTGTCTGCGGTCACAAGTACCTGGGCTTTGTCGCCATCCGACGCAATGCGCCGAATCAATCCCGCGGCATCCTTCAGCTGTGAGGCGTTGAGCGTCGCCTGCGCAAAAAGCTGCTCCAGATAGATGCGTTTCGATCCGTCACTGTGAATCAACCCTGTTTCTGTAAGCACGGCCTGCGGACCACCCTGCCGGAGGATGCGCGCCACGCGAGGCCCCGCTCCAACCCCGCTCTCCCGAATCATCTGCGGCAGCAGCCGGTCCAGCCATGCCCGCCCGTCACTGTCCAGCGGTTTCGCAGACCCGTCCACCAGCCACGTTTTCGTCAGATTCCCCGCCGCATCCGCCTTCACGTCGTACGCTCGCCCGGAAAGACCCGTCTTCTCCTCCATCCGGAAATGACCGCCCGGAGAAAGGGACTTGACGTCACGATCGTCATCGCTGAATTCGATGGTGCCGTCAATTTTCACGCTCAGCGACGTCCAGCCGTTGCTGTTCGTCATCTCCATGTGCGTCTCGCTGCTCTGCTGCCCGGCTGCAGCCGCCATGAGCGCCAGCGGTGCTGTAGCCGCCAGCGGTGCGCTCGTCGCCACAAACGCAGACGGGGCCGGCGGCGACATCGGCGCTGGTCTTGGCGGCAGTGCCGCCATCTGCGCTGCCGAGGCCACGGGTGCATCGGATGCCGGTGCTAAGAGCGCCTGGGGAGCGCGCGGCGAGGGCGACAGCAGCAAAGCCTGCCGGATCTCGATCCCTGACGTTTGCGCGAAGGCGATCAGGTGCGGTGCCCGCACGCCCAGATAGAGCAATGTCCCGGCCGCCGCAATCGCCGCCGCCAGCGGAGCGAGCGCGAGCCGCGGAGCCGCGTTCCTCCTTTCGTTCAGCATGTTGTGAATGCGCGTGAAAAGTTGCGAGCGATTTCCCGTCGCGCCTGCCGCCAGAATGTCCGCGCGCCGCCATTGCGTCAGTTCCGCCACTTTTGTGAGAGATGCCGCATACGGCCTGGCTCTTCCCGTTGTCGCAATCACCCAGTCATCGCACGCCATCTCGCGCTCGATCGACATGCGGTGACCGATCCAGTACAGTGCCGGCTGGATCGGAAGCATCGCCGCAATCAATTTCTCGGCAAGGTTGGTCCAGTCATCCCGCCGGTGCAGGTGGGCCAGCTCGTGCAGCACCACGTGTGCCAGTTCCGCATTCGACAGAGTGTCGACCAGGGTTTGGGGAATCAGAATGGCCGGATGAAGAAATCCCAGCGACATGGGGGCCGCGATCTGTGTCGACACCAACAGTTGCGTTTGCCGGCGGACTCCGTTGCTTCTGCTCAGTCGTGTCAGCTGCTGCTGCCACTCCGGCGCAAGCGGCACGGCGTCTGCCTTCAATCCCTCCAGCTTGCGGAAGCCCAATGCGAGACGCACCAGCATCAGAAAAGACAGGAAGGCCCACAACAACCCAACCACGTCGGGAATTCTTCCTGAGGAAATGTGGATCACTGCATGCCGAACCGTTGCTGTCGCGAACGCACCTCTGGCGGCAGAGCTCCGCGCAGGCAAATGGGCGGGCGCTGGCTCCGGTGCGGAGGCCGTCTTCGCTGCAGGAATCGATCGATGAGGGGACTCCGGTTTCGCCGACACATTCTGCAGGCTGAATCGCGGCTCCGGAACCGCAGCGACGACTGCGGTTGTGGGCTTTTCGGCCGTGTCCGTCGCAGACGAGTCCGTTGGCACTCGCGCTGGGAACATTCTTGTCGCCAGCGGCGCGAGGGGCAGCGCTGCCACGGCGATCAGGATCACCCACAGAACCGTAAATCGAGTGGTCGGATTCAGCCGGGGAAGCAGTTGCAGAAGCAGTCCCATGGTCGCAGCCAGCAACGCCCCCTGCCAGATTCCATTCAGAACAATTGTCATCACAAAGTTGACGTGGATCATGGCTGCTCTCCTACCTGCTTTCCGCGATCATCTTCTTGATTCGCCGCATCTCGGCCCGCCCGATAGTTTCCTCTTTCAGCAGATTCTGCACCAGCAGTTCCCGCGACCCGCCAAAGAAGCGGTTCAACAGGTGACCAAGCGCCTTGCGGCTCGCCTCTTCCTGAACGATCACCGGTTCATAGACGAATGCCCGCCCCTTTTTCGTGTGCCGCAGGTATCCCTTGGCTTCGAGAATCCGCAGAGTCGTCAGCACTGTGCTGTAGGCAAGCGGCGGATGGGCCGGCAGTGACGCCGCCACCTCGCCCACGGTCGCCTGTCCCTTCTTCCATAGCACTTCCATCAGCGGCAGCTCTCCATCCGTCAGGTTGGGCGACTTTTTCCTGGGCAACGCTTCCTCCGCGGCAAACATTAATAAATTAATACTTGGAATTTATACGGCGCTCCGGCGTGACGTGTCAATTATGAAATTAATAGTTCCCGTCGAGTCTCAATGTCGCCGGCATCCTCACGGTGGCCAGCGCGCGTAGTGTTCCCCGGTTCCGGGTGAAGGATGGCTGAACGAATGCCGGGGAAGAGGACTCTCGGGAGCCTCAGGCCGCTCGGGCTGACGCGGGCGAATCCGCCACACCGGCGACCAGCGGGTTGTGCCACCCGCCGGGAGGCGCGACCGATTGATTCGCCTGCACCGGACCCCACGTGTTCTTCTCATATTTCTGGATCGGAGGCGGATTTTTGAGGACCGGATCGACGATGCGCCAGGCCTCTTCAACGTAGTCCTCACGCGCGAAGTGACTCGGGTCGCCGGCCATGGCGTCGCCCAGGACCCGCTCGTAGGCCTCCATCTCCTCCGGACCGGGCCGATGGCTCGCCACCATCTCGACGGCTTCGCCTTTGAGAGTCTCACTTTGTCCCATGATGGTGGCGCCCATGGCGATGGTCATCTCCGGCGCGATGCGGAGGCGCAGGTAGTTGCTGGCCGGCGCGTCACCCTCGAATACGCTGGGCGGATCGCAAAAAGTAGCGATCACCTCCGTGCAGGTGACAGGCAGATTTTTACCCGCGCGGATGTAGAAAGGGACGCCCTTCCATCGCCAGGAATCAATATCGAGACGGAGTGCAGCGAAGGTCTCCACTGTGGAATTCGGAGCAACGCCATTCTCCTGGAGATAACCCTGAAACTGGCCGCGCACAAGGTTCTTCGCGTCGATGGGAGAGATGGCTTTCAGGACTTTGACTCTTTCATCGCGGATCGATTCGCTGTCGATGCGGACCGGCGGCTCCATGGCGAGATTGGAAACGATCTGAAAAAGATGGTTCTGCACGACGTCTCGAATTGCGCCCGTTTGATCAAAGAACGCACCGCGTCCCTCCACCCCGAAGTCTTCCGCCATCGTGACCTGCACGCTCTGGATGTGATGGCGGTTCCAGAAGGGCTCCATGAAGGCATTCGCGAAGCGGAAGACGACCATATTATTGACGGGTTGCTTGCCAAGGTAGTGGTCGATGCGAAAGATCGCGGATTCTGCAAAAACGCTGTGCAGGATGCGGTTGAGTTCCTGTGCCGAGGCCAGATCATGGCCGAACGGCTTCTCCACGATCACCCGGGCGCCGGCGGCACAACCGGCCGCTACCGCGCACCCGGTTTTGGCCAGTTGCTCCACCACGGTCTCGAAGAGCGCCGGTGGAATGGCGAGGTAGTGGGCAGGCCGCTGCGCGGTACCGAGGTTCTGGCGGATCTGCGCAAACGTGGCCGAGTCTTTGTAGTCGCCGTCCACATAGCGCAGGAGGGTCATCAGCTTTTCGAAGGCTGCGGTATCGATGCCGCCGTGCTTCTCGACGCTGTCCCGCGCGCGGGCGCGCAGATTGTCGATGGTCCAGCCGGATTTAGCGACGCCCACCACCGGCACGTCGAGATGGCCGCGTTTCACCATCGCCTGGAGCGCCGGGAAGATTTTCTTATAGGCCAGATCGCCGGTTGCGCCGAAAAAGACCAGCGCGTCGGAGTGTTCCCTTTGCATGATTTCCCCCTAAGGTCGACTGCATCTTCGATTCGATGCGTCTGGCAGTAGCTTCGAAAATTAATGAAACCATCGAAAGCCGAGTCTCGGTTCTCGGCAAAGACGAAGCAGCAGCGCAAATCGCAACTCCGCCTCGCAAATGAGGAGGATGCCATCAGGGTGCAGGAGCCGGCTAATTCTGCGAGATCTGAGAAGCGGTCAGCGGTGCATAGCCGAAATTGAAGGCGAAGCGCTTGCACCAGACCACCACCGACCGGTATTTCGACAGGTCCACATTCGGCCCGAGGTTGTAGTTCTGGTCGCCGACGTTGCCCTTGATGACGCCAAGGTCGATGTACTGGGCGTCTTTCACGCTGTCATTGTCGGTGGGATTTTGAGCGGTTACGAAGTAGATGTGAACATCAGGTCCGTTGGAGGTCGTGAAATGGGTGAGCCGCAGGATGCGCGTGCCATCCGTTGCCTGGTAGACCGAAGCAACCCCGCTGGTCGGATGCAGTGCCGTGTGGAACGTCCCTGTTGCCAGCGTCTGCCTCGCGGTGAAAGCTGCGGGCATGTTCTCGTTCACGATGTGGTTGTTAAACAGACGGTCTGGCCGGAATGCAAGGAAAGCGCCGAGAAGTGCGACTGCAATGACGGCGAGGATGATGGTTCTTCGCTTCATACGAATATCCCTCCGTCCGGGTCGAGAAGCACGAATCGGGCCACAACGGCTGACCCGGTAAGGGCTCTCCACCCTGAAGCAGATCGCGACGTTTCGAAGGGTTCGCCGGTCCGCCGCGTGCTTTCGGGTGTCAACATCTGAACACCCCGGCAACGCCGCGACATCGAGTCGACACCGCGCCAACCGGCCGCGCGCCAAAGTTGGCGATGCCCCGGCCGTGTTCACAACACGTTTTGCTCGACAGATTCCGCCTTCGCTGCGCTGGTCGCCCGCGTGCATGCAGATCGAGAACAGGCGGCGACTCCAGGAAAGAACGCCGGCGGCGAAGGTGACGGACAGAGATTTGAAGCTGATCGAAAATATCAGGACGGGAGACGAAGCCGCTCTCGCAGCGCTCTACGATCGTTATTCCGGAATGCTGTACGCCATGCTGCTGCGCATCCTGAAGGACACCGGCGCGGCGGAAGAAATTCTGCAGGACCTGTTCCTCCAGGTGTGGCGTGGAGCCGCACGATTCGACCCGAGTCGCGGAACCATCGGGTCCTGGTTGCTGGTGATCGGCCGCAGCCGGGCGCTCTCTCGGCTGCGGATGAGGAAAAGTCGCGAGGCTCTTGAAGAACATGAAGCATTTTCCTTCGAGGCGGTGCCTTCGCCGCAGAATTTCGAGGATGATCTGATGCGGATGCAACTCGGCTTCAGAGTCCGTAAGGCACTGGCGACTCTGCCGCGTCGCCAGCGCGAAGCGCTGGAACTGGCCTACTTTGAGGGAATGACACAAACGGAGATCGCGATGCGAACGGGGAGTCCGCTCGGAACCGTCAAGTCGAGGGTGCGAGCGGCAATGCAGTCGCTGAAAAAGTCGTTTCAGGATCCGGCGCCCCTGAAATACCGCCTTGCGGCGGACCCGGGTCTGGAGGCCGCAACAGAGGGGAGTTGTCGGGACAATACCGGGTGACGGGTTTCTCCAGATTCTGCCCCTTGATCCTCGGCGCCCGTTCCTTACGCACGAGAATATCGCGCTCATCCCGGCGCACGCGCGTGGCGCCAAAAGACGCGTTACTGTAAGAGAACCAGGGACTCAGGAGAGGATATCCATTTATGCAGCTGGGAATGATCGGACTGGGACGAATGGGCGCCAACATGGTTCGCCGGTTGTTGCGAGGCGGGCAGGAGTGTGTCGTGTTCGATTTGTCGCCGAAGGCGGTCGAGGAACTAACCCGCGAGAAAGCCGTGGGCGCGTCGGATTTCGGAGATCTGGTGCGCAAACTGAAGGCTCCGCGCGCCCTCTGGCTCATGGTTCCGGCGGCTGCTGTGGATCAGACCATTGCCGAACTCATCCCGCATCTCGAAGCAGGCGACACCCTGATCGACGGTGGAAACTCGTATTACGTCGATGATCTTCGCCGTGCGAAGGAGCTCGCCGCGTCGCGCATTCATTACGTCGACGTGGGAACCAGTGGCGGCGTCTGGGGGCTGGAGCGCGGTTACTGCATGATGATTGGCGGCGAGGCTGACATTGTCCAGCGCCTGGATCCGATCTTCCGGCAATTGGCTCCGGGCGTCGGTTCGATCGAACGCACGCCAGGCCGCGAAAAAATCGGTGGCACCGCCGAAATGGGCTACCTGCACTGTGGACCGAACGGCGCGGGTCACTTCGTCAAGATGGTTCATAACGGGATTGAGTACGGGCTGATGGCGGCCTATGCCGAAGGGTTGGGGATCCTTCGGGACGCAAACGTCGGCAAACAAAAATCCGCTGTGAACGCAGAAACCACGCCCCTGCGCGATCCCAACGAGTATCAGTACGAACTGAACCTGCGTGACATCACCGAGGTATGGAGACGAGGCAGCGTCATTGCCTCATGGCTGCTCGACCTCACCGCAACCGCACTGGTTCAAGACCCAGCGCTCTCGAAATTCGGCGGTCGCGTTTCCGACTCCGGTGAGGGGCGCTGGACCATCAAAGCGGCCATTGACGAGGGCGTTCCCGCCCCCGTGCTTTCCACGGCGCTGTACCAGCGGTTCTCCTCCCGTGGCGAAGCAGACTACCAGGACAAGCTGCTTTCGGCGATGCGCTTTCAGTTCGGTGGCCACCTCGAATTGCCGGCGAAAAAATAGGCTCCGTCTGGCCCGGTCTGGAAACACGCCGCGCCGAGCATGCTTCCCTCCATCAAACCGTTCTCGGGGGATTCGGCCTGCGCCGCCTCCGCGCCCGAGCGCGCCTCGTCCGACCCGGCGCAGGAACTTCGACTGAATAGCTTTGGTCCAGCTGCTTCAGTTGTTCGCGAGCACGCGCGGCGCGCGTTTTTACCGCGCTCTCCGTTAAACGCAGGAGGTCCGCGGTCTCGCGAATGCTCAGCCCCTCCACTCCTCGCAGTCGAATTACCTCGCGCAGACCGGGCGCGAGATGCGATGACAATCGACGGAGCCGCAGCTCGAGTTCGTGCCGCCGGACCTGCGCCTCCGGATCCGGGCTCGCATCGGCAACCATCTCCGACAATCGCAGATGTTCCTCCCTCTCCCCTTCGGCTTCAATGGAGAGATGGAGAGGACGGGGACGTCGCCGCACCACCATTCGTGCCGAGTTCATCACGATGACCGTCAGCCAGGTCGACATTTTCGCCTGTCCTTTGAAGCTGTCCAGGTGCTTCCAGGCAGAGAGGAATGCGTCCTGAACTGCGTCCTCAGCATCCGCAGCATTGTCGAGCTGTCGCAGAGCCATCCGCCGAAAGTACGGAAGGCGCTCGGAGATCAGCGTCACCATCTCTTCCAGCGCAGGAGCAGGAGGCAGATCCGAGCGGTTTGGCTCTCCAGACAATTCTGCCGCTATCGTTCCCATAGAAATCCTCTCAGGATGAAATAGACGAGATGCCCGGCCGGCGTGCGTCATCGGGAACGCTCGTCACAACGCTGCGGACAGCATTTCGCGTGCCAATGCTTCTGCACCGAAACCAGTCGTGTTTCCCCCGCGGAACCCGCGGTCGGAGCCTGGTCGGTCCTGCTCGGCGTTATCGTTTGCACAGCCGGCAGATGACCTTCGGAAGCGCAGCGCGGGAATGTGACTGTGACTGTGTGCAACCCGGGTCGTTAAAGACAATCGCCTTCGATTCCGGAAGGAGAGAAAAACCCACGGGTGCGTTGCCGGATGTCAAAGCGTTGACTAACCGTCAGGCACGCGACTCGCAGCAGAGCGGCAGGCGGATTGAGTCCCGTGAAACCGAAAGCGTTGAAACTCCGCGTCATGGTCGACACAATACCGGCGGTTCGTCTATCGTCGGAGTAGACGGCAGCATCCGGGTGTGCGTTCCCCGCATCAATGATGCACCGGCGATTCATGCCCGTCCCTGCGTCGGCCAAGTGGTAAGTCCCCTGTGTGGCGATACGCAATCCGCGCCTGTCGCGACCAAAACATCCAAGCCCACCCCGCGCGGAGGCATGATGCAAACTGAGTCAGTACTCAGCGTTCTGAAATTGATCGTCGCCGGCTCTCCCTTGTCCGAGGTGCTGACGTCGATCGCGCGCTTAGTGGAATCGCAGGGCGACGGGATGCTGTGTACCATCTGGCTTCCCGACGACGACGGGCATCATCTGTACTGTGCATCAGCTCCTGGGATTCCGGGATTCTGCGAGCATGCAGGATCCATGCTGATCGGCCCAAAGGGCGGTTCCTGTGGCACGGCGGTTTATCGGCGCGAACCCGTCTTCGTGAGTGACATCCTCTGTGATCCCATCTGGGATCAGTACCGAGATCGCCTCATCCCTTTTGGCATCCGTGCCGTTTGGTCGCGGCCGCTGTTTGCCAGTGACGGAAAGCTTCTCGGAACTTTCGCTATTCACTACCGTGAAGTCCGCAGTCCTGGCGCCATCGACCTGCAGTTGATTGAGAATGCCAGTCACATTGCGGGAATCGCCATCGAGCGTCACCTGAACGAGGAAAGCCTGCGACTCGAGCGAGATCGGCTCCGCCTTCTTCTGGAAATTACCAACAGCATGACCTCGAAGCTGGACCTTCAGGGTTTGGTCGAGACGCTCTCGACCGATCTGCTTCGGGTCACGCGGTGCGATCTCTGCGCCCTGCTGCTTCCCGATCCCGATGGTCTGCACCTGCGCGTGACCGTTCTCTATAACCCGGAGGGTCGCAACGTGATTGTCGACGGAACGATGGTTCCCCTCAGCGGCTCGACGTGTGGCATCGCCTTTCTGAAGGGCAAGAATCAGAACATCAGCAGGCTCGAGGATCTCATTGACGATCCGGAAAGCTTCGGCAGTCGCGAGGGCAGGCGCTTCTTTGAGCGTGTGATGGCCGAGGGGCTGAAGTCTGGCTGCGAATTGCCGCTCATCGGTCGAAAAGGTGTCGTCGGAGTCCTGGCCGCGATGAGCCGGACCGAGAGAGCTTTTGCTGAAGATGAATTCGCTTTCCTTCAACAGATTGCCCGGGAAGTGGCCATCGCTCTTGAGAATGCACTCGAATTCGAGAGCATAAAACGCGATACCGCCAGTGAACGAAAACAGAGAATCTATCTCGAAGAAGAAATCCGCGCGCAATTCGGGGCCATCGTGGGAGAAAGTCCCGCGCTGAGAACCGCTTTACATCTGGTTTCCGTGGTGGCTCCCACGGATTCCACCGTGCTGGTCCAGGGAGAAACGGGCACAGGCAAGGAACTGATCGCCCGTGCGATCCATCATCTGAGCGGCCGCCGGGAGCGCGCGTTCGTCACAATGAATTGCGCCGCGATTCCTCTCGGACTCCTCGAAAGCGAGCTCTTCGGACACGAAAAGGGGGCGTTTACCGGAGCCATCGCCCAGAAGACGGGACGTTTCGAA
>Ga0335072_10006186_pt1 | contig 17537 bp, 10 predicted proteins | sample Lox_Sample_21_FD_206725 | JGI IMG/M metagenome (GOLD analysis project Ga0335072, IMG submission 206725) | Soil microbial communities from Loxahatchee National Wildlife Refuge, Florida, United States - Lox_Sample_2.1 | ecosystem: Environmental > Terrestrial > Soil > Wetlands | place: USA...
CCTCGCCGCAGCCCAGGGACAATTTCCTGATCAGGAGTGGCAAGCGAAGCACCGGCTTGTCGCTCTTGAAAAATAGTCGTCGGTGCAGACAGCACGCGAGAGACGCAATTCCGCAGGTTGCTGCGACTCGGGCTCAGGGGCTCTGAGCCGGCTTGAGTGGAATGAGGCCGGCATGGAACGTCGTTCCCAGGTCTGAATGGCGCAAAATACGGAGATTGCGGTATCGTTCCGGATACGCACTCCTCGGAGGTGCGCCATGCGGTGGTTCCCGATCGTAGCCGCTGTTCTTGTTCCCGCGTCGTTTGCCTGGGCGCACGGGATGAACGATCGTGCGCCGGACGCGCGTGAACTGGCCGTGCTGGAGGCCAAAGCGGCGGTAGCTTCTCCCAACGAACAGCCCTACCTTTATGCCGAGCTGGTGCACTCGATGACCGAGATGGCCACCGAGGAGTACCAGGCAGGGCAGGATCAGCAGGCTTCGGCGTCGCTGAAGGCGGCGCGGAGCTATGCGACCAGAATCCAGGGCGGGTTGCTGCGCGATGCGAAACGGCTGAAGAATGCCGAGATCCTGATCCGCCACACGGCGTTCCGGCTGCACGAGCTGATGACTGGAGCCTCACTCAGCGATCGACCGACGATGGAGGCTACGATTCAGGAGCTGAACCGGGTGCAGTCGGAGATGATGATGCAGGTTCTGCATCGCTGAGCCGGAGCGAGAAAGCGCCGTTGGGACCGGTGCGACGAAACTGGATTTTGGGTCGCCCTGGAAGCGTTGCAAAAGAGAGCTTTTTCATCCCGCGATCCACATGCTTTCAACAACTGAGAGAGGGCTCGGAGGCAGTATTCATCGGGCGATAACAGAACGCGGTGCAAGGGGGGCGAAAGTCGCCGGAGTTCTTCGCCTGATCTTCTCTATGGACACGGCATGGATGTGTTCGTACTCTGACGTGGCGTTTCGAAAGGAACGTTTACTTTTCGCCTTTGCTGAAAACTGAATCGGAGCAGTAACGCAGCAGCGCCGGAGCGCTTCTGTCGTCCGCCATTATTCCGGGAAACATGCCGGAACCAGAGCGGACCAGAAGGTCATGGACCGGGCCCTGACGAACTGTTCCCTCGCAACCTGCGTCCCGGCAGGCAGGCGTTTTCGCGCGCTTTTTTCTATGCGCTGACGCCCGCAATGGCCGGGACGCCGGGCTGCGGGCCACCGGAACCCCGCTTGCGGGCGCGCGCCTTGGCACGCCCTCGCCGCATTGCTCCCGCATTTCTGCGGGACCCGCATGGGAGAGACATGAGACCGAAAAAAATAATTCTCTGCGTGGACGACAGCGAACAAATTCTGGCTGTACGCAAATTTCTTCTGGAAACTCGCGGATACCGGGTGGCAGCTGCACGCAGCGGAGAGGAAGCGGTGGAGCGCTTCCGTGAAGGCGGCATCGACCTGGTGCTGGGGGATCTGCTGATGCCGGGGATGGACGGCAACGAGATGGTCCGGCAGATGAAGGAAATTGCACCGGAAGTGCCGATGATTCTGATCAGCGGCACGGTAAAGAATTTCGATCGCGCGAATCGGGCGGATGCGTTTTTGCCGAAGGGCGCTTCGACGCCGGTGGAGATGCTGGAGCGGATCCGGGTGATGATTGCGCGAAAGCGGGGGCCGAAGAAGGCGATCCGGCCAGCGTATGCGGGGCCGGAGGCGGGCGCCTTTGCGGGAGTGGAGCAGGCGATCGCCTCCTGAGAGAAGGGCTCGGTTCTCCGCACGCTTCGGGGTGGCACTGGCTGGCGCGAGGGGATGGATCTGCTGCTCCATTTACAATCGCATGGTGGAAGCGATGATTCGCGCCGAGAGCCTCGGCAAAGTTTATCGTTCAGGCAGGCTCGAAGTTCCGGCGCTGCGGGACGCGACCTTCTCCGTAGAAGAAGGGGAGTTTGTCAGCATTGTCGGACCTTCGGGGAGCGGCAAATCGACGCTCTTTTATCTGCTGGGCGGTCTGACCCGCGCGACGTCGGGGCGGGTACTGATCGGCGGCGTGGATTTCTCGCAACTGACGGATGCCGAGCGAACGAAGATGCGGCGGGCGCGGATCGGCTTCATCTTTCAGAAATTTAATCTGCTGCCAACGCTTACGGCGCGCGGCAACATCGAGATTGCGTACGAGATCGCGGGACGCTCGGAGCCGATGGACGGCGAGTTGTTCGCGCGACTCACACAGTTGCTGAACATTGACGGCCGTCTGGATCATCGGCCTTCGGAGCTGTCGGGCGGCGAGCAGCAGCGGGTGGCGATTGCGCGGGCGCTGATCACGCGTCCGGCGATTGTGCTCGCGGATGAGCCGACGGGAAATCTGGACACGGAGAACTCAGACGCGGTGCTGGAAATGCTGCGGCGCTCGAATCGGGAATTCAAACAGACGGTGCTGATGATCACGCATAATCCGGAAGCGGCGGCGATTGCCGATCGGATCGTTCACATGCGGGATGGGAAAATTCGCGGCATCGAAGAGGGGCGCGGCGCGGTGGGCCCGCACAGCTGGTAGCGTTGCCGGCGAGGCTGCGCGGGCGACTGGATAAGTTTGCAGGAGAAACTATTTCCGGATACGGCTTTATGGCCGGTTCGTGACAAATGAGTACCCCATTCGTCCGATTATTATTGGTAACGTGCGCGTGATAACGCGTTAGAATTATGCAGGGCTCGTCTGGTCAAAACCCCGCAACCAACATGGGAACAACACTCAATCCGCACGCGGAAGCGCAGGCTGGCGCAAAAAACGGGACGAACGGGTCGAACGGGGCCTCCAATGGATCCAACGGAGCCGGGTCGAGCGGAACCATCGGATCGAATGGCTCGTCGGCGGGACTGCAGGATCTGCTGACTGAGAAAGCGAACGAGGCGACGCGGGGGCTGGACACACGGTCTGCGGTCGAGATTGCCCGGATCATCAATCAGGAAGACCAGCGAGTTTCAGCGGCGGTGAAGAAGGCAATTCCGGAGATCGCGCAGGTGATCGATCTGGTGGCGCACAGTCTGCGCGAGGGCGGGCGCCTGATTTATGTCGGTGCCGGATCGAGCGGACGGCTGGCTGCGCTCGACGCCTGTGAGATCCCCGCGTATTTTTCGACGAGCCCGCAGACGGTGCAGTACATCATGGCGGGCGGCCCGAAGGCGCTGGCGTCGCCGGTTGAAGTCAACGAAGATTCCGAAGAACTGGGCAAGCGCGATATTGCGCGGCGGCGGCCGAGCCGCAAGGATGTGGTGATCGGGCTGTCGGCGAGCGGGCGGACTCCGTATGTGGTTTCGGCGGTGACGTACGCGCGGACGCTGGGTGCGAAGACGGCGTGCATCACGTGCAATCCGAATACGCCGTTGTCGGGGGCGGCCGATGTGGCCATCGTCGCGGAGGTGGGTCCGGAGGTGATTTCCGGATCGACGCGCCTGAAAGCAGCGACGGCGCAGAAGATGATCACGAACATGATCACAACGGGCGCGATGACGCGGCTGGGTTATGTGTACGAGAACCTGATGGTGAACGTGCACATGCACAACTCGAAGCTGATCGAGCGCGGCATCGGCATCCTGATGCGGGCGTGCGACGTGGGGCGTGAGGAAGCGGTCGAGGTGATCAAGTCAGCAGGGCGGAGCGTGCCTGTGGCTCTGGTGATGCTGAAGGCCGGCGTGGATAAGCCGGAAGCGGTGCGGCGGCTGGCGCGTGCGGAAGGCAACGTGCGGCGCGCGATCGAAGACACCGTGATGGATGTCTAGACAGCTGTAGGGCTGGCCGAGCCAACGACGGGTCTGCATCGGCGACCTGCCCTTTCTCTTCTCTCTTCTCCTGTGATTCTGGGTTTCCTTTTTTGGGAACCGCCACGCTGTTTGTTCCGACTCCTGACCCGGTTGTTGGCCGGAGTCGGTTCTTCTCTTTTAACCCCGTAGATTTTTGGTGAGCGGAGAGGGAAGGGACTCGTGCGCGTGGGGGTGGGGTCCGATAAAGGGATCAGACTCCTGGTAACCGGGTCGGCGGAGAATGGAGAGCGATGGCGGCTATGTCTGGAGCGGAGGAAGCGATCCATTTGCTGGAGGCGCTGTTGGATCGCGCGATGGAGGAGGTGTTCGGCACGATGATCGGCATGTCCTGTTCGCTCGTGCAGGAGCCGGTGTGTGCGAACGGTATCACGATGACGGCGATGATCGGGCTGGCGGGAGCGCTGCGGGGATCGGTTGTGCTGCAGTGCGGGGTTCGAGCGGCGCTGCGCGTGTCATCGCTGATGATGGGGACGGAAACGGTTGAGGTGGACGCCACCGTGCGCGACGCGATGGGCGAAATGGCGAACATGGTGGCGGGCGCGTGGAAGGGGTACGATCCGGAACTGGCGTCGCGGTGTCTGCTGTCGACGCCGACGGTGGTGGTGGGAGAGAAGTACGAACTGTTCAGCCGCAAGGCTCCGATACGGATCGATCGGGCGTACCGGTTCGGGGAATTTGGGTGCGCGGTTACGGTGAGCTGCGAGCGGGTGTGAAGAGCGCGATCGAACAGCATTCCGGGAGGGATTCTGCCACATGCTTTGCAGTCGCAACTACGCGCGATGCTTGCGCCATTCGAGCGAGGGCCCGCGTGGATAATACGAGCCCTGAAATGCTGTGAGGCGCTATCCGGCTTTTTTGAGGGCGGCTGGTTTTTTCGATTTTGCTTTTGGCGCAGGGGCGGCTTTGGCGCCGGTTTCGCGCATGGGCTTCTCGTGGAGCAACAGCTCGACGGAGCGCATCTGCGTGTTTTCGTAGAACCAGCGCTGGACGGCGTTGTCCTGCAGCAGGTTCAGGAGGCCAAGGATGCACATGCCCTGGTGATGCGCCATCCACTCGCGGACGACTTCGGGCTTCTTGCCGGTGTAGTCGATGGCTTCGTAGAAACCGTACGCGCCCGTGTAGCCCTTCGAGGCGAGGGTGCGAAGGTTCTGAATGGAAGCCGTCGGTTCGACGTTGAGGGCGAGGAAGGTTGAGTAGGGCGAGACGACCGGCCCGGCGGTTGCGTCCCACTTGAGCGCGATTTGCGGGATGCCGTACGCCTGGTAGTGGTAGTGGCCCTGGTCGGTTTTGGCGGCGTAGCCGGATTCGGAGATTCCCCAGGGGATGTTGTGCTGGCGGGCGAAGGCGCGCTGAATCTCTACTGCGCCGTAGAGGGAATTAGAGAGCAGAGTGTCGGGGTAACTGCGCATCCATAGCGCGGGCATGAGGTACTCGAACATGGTTCCGGTCCAGGAGAGCAGGACGGAGCGGCCGTAGGCGTTCGTGTGGGTGCGCGACATCTTGAACCAGCCCTGCTGAGAGAGCTCGCCGCGCGCGACGGCGATGAAGGTTGCGATGCGGGCTTCCGAAGCGAGCATGTCATAGCAGGCCCAGTGAATCTTGCTGGTGGAGAATTCGTAGCCGATCGAGAGCAGCTGGCGGTCCTTGTTGACGAGGAACGCAAAGTCCGTCTGATCGGCGATGCGGCCGGCTTCGGAGGCGACGCGGCGGATGGCCTCGACGAGAGAACGGAGGCGATCGCGCGCGGGGCCGAGTTCGCGGCGGAGCTTTTCGACGAGGCCCGCGGTTTCTGCGGAGTGGGGCATGAGGTATGGCCCGGCCAGGCGCTGCTCCAGATGGTCGGCGAAGTCGGGTGCATCCTCGAGGTTGGGAATTGCGGATGTCGCGGTCTGGGTGGTCGGCGTGACCGGATGGAGAGCGGCGTCGCCGGGCTTCTCATAGAGGATGGTGCGCAGCGAAGCGTACTCAGGCTTGAGGTTTCGTTGGTCCACCACAGGGGTTCGTCGAGGGACGGCTCGGTATAGGGCCTGATCTCGGCAAAAGTGGATTGCGTGGCGGGCTCCATGACCCATGGCAGCCACGCGGGATTGTCAACGCTGGAGGCCGGCGCGCGGAGCTGACCGGGAAGGGCCTTGATTGTCTGCAGGAGGCGAAGGTGAGTATCGAGTCCGGCGTAGAGGCGCGGCTCGAGGAGCGGGCGCTTGAGGAGATCCAGCGTGCCGGTTTTGACCGTGTAAAGAGAGGCTACGTAGTTGCCGCTGTCGACCGATGAGACAGTGATGGGCGGCAGCGCCTCCAGGGTATCGGTGGTGTACCAGTTATAGAGGTGGCCCTGGAAGAGCGGGAGCTTCGCCATGGTGGCGTAGCTGCGCTGCATGAGCTCAACGTATTCGGGGACGGTGAGGAAGCCAAATTCAACCGAGGTTGGTGGGCGAGACACGGGCGGCTTCGAAGAGGCCGTCTTCCTCGACGTTGTCGGGGATGAGGTAGTTGTGGCGCGCGCCGCCGAATTCGTAGAAAAAGCGCCAGACACGGAGTGCGTATTCGCGGAGGAAGAGATCGTCTTCGGTACGGAGCTGCTGGCGCGGCTCGCGGGGCGGCTTGTTGAGCCAGCGGGTGAGGTCGCGCTCGAATCCCCAGAGGACAAGGATGGGGGCGGCGACAACGAGGGCGAAGGGATGGAAGACGCCAACGACAATCGCGATGAGGACGGAGACCAGCGGCGTGAGGGTGAGATAGCGATCGACAGCGGAGCTGCGGCGCTGGGAGGATTCCGCTTCGGCTGCAGTTTCCCATTCGAGGAGTCGTTGGCCGGTAACGAGGCGGCGCACGGAAGCGCGGACGATGGCATCGATGGCCATCATGGTCTGGTGAGGGAGGAAAGCCAGGGTCAGGAACGTGGTGAAGAGAGCCTGCTGAAAGCCGGTGAGGACGTCCTGGGTTGCACCTTCCTGTTCGGCGAAGAAGGAACGGCCGATGCCGAAGAGCAGCTGGATAAAGGGTGGAACAAAAAGCAGGAAGAGGGTGACGAGGGTCCAGTAGAGCGGGCCGCCAGGAAGGCCAAGCCAGCCGGCAACCAGCAGGACCATGGTGATGGGCTCGACGAGGGAGCGGCGGAGGTTGTCGAGGATCTTCCAGCGAGAGATGGTCGAAATGGGATTGCGAACTCGCTTGCCGGACTCGTCGGGTACGCGAGAGAAGAGCCACTGGGCGATTTGCCAGTCGCCGCGGACCCAGCGGTGTTTGCGGCGGGTGTAGGCGGAGTAGTGGGAGGGATAGTCGTCGATGACTTCGATGTCGGTGGCGAGACCGGCGCGTGCGTAGGCGCCTTCGATGAGGTCATGGCTCAGCAGCGCGTTGCGGGGAAAGCGCTTTTCGAGGACGGCGTGAAGCGCGGCGACTTCGTAAATGCCTTTGCCCGTGAAGCTGCCCTCGCCGTAAAGGTCCTGGTAGACGTCGGAGATGGCGCGCGTGTAGATATCGAAGCCGGTTTGGCCGGAGTAGATGGAAGCCATGCGCGACTGCGCGGCGGACTGGACGCTGACGCCGACGCGAGGCTGGAGGATGCCGTAGCCGTGCGTGACGATGCGGCGCTCGGGATCGATGACAGCGCGATTGAGGGGATGAATCATGGCTCCGACCATGGCGTGGGCGGTGCCGCGCGGGAGCTGCGTGTCGGAGTCGAGGGTGATGATGTAGCGGACGTGGGAGAGTACGCCGGTGCCGCCGGCTTTGACGGGGAAGGCGTCGAATTCACCCTTGAGAAATTTATTGAGATCGAGAAGCTTGCCGCGCTTGCGCTCCCATCCCATCCAGACACCCTGGCGGGCGTTGAAGATGCGATGGCGGTGGAGGAGGAGGAAGCTGCCGTACTTTCGGTCGGCAGCGTAGCGGGCGTTGAGATCGTCGATGAGCTGGATGGCGAGATCGACCATGGGGTCGGTGTCGTTTTCGCGAGGGCGGCCGACGGAGTCGGGGAGATCGGTGAGGAGAGCAAAGTGAAGGTTGGGATCGGGATTGGCGAGGGCGCGGACTTCGAGCTCCTGCACCATGTCACGCACCTGCGCCTCGTTGAGCAGCAGCGTGGGGATCACGACCATCGTTGCGGCTTCGGCAGGGATCCCGTCGGTGAGGTCGATTTTGGGAAGCGGAAGCGGCCGAAACAAGGATGAGATGGAGTTGTTGACGAGGTCGATGGCCCCCTGAGTGGCGGGAATGAGGAGCAGCAGGAAGGCCAGGGTGATGCCGCCGAAGATGGGATGGTTCGGGACGAGCGGCACGAGAATCGCGCCGATAAGAATGACGGTGAGAACCTCAATGCCGCCGATGTAGAAATCGTCGTTCCTGCTGCGGACGGTGGAGCGGATCCGGTCGATGAAGCGGGGGTGGTAGCCGATGTGGCCTTTGAGCTCCTCAAAGCCGTCATCGATGAGGTAATAGCCGACGTGGGCGCGGCGGAGGTAGACGCGCGGATCCCCGACGGGCTGCTGCTTCGCGGCCAGGGCGAGCTGGATGGCGTGGCGGGCGACGTCATTCTCGGAGCAATCGCAGTGACGGGCAATGCGAGCTACCTGCTTGCGGTAGACTTCGCGGCTGTCGAAATCCATGCGCGGGTAGGCTTCGGCGGGATCTTCGCGGAGGATGGCGTCGAAGACGACGAGGGGCTCCATCACGAAGAACCAGTCGACGAAGGCAATTTCGCGGAGAGACTGGATGCGCGTGGTGAGGAGTTTCGCGAAGTCCGGATCGCCGGCTGGGCCGTTGACGCGCGGCGGGGCGGTGAGGGGTGGATCGGTGAGGGTAAGCGCCAGGAAACGGTCGGATGCCTGATCGAGAACCTGCTCGAGCAGGGTGAAGCGGAGCATGACAGGAAGGACCCACAGCTCTTCGAGCAGGAGGGGCTCCGTGATCTGCAGCTGGCCGAGGTAGATGCGCAGGGCGTCGGCGTTCCAGATGGAACCGGCAGCCTCGAGATAGGCAGAGGCGACGGCCGCGGTACGGGGCTCCTCCTGCTGATTCCCGACGACTGCGTTGGGAAGGCGGCGCAATTTGCGCCGAATGGTGTGGACCTCGTCGAGGACAGAGCGGAAGAGGCGCGGGTTCTCGCGGACTTCGAGAAGCGGCTCGGGGCCGGGCCAGCCAGTGGTGGGCAGGGTATCGAGAGCGACGAAGAGGGATTCGAGGTTCTGGCGGGCGTTTTCGACGCGCGCATGGAACGCGGCGGGATTCTGCGGCTGACGCAGAGTGGTCCAGCGATGGGCGTCCTTTTGCGCGGCAGCACGCAGATGATCCGGCGATAATCCTGCTTCCCGCAAGCGCTGTTCGTTGATCATTTTTACCTGTCCCGACATATGAACCATTCCTGATCCGACTGCAAGGGTTGAATCTCGGACAAAACTTACCGATAGCTGGCGGCCTGCATTTCGAACATTTCAGCGTACTGACCGCCGAGCGCCATGAGTTGCTGGTGGGTTCCCTCTTCCACCAGGCGGCCGCCGGCAAGAACTACGATGCGGTCGGCCATGCGTACCGTCGAGAAACGATGCGAGATGAGAAGCGCCATTTTTCCGGTGGTGAGCTCAGCGAAGCGTTCGAAGACCTCGAGCTCGCTTTTGGCGTCGAGGGCGGCGGTGGGCTCGTCGAGGATAAGGAGCTGCGCGTCGCGCAGATAGGCACGGGCGAGGGCGATGCGCTGCCATTCTCCACCGGAGAGATCGACGCCGGAGACAAAGCGGCGGCCGAGCATCTGGTCGTAGCCGGCGGAGAGCTTTTTGACCACGTCGGCAGCGAGACTCTTTTCGGCGGCATGGCGGATGTCGTCTTCGGAGTGAGGGATTTCGACGCGGCCGACGCCGATGTTTTCGCGGACCGTCATTTCATAGCGCATGAAGTCCTGGAAAATGACGCCCATTTCCTTATGAAGGTCGTCGACGTCGTAGTCGCGGAGGTCGACGCCGTCGAGGAGGATGCGGCCTTCGGTGGGATCGTAGAGGCGGGTGATGAGCTTGACGACGGTAGTCTTGCCTTGGCCGTTTTCACCGATGAGGGCGATGCGCTCGCCGGGCTGCATGGTGAAGTTAAAGCTCTTAAGGACCATGCGGTTCGTGCCGGGATAGGCGAAGGAGACGTTCTGGAATTCGAAGCCGCGCCGGATGGGTTTGTGGACCGGGATGGCGTTGGTTTTGTTCTGCACCGTCGGCTTGATATCGAAGAAGGCGATGAGGTCGGTGAGGAAGAGGGCCTGATCGGCGATGCCGGACGCGGTGGAGAACGCCTGCTGAAAGTTGGAGCTGGACTGCTGGATGGCCTGAGTGACGAGAACGAAAGCGGCGACGTCGGGGTACCTGCCGGAGATGGCCTCAAAAATGGCGTAGACGTACGCCCCGTAGTAGCCAAGAGTGCTGATGAGCGAGAGCAGCCCGCCCCAGAGCATTTTTCTGTTAGCGAGGGCAATGTTCTCTTCGTAAATCCCCTGGGAGAGTTTGCGAAAGCGGTCGGTGAAATACTCGCTGAGATTGAAGAGCTTGAGCTCCTTGGCGGCTTCCTTGCTGCCGCCGACCTGGCGGAGATAGTCCATGATGCGCTTGCGCGGGGTCTGCTGGTAGTTCTTCTCGTAGCCGAGGAAGGCGAAGTGGACTTCTCCGAGGAAAGAGGGAAGGACGCCTGCGACGAGGGGAAGAATCATGAGGGGAGAGCGATAGATAAGGACGCCGCTCCAGATGAGGGTCATGATGACCTGCTGGAAGAGGCGGCCCATCTGCTGAATCATGGCCAGGCGGTCGGTGGCCTGAACGCGGGCCCGCTCGAGGCGGTCGTAATAGGCGGGATCCTCGTAGGTGGTGAGGTCGAGCTGGGCGGCCTGCTCCATGACCTGAACGCTGACGTGGTTGGTATAGCGGTCGGCGAGGATCTGGTCGGTGTAGTCCATCGCGCGGTTGAGCATGCCGTTGAAGAGGGCGAGAGCGATTTCAGCGGCGACCAGCCACCAGAAATGGTGGATCTGGGGATGGTGCTCGATGGCGAGGGTGACACCATAGACGATTTCGGCGGCGACGATGCCGATGCCGAGAGTGCAGGCGGGCTGCACGACGCGGAGGATGAGACCCCAGGTAACGACGGATCGGCCGGCTTCCCAAAGGATTTTGAGAACCAGGGGTACATTGTGGAGGGCGCGTATGCGATCCCCCCACGCGTGTTGGGAACTCGAGTTTCCGTTACCGCTCATGCAGTCAGGGCAGGGCTGTTGAGGCCGGGGGCCGAAGAATGGAGGTCGCGGCTAAACCACGCCAAGGTAGTCGTTTAGATGCAACGGCAGTGGATCAAAGTTGTTGCCGGACTTCACGATAGTACAAGTTGGCACGCTGGCCAGGCGGTTTTTTGCCGGGAGCGGGGGGTGGGCGAGCGGTGCCCCGGAAGCGACCTGTCGAAAAAGCTGCGTCCGGCGAGATTAAGAGACCGGGAAAATTGCGACCATTTGGACGGCTGATCCGTCCTTTCAAGCATTGGCCGATGCAGTCGGATGCAATTCCCGGTTGCAGTGGAACCGACTGACTCGACTTCACTTTTGAACGGAGACAGGCAGGCAGGAGCATTCCACTGCGGTGATAAACTCCGGCTTTGATGGGATTTTTTCGTCGTCACCCGCTCTTCCATGTAGTCCCCCCAGGAAATAACACCTTGAACGAACCAAGAACGAAAAAATAGAAGATGAGCTCTCAACCTTCCGCTTCGACTGCGCCGCCGGACCATCAGTTGCCTTCGACCACGACTCCGCCGACGAAAAAGCGTCGCCACCGCTGGGTCTGGGTGGTGATTTTGATCGCCTTTGGACTGCTTTTCTACTGGGTGATCGCGCAACACAAGAAGACTCAGGCAGCCGCCACAGGCGGCGGACGCCACGGCATGGTGACGGGTCCTCAGCCGGTGGTGCCGGTAACGGCGACAACCGGAAGCCTGGGGATCTATCTGGATGCGATCGGGACGGTGACTCCGGTTTACACGGACTGGATTACCGCCCAGGTGACGGGACCGATCATCGCGGTGCATTACCAGGAAGGGCAGCGGGTGAAGAAGGGCGACCCTCTCATCGACATCGACCCACGGCCATTCCAGGCGACGCTGATGCAGGCGCAGGGAACGCTGGAGCGGGACCAGAACCTGCTGGCTGAGGCGCAGATGGACCTCGCGCGCTATCAGGTGGCGTGGTCGAAGAATGCCATACCGCGGCAGACGCTGGAAGACCAGGAAAAGCTGGTGCTGCAGGATCAGGGCACGGTGAAGAACGACCAGGGTCTGGTGAACTACGACACTGTACAGCTGGGGTACTGCCACATCACCTCGCCGATCAATGGACGGGTGGGACTGCGGCTCGTGGATCCCGGAAATCTGGTGACGGCGAATTCGACGACGACGCTGGTGGTGGTGACGCAGGAGCAGCCCATCACGGTGATCTTCACGCTGGCAGAGGACAATCTGAGCCAGGTGCTGTCGCAGATGCACAAAGGCGTCCGGATGCCGGTGGAGGCGTGGGACCGGAACAACACGAACCAGATCGGCGCGGGGCTGCTGCGGACGATCGACAATCAGATCGATACCACAACGGGCACAGTGAAACTGCGGGCTGAGTTCACCAACAGCAAGGGGGCGCTGTTCCCGAATGAATTTGTGAACACACGGCTGCTGGTGAACACGCTGAAGAATCAGGTGCTGCTGCCGTCGTCGGCCATCCAGCACAATGGGGATCAGGCGTTTGTCTATTTGCTGGAGGATCAGCCGCCGAAGGGCAAGAAGGGGCAGGGAGGGAAACCGCCTGCCAGCCCGGGCAATATGGCCACCGCACCGGGAGGCCTGAGCAAGAACGGTCCGGCGACGGGCGCGAACTCTGCGCGCGGCGGGAACGGCGGAGCGCCGGCTGGCGCGAAGATCCTTTACGCCGTGATGCAGGACGTGAAGACCGGCGCGACGAACAACAACATGACGGTGGTTGAGGGAATCAAGTCCGGCCAGATGGTGGCCAACAGCAGCTTCGACAAACTGCAGGATGGGTCGGAGGTTTACCTGTCGAAGGTGGCGATTCCGGAAACAGGGACGACGATCGCAGGCGAGGGCAACGCTCCGTGAGTCCGAGTCGCCCATTTATCCTGCGGCCGGTCGCGACATCGCTGCTGATGGCTGCGATCCTGCTGGTGGGCATCGTGGCGTTCACGCAGTTGCCGGTGTCGGCGCTGCCGGAAGTGGATTATCCGACGATCCAGGTGCTGACGTTTTATCCGGGTGCAAGCCCGGATGTGACGGCAACGACGATCACGGCTCCGCTGGAGCGGCAGTTCGGCGAGATGCAGGGGCTGAGCCAGATGACGTCGACGAGCGCGGGCGGCGTGTCGGTGATCGTGCTGCAGTTCGACCTCTCGATGTCGATTGACGTGGCCGAGGAGGAAGTGCAGGAGTCGATCAATGGCGGGGGCTCGTTCCTGCCCTCGGACCTGCCGTCCCCTCCGGTCTACAACAAGACGAATCCGGCAGACTCGCCGGTTCTGACGCTGGCAATCTCTTCGGATACGGTACCGCTGCCGCAGGTCGAAGATCTGGTGGATACGCGGCTGGCGCCGAAGATCGCGCAGATCAGCGGCGTGGGTCTGGTGAGCATCAGCGGCGGACAGAAGCCGGCGGTGCGGATTCAGGCGAATCCGGTGAAGCTCTCGTCGTACGGCCTGAACATGGAAGATCTGCGGACGGCGCTGACGTCTGCCAGCGCGAATGCGGCCAAAGGAAACTTCGACGGGCCGCGGCAGGACTGGCAGATCGATTCGAACGATCAGATCACCGAAGCTCCGGAATATAAGGATGTGGTGGTGGCGTACCGCAACGGTGCGCCGGTGTTCGTAAAGGACGTCGCCAACGTCATCAACGGCGTGGAGAACACGAAGGAAGCGGCGTGGATGGATCAGACGCCGGCCATCATTCTGAACATCCAGCGGCAGCCGGGCGCGAACACCATCACGGTGGTGAAGAGCATCCAGAAGATCCTTCCGCAACTGGAGGCGAACCTGCCAGCGTCGATGCGGGTGACGACGCTGACGGACATGACGACCAGCATCCAGGCGTCGGTGGACGACGTCGAGTTCGAACTGATGCTGACGATCGGGCTGGTTGTGCTGGTGATCTTCCTCTTCCTGCGCAGCCTGTACGCGACGATCATTCCGAGCATTGCGGTGCCGCTGTCGCTGATCGGGACGTTCGCGGCGATGTACGCGCTGGGATACAGCCTCGACAATCTGTCGCTGATGGCGCTGACGATCTCCACAGGATTCGTCGTCGATGACGCCATTGTGATGATCGAAAACATCTCGCGCTACCTCGAAGAGGGCATGTCGCCGATGGAGGCGGCTCTGACGGGCGCGGAGCAGATCGGGTTCACGATCATTTCGCTGACGGTTTCGCTGATTGCAGTGCTGATCCCGCTGCTGTTCATGGGCGATGTGGTGGGGCGGCTGTTCCGCGAGTTCGCGGTGACGCTGGCGGTGACGATCGTGATTTCGGCGGTGGTGTCGCTGACCCTGACGCCAATGATGTGCTCGCGGATCCTGCGGCACGATCCGGCGTCGCAGCAGACGCGGTTCTACCGGTGGTCCGAGCACATGTTTACCCGGATGATCGATTTCTACGGGCGAACGCTGCGGGTGGTGCTGCGGTTTCAGGGAATCACGCTGCTGATCGCGCTGGCCACGCTGGTGGTGACCGTTTTCCTGTACATCATCATCCCGAAGGGCTTCTTTCCCACCCAGGACACCGGGGTGATCCAGGGGATTTCGCAGGCGCCGCAGGACATTTCGTTCGAGGCGATGGAAGGAAAACAAAAGGAAGTGGCGCGGATCATTTTGCAGGATCCCGCGGTGGAGAGCATTTCCTCATTCATTGGAGTGGACGGGATCAACACGACGCTGAACAGCGGGCGCATCTCGATCAACCTGAAGCCGCTCGAGCAGCGGGTGCCGGGCTATATCAGCGCGTCGGATGTGATTCGGCGGCTGCAGAACAATCTGGCGAATGTGCCGGGGATCCATCTCTACATGCAGCCGGTGCAGGACATCACGGTGGACGACCGCGTGAGCCGCACCCAATACCAATACACCCTCGAAGATCCGAACACGGACGAACTGAACGAGTGGACGGCGAAATTCCTGACGCAGCTGAAGAAGCTGCCGGAGCTGGAAGACGTAGCCACGGATCAGCAGACCGGCGGGCGAGCGGTGTCGCTGATGATCGACAGGGTAACGGCGTCGCGACTGGGCATTGCGCCCACGACGATCGATAACACGCTATACGACGCTTACGGGCAGCGGCAGATCAGCACGCTGTACACCCAGCTGAACCAATATCACGTGGTGCTGGAGACGGCGCCGCAGTGGCAGCAGGATCCGAGCAATCTGGGCGATCTGTACATCCAGAGCAGTGCGTCTTCCGGGACTTCCGGCGCCGGAGCGGCCACCTCCTTTTCTTCTTCGGCATCGGCATCGGCGGGGTCGAATGCACTAACTTCGAGCGTGAAGTACACGCCGGGGTCGAATGCGCTGACGGCTCCGGGGGGCGTGCTGGTCGGGACGGTCGGCAACTCGGGCTCCTCGCAGAGCACGGGCGTTTCCGCGGGGACAACGCCGAACACAATGACGGCCTCGACCGGAGCGAACGCGGTGCCGCTCGGCACATTCACGCATCAGTCGATCGTTCCCGAAGCGCTTTCCATCAACCACCAGGGACAGTTTCCGGCGGTGACTGTTTCGTTCAACCTTGCGCCCAACGCCTCTCTGGGCACTGCGATCACGGACGTGGATAAGGTTGCGGATCAGCTGCACTTCCCGGCGAGCCTGCAGGCAGGTTTCGAGGGGACGGCGGCCTCGTTCAAGAATTCGCTCTCGAACGAGGCGCTGCTGATTCTTGCTGCGCTGGTGACGGTGTACATCGTGCTGGGCGTCTTGTACGAGAGCTTCATTCACCCGGTGACGATTCTGTCGACACTGCCTTCGGCGGGTGTGGGGGCTTTGCTGTCGCTGATGCTCTTCCATCAGGACCTCAGCGTGGTGGCGATCATCGGGATCATCCTGCTGATCGGTATTGTGAAGAAAAACGGCATCATGATCGTGGACTTTGCGCTGGAAGCGGAGCGGGAGCACGGGAAGGATTCGACGGAAGCAATTTTCGAGGCGAGCCTGCTGCGCTTCCGGCCGATCATGATGACGACGATGGCGGCATTGCTGGGCGGGCTGCCGCTGGCGCTGGGGCGCGGGCTGGGATCGGAACTGCGGCGACCGCTGGGCATCGCCATGGTGGGCGGCCTGCTGCTGAGCCAGATTCTGACGCTGTACACGACGCCGGTGATCTACATCTTCTTCGACCGGCTCGGGCAGAAGATTACGGGACGGCGGCCCTCGCGCATGGCGGCTGAACATGCGGGCACGGGGATGCCGCGGGCTGAGGAGAGCCAGCCGTGAGTTTCTCCTGGACCTTTATCCGGCGTCCGGTGGGGACGACGCTGCTGACGATCGCGGTGGCGATCGCGGGGGCGATCGGATTCATGGTGCTGCCGGTGGCTCCGCTGCCGCAGGTGGATTTTCCGACGATCAACGTGAGCGCAAGCCTGCCCGGAGCAAGCGCCGATATTATGGCGGCCTCGGTGGCGACACCGCTGGAACGGCAGTTCGGGCATATCGCCGGGGTGACGGAGATGACCTCGTCGAGCAGCCTGGGAAGCACGCGCATCACGCTGCAGTTCGACCTGAGCCGGAACATCGATGGAGCGGCGCGCGATGTGCAGGCGGCGATCAATGCGGCCCGGACCTATCTACCGACGAATCTGCCGTCGAATCCGCATTACAACAAATCAAACCCAGCCGATGCGCCGATCATGATTCTTGGGCTCACGTCGAAGAAGTATGACGTCACCAAGGTATATGACCTGGCCTCGACGATTCTGGAGCAGAGGCTCTCGCAAATCAACGGCGTGGGGCAGGTATTTGTGGGAGGAGGCGCGACACCCTCGGTGCGCGTGGAAGTGGATCCCACAAAGCTGGAGAGCTACGGACTGACGCTGGGGAGCGTGCAGTCGGTGCTGAGCCTGCAGAACGCGCACGAGCCGCGCGGTCAGCTCTCCAATGGGGCGGTGACAGCCGATATCATCACCAACGATCAGATATCGCAGGCCGACCAATACAAGCCGCTGATCGTGGGGTATCACAACGGTTCGGCCGTGCGGCTGGAGGACGTGGCCGGCGTCTACAACTCGACGCAGAACATCCGGACAGCGGGGTACATGGATGGGACGCGGGCGGTGTTCTGCATTATCTTCCGGCAGCCGGGCGCAAACATCATCCAGACCGTGGATAACATTCAGGCGGCGCTGCCAGGGCTGATCGCGGTGATGCCCCAGGGCATCAACGTGGTGACGGTGCTGGACCGGACGACGACGATCCGGGCGTCGGTCGATACAGTCGAAAAGACCCTGATCGGTTCGATCCTGCTGGTGGTGCTGGTGGTGTTCGTCTTCCTGCGCAGCCCGCGAGCGACGCTGATCCCGAGCGTGGCGGTCCCGGTGTCCCTGATCGGAACGTTCGCGGTGATGTACCTGCTGGGGTACAGCCTGGACAATCTGTCGCTGATGGCGCTGACCATTGCGACGGGATTTGTGGTGGATGACGCGATAGTGGTGATGGAAAACATCACACGGCATCTGGAGAGCGGGATG
>Ga0335072_10006187_pt1 | contig 17536 bp, 13 predicted proteins | sample Lox_Sample_21_FD_206725 | JGI IMG/M metagenome (GOLD analysis project Ga0335072, IMG submission 206725) | Soil microbial communities from Loxahatchee National Wildlife Refuge, Florida, United States - Lox_Sample_2.1 | ecosystem: Environmental > Terrestrial > Soil > Wetlands | place: USA...
TCGGTCAAAAAGAATGAGCGGCAGTTCATATCTGCCGCGCGGCAGATTCAGCGCGTCTTCCACGCTGTCTCGAATCAAGAACGCGCCCAGCAAGCCGGCATAGACATTCAGACGATTGATCCCCAGCGCATGATCGTGGTACCAGAGCATGGCCGCGTCTTGCTGATTGGGGTAATAGTAGATGGAAGATTTGCCGGGCAGAATCCAGTCTTCGGGATAGCCGTCGCTCTCGGGTCTGGTCTTTGCTCCGTGCAGATGCACAACCGTTCGGACTGCCGGCTTGTCTGGTTCTGCCCCGTGGATGGTACGGTCGATCGGCAAGAAATGTGCGTTGGGCAACGCGTTCACCCACTCCACCAGCAACGGCTCGCCGCCGCCGGTCTCGAAGGTTGGCCCTGGAACAGAAGATCCGAAGCCCCACAACCGGGTCGCGGGAAGGTCGCGATGAACTTTGCTTTGCGTGGCGTGGGCTGCGATTCGATAAAACGGCACGCTTAGTTTCGGATCGGTCGGGCTCGGTTTGCGGCCCTGCGGCTTCGCGACCGCGGGAAGTGGGAGTGGATCGACGAATTTTGTGAGCGTATTGACGTCGAGTGCAGCCGCCATTCCCGCCGCTGGTTGCGATACGGCTCCGAATATCGGCTTCGCGCCTGCGGCCAGGCTGGTGGCGAGCAAACTCGAATGCTGTAGGAACTTCCGCCGTGTGATCACGCTTTTTTCTTGGGGCGCATAATATTGGGGCCACATAATAACGGCAAGACGTAGCCGAGATTGTTCCCGCCACGCCTTGCCGTGCTTCGTCTCGATTCTAAAGGATCGCCGTTCCTGGTTTCGGATTTACCAGTTTCCGGTGTTGACGGGTTCGCCCGTGTCTTCGTTCAGAATCAGCAGGTCGTTGCTAACAACCTGGTGAAAATCGAACATCGAGCCGATCGAATTCGCGATCACATCAAACGATCCGTCCCCGATCCGTTCACCACCCAGCCAGTTGTCTTCGATAAACCGAATCACCGAAGTCTGGTCGGTAACGGTGTTATCGACGAAGTTATGCTTCGCCCAGGGAGAGATCACGAGCAAGGGCTGGCGCGGGCCATATCCGCACCGACCCTGCGCGTGTGCGGCTGTGATGCCAAGCAGCGCAGTCACGCCCGAGCCGCAGGTTCCCGGCCCGGTCAGGGCATCGGCCGCGCTCTTTGAGGAATTGACGATCTGGCCGAGTTGATGATCGTACCAGCCGTCGGAATCATCGTACAGAACTACCAGCGCGGTGTTCGCCCACTCGGGCTGCGCCTGCAGGAAGTTGGCAACGCGAACCACAAATCTTTGTTCATCGAGAGGATCGGAATTCCCTGGGTGAGCGTCTTGAATTGCGATCGCCTTGAGGAAGCTCACCGCCGGGAAATTGCCGGCAGAGACCGCGGCGAAGAAATCTTCGACGTCGTAGTTATGGTTCGCGGGATCCCCCGACCATCCAATCGTCTTTACCGATTTCGGACGAGCATGGGTCGGGTTCGCCGTCGATTTGTAATACTGGAAAGGTGTGTGATGCGGAACGTAGTCGCCTTGTGTGCCGACAATCTGCGATGTCGACTGGCGGTTGCAGCCCGTGCTGCCGTCAGGGTTGACGATGTTGAGATTGAATCCACCAGCAAACCAGCCCCAGCTCACACCGGCTGCATTAAGCAGGTCGCCGATGTTCTTTCCACCCATCTGCGCCTGTTCCGAACCCGAGCAGACATCACCGAGCGGATCCGGGTCTCCAATCAAGGTTAAACCACCGTTTCCGTCACCAACGTAGGCGCCTGTTCCGCCCGCGTGATTCACCACGCCATTGGTCTGGCCGGAAATCAAATTGATTGCGCCCACCGTTGAAGGGCCGAAATTCGTGCTGTACGAGTTGTCGCTCATCGCGAAGCGCTGGGCGTAGTTCCACAGTGCTGTGACGGTGTTACCGTCAAAGTAACCCATCACCTGCCCATTGGTCAGCACTACGGCCGGCGGAGCACTGGGCGGTGGACCCGCGCTGCCGGTATTCGCGGGGAACAAATCCATCACGCCGCCATCAAAGGCGAGTTGCTCCGCCATGTAGTCGTGATCCATATCTTGGGTGTTCGCCTGGGAACGATCGAAGCGGAATGGGTTGGACGCACCGGAACCATTGGCTGGGTTAAGGTTCGGGTTATTGATAAGCAAGGCGTTGCTTAGACCGTTGACTGTGGGAGTATTCGGTTTCGCGTGAAATTGCGGCTCTCCTTTGGGATTCAGCGCGTTTGGATACGTTCCAAAATAGTGATCGAAGGATCGATTTTCGCCGAAGATCACGACGAGATGTTTGATGGGTGTGGCTGTTTTCGCATCGGCTGCATGGGCTGCCGGCGTCATGACTGGTACGACAGCGATGGTCGCGACCAGGCACACAGACAACAGTTGACGCATAGCTTTTTCCTTTCCCCAACGAGCGGAAGAGATCTGAGGTACTGCGGCGGGACAATAGTAAGCGAACAATATTAAGCTACGATTAAATCATTGTAATGGTGCACTTGTGGGTCTCAGTGCTTCTGTGGCCGCGGAGGCAGGAGCAATCTGTGAGCAAGGAATGTTGTTGTTTTGAAGGGGAATTCGACCCCGGTCCAGCGGCTCGTTGAAAAGGGCGGGAACTTCGGGCTTACCCGCTGAATGCGGGATTTCGCTCCTTCTGTGTTACAAGGACGTGCCTAACGGTGCGGATCAAACTCCACCTTGACCGTTAAGGTCGTTTCCGTAGCAGCCGGTGCATATTTCCACTGCATGATCGCCTTCATCGTCGACTGCCCCAGAATCGGACTTCCTCCGAGCAGCTTCGTGCTCTTCACCGTTCCGTTGGGGGCGACCTGCACTTCCACACGTACCACTCCACCGATGTAAAGCCGCTTCAGAGCTTCCGGATAATCCGGATCGACCCGTTTGATCACCTTCCGCTCGTCTCCACTGGTCTCATAGGTTTGCGCGGCTCTTGCGATTCCATTCCACAGCCCGCACGATGCAATCAAGCTGAGTACGAAGCACATCCATACTCTACTTGCGCGGCGGGTTGTGTTCTTGAGTTTACCCATTGGCTCGTCCCTCAGACTCCGGTTTACGGTAGTCCCATGCTCAACTGATACACCTCTTGCGTGCTGCGATCCCGTACGAACATCCACGATCCATCTGGCGCCCGTCCGCTCCATAAGCCGAGCGCACCTGGATACCGCTCGAATGTTTCCAGTTCGCACACTTCCTCCGGCGCGGATCCGCCGATCTTCAAGCGGCGGATTGCCTCGGTCCCGTTGACCAAATCGTCGAAGTAGAGATATTTTCCATCGGCCGACCACACCGGATAGTTCACCGACCCGGCCGATTCCTTAAGCCACGTCGACCACTTCTGCGTTGCGAAGTCGAACAGCATCAGCGTCGTGTTATCCGGAGAAATCGCCACGATACGACGTCCGTCCGGCGACCATCTCGGACTGAACAAGCCTTGCGAGCCGGCGATCGTCGTCAATTTCCCGGTCTTCAAATCCAGCAACCGGATGTTGATGCCCCCATTGTCGTGGCTGTAATCGCCGAACATCAGCTGTTGCCCGTTCGCCGACCAGTTGGCATCGATTTGGCTGCCACTCTCATTCACAATCGGACGAGGCGTTCCGCCATCGGCCGATACGACGTATAATTTCCAGGACTCTCCCGGCTTCAGGCTGACGAATGCGATCTGTTTCCCGCTCGGCGACCAGCGCGGCAACGCCGCCCGTTCGTCTCCGGAGGTCAGTTGCAGCCGGTCCGAACCGTCGGCCCGAGAACGCCACAGCGTTCCTTCCGGAATCGCGACATACGAGATCCACCCGCCATCGGCCGAAAAATCGACGTCTGTCGCCGAAAGTCCCGGGATTAGCGGAACATACTTCTTTTTCGCCGCCTCATACTTCACGACTTCCACAGCCGGCTGTACGCCGATCGCCCAGATCTTCTTGTTGTCTGGCGACGGAGAAGGATTCCCAAACGACATCGGCCCGGAGGTGATCTGTACCGGGGCGGCGTCTTCCTCGGTGCTGAGTGCCCAGAGGCTGGTCACGATCAGGCTGGTGTTTGGCATCGCCTGGCTCGCCTGGAAAATGTAGTATTGTCCGTCAGCTGTCCAGTTGCCGCAGCAGGCAGTTGTTTTGTAGGGCCACTCGCTCAGCAGCGGATGCGGATTCGATCCGTCGCGCCCCACTTCCCATAACGCAGTCGTATTCTGCTCGGTATCGCTAACGGTAAACCGGATCCGACTCCCGTCCGGCGAAAATCTGGGCGCAAATACCGATTCGCCTGCCGCGTACAACTCATGCGCTGCCGTTCCGGCTGCGCTGGCGACATAAAGACTCGATCCCTTCGCAAACGTAAGCAGTTTCCCATCGGGCGACCACGCGGCATCGCGGCCGCTGAGATCTCCAACGCGTTGCGGACTCCCGTTCGCTACCGGCAAGGTCCAGAATTCATTCTCGCCTGATGCTGACTGCGAAGAGATCAGCAGCTTGGAGTGGTCTGGCGACAAGTCGAGCGCCTGCAGGCTGTTGAATGGACTCGGCACAATCGTTCGGGTCGACCCTGGCAGTTGCACCTTCGCGATCACCCGGTTGGATTCCGGCAGTTCGGTTACGAAGAGCTGCGAATCGTCGGCCAGAAGATTTTCTTTTCGATAACCATCATGCGTAACCTGCGTGATAGCCGTAACGTGCGGCGAGGGCCCTGACGCCGCGCCCCGAACCTTATTGTCCTGATAAGTGCCTGTCAGCACGGTCGCTACGAATATTGTGAAACCCGCCAGGACCAGTCGGATCGTGATATTCGATCGGTCTTCCCGTTCGTTCCGCATGAACCGATGGTAGGCCTCACGAATTCGCGGAAAAATCAAAAATAATGCGCGGAGATTACGGGGGTAATCGGCTATCCTCGAAATCCCCGTCAGTTGAGGCTGAAGTGTGCTGGTTGAGCACTGGAGGAAATGAGTATCTGGCCGAACGAGGTTAGGTTCCGGTGCGTGTTGTTTTGGCAAATTCAAGCGCAGATCGGACCTTACGGGTGGCGGTTGCTATTTCTTCAGTTCGCGTGCTGCCAAAACCCAAAATGAATCCTCGTTGAGAGATTTTGCCTGCGTAGGAAGAGGAGAGGGGCACAAGCCATAAATTTGAGCGAGCCGCATTCTGAGCGGTTTCGCGGTCGTTAATTCCATCGAAAACGACGCAAAAATGCATGCCGGCTTGCTCTCCGGTTACTTCCAAACTGTAGCCAAACTCAGCCCGCAGGCTGTTTAGTAACAGGTTGCGCCGTTCACGATACAGCGAGCGCATTCGCCGGATATGTCTTGAAAAGTGACCCTCGCGGATAAAGTCGGCCAACACTGCCTGATGGAAAGTTGCGGGGCCAATATCCATAGCTAATCGAACGGCCCGAAAGCGTTCGATGAGTTCGCCTGGAAGGACCAGATAACCTAACCGCAAAGAGGGGAACAGCACCTTGCTGAACGTTCCTATGTAAACGACACGGGCATTGCGGTCCAGACCTTGTAACGAAGAAATCGGCAGGTTTTCGTAACGATAGTCGCTATCGTAATCGTCTTCCAAAACCCAAGACCGTGACCGATCGGCCCAGTCCAGCAGTTGCATGCGGCGCGAAGCGCTCATGGTGAAACCAAGAGGATATTGATGCGACGGAGTTACCAGAACGGCGCGCGCATCGCGGCAGTGCTTTACCCCCGCGGCGACGTTCAGCCCTTCTTTGTCGACCGGCACGGGCACGACGCGGCAACGATTCAGAGCGAAGACGCTGCGCGCGAAGCGGTATCCCGGTTCCTCCATCCACACTTGGCTTCCTGACTCGAGAAGGACGCGAGCACAAATGTCGAGTGCCTGCTGAGAACCGCTCACAATCATGATCTGATCATCCTCGCAGCGGACGCCGCGGGATGTTCTTAGATACGTGGCGATGGCGCTACGCAACTCCTTCAACCCCATTGGATTGCCATAGTCCAGGTACTTCGTACTCAAGCTCCGGCAGTGGCGCGTCATCAGGCTATTCCACACCGAGAATGGGAACTGATCGAAGTCGACTTGGCCCACGCCGAATGCGCCCCAACCCCGTAGCCAAGCGGGGCTGTCAATGGGACCAGCAAGCAACGAGTACTTTGCAACAGGCCCGATGCTGCGCACGGCCGCCGGAGCATGGAGCCCACGGGATGTCGGCGATACAGTTTGATCGGGAAGAGAAACGGATACTGCCGTTCCAGTACCGACCCGGCTTTCGAAGTACCCCTCAGCTAAGAGTTGGGCGTACGCGCTTAGGACAGGGATGCGCGAAATTCCAAGCTCTACGGCCAAGCCTCGAGTGGATGGAACTCTCTGCCCAGGACGCAGCATACCGCCGACAATCACAGCCCGATACGCATCGTAGATTTGCCGGTGCAGGGGTTTTTGCGCGTTTCGGTTGATGCTGATGATGGGCGTTATGGCAGACGAGACCCTGCGCATGGACTCTCATCGTAGTGGCAATATTCAATGGGGGTCAAATTGCAATTCATGGATACCGCTCGGAGAGACGGAAAGACCCGGCGGCAAGCTGCAAACGAAAGCAAGTGATCTGTGCCGCCCATGATTACAAGGCGAACAAGGGCAGCGGAGTCCGGCTGGTTAAGACGAATCGACTGGAAGCTGTAGGTTGTCTAATAACAGTCCATTGTTTCTAACTTAGCCTACCTTTCACGCTCGTGCTCTCACGTTGGCCCAGGAAATCGGCGACAATCCATGCCGCGCCGGCGATCGCCAGATTCTCTGCGTTACCAGCCCAATTAATGTGTGGATCGGAGAACGTTCTCGCGATTGGCGCGGGCAGCCATATCAACAAGCCGAAACCCATGATCATGGCTGTGAGTAATCGAGATGCCAGCAAAGCCGAGCGTCCGGTGAGCAGCGCGATTGCCGCGAGCCCGAATGCAATCGTGGTCGTCGCCGCCCAGAATATTTGTCCCGGAGGAATCCACTTTGGAACGAACGACGCCGTTCCCGAGAAATAGAAGAGTTGTTCTAGCGTGAATGAGACCACGCAGGCGCAGAACGATATGTACCCAAGTTGCATCATTCTTGCCGCGCGTCGAGGATCACGCTGATCAAACGATGCGTAAACAATTAAGGCGCCTGCGAATTGAGAAAACTGCTCGAAAAAATTCCCCCAAGCATCGTAAACGAGTGGCTTCGCCGCGATCAGCGGCACCCAAAGCAACGCAAAGATTAGACTGATGGTGCCCAGAGCGATGGCGCCGACTCGTGCTGTCTGGGCGCGTTGAATGGCGACGCCGCCAAAGATCTCCGTTGCTGCGGCAACGTAGACGAGGATTTCGCGGTGCGGAACATTCCCCAAAACCCGAATCTGCTGCCAAATATTGAAATCATGCCAAGTAAAGGTAAGGATGCCAAATAGGATGGCGGCCACTCCATACACGTGACGTCCAAGGTCGAGCCTGTCTCTCTGCTCCTTGTCCTCCGATCTGACTATTGCTGAAAACAGAGGGTGATCTGAGCTTATCGGCGCATTCGCGATTTGCGCGAGTCGACTTTTCGCGATCATCTTCGTACCTTAGGCAGTCGTGTCCCGCCTTGGACTAATTCCTTCAAAAGATGTCCGCAGACTGGGCTACGGGGCGAAAAGACACCACGTTTCCAATAGCAACAAGAACACGAAGTTTCTTGCGCCACACTATTTGGCGAGTGCTTCGCGATTGGTCTTCGCCCAATCGCTGTCGCTGGCAACTGCCTTTAACGGCGGACCACCTTGCGTGCCACAGGCGCACGGGCCCTCCATCTTGGCTTCAGTCATGCAAAAGCAGGACTTGTTTTTCAGGCAAGCACAAACGTAAACGACTCCGGCCTTGGTCGGTTCCTGATTTGCCACCGCGGATAATGCAGGATTCTTGAGCCGAATCTGAGATCCGTTGCTCAATGATGTAAAGGCCAACAACAAAATGAGCACAAGGATGTTTACACTGTGTTTTGCGCGATTTTTCATGACGGCCTCATGCCGGACTATTTATGGTCAGAGGCTAATATCAGAAGCGGTTATGGGCAATGACCACTTGTAGCTTTTTTCATATAGCCACTATCAGGCAGCATTTGGACCGCTGGCCCTGTCGGTTCTCCTCCCAACTTGGTTTTGGTGAGTAAACGATTACTTGAGACTATAATCTCGGGGGCGCTGTGTGAAATGGGAGGAAAAAACGATGCCTGATCCGAAGCCGATATCGCGTAGAGAGTTTGTAGGTTCGATGGCAGCGGTTGCCGCTATTTCATCGCTGCCGGGGAGTTCCACTCTCGCCCACGCGAGAGAAACCCCGGCCCGCGGACGGACACGGGAAGTTCCGCTGAGCGATAAGCCTGGCTGGAAGGATCAGGGGATTGAAAATCTGACGAAGTCTCCGCACGCCAAACTGCGCGACATCCCTGTGCGCGCAGTGACAATCGAAGCAGGATTTTGGGCTCGCCGGCGCGAAATCAATGTCACCAAGAGCATCCCCACCATGCACGATCTGCTCGAGGCCAACGGGCGTATGAACAATTTTCTGCGGCTCGCAGGAAAAAGCAATTCCCCGCAGACCGGGCCCGTGTTTTCCGATTCCGATGTTTACAAGTGGACCGAAGCGGTGGGATTCGCTTTGCAATCGGGAGATCGGCCGGAATTGCGAGAGATGGCTCAGAAGCTGATTGACGAGGTGGTTGCGGTGCAGGAGCCCGACGGTTATCTCAATACTTACTACCAGGATGATCGGAAGGCTCTGCGTATGTTGCCGCAGACTCAGACCACCGGTCACGAACTGTACTGCATGGGTCATATGCTGCAGGGGGCCATCGCATATTATCGGGCGACCGGCGACCGCAAAATGCTCGATGCCGGCATTCGTTTCGTGGACGATTTTCTTCTTCCCAATTATGGTCCAGCTCCGAAGAAACCGATTGTTTCCGGACACCCCGAAATCGAATTGGCCTTGATTGAGCTTTACCGGATTACTGGCGACAAGCGGCAATTGGATCTTGCGGGTTACATCCTCCAGGGGGACAAGCGCATTGAGCTTCCGGAACGGCGGACCATTTATATGTTCAGCGGTACCCCATTTACCGCACGGACAAGGATGGAAGGGCACGCGGTACGTGCGATGTACGCGTGTTGTGGCGCGACTGACTATTACTTGGAGACCGGCGATGACGCATATTGGAAAACCTTGAATACGCTCTGGAATGACATGACGTCGACCAAGATGTATGTGACCGGCGGCGTGGGCTCACGCGCAGACGGCGAGGCTTTCGGCGACGCCTACGAATTGCCTAACTTTCGAGCGTACGGCGAAAGTTGTGCGGCCATCGGCAACATGATGTGGAACTGGCGGATGCTGGCTGTGACCGGTGACGCCAAGTTCACTGACGTGATTGAGCGAGCGCTCTACAACGGCATCAACTCTGGGATGTCACTCGACGGTGTCATGTACTGCTATCGAAACCCGCTGGCCTTTGATCCTTCTACCGGGGAGAAGATCCGCAATCCCTGGTATGACGTGACCTGTTGTCCGCCGAACCTTGAACGTACGTTTGCCTCGCTCCCCGGATACTTCTACAGCACCAGCGAAGACGGTATCTACGTTCATCTCTACGACAACTCGCAACTCGATTGGCATCTGGAAGACGGCACCGGGCTGAAGATCGCGCAGAAGACGAACTATCCTTGGGACGGGAGTGTGGAGATCGCGGTGAGTCCAGCCCAGGTGTCGGAATTCACCTTCTACTTGCGCGTCCCGGGCTGGTCTGATCACGCAGAGGTCACCGTGAATGGGAAAGCGTTGAAAGATACCACTCCGGGAGCATATCTCCCGATCCGCCGCCGATGGATGGCGGGCGATGTTGTGCGCCTGCAAATGACCATGAAGCCGGAGGTCCTTGAGGCGAACCCACGCGTGGCCGATGACACTGGCCGTGTCGCTGTGCAACGCGGACCGCTGGTTTACTGCTTGGAGGGGCTCGACCAGGGCCAGGGCGTGGCGCTGACCGACGTCGCTTTGCGCGTTGGCAAACCACCGGACGGCGAATTCCAGACCGAGTATAGGAGCGATTTGCTGGATGGTGTGGTCGTGCTCCATCATCCTGGCTTCGTCGCTGAATATGGAGCGTCAGAAGAGCTTCTGTACTCGCGCTATAGTGGAGGAGCGGTGAAAACCCGTCGGGTTCCACTCACGTTCATTCCATATTATTCGTGGTCGAATCGGCTTGCGACTGCGATGCAGGTCTGGACCCCGGTCCGTAACGCTTGAACTCCGCGGCTGAATATTTCCCGATGGTCGATGTGGACGTCGGCAATGAATTGTTCTGGTATCTGTCTGAGGGAAAGCCGAAAGCGAAAGATGGATTCATCGATCTGAACGAAATTGATCTGAACGAAAGTGTTCCGGGGCTGGGGCTCAGAATAAAAGAACAAGCGATCGAGGATTTCGAAATCCTCGATTGGGAGAGTGATTGGGAAAGAGTGCAGCAATGTCGAAACCGCGTATCGCAATTCTAGGCTTAGGGATCATGGGCAGCGGAATGGCAAGACGGCTGCTCTCATCAGGCTTCCACGTCGTTGTGTTCAATCGCAGCTGGGAGAAATCTCTATCCCTGGCGAAAGCGGGTGCTCTAGTCGCCGAGTCCCCAAAAGATGCTGCCGCTCGCACGGATGTCATTCTCAGCATGGTCGCCGACGACAACGCCTCGCGCGCTGTTTGGCTCGGTGAAAATGGGGCGCTAACTGGCGTTTCTCCCGGCTCGATCCTGATCGAATCTAGCACGCTGAGTGTGGTCTGGGTAAAGGAATTGTCAGCACTCGCCGGCCAGCATGGTTGCGAGTTTCTCGACGCGCCGGTAACTGGTACCAAACCTCACGCCGCATCGGGCGAGCTCTTCTTCATGGTTGGGGGGTCTGCCGCAGCTCTCGAAAAAGTGCGAAGCGTTCTGTCTGTTCTCGGCCGCGAAGTGCTGCATCTTGGACCCGTAGGGAGTGGCGCGCTGATCAAGTTGATCAACAACTTTGTTTGTGGTGTCGAGGCAGCCGCATTTGCCGAAGCGATCGCACTCGTGGACAAGAGCGGCCTTAATCGCGAAAAGTGCCTTGCTGTCCTGGAAAACAGCGCGCTGGCAAGCCCTTTGATTAAGAGAATCATCTCCAGCATGAAGACGAACGACTACACTCCCAATTTTCCCCTGAAATTGATGACAAAAGATCTTGGGTATGCCATCTCTGAATCGGAGAATGCAGGTGCGACGTTAAAGACGGCGGCTCCAGCTTTAGAGGTATTCCAGCACGCCGCCGCTGAAGGCTTGGGAGATTTGGATTTTTCGGCGGTTGCGAAATCCTTCGCGCAAGGCTAACTTCGCCGCAAGCCGTTGACCGATCTAAAAGGAAAGTTGCATTAATGATAATCCCTGCCGAGGCAGTTCCAGATGCACATGCACTTCCCCGTCTTTAATCGCAATCCAGGCAGGAGAACTCAACAGCTGTAGCTGTCCCGCTCTCTCAAGTTCCTCCTGCGTGCGATTCGAAAGCAGTTCCGGTGAGCCAAGTTTCTTCCACGCGGTGAATGCGTTGCTATGCTCGGAGTCGATACGAAAATGCACGAGCAACGCGCGGTTCACGGTGGACGGAATACCATCGACGCTGAGTTCGATCGAGGCAGGATCTGCCGGGATATCGTCATCGTGGTAGTTCCAGATCAATATTTGGATCTCTCTCTGGTTGCGAGCGGCGAGAACATCGATGTCAGGTGCATGGCGCACGCCCTCCGCAAGGATATCTTCAATCGGCAGGCTTGCTGAACTGGTCGCCTCGATTCTGTCACTTGCCAACAAACCGAACATGCGAAAGGCATCTAGAACGGGTTTATCAATTCCGCTGGTTGCTAACGAGCGAAAGCCCTCGAAGGGTGGCTGGTCCTCAAATTCAAACGCCCAAGTTACGGCGCCGAGCAGTTTAATATGCTCTCGATCGGCTAGTGCCATGGTGAGGGAAAGCGCTTCAGCGGTGTAGGCCGCGTACAAAGGGCCATTGCGGTATGCATTCTGCGGGTTGTTCTTAGCCGAGCAAGCAGCGCAGCCTTCCGGATCTGACTCACCCAGAAGGACGGGGATGTGACTCCATTCCGGAAACGATGCGACGATCTTGAATCCTTGTTCAATCGATGCTAACTGGCGGGCAATCCCCATCTGCACATGATCGCCTTGCCATTTCGGCGATCCTTTGGGATGGAAGGAGATGAAGTCTAAAGGCGCGCCAATTTTTCCCGTCGCATAGTTTCGCTGATGCGCGCAATGTTCGAGGAACTTTCGCAGAAATTGCGCTGCTCGAGGAGATGCGGGCCCAGTGCTGTCGGGGCCACCGATCTTCGCGCCTGGAAGCGCGCGCAAGATGGCGGCCGCAGAGAAGTCGTAAAGCTTGAAGTATTCTTCAGATGTTCCTTGCCAGTAACCAATATCCGGCTCGTTCCATACTTCCCAGAGCCAGCTTCCCGCTTGCGCATGCCCGTATCTTTGCTGCAGATGATTCACAAACTGATAAACCAATTCTTCCCACCTGCGGTAGTCGTTGGGCGGATAAGCCCACCCCGTGTAAATGGAGCCCCCCGTATCGTGTGGGAAATTGTGTCGATAGGGTTTGCGATGAGTAGAGAGGGCCTCTGGCATGAAGCCAATCTCCACTACAGTCTTGATTCCATCTGACTGAAACGTGTCAAAGATGCGATCGACAATCGTCCAACTGTATACCGGGTTTCCAGCAGCATCTTCCGTGTAGACATTCGTAGAGCCCCACTTCAACGAGGCCGATCCGTCGCCGCTCGTGAACAAATTATGCACCCGTATGAAGACGGGCACACGACTCAGGGCTGCGAGTTCTCCGAGCAACTTTCTCCCGTTTGGTGCGTATGTGTAATTCGGCTCGTCATATCCGAAGTAGTTCCAAATGGGAGTAAGGAGCCTTTCGGGACGATCTGCATGCACCTGAACGTGGACAACCGAACCTCCCGCCTGCGCCCAGACGGAGAGACTTACCATCAGGATAGGAGCCGCAACTGCGAAACGAAGTGTTGAGGCGAGTGGCGCCCATGTTCTTGTAGAGGGCGGCATATTCGTGGCACTAGAGGTAGAGGTGTCCGGAGAATGCGTTGGCAATGTCCGCCAATTCGCCATCGGGTCCTTTTCGTCTGGGGCGTACTTGCCGACATTGCGCAGCAGAAGATCGACTAAGCCGTCATTGTCGAAGTCGGAGAAAACGCCAACACCTCAAGGCGAGCTCAGCTCCATCTTCGGGTAAACCTTTTCTTGCGCTTCCCCAATTTCGGGAGATAATACCAGACACATGGGACCGCCTTCGAGATTTATCCTTCAGGCATTCCTCATCGTTAGTCCTGCAATGGTGAATTTGAGTGGCGGGGCAACTTGCGTTCCGCTGGATGGGTGAAAGCAAGCGATTCTTCTTCCGTTGCTCGCGATCTTTTTCGGATTAACCCGTTTTCTTCGCGCCTTTCCTGCCATCACTCGTGGTGGGCGCTAGAGCCGTGGAACGGCGCAAGATCAGGTTGGTCGTCAGCCGATATTCGCTCGCCCGATGATCTTCTGACATTTGGCCGACTTCGTTCATCAATGCCTGAAATGCCAGCCGGGCTAATTCAGTCTGCGACATTTGCACAGTCGTCAAGGGAGGTGTTGTAAATTGTGCCAGGCGAATATCATCGAAGCCAATGATGGAAAGCTCTGAAGGTATCGTAATGTTACGCTCAAAAGCCTCGCGTAACACTCCGATCGCGGTCATATCATTGGAGCAGAGAATTGCTGTTGGCCGGCCGTGTATGGCGATCAGTTTGGTCAGCGCGCTCATGCCGCCTTCCATCGTGTGATCCCCTTCAGTAATGAGGTCTGCAGGAATACCAATCTCCGACATCGATTGCAAGAATGCGCTCTTTCTGGCCATTGCCGACTTTAGGTGCAGAGGGCCAGTAATAAACGCGATGCGGGTATGCCTCAAGGCTGCGAGGTGCTGCACCGCCTGCCGAATTCCGCTCAGATAATCGATTCGAATGTTGGCCACGTGTGGACTATCAGGACCAACGTCGACAAACACGAGTGGGACTTGTCGAAAACGGAGGTGCTGGAGCAAAGATTCTTCCATGCCGAAGGTCAGAATGGCGACACCATCGACCCGCCGTTCGATCATGCGTCGTACGGAAAGCTCCATCCTTTTCGGATCGTGCACCGTAGAAGTCAGCTGGATTTCATAGTTGTTCTCGACGGCCAGATTCTCGAAGGTCTGAACGATCTCAGGGAAGAACGGATTGGTGATCTCGGAAACGATGAGCCCAAAAATCCTGCTTCTTCCGGAGACCAGAGCTCGCGCCTGTGTGTTGGGGAAATATCCCAGTTCTTCCACTATCCGCCAAACTCGCTTGGAAAGTTGCGGGTCAACGGTCGGAACGCGATTGATGGCGCGCGAGACTGTAGCCGTCGAAACTTTCGCCCGCTTTGCAATTTCTCGGATATCCATGGAGTCGCAAGGATGGGACAGAAACAGATCGTAATCTTACCAGAGAATGGCCCTCCTGCCGGTATACGTTTACGTCTAACCCCAATCGGATTTGTAATTGCGGGAAAAACAAAAAAAGCGCAATCTTCGGCGTTTCTTGGCTCATATTGGGCAAACGTTTACCGACGCCGCCTCGAGGGTTCCCATGAAAGCCAAGTCCGATTTCCCAGGAAACTGTCGGGACTGCGCCTTCACCCACAGGCGGCAGTGTTCCCGAACTACCTACGCAACGCAAGAGGATGGAATGATTCGTCTCAGCGATCTGGAAGTTTGGTTCGTGGCTGGAAGCCAACATCTCAATGGAGATGCAGTGCTGAAGCAGGTTCAAGAACACGCCGCGCTGATTGCGCGCGCATTGGGCGCTTCTCCGGAGATTCCGGTAAAGATGGTCATCAAACCGGTAATGACCGATACCGAATCGGTTCACAATTTAGCGAACAAATCAATCTCTGCTATTCGGTCAATGGATATGGCGTTGGGGATACGGATTTTGAAGATGGAGAAGGCAAGCAGGAAACGATGCCGGGTCTCGCCGCTCCCGAAACGTCAGAGAGGCCTTCCCTCTCACGAGCGCCGTGCAATCTGGATGAGTTTCGGCAAAACGCCTCCGAATGCCGAAGATGGGGTGCCGAACTCGAAATAAATCTTGCGATAGAGTTCATACAGCTCCGAATACGTCGCTTGCGCTTCTGCCTGGGGTTCGCACACCGTATGAGATGGACAAACCTGTCGTTGTGCCTCCTCGATGCTGGGAAAGATTCCTGCCGCCAAGAACGCAAAGATGGCAGATCCCAAGCCGGTCACTTTGCTGCTCGGAACCAGCACAGGCCGGCCTAACACGTTGGCATAAATCTGGTTCAGCGCCTGATTCGATTGTGGAATGCCTCCGCCATTGATCACCCGCTGCGTCGGCGCCCCGTGTTCGCTCATGCGATCGAGAATTACGCGAGTGTGGAATGCAGTTCCTTCAATGGCTGCGAACAATTCGTCCTGAGCAGTGTGTTGCAGATTCCAGCCCAACGTCATGCCGCCAAGATTCGGGTTCACCAGCACCGTGCGATCGCCGTTGTCCCAAGTCATACGCATCAATCCGGTCTGTCCCGGACGATAGCTTGCCAGCCCCTGGCTTAGCTGTTCAACGCTTGTGTTCGCCCGGCGTGCGATGGCGCTGAAAATATCGCCGGTCGCGGAAAGTCCCGCTTCGATACCGGTAAATTGTGGATGCACACTGCCCGGCACGACGCCGCACACGCCGGGAATCAACTCGGCCTTCGGCGCATACGCGATGATGCACGTCGAAGTGCCAACTACGTTGACAACATCGCCCGCTTGGGCACCGGCCCCGATCGCATCCCAGTGCGCGTCGAATGCCCCGACAGGGATGGGGATTGCAGTCCGTAGGCCAAGCTTTTCGGCCCAGTACGAGCTCAGGAATCCGGAGATTTTATCGGAGGTCGCGTACTCGCCCCCTAGCTTTGTACGCATTCCAGCCAGCAGCGGGTCTACCTTGGCCAAAAAGCTTTCTGGCGGAAGCCCGCCGAGGTCAGCGTTCCACATCCATTTGTGTCCCATGGCGCACACACTGCGTTTCACTTTCTGTGCGTCTGTGACGCCGCATAGAGTGGCCGCGACCATGTCGCAATGTTCGAAGGCGCTCACAAATTTGCTGCGCTTTTCCGGATTGTGACGCAGCCAATGGAGCAATTTGGCAAATCCCCACTCCGAGGAATAAACGCCTCCGCACCACTCAATGGCCTGCAGCTTCTCAAGCCGCGCCAGTTCCGTGATCTGTGCCGCCTCCTGCTTGGCGCGGTGGTCGCACCACAAATAGTAGTCGTCGATCGGCGCCAGACCTTCCCCTACCGGAATCACGCTTGATCCAGTCGTGTCGAGCGCGATGGACTGAATATCGAGCCCGGAGATTTTGGCCGACTGAGTAGCCTGCCGCATCGCCTGAGCCAAAGCCTGCATGTGATCCGTGTGGGATTGCGTTGCGAAATCAGGATCTTCGCGCTTGCGATGCAGGGGATATTCCGCGATTGCCGAAGAGAGCAACCCGCGCTCGCTGTCGACGATCGAGACCCGCACGCTCAATGTGCCGAAGTCCACTCCCGCCACCAAAGCCATTACCTACTCCTCCCGGCAAAGGTGGGACAGAACCACAACCCGTGGGTATCGCACCGCAATGATTTCGGCGATCATGATTTTTTCGTCTGTCCGTAATAGGCGTGGACGCCATGCTTGCGCAGGAAATGCTTGTCGTGCAGCTCTCGCGCCAGCGGTTGAACTTGCCCGTTGATCAATAACGTATGACTAGCCATGCGCGCTACGTATTCCAGAATGACAGCGTTATGGGCCGCTTCCGTCGCGTTCTTGCCCCAACAGAACGGAGCGTGTCCGGCCACCAGTACCGCCGGTATGGCGTCCGGATCGAGCTTCCGGAAAACACGGCAGATCGCAACTCCCGTCTCCAATTCATACTCGCCCTGGATCTCCGACGCGTTCAGCCGCTCGGTGACTGGAACCGGTCCGTGAAAATAATCGGCGTGCGTGGTGCCCAGGCAGGGAATCGGTTTTTCGGCCTGTGCCCATGCGGTCGCGTATTCCGAATGAGTATGTGCAACTCCTCCTATGTTCGGAAAAGCCTTATATAGCTCGAGATGAGTGGCAAGATCGGACGATGGGCGGAGACCTCCGTCGACGATTTTTCCTCGTAGGTCCGAGATGACGATCTGTTCGCAAGTCATCTCCGCATACGGCACGCCACTCGGCTTGATGGCTACCAGCTTTTGGTCACGATCAATCCCACTGACGTTGCCGAACGTATAGAGGACGAGCCCACGTCGGACCAATTCCAGGTTGGCCTCCAGCACCTCTCTGCGTAAGCTCTCCAGGAGCATGG
>Ga0335072_10006188_pt1 | contig 17535 bp, 14 predicted proteins | sample Lox_Sample_21_FD_206725 | JGI IMG/M metagenome (GOLD analysis project Ga0335072, IMG submission 206725) | Soil microbial communities from Loxahatchee National Wildlife Refuge, Florida, United States - Lox_Sample_2.1 | ecosystem: Environmental > Terrestrial > Soil > Wetlands | place: USA...
ATACGCGAAAAACCACCCCAAGGCCTTAGCGGCAACAGATAATGGCCCCCACGATGACTGGGAAGTGGTGGGGCCGGGGGCTGGTGCCAATGACAACGTGGGCCCCAGACCTCAGAGCCCGAACACGCGCGCCGAACGGGCAGAGCCTCCTTCAGTGCGCGTGTTCGTCGCGTGCGGCGAGCGCGCCACTCCCCCCTCCGCCGAGGTTGCGACTATCGTCGGCCGCATCAATGAACTTTGGGGCGCGCATGTCCGCGTCTATCAGACGGTCGCCCCTATGCCTCCGCATGCTGCCCCGGGCGGCTGCATCTTCTATAATCGCACCGCACTTATGGCACTGATGGGTAACCGGTTGCAGGTCAGCGACGCGGGGATTGCGGGGCCGTTGCTCTATGCCATTTTTGCTCATGAAGTTGGTCATGAGATGCATCACGACCTCGATGCCTCGCGCGCGGGCATTCCCGTTCAGGTGAAGGAACTCGAGGCTGATCGCTTCGCCGGCTATACGATGCAAAAGCTCGATGTGCCATCAGGGAGCCTTGCCCCTTACTGGAGCATGGCCGGCGATGAATTCGGCAGCGGTGGGCCTTCGCACGGGAGCAGTGGGCAACGTCTCGACGCGTTCAAGCAGGGCTGGGATCTCGCGGAATGGAACCGGCCGGAAACCTCCAGTGCGGTACCCGCGGGCCCGCCGCAAAATGGCTATACAGCCGATTCAGCGTCGGTCGCTCCCGACGATCCTTCCGGCGCGCCTTGACTGATTCAGCAAGTTACTTTTCAGGCAACGCGAGCTCAAGCACTCGATGTACAGAACTAATTGCCAGACGGGCAAGGAAAGACGTTGTGAACGATTTCCGTCTTGCTGACGGCCTCGGCCACCATCGCCCCGATATCGAAGATAGCCTCGGCCTCCTCGACTTGTGCCAGGCGCGCGCGGGTTTCCGGATGCTCCGGGACGAACAGCGAGCAACAATCCTGATCGGGTAGAATCGAAGTTTCGAAGGTACCGAGAAGGCGAGCCTCCACGATAATCTCGTTCTTGTCCATCCCGACCAGCGGGCGCAATAGAGGGATGCTCACAGCTTTTTCGATCACCACCATGTTTTCCAAAGTCTGAGAGGCGACCTGGCCGAGGCTCTCACCGGTAATCAGCGCGGACGCACGGGCTGTTGCCGCGAGTGCGCTGGCAATCCGCAGCATGAAGCGGCGATAGAGCACGACACGCAATGGCCGCAGCGTACGCGCCACAATTTCACGCTGAACTTCTGCGAACGGAACAAGCGCGAGGCTTGAGCGAGCCTCGTACCGCGTCAAATGAGCGGCAAGGTCGCGCGCCTTTTCGATACTCGCCTTCGTGACCAGCGGGTGGCTGTGGAAATGGACGAAATCGACGTGCAGTCCGCGCCGCATCATGCGCCATCCCGCTACCGGCGAGTCGATTCCGCCGGAGAGTAGCAGCAGTCCGCGGCCAGTGATGCCCACTGGTAGGCCACCTGCACCCGGATATTTGCGGTCCGCGATATAGGCGGCGTGCGGCAGGATCTCGATCGCGATGTCGAGTTCGGGATGTTCGAGGCTGACCTTCAGATCGAGCTTCGTGGCTACTTCCGCTCCCACAATCTGATCGATTTCCATCGAATTGAGCGGGAAGCGTTTCTCGGCGCGGCGCGTCGAAATCCGAAAGCTCTTGACCCGATGGGCCCGGGCCGCAGCTACTGCCGCCTGCTTGAGCGCCTCGATTTCGAGCGGCACGGGACGGCTAATCGTAAAATTCTGAAAGCCGAACACCAGTTCCGCGCGCTCGCGCACCACTGCCTCATTGATGTCGTCTGCAAGCTCGATCAGCAAGCGCGGACCCTCGCCATGAATCTTGCCGATACGGCAATCGGCAAACAGCGCGCGCAAATTATGTTTCACCTGATCGACGAAACGATGTCGATTACGCCCCTTCAAGATAATTTCGTGAAAGCGACCGATCAGAAAGCGTTTCGGCGCCCTCTCCGTAGTCGATAAGTCGGTCGCGCGTGCAGTTCGCGTGCTCATTAGCCGATCTAAATTGGCAGCATCGGGCTTGCGCGGGAAGAGCTTGCGCACGATTATGCGGAATGCGATGACAACGGAACCACCGACAATTGGATTCGATGATAAGCTTGAACTGGTTCGCCGGCGGCTTGCGCCCGCCGACTCGGTGCCGTTGCCGCCGACGCGCGAGCATAGGGCTGCTGCGGTCCTGCTGCCACTGACGGTGCGCGACGGCGAAATGGCGTTGCTCTATACACGCCGAAATGACCGCATGAAAACGCACGCCGGGCAGGTAGCGTTTCCTGGAGGAAGGCTCGACCGTTCCGATCAGGACTTAGTCTCGGCTGCGTTACGCGAAACCTATGAAGAGGTCGGAATCCATCCTGCGAAAATTCATGTGCTGGGCTCCTTTCCCGGGCGCCGAACGCTGCAAACCAATATCATGGTGACGCCATTCGTAGGGGCAATCAGCGATGGCGCTGAAACGGAACCGGATCCAAAGGAGGTCGCGGAGATTTTCTACGTGCCGTTGGCTGCACTACGCGACAGGCGCTACCGCACGAAGGTCGAGCCGGCTGGCAGCACGCGTCTCGGCCAATTGCCTGCGATTATTTACGAGGGCCAGACTATCTGGGGTTTAACCTATTATCTTACTCTGTCGTTCCTCGGATTGATCGCCGATACGGGACTGTAAGGCACGATTCTCACGTACTGGATCGGATAAGCTCGAAGTACGACCGCTCGATCAAATCCCCAGTGGCGACGCCGAGGTCGCCGAGAATCGTAGCGAGCTCTTCATGAAAGGCCTCGGGCATGTCATTGTCAGCGAGTACCGCCTCTAGCTCGCCGAAATCGCCCAACCCTTCAACGCGATCCAGATGGAGCCGGATATTACGCCGTATCATGAGCATACGATGCTTGCGAACTTCAGCGAGAATTCCTAGCGCATCCGCAAGCATCTTACGCAGCGCCTCCGGATCGGTCACAGCAACTATTGTGTAATCGCTGACTTGTAGCTCTTCCTCACCGCCACGCTGGTAATGAATCAGCCAGGCCTCGCCCGCCTGATCACGCAATTTCAGTTTACCTCTAGCTGCAACGAAGAAAGTGTCGCGCTGGTTTAGGGCACCGCGCGGATCGAAGCCGATTATCCGGGCACGTTGGCGTGCGATCGAAAGATCAGAGAGGCGAAATTTCGCTTCAAGGTTACGCATGAGTTCAGACAGGCTCCCCCGCTGTGACGCCAGGGCGTTACCAATAATCTTGACATTCGCCAAAGGTGCCAAATAGGCTCGCACGATCGTTAGTATTGTGGAAACACCAGATGGCGACCACGAAACCGACCACTAGCGCAGAACTGCTTGAGCTGGGCCTCGAACCGGACTTGGGACCTGCCGAGACTGTTTCGGCGATACAGCGCTTGTGGGCAACTAACCACAGCTCTGCGTCAAAGATCGCCCGAGCGCTGGCCACATTGCCAATACCGGAAGCGGCTGAGATGCTCGCCGCGATGGAGCATGGCGCGAGCGGTTCTAACCGGCGTGAAATCCGGCGGGCGCTGTTCAAGCTCCACCAGCGTGGGGTCGAGATTCCCAATGAGACCGTCGAACGATCCAAACCGGCGAGCGATCTTTCGGACGCAGGCTTGAGTGCCGTGCTCTCACCTATCGATGGTGACGGCGCACGCATCGCATGGATTCTCAAATCACGCGCGAACGGCGGTCTCCGGCGACTTTGGGGCGTCGTCTCGGAGCAGGAGGGACTGGTCGGAATCACGCTGGATAACCTCACGCGCAAGGAGCTTCGCACCGAACGGAAAGAGCTCGAAAAGCGCGCTGGCGTTGCATTGATCGATGCCGATTGGCACCTCGCCGATTTCATCCTAAGCGAAGCATGGCGGAATACTCCCGAATCGCGTCGGCGCGAGATCGGTGATTTTCTCGCGACCCGATCCGAGCTCATCGGTGCCGCCCTGCCCTCCTCCTTTGATCATCCAATCTACGCTGAGTTCGCTGACAGCCTTGGCAACGAGCCTTCGCTCGATTTGATGAAGGAGCCGGAAATTGCCGGATGGCACCTGCCTCCCGAGGTCGTCAAACCTTACGCTGATGAGGCCGCCGATTTGCGTAACAGTGTGATCGTGCTCAACCGGATACAACAGGAAGAGCGGGTCAACCTCGTGATCGAGCGAGCGATCGTCGAAATCTTCGGCGGGCCAGTCGGTGAACGGCTGCGCCGTCATCTTGAAGACACCGCCTATTATTACGCCCGTACTAGACGGCTGCATGAGGCGGCTGGGACCGCAGCGGCGGCAGCGCAAATCCGCGATCATGCCGACCTTAAGCGTTCGCCATTCTTCCAGGCGCTGACCCGCGCGCAATTGGGTGCGCAAATCGCGGAAAGCGAGCAGCATGAACGCGAGGAGCCGCGGTTGATTATGACACCAGCTGAGGCTATGCGCGCCCGGCAACAGGCGGTCGAACGGCGGCGCGGCCTATCACGCTAAGCAATGCCGGTAGATTCCTAAAATGCTGACGCAACGGCCGCTGCGCGGAATTCGCGTACTCGATTTAAGCCGCGTGCTGGCGGGACCGTTCTGCGCCATGAATCTCGCCGACCTCGGCGCCGAAGTGATCAAGATTGAGCTGCCGGAGCGCGGCGACGACTCACGCGGTTACGCTCCACGCATCCCCAACTCCAGCGACTCGGGTTACTTCTACAGCGTCAATCGCGGAAAGCAGAGTGTCACTCTAGACCTGGGCAAAACGGAAGGCGCTAACCTCCTTCTCGAACTGGCGCGGCATGCCGACGTGGTACTTGAAAATTTCTCGCCAGGAACCATGGAGCGTTTCGATCTCGGTTGGGAACGCCTGCATGGCACGAATCCTCGTTTAATCCTTTGCTCGATCTCGGGCTTCGGCCAGAGCGGCCCAATGGCCAGTGCGCCCGCCTACGATATCGTGGCGCAGGCGCTCGGCGGCACGATGAGCGTGACCGGCCCGGTAAGCGGTGAGCCGACTCGCTGCGGCGTTTCAGTCGGAGACTTGGCGGCGGCGCTCTATGGCGTGGTTGCGATACTTGCGGCGCTGCGTGAACGCGACTTGAGTGGAGTGGGGCAGCATCTGGATATCGCGATGCTCGACTGTCAAGTCGCATGGCTCGAAGGCGCCTTAGCGCGTTACTCCGCGACCGGTCAGGTACCGGGGCCGATCGGTTCACGCCATCCATCGATCACCCCCTTCCAGCAATTTCGCGCGAGCGATGGTTACTTCGTTGCCGGGTGCGGCAATGAGTCTATCTGGCAGCGTTTCTGCGAGGCGATCGGACGGGCCGACCTAACGGACGACGCACGATTCCGGCTCAACGCCGATCGTACTGAGCATCACGCGCAACTCGAACCAATCCTGATGGAACACTTCTGCGTTCATCCGCGCGATTATTGGTTGGAACGGCTCGAAGCCGCCAAGGTTCCCTGCGCGCCGATTGCACGCGTCGACGAGGTCACGCTCAATCCGCAGCTTCAAGCCCGCGAGATGATCCTCAAGGCGAATCATCCAAGTTTTGATGGTTTGATCGTGGCCGGCTCGCCGATCAAAACCGTAGGCGCCGGTGGCACTCCCAACACTCGCGCACCAGCTTTAGGCGAGCATACTGAAGATGTCCTGACGCGGCTGCTCGGCTTCGACAGGGAACGAATCGGCGCACTCCGCGAGCGCAAAATAATCTAACTATCCTTCGACGCGCAGCAGCCACGCATTGCCGTGCCTCGTAATATAGCCTGCCGACGGGGTTGCGAAGTGCGTTCCGAACACCAACACACTCTTATCAGCGTAGCGCTCGATAAAGGCACGCCGTGTTGCGCGCGCCACTTCAGGAATTGAATCTGCCCCGCAGTTCCATTCAGGGTGAAGGAACTGAATCGGATGATGCATCAGGTCGCCGGTAATCACCGCCTCTTTGCCGCTCGAGGAAATGCGCACGCTGAAATGGCCGGGCGTATGGCCCGGGGCAGATTCGAGCCATACCCCGTCGGTCAGTTTGTGATCCGGTTCGACGAATTCGGCAAGGCCTGCATCTATTACCGGACGCACCGAATCATCAATCGGATCCTTCACAAATTTCGTTTGGTCCGCAGACCAATGCTCCCATTCTTTGCGGCCGATCAGATAGCGCGCGTGAGGAAAGGTCGGAATCCAACGGTCGCCGACCAGCATCGTATTCCATCCAACATGATCGACGTGCAGATGCGTGCAGAGCACGTAATCAATCGAATCGCGCGGAAATCCTGCCTGCTCCAAATCCATCAGGAAGCTAGTATGGAGCATGTTCCATGCAGGTGACGGACGCCGTTTGTCGTTGCCGATACAGGTATCAACTACAATGCGCCGACCCTGCGACTCCACGACTAATGCATGCACGCTCATCCGCATCTTGCCGTTGGCATCGGCGAAATGCGGCATCAGAAGGGTGCTATCCCGCTTGACGTTCTCCGGTGTGGCGTCGGGTAGGACGAAGGTGCCTTTCGAAAGCGTTTCGAGTTCGACGATTCGAGTGATTTTGACGCTGCCGATTTCCCATCGGTTCATAGCCCGCCTCCGTCGTTAAGTGGATCGGACCCTAGCTCGATTATCGAGGAGTGAGCAAATCCCGCGCCTTTGACGTTAGCCGTTTTCCTCTTCGAAGTAGCCTGATTCGGGGGCGTAGTTCTCGAAGCGCGTGAATTGGCTCAGGTAGGTGAGCTTGGCGGTGTCCGTCGGGCCGTTGCGCTGCTTGGCGATGATGATCTCGGCGACACCCGGCTCCTTAGTATCGCGATGGTAAACTTCGTCGCGATAGATAAAGGCGATGACGTCAGCGTCCTGCTCGATAGCGCCGGATTCGCGCAGGTCGGCGAGCAATGGGCGGCGGTCAGGGCGCGTTTCGACTTGCCGATTCAACTGTGACAGAGCGATCACTGGAACCTTGAGTTCCTTGGCCAGCGCCTTCATCGAGCGCGAGATTTCGGCGATCTCTTTTTCGCGCGATTCGCCCGGCCGCGAGGATCGCATGAGTTGCATGTAGTCAACGATAATCAAGCCGAGGTTGGCGCGCGGGTCACGGGCCAGCCGGCGACATTTGGCCTTTAATACGAGCGGCGAAGTGTCAGAATTGTCGTCGATATATATCGGAGCCTCAGACAAGCGCGCCGCGGCTTGCGCCAGCTTGGGAAAATCGCGCTCACCGAGATAGCCGGAACGGGCCTTGGCGCTGTCAACTTTCGCCTCCGAACAGAGCAGGCGCAAGGCGAGTTGTTCCTTCGACATTTCGAGCGAAAAGATCGCGACACCGACTTTCGGATCTGCTTCGAGCGCCGCGTAGGCCGCGATATTCAACGCGAGCGCAGTTTTGCCGACGCTGGGCCGCGCCGCGATAATGATCAGATCGCCGCGCTGGAACCCCGACGTGATGCGATCGAGGTCGAGAAAACCCGACGGCACGCCGGTGACCAACTCCTTCCGCTCGTAGAGATGCTCGAGCAACGCAATCGCATGCTGGCTCAAGTCGCGCATCGAAGTGAACGACTGCTTTACCCGCCGCTCAGCGATTTCGAAGATTTTGCTCTCAGCCTCGTCGAGATACTGATCAGCGTTCTCGCCCGGCACGTCATAGCTGTTCTGCGCGATTTCGGTGGCGATGGAAGCGACGCTACGCAGCACCGCTTTTTCGCGAATCATCCGCGCGTAATGCACCGTATGCGCCGCGGTCGGTACGTAGGCCGCCAATTCTGCAAGGTAGCGTGCACCGCCGATTCTTTCGAGCTGATCCTTGCCGCCTAACGCATCGGTCAACGTGATGACGTCGACTGGGACGCCACGGTCGGAGAGATGCGCCATTGCGCCAAAGATGATGCGATGGTGCTCGTGATAGAAATCGTCGGCGATCAGAATTTCGAGGGCATGATTGATCGCGTCGTTGTCGAGCAAAATACCGCCGAGCAACCCCATCTCAGCATCGATGCTATGGGGAGGAACACGAGCCAGAAAATCGTCCGCCACCGCTGCCACCACCCAATCTGTCAGGTACGAACCATTACAATCAGCGGACTAAGCGTGGGCAATGAGGGGCTGGTTCCGATCTTATCAAGACCTCCGTCAACACCTTTTGTGAGTCCGCCTTTCGAACCGTTTCCCTCCCGTCACTCAACATCTCAGCCACAGGTTATCATGGTGATCATGCACACCCGGATAGCTGCATTTTACTTGCTGATTCGAGGCTATCGACAGCTACTGCAAATAAGCTATCCACATTACCTCCGCTGAGTCCGGCGCTTTGGCTTAGCCCTGTGGACAAGTAGCGGGGCGAACGCTATGCCAAACAGAAACCCGCCGACGTGCGCCCACCAGGCCACGCCGCCCATCATCGGGCCTTGCGCGCCTGCGCTGATTCCTGCGAAGAGTTGCACAGCGAACCACGCCAAGAGGTAAAAAACCGCGGGAACTTCGACGAAACGGATGAAGATGAACAAAGGCAAGATCGTGGTGATGCGTCCGCGCGGATAAAGCACAAAATAGCCGCCGAGGACGCCCGCAATAGCCCCGCTCGAGCCGATTATCGGCACTCGAGAGTCCGGCCCCATCGCGACCATCGCAAGACCCGCAGCAGTTCCGCTGACAAGGTAGAAGAACAAATAGCGCCGCGGACCCATCCGCCCTTCGACCGCGGGGCCGAAGATCAGGAGATAGAGCATGTTGCCGCCGATATGCAACAGGCTGGCGTGCAGAAAGGTTGATGTTATAACGGTCGCGATAACCAAAGCGGCATGCACTGGATGAAGCCATCCTGGATGCGCAATCAGAGCCGGGATCATCGCATAGCGCACCAACTCGCGTCCCAGATAAGTCAGTTCGAGCGCGAATACGGCGAGGTTAACGACGATCAGCAGTGTATTAGCTGGTGTCAGACGCCGCGTAGCCTCGCTATCGCGCAACGGGATCACGATCGCTTACACGCAGGCAATAGAGGGTCCGCGCACTCAGAGTACAAAGAGCGCGCTCACTGGCGAACAAATCGTGGGCGCGCTCTGGGGCTCTATCCGCTCTTATCAGCGGAACCTGAATGCGATGTTAGCCGGGCCAGGGATTACCGAAACTATCCAGGCAGGCGACTTCGCGGACGGGCTTGCGGTTCACCGGCCCATGCTTCCCCTGCGGATAGCCGATCGGCATCAAGGCGTAGGTCTGGACTTCAGGCGGCAGGTTGATGACCTCCCGTACTTCATCCTCGAAGAACGCATGAATCGTCGTCAGCGTCGTCCCGAGGCCGAATGCACGGCAGGCGAGAATAATGTTTTGAACGGCAGGGTAGATGCTCGACCCGGCAAGGCGCGACGCGGCTGCCATCCGCGCCTTGATATCCGGTGGCAGACTTGCCGCATTGGTCCACATCGAGGTCTTGAGGCATGGGAGCAGTAAGACTGGCGCATCGCCCATATGATCGAAGAGATAGACGACCGCCTTCCAGAAGCGTTCGAACTTAGATTGGTCCATATGCGGCGGAGGTTTCGCATCCGCATAGAGGACTTCCAGAATCGACGAGGCCTTCTTGTAGATAGCGCCAAGCTTGCGCCGCTTTTCGGCATCCTTAACGACCACGAATACCCACGCCTGCGCGTTGCTACCGGAGGGCGCGCGAATCGCTGCGTCGAGCACCTTGGTGATGATCTCGTCGGGCACCGGATCGGACTTCAGCCGCCGAATTGATCCGGCACTGTACATTATATCGAAGAGGCTAAACTCGGCCATCGGATTCCCTTGACTGCGGCAGTCCCGCAGAGTTTCACGCTCAAAACCTCATGGACGCCCTGCAACGAACCGGCGACCGCTTTATCTAATAATTGCATCGCCGAGCCGAGGCTCAAACTCGCGGACTGGTTCCGAGTAGTTTGGCGCGAACCTTCTTCGCATCCTCTGGATTGCTCACCATCGGACCCGGCTGATCACGATGCTTCATGATCTTGTCGTCGTCGTTGAACTCACGGACGGTGAAGCAGTATTCGAGCAGCAGGCCATTCGGGTCGTTGAAATAGATGGAGCGGCACCATTCATGGTCGACCACCGGTGTCACGTCGACGCCTTTGGCCAATAATTCGGCGCGCCGATGCTCGAGGTCTTCAACCGAATCTGCCTCAAACGCAAAATGATAGAAGGCCGGTGGCAGGTTCTGGGCACTGTTTATATCGGTCTTGAACTCCTGCGGTATGCCCGTGACTTTTTCTGGGCACATGAAGGCCACCAGCGTACCGTCGCCAGTGTCGAGGAACGCATGTTTGATTCGTCCGCCGCCGGGCGGTTCAAGCACGTCGCACCACGCCACCTTCCAGCCGAGATTGCTGGTGTAGAAATCAATGGTGCGATCGATATCAAGTGTCGCCAGTCCCAGATGATGCACGCCTTTGCCTTGCATAGCCTAAAACCTCCGATGGTCTGACCCGCGACTGATGGGTGCCTGCTTCTAACTAGCATCGCGCACCCGGTAATTGAAACCGCAGACTGAACCTGTTGACGCATTTACCCGCTGGGTCATTCCAGCTTCACAATCCGATGCTTAATCGCATACCGGACCATTTCCGCAATCGAATGGAGATTAAGCTTCATGCGGATATTCTCACTATGAACTTGTGTGGTCTTGGGGCTGATACCCAGCCGTTGTGCGATCTCTTTGGTAGGAACCCCTTGACCGATCAGCCTCAGCACTTCGCGCTCGCGCCGTGTCAGACCCGGAGCATTGGACGCGTTCGTGCCTTTAGGCAGACGTTTGAGGCGGCTCAGCAGGATAGGAGCGACCGACGAACTCAGATAGCGCTTGCCATTGGTCGCCGCCCGCATCGCATTAAGTAGCTCCTCGGGCGCATCACCTTTCACCAGATAGCCATCGGCGCCGGACTCCGATAGCGCTTCGATGACGTCGAACGGCTCGTCATGCGCGCTGAGAATCAGGATGCTCGAGGCGGGCGCAGCCGCGCGAATCCGAGGGATTGAGGCGAGGCCACCGAGCCCCGGCATTTCAAGATCCATAATGACAACCTGGGGATGGAACCGGGCAGCGAGTGGAATCGCCTCCTCGCCGCTAGTTGCCTCGCCGACGATCAAGTAACCATGGCGTTCCAGCAGGGCACGCAGTGACGCCAGGAAGATCGGATGGTCATCCGCCAGCAACACGCGAATCGGCTGACTGCTCACGCCGGTTCCGAGAGTTCCGCGATCAGCCGGGTCGAGCCCGGTTCTGATTCGACTCGGAGTTTGCCACCCATCAACTCGATTCGCTCGCGTAAACCCTTAAGGCCGATACCACCAGTGCCAGAGGTGGCCGGAATACCGCGACCGTTGTCACGAATTGAAAGTCGCACCTGGCTGCCCCGTTTGACCACATCAATCGTGACGCGGCTCGCGCCCGCATGGCGAATGACATTGGCCAGTGCTTCGCGCGCGACCTGATAACATAACTGCTGCAACGTCCGGGTCAGCTTATTCATTTGATCCGGATGGAGCAGGCGGCCTTTAATGCCAGCTTCGGCCAGCCGGCGCAGCTCATACTTCAACGCTTCAGCGAGCGGCGTCCGTCCGAGCGTCGCCGGCCTGAGTTCGCGGACGCGCAAGCGCAAAGCCTCTTCGACCTGCTTGAAGACGGAGCGAGCTTCGTCAGGACCTGCTTCAATTGCGACACGCGCTGCCGCCATTAGTTGCGCCTGATGGTCGTGTAAGTCGCGCGCGATTCGGGCACGTTCGGTGTCAGCTGCCGCGAACATCCGGAGCCCCAGATTCTGCACCAAAGTACGCAACCGCTGGGTCTCAGCTTCCAGCAACCAGCTTCGGATCATGGGATTGACCCGGGCGACGAGACTCTCCACACGTCCGATCGTTGACTGATCAATCAGCTCGCGGGACGCGAGGGCGATCGCGCCTCCATCAAAAGGCGCACAAAGATAAGCAGCAAACCGCGCGAAAAGCCGATCTTCCGCATAAACGACCGCGCCCTCATTCTCGCGAGTCCGAACAATCGTCATGCGCTGCACGCAACAAGCCGCCATCGCGCTCTCTTTCTTGAATGGCGCGGATGGCACAAGCACGCCCGACGCTGCGGCGACCTTCCACTGCTCTTGATCGCTTACTCCAACGATCCAAGCCGCAAAGGGCCCCTCGCCCGCGATGACCGAGCCGAGGCCATTGAAACGGTCCGCGGTCCGCAGTCTCGGCAAGGTGGCAATCCCCGACTCGAGCGCTTGTGCATGAGCGGCGGAAGTCTTTGACGTACGCACCATCGCTGCCAGCTTCGCACCGTTGGCGGTGGCGCGATCGCGCCAAAAATCGCCCAAGTCATGCTCGATGTCGGCTTCGAGCCGGTTGAGCATCGCGCGCAAAGCCAGACTGGCTAACCATGTCACGGTTGACCCCGACCCGCGAGCCGGGGCTGTCAACAGCACATGCGCGCGAGCGTCAGCGGTTCGGCCGATGGCTATAGCTGAATCGTTCGGTCGGTCATCATTTCGGTAAGCGTGAATGAGGGGCAAGAGGTCGTCGGGTCCCAGGATTGAGATTGACAGGGCACCTGAGCCGGTGAGCGCCTCCGCATTCGCAGGAAGATTCATGCGGTGGCTGATCGCGAGTAGCCGATCAATCAGGGTATCGCGAGGGCCTTCCGCGGGAAGCCTAACCTCGCCGGAATCGGTGGGATGCTGCCACCCGACGAGACATCCAACGCCCGCACAGCCTTCCAGCGCCGTCTGTGCGATATGAGCGGCTTCAACCCGAAGACGATCTTCCGACGTACCTTCGCGTCCCGGCCCGATTGCCGTCGCCCCCTTTGACGTTGCTTTCCTCACCCCCCTTCCTTGATAGTCCTCTTTTCTACGGCGATGGACTACCGCCGGGCTGGCCCAGCGCCTGCCCAAGCTTCTGCATAGCGCCACCAAAACCAGTCCAGTCCCCGCTTCGGAGCGCCTCTAACGCGGCGCGATAATCCGCAGCGGCGGCTCCAGGCGCCAGTGTAGCCGGCACCGAGCTTGATGGATTCGCATGCGCTGACGCTTCCGCCGCTGCAGCAGCCGGTGCGGTAACTCCCTCATACCCCTTAAATAGCGACGCCAGGGTGCTGGGGAGATCGACGCCCATCACAGTGCGGCCGCCATATGCGGCGATCACCCGCTTCAATTCCGGGAGTTGCCCGTCGGCTGCACGGATGTATAGCGGCTCTACATACAGTAGTGAATCTTCAATCGGGAAAACCAGGAGATTACCCAGTATCACCTTGGAACCCATCTGATTCCAGAGTGAGTATTGTTGCGAGATCTCGGGGTTCTGGTTGATCAGTGCCTGGATCTGATAGGGACCGTAAAAGAGCCGATCTTTGGAAAAGGCGAACTCAAATAGATGTCCATAGTCTGCGCCATCACAGCGCGCGGCAAGCCACGAAATCATATTGTCGCGGCCCTGAGGCACCATCGGCAACATCAGGACATATTCGTCAGTAGCCTCGCCGGGCAACCGCATAATCACATAATAAGGCTGCATCTGCATGGTCTCATCGGAGTAATTTTCGCGCGGGAAACTCCACAAGTCCTCTTTGTTATAGAAGACTGTGGGATCAGTCATATGATAAGTTCGGTAGATATCGGCCTGAATGAGGAAGAAATCTTCAGGATAGCGAATGTGTGCGTGCAAGTCCGGCGGCATGTCGCTCATTGCCTTGAAGGTCCCGGGATAGATTCGTTCCCAGGTCCGGATTATCGGATCTTCAGGATTGGAGACATAAAAATCAGTGGCGCCGTCATAGGCATTGATAACTGCCTTGACGGAATTGCGAATATAGTTGATCTGGTTGCCATTGGTTTGCGAGTACGGGTAGTGATCGCTCGTGGTGTAACAATCGAGAATCCAGTAAAGGCCGCCGTCATGCACGACCAAGTATGGATCGCTGTCCTGATTGAGAAAGGGCGCGACATAGGCCACGCGCTCGCTGATATTGCGGCGCAGCATGATTTCGCTGCCCGGACCAATATTACCAGTCACCAGCAAGTTGATGTCGCGAAAATAGAAACTTAAGAGAATACGGTGCAGCAGGCCGCTGATTGGCACGCCGCCGCTGCCTTTGTAAAAATCGTAAACGTTGTCATTGCCGCGTGGATAATCGAATTCGGGTGTTTCGCCCTTAACGACCACATAGGAATTCGTTTCCTCGCCATAGTAAATGCGCGGTTGCGTCACATCAAAACCAGTGGTGGATGCCGGAGGGATATTCTTGATCGCAAGGATCGGTAGTCCTTCGCGGTCTTTGACATTCACCGGACTCATCACGAGGCCGTAACCATGCGTGAATTTTAAATGGCGGTTAACCCAGGTTTGTGCTTCGGCGGGCAGCAAATCAGGATCGAGTTCGCGCCCGGACAGCATCATCTCGGTGTACTCGCCGTTAATCCAATAGCGGTCGATATCGACGCCGTGGAAGTCGTAGTAGAGGCGGATTTCCTGCAACTGCTTGTAGGTCGCGATCAGCGGGCGGGGATCCCAGAGACGGATATTCTTTATCGTGGCTGAATCCTCGGTGAGCGAAGCAGGCGTAAGCTGGCCCAAGCCAGCGAACGGCTTAACGTCGACTCCGTCAAGCTGATAGGCGCGCCGAGTCATCTCGATATTGCGCTCCAAGTAGGGCTGTTCGACCCGCAGTTCATCGGGCTTGACCCACAGCCGCTCAATCACGGGCTGCAGCAGGCTGAGCACGATCGCTGGCGCGAATAGCAGCGCAGCCGCCGCGACCGGCAGCCTAAGGCCGCGCTCGCGCACATTCGCAAAGCAAACGGCTGCTGCGAAGAGCGCCAGTACCACCAGCAGCCAAAGACCCGGCTGCCACAGGATGTGATCGACATAGCGCAGTCCGAACACTACCCCGTCGGAATGCAACGTGAGAGCGTAACGGGCGATCCAGTAGCTGAATGCTCGCTGAACAAAAAAGAAACCGAGCAACGCCGACAGATGCGCGGCACACGGTGGACTCACCTGTGGCGGTGACTCACGGAAGTCGAGCGACCCGCGAATCCAATAGACGGCGCCTGCCACCACAGTAGCCAGGATCAATATGATCAGGAAAAGGTCCCGCAACTCTTCGAGCAACGGCATTGTGAAGACGTAAAAGCCAACGTCACGGTCGAAGGCCGGTTCCTTGATCCCAAATGGGACGGCGTAAAACGCTTTCAGATAAACGGGCCAGTTTGAAGCCTCGCCGTACCCAACGAATAATGACAGGCCCAAAGCCGCTGCCAGGACCAGCCATTTCCAAGGTACCCGATCCCCTAGCGCCCGGATTATCTCGGGAAGATTGACCTCGGCCATCTGCTCCGGACGGCGCACCACCCGCAACCGTTCGCGTTCCCGGCTCGATCCCAGCGCGATCAAGCCGCTCACCGCCAATGCGATGAAGGAGACGGTGAAAACCACGGCAAAGATCACAAGCCCGGCAAAAAACGTGATGGTGTAGATTGAGCGGTAGCCGAGCGCTGTAAACCACATCAAATCGACGATCAGGCCGTCGGCGAAACTTAGGACGAGGAATGCAGCGATTAGAACGGCGGCGAGGATCAGGAGCAGAATTCTAGGGCGCATCGTATCCGGGGGTCAGGCACCTCGCGCGACTTGGGCCACATGTTCGCGGACCACGTCGGGCGGGCACATCCAGAGGAAGAGTTTAAGCGTAAGGTAACCCACCAACAGCCAATCCAGCTCGCCGATGATTGGAACAAAATCCAACTCGAGCGCAGGCGGCGTAATCAGCATCATTATTCCGAGCAGAGGCACCATCTTGGCCAGCCCCGAGACCCGGCCGTCTTTCATCAGCCGATAGAAGACCCGTATAAACCGGGGCGCATGCATCAACATTTTCTGCAGCTTCAACGGGCTGAACAGCCGCGCCCTTAGCAACTCGCGCCACACGACGACCTCTCCTGACGGCTACGCTACCACATCCGAAGGGTGGCGGCATTACGGTCACACGGTTCGAAATCTGTCGACAAAGCTTGATAACCGCGCTCAGGATTGAGGTACGATAGGGGCATTGGGGGAGGCACGTGCAGTGAATCGGAAGATGAAACTCGGAGACTTCCTGGTAGCTTACCTGCGCAAAATCGGGGTACGGCACGTCTTTGGCATCCCCGGTGATCTCGCGCTGAAGCTGTTCTTCGCTCTCGGGCGTCAGCACGATCTCGAAGTTCTGACGTTGTCGCATGAACCGGGTGTCGGCTTCGCCGCCGACGGTTATGCGCGCGCAACTGGGCACATCGGAGTCATATGCGTCACTTACGGCGCCGGTGGCCACAACATGGTCAATCCAGTCGCTGGATCATTCTCCGAGCGTGTACCGCTGCTCATTTTCTCCGGCGGGCCGGGTGAAGAGGAGCGTAAGCTCGGCACTCTTATCCATCATCAGGCGCGAGAAATCGAATCCCAGCATCGCATCTACAAAGAAGTAACCTGTGCGTCTCGCGTGCTGACCGACCCGCATACCGCGGCAGAAAGCCTCCACGAAGTCGTCCGCGCAGTCTGGGCCGAACAGCGCCCCGGCTATATCGAAATCCATCGTGATATGGTCGATCGCGAAATCGCGATACCAGAAGAATTGATCGAATGGGACGGGCACTTGCAATTCCCCGAATCGGACATGCGCCGAGTCGATGAAGCCGCGCGCGAGACCGCCGCGATGTTCAACGCGAGCCGCAAACCGGTGGTCATTGCGGGTATCGAAATCCACCGCTACAAGGCTTCACAGGCGTTGGTCGATCTTGCTAATCGGATGTGCGCACCGGTCCTCACTACAGTCCTCGGCAAAGGCGCTTTTCCGATGGACCATCCGCTGCATCTGGGCGTACATGTCGGCCCGATCAGTCCGGCGCCGATTGTCGCTCGCGTCGATGAGGCGGATTTCGTGCTCAATCTCGGTGCCCTCAAGACGGATATGAATTTCGGCAATCAGCCCCCGCACATCATTCAGGCCAAGTCAGTATGGGCGGTCGATCGCCGGGTGGATATCAAGTACCACACCTATGAGAACGTCGGCGTGCAGGATTTTGTCGAAGCGCTGCTGCGTCAGGAATTGCGTAAACACGAGGAGACCGTCACCTACGTCAGCAACCTGACCACTGGTCATGAGGCTGATCTCGATGCCTCGCCGGTCAAGGTCGCCGATATCCTGCGAATCGTCAACGATTTCCTGGCCGGGCACCCGAAGCATATGGTGGTCGCCGAATCGGGCGATATGCTGTTCGGCGGACTCGACGTGCGGGTGCCTCATCAAGGCACTTATCTGGCGCAGGGGTTTTACGCCTCGATGGGCTTCGCTGTCCCCTCGGCTCTCGGCGCCCAAGTCGGCTGCGGCCTGCGGCCAATCGTCCTGTGCGGTGATGGCGGCTTCCAGATGACTGGCCCGGAAGTCTCGCATGCACCGCGCTTTGGCATGAACCCGATCATCATCTTGATCAATAATGGCGGATGG
>Ga0335072_10006189_pt1 | contig 17535 bp, 11 predicted proteins | sample Lox_Sample_21_FD_206725 | JGI IMG/M metagenome (GOLD analysis project Ga0335072, IMG submission 206725) | Soil microbial communities from Loxahatchee National Wildlife Refuge, Florida, United States - Lox_Sample_2.1 | ecosystem: Environmental > Terrestrial > Soil > Wetlands | place: USA...
CGATGAACGAGCCGGCCGAGAAAGTCGCCAGCGGGTGGCCACGTGACTCGGCGGCGGCGGAGCCGTCGAGCAGCAGGAAGCAGTATCGTCCTGGCCGGTGCTCGTCGGCGAGCCGGCAGCCTGCGGGCAGGATTGTTTCGCTGCCTGCTGGCTGCAGCAGGCGGCACCAGGACAGCAGGCTTGGAGCGGTGATTTCCAGGTTCACGGTAACCCGCTCCCGCGGTCGATCGTGCTGCGCCACAGGTCGGCGATGACTGGCTCTGAGTCGATGAGCGCGGCCAGCCGGTCCTTGTCGAGCACGAGTACCCTCGCCGGGGTGACCAGCCGCACCGTGACTCCGGCAGGGGGCTGTGGCAGGCCTTCGCCATCGGCGGAGCCCACGAAGGTGCCCTCGGGAAGCGGTTCGGCCTGCTGCCCGTCCTTCTCGACGACCGCGCTGCCCTCGACGAGCAGGAAGCAGTGCCGGCCTGTCCGGCCGGCGTCGGCCAGCCTCGATCCGGCAGGGAGCATGGCTTCTCCGCCGGCGTCGGCCAGGCGCTCATGCCAGGTCAGGCGGAGGGGAAAGACCGAATCTGACATAGAGAATTTGTGCCTGACCGCCGTTACAAATCGGTGACAGCCGCTAGCTTCGTCGCTAACGGGCACCTGACCTGGACCGTTGTTCGTTGACTTCGGGCCAGGTGACCTTGCGGGAAAGGTGGATCGTGGAGTACCTGATCCTCGGCCCGGTCGCGGTGACCGGCGACGACGGCCGCGAAATCGACCTCGGCGGCCTGCGCGAGCGCGTACTCCTGGCCAGGCTGCTCTTGTCCCGCAACCATCTGGTCCAGGCCGACACGCTGGTGCACGACCTGTGGTCGGGCGCGCCGCCGCCGCACAGTTCGGCCACCTTGCGTGTCTACATCTCACGGCTGCGCCGTGCCCTTGGCGAAGGCGCGAGCGCCCTGAGCACCCAGCCGCCCGGATACCGGCTCGCTGCCGGGCCGGGCGAGCTCGATGCCGACCGCTTCGACGCACTCGTTAAGGCCGCCAGATCGGACCTTGCCGCCGGGCACGCCACCGAGGCGGCAGCCGGCTTCCGGCAAGCTCTCGCGCTCTGGCGGGGCGAGCCGCTGGCCGACCTGTCTGACCTGGAGTTCGCGCGGGCCGAGGTAACCAGGCTTGAAGAGGCAAGGCTGACCGCGATCGAGAGCAGGATCGATGCCGATCTGGCCTGCGGCACGCATGCGGAACTGGCTGCCGAACTTGAGGGACTGGCCGCGGAACATCCGCTCAGGGAGCGGCTGTGGAGCCTGCGGATGATCGCGCTTTACCGCTGCGGGCGCCAGGCAGAGGCGCTTGGCGCCTACGAGGCGTTGCGTGAGCGGCTGGCCGACGAGCTAGGCATCGATCCAGGGCCCGAGTTGCGGCGACTGCATCTCGCCGTGCTCAGGCAGGACGCCGACCTTGACTGGCACGCGCCGGCCGCGCCAGTGGCGCCGGCAGCGGCTCAGGCGAGCGTCACTGCCGCTCCGGTCGCGCCTTCAGCCGCGCCGCCCGCCCGGCCAGGTTCGCGGCTGCCCGCGGAGACCACGTCGTTCATCGGGCGCGAAGGCGAGCTGGCCACGATCGGCGAACTGCTCGGGCTGTCACGGCTGGTGACGCTGACCGGTCCTGGCGGCTCGGGAAAGAGCCGGCTGGCATTGCACGTCGCGGCCGGGATCCAGGCCGGGGCCTGGCTCGTTGAGCTGGCGCCGGTCACGCAACCCGACCTGGTCGTGTTCGCGGTCGCGCGGGCGCTGGCCGTCTCTGAGGCACCTGGCACGCCGCTGCTTGACAGCATCACCGCGGAGTTGCGTAACAGTGAGGCACTTCTCGTGCTCGACAACTGCGAGCACCTGCTCGACCCGGTCGCTGGCTTGTGCACTGACCTGCTGCGAGCCTGTCCTCCGCTGCGGGTCCTGGCAACCAGCCAGAGCAAGCTGAACGTGCCAGGGGAAGCGACCTGGCCGGTACCGCCGCTGACGTTGCCCGCGGCGCACGCGCTCGACGTTGACGTCATCGCGGGCAGTGAGTCCGTGCTGCTGTTCTGCGACCGGGCGAGGCTGGCCAGGCCAGGGTTCGCGTTGCGCGCGGACAACGCCGCCGACGTGCGCGACATCTGCCGCAGGCTCGACGGGATACCGCTCGCGATCGAACTGGCTGCCGCGAGGATCGGCGCGCTCACGACCGGGCAGCTCGCCAGCCGGCTCGATGACCGGTTCCGTGTCCTGACCGGCGGCAGCCGGGCAGGTCTGCCAAGGCACCGCACGCTGGAAGCGGCAATCGAGTGGAGCTATGAGCTGCTGAGCGCCACCGAGCAGGTGTGCCTGCGCAGGCTTTCCGCGTTTCCTGGCGGCTGCACGATCGAGGCGGCCGAGGCGGCCTGCGCGGACGAGAACCTGCCGGTCGGGCTGATCTTCGAGACCGTCGCCACGCTGATCGACAGGTCCTTGCTGACCACGGAGGAGCGGGCGGGAAGCATGCGCTACGGCATGCTCGAATCGATCAGGCAGTACGCCGGGCACCGGCTCGACGAGTCAGGTGAGCGGCCCGACGTGGAGAGGCGGGTGCGGGCCTGGCTGCTAGAGACGGCCACCGACGCCGACCTCGACGGTCCTGACCAGGTCGCCTGGCTGGAGTTGCTTGAGGCGGAGCGGGACAACATCAGGGAGGCGCTGCAGAACCGCGACTCGGGCGACGTGGGGTGGGCACTTGAACTGGCCGGGGCGATGGCTCCGTTCTGGGCCGCGCGCGGTCCCGTAGGTCACGGCCGGCGCTGGCTCGAAGACGCGTTGCTTGCCGCCGGCCGAGATGTCGATCCGAGGTCCCGTGCGATCGCGCTCGACGGTGCCGCTCTGCTTGCCTCGATCGAAGCCGACCATGCGGCCGCCCAGCGGTACCTCGAACAGAGCATCGCGATCTGGCGCGAACTCGACGACCCGGTCAAGATCGCGACCTCGCTTGGCGACCTCGGTGCGGTCGCCCATGTGAGGGGTGACTACCTCGCGGCGGGCGCACTCTACGCGGAGGCGCTCGAGCTAGCCGAGCAGGCAGGCTACGCACAGCAGGTTGCCCGCTGCCTGTCAGGCCTTGGCAGGATCGCGCTGCACGGCAACGACCTCGCCGCCGCCGAGTCGTATTACGAGCAGAGCATGGCCAGGTTCGCCCAGATCGGCGACCTGCGCAGGACCACGCTCATGCTCGGCAACCTGGGGGTGGTCGCCATCCACGCCGGGGACATGCCGCTGGCGCGCGAACGCCTCGACCAGCACCTGCGCAACGCGCGCCGCCTCGGCGACCGCAAGCTCATCGGCGGCGCCCTTACCAACCTCGGCATGGTCTGCTACGACTCGGGCGACCTTGAGGAGGCCGGCGAACTGCACCGCGAGGCGCTGCGGATGGCCGAAGATCACGGCGACCGCCGGCTCGAGCAGGTCGCGCTGATCAACCTCGGGCTGGTAGCAGTGGCCCAGGCCGACTACGCGGCCGCGCGTACCCTGCACCGCCGTGCGCTTGCTCTCGCGGCCACCGTCGGCGAACCGCGAGCGATCGCGGAAAGCATCGAGGAACTCGCCCAGGCCGAAGCCGCCGACTCCCGCTTCGCCAGGGCCGCGGTCCTGATCGGCGCCTCCCAGGCCCTGCGGGCAGCCATCGACTCCCCCATACCCAAGTCCGACCTGGCACGCTTCGAAGCCGCCGTTGAGTCAGCCCGCGACGCGCTCGGCCCAGCCAAGTTCGGCGAGCTACGCCAGGCCGGCGCGGCCCTCCCCACCGACGCGGTACTCGAGTTCGCCCGCTCAGAATCCGCCGGCCCGCCGCCCGCCACCACCTAGCGGCGACTCACCCGGCGGCGACTCACCTGGCGGCGGGGGAATTACCGCATCGCTGACCACTTGATGTCGTTACCCGGCGCGACGGCAACGACAACGCTGGCTACTTGACGTTGTTCCCGCAGCATCAGGTAGCCAACGTTGCTGTCAGCCGGCCCTGGCCAGCGACATCGGTGGCTCCTTGTTGCTGCCGACCCTGGCGATTAGCCGGATTTGTCCGAACCGGCGCGGGTGCCCCCCGCAGCAGTCCGTCCTGGCTAAGATTGGCGCCAGAAGTTCAGCTTGCGAGTTCGCCTGACCTGACGTCTGGCGGGTTCCTGACCGGGCGGGCCCGCCGCCGCGCCCGGCCAGGAACCCCGTTTCAGTCGCCGATCGGCAGCGGATCGACGGCGAGGCTTTCCTCACCCTCAAGCAGGGCAGGCGCCCGCGACAGCACGTCAGGCCGGACGGCACCGAGCACGAGCGCGTACACGGCGCCGACGAGAATGAGCCCGATCGTCAGCCAGGGCAGGATGTTGTAAGGGCTGGGCTGGCCGGGCCGCAGGTCACCCCAGACGGGAATCGCGAGCACGATCACCCCGATGACCGGCGTCACCACCCACAGCCAGACGTTCTTGTGAATGCCACGCGCCCTGAGCTTGGCCCACTCCACGACCAGCGCGACGTTCGCGACCAGGTACATGATGATCAGCCCGAGGATCCCGTACGTTCCGAGGAACCCGGACGCGGTGCCAGGATCGGTGAACGCGGTGGAGACCACGCCGATGAGGATGCTCGGCGCCACGAAGGCAACGGCCGCGACGGCCGGCGTCTTGAACCGGGGATTGATCCCGGCCAGCGACCGGCTCCACAGCCCGCCCCGTGCGCCGGCGAAGATCACCCGCGAGGTCTGGGTGTTCGCCGCAACATAGGAACTGGTCACGCTCGACAGGAAGACCCAGGTGATGAGCGGAGCCACGAACGGCAGGAACGCCTTCGCCGCGGTGTGGAACGGGTTCGGGTTGGCGGCCAGGCTGCCGGCGTGCCCGACACCGAACGCCGTGACCAGGGCGTAAGAGCCGACCACGTAAATGATCCCGCTCACGACGACCGTGCCGATGACCGCTACCGGCACGTTACGCCTGGGGTCGCGTGTCTCCTCGGCAAGCGGCGCCGCCGCCTCGAACCCGCCGAACGCCAGCACCGCGAGGCTGAACGCGAGCAGAACGTCGCTTGACTTGCCGCCAGGCCAGGAGAACGGCGTCGCGGAAAGCCCGCTCGCCCCGCCCCGTACGAGGATGGTCAGGCTCAGCGCGAGCAGCAGCACGACCTCGAACACGTAAAGCGCGACCGTGACCCTGACACCGAACCGCAACCCCACGACGACGGGCGCCACCACGAGCACGCCGTAGAGGATCGTCACGATCTGCGTGATGCCCCAGATATGCGGATTCCCGAGCACGTTCTGGACAATGTAGCTGCCGACGAAAATGTAAATGCCCCCGAACGCGATGATGTAGCCGAGAACCGTGATCACCCCGATCGCGACCGCGACCTTGGTGCCGATCGACCGGGTGATGTAGGTGATGAACGACCCCGCGCTCGGGTAAACGCTGGAAAACTGGGCCAGGCTGCTCCCCGTCGCCCCCATGCCGACCATGGAAATCAGGAAGATCAACGGGGCCGATGCCCCCGCGAGCGCGACCATGACCCCGGTGGTAAAGAACAGGTTGAACGCCGGCGCCACCTGGGCGAGGCCAGGCATGATGACGCCGAACAGGCCGAGTTGATCCCGCTCGAGTTTCTCTGGTGCTGTGCTGGCGGCCATGGATTTATGCCTTTCCTTGCCGTCGGATGAAATCGAGAAAGATCGCGTTGAACTCGGCCGGGTGCTCCCAGAGGCACGCGTGCCCGCCCTTTGCCGTGGCCCATTCCGAGCCGGGCACCGCCTCGTGAATACGCCGCGAGAGCGCGACAGGGATGAGGATGTCGTCCTCGCCGGCGAGCACCAGGGTCGGCGTCGTGATCTGCCCGAGCCTGCCGCTCGTGTCGTGGTTCTGTATCACCGCGAGCTGGGCCAGGTAGGCGTGCACCGGCTGGTCCATGTACCGCATCGCGGTCTCGAATTCCGCCAGGTCATCCGGCCGGTCCTCGAAGAACGGCAGCGTGAACGCCCAGAGCGTGACGTCGCGCATGACAAACGGCACCCCGAGCACAGGGGCGAGGTCCGCCCACATCGCGAACATCCGCGAGCAGAACGGTCCTGGAGATGCATACGTGCAGCCAAAGGTCACCGACCGCAGGTCGCCGGGATAGGCAAGCGCGTACTCCTGCGCGATCATGCCGCCCATCGAGACGCCCATCAGATGGAAATCCGTGATCCCTAGCTGGTCAACCAGCCCTTTGGCGTCGTCGGCCAGCATCCGGCTCGAATAAGGACCTGCTGGCTTGGAACTCGCACCGATGCCCCTGTTATCGATGCGAAGCACCCGGTAGCCGGCCGCCACGAAGTCGTCGAGCTGCCCGAACCACGTCTCGACGTCGTCGGCCAGGCCGTTGATCAAGACGATGGTTTCCTCGCCATCGCCGTCGAGCTTGTAGTGCAGGTCGATGTCATTGACCTTGGCCACCGGCATCGTTGCTACCTCCGGATCTGATGCGGATGCGGGCGTGAAGTTCGGTGAGCATCTCCTCGGTCAGCGAGAAGTGCTCGTCGGCTAGCGAGGCAGCCCGGTCGGCGTCCCCGGCAATGACCGCTTCTGCGAGCGTCGGATGCTGGCGGATGGCTAGCTGCCTGACCCTCGGGTTGTATGGTTCGGCGTCGAAGCCGAGATTGACCTCCCTGCGTATGCTCGCGCTGACCGCGACAAGCCGCGAGTTGTGGGCGGCACGGGCAATGGCCTGGTGAAGTGCGTGGTCGGCGTGGCGTGAGGCATCGCGGTCAGGCGCCCGCGCGTAGTCCTCGACGGCGGCGCGGATCGCCGCGATGTCTCGGTCGTCGCGCCGCTGGGCTGCCGTGCGCGCGATCGTCTGCTCGATCAGGCGGCGGAAGTCCAGTACCTCGGTCAGCTCCTGCCACGCCGGCTCGAGCGTCCGCCTGATCATCGCGTCAGCGTCTGACCCCGTTCCCGAATTCGTGCTCACGAACGTGCCGCCGTTGCGGCCCCGCCTGGTCGTGACGTAGCCGGCGGCCTGAAGCCGTTGCAGGGCCTCGCGCACGGTGGTCCTGCTCACCCCGAGCGTCGCCGCCAGCTCACGTTCGGTCGGCAGCCGCTGCTCGGCGACAAACTCGCCGAGCGCGATCGCGGTAACGATCCGCTCCGCGATCCGCTCGCCCGCGTTCTGCATCGCGATCGGTCCCAGGTACTCACTCATCGCCGCCCGTGCTCACCTCCCTCACGCACCCTCGCCGCCAGCACTCGCCCCCCGCACCGCCCGCACCGCCAACCCATCACCGCCCGCCGCGGCCCGCACCCGTCGCTGACCCCGCACCCACGACCAGCCCTCGCACCATCAGCCCCGCAACCACCATCAGCCCCGGAATCACCAATTATGGTCTAGTGGACTGATGTTTAGACCATTTATCACAGAGCGCGGGAGCGAGTCAACCTCCAGCAGCGCTGGCGGGGGTCCGACGCGCGGCGACACTGCCTGGCATATCCGGCATATCGGGCGCACCGCCTCCGTGGCGCCGGCGCCAACGTCATCGTTGGCCACATGTTGCTGTTGGATGCGCAGGTTGCGCGGACAACGGTGGCTACTTGATGCTGCGGGAGTGACATCGCTGGAACTCCGTTGCTGTAGCCGGGGCCGGGCTTACAGCATCGGTGGACACCTGATGCTGTAAGCCGGGGATGCCCGGCCCGGCGCCGGGCGGAGAAACCGGACCCGGCTACCCCTGGTACCCGCACCTCCGCCCTCTGGAACTAGCGAAAAAGGCTCGCAAGGACGGCGGCCAGTAAGCGAACCTGGCCACGTGGAACTGCGAGAAGCCGCTGCAGCGTGGCGGCGCGACGGATTTGTAGTGCTCCCCGGCTATCTCGACGCCGAAGACGTGTCCGGGGTCTTCCCAAGTGCGGAGGACTACCACGCCGATCCGAATTCCGGGCGCAATCGCCGCTATACGGGAGACGAGTTCGGCGGAATAATCGAGTTCCCGTTCCAGGCCGTCGCCCTGTGCAATCTGGTCGTGCACGACCGGCTCATTGACCTCGCCGAGGCCATCTTCGAGACCTCCGACCTTCGGATTTACGCCTCAGAACTCTGGGCCAAGTACACCGGTGCGGCCAGCTATGAGCAAGAACACCACCGCGACTACCTCAACCACACCCCGCTGGTCCCTTCGGCCGACTGGCGCTGGCGCGGCCTGGAGATCTTCATCTGGCTCTCCGACGTCACAGAAGCCCACGGCCCGACGCACATTGTGCCGCTGCCCGTGACCGCCGGCGTCCCGGCGCTGCCGCACGGTTACTGGCGCTCAGAACGGCCCGACTTCTACGAAGCGGAGGTATCGGCTGCCGGTCCGGCCGGCACCGTCGTCGCCTACAGCACGGAAACCTTCCACCGCGGCACCGAGATCACCGCCCCGCGCTCCGCCCGCTACAGCGCCCACGTCAGCTACCGCCGCGCCGACAACACCTGGACCAACCGCCACGCCTGGGGCGACCGCTCCTTCCACCCCCACTGGGCGCCTTTCGCAGAGCAGGCCTCGCTGCGCCAACTGCTGCTCTTCGGCTTTCCTCCGCCAGGCCATCCCTACTGGACCGAGGAAACCATTACGCAGCTAAAAGTCCGCTACCCCGGCCTGGATGCCCTCCCCTGCCGGGACTGAACCACCCGTGACGGGGCGGCCGCCCCGCTGCCCTTTACCGCCTCAACGAGCGGCGGGCGAGCGACGTGCTTTACCCGGCGATCCTCCGCCCCTTCCCTGGTTCATGAGCTTCCCTCGCGAGGAGTCTGGCGAGGATGAGCATGCGCAGCGCCGACGTGGGATGCAGGTCAGGCCGCTGTGTCTCAGCGCGGAGCGCATCCGGCGATTCTTCCAGGAAACGAATATCGTCAACTTCTGAACTGCGGCACCCGGCGATATGCCCCGCGAGCGTTTCCGATCGCTCCTGGGTAGTAATAACGGCAACGAACACTGGATTAACTATCGGGAATTCGACAATCGCAGAGACTATCCTGATCGTGCAGAAATCTGTGGCGAGCGCGAACTCCTCGGCGAAACCTCGGAGGGCTGCCGCGCTCACTGGGTCACGGCCCGCCGCCTGCCAGTCGGCGTCGGTGACTTGTTCTTCAAAGCTGACCGACCAGCATCCGGCCGAATAGACGGTGCCGGCGGGCCGCCTGGTCGCCACCACTTTGCGGTCGCCCGTTACCACCACGCAATGGACGGAGAGAATGCCGGGGAAGGCTACCGCATCCTGAAACCAGGCGCCGAGTATTCGGTCCGCGTTCTCTCTGAGCCGGTCGGGCCGCCGACTCATCGCATGATGAAACGAGGCGCCCTCTTCCCACGTTGTCTCCATCAACGACGCGCTCAGCCGCCCGGCCGACCGGGAAATCGAGATCGCCCGGTACTTGCGCTCCCATCCGTCCCCGACGGCGGCATAGTCTTCCGCCGCGGCGAGTTCCGCGATCCAGGCGGGGATGCCGCCTCCGCTGACGGCGAGATCAATGGTCGGGCCTTGCCCGTCGTCGGCCGGGGAAACGATCTCGATAGCGGTTGGCGTGATGATCCCGTCGCAGAAGTCATGCACTTTGGCGGCGAGTTTGGCTAGCGGAGCCGCCGCAGGCAACGACGACTCGGTGGCCTGCTCACTGGCGTGCAACACTAGCCAGGCCCTGAGTGCTCGCTCACCGCTTTGCCGCGCGGCGCTCACCTGGGTATCAAGAGCCTCAAGACAAGCCTGCTGCACATGCCAGGACAAGGACGGACGCAGCAACTCAGCGATCAGCGCGGCTCTGGCCAGCGGGTCTTCCGATCGACCGAGGCAACGCGCAATGGGTATGCGAATGAATACCGTGTCATGAGTAAAGGACCGCAATAGCGCGGCGAGCAGCGGTTGCGTCAGGTGCCCGCTCACAATTCGCTCGTACGCATATTCAGCGTACTTCTCCACGACGCGCCAATCAGAATAACTGTGCTCGCGCTCGTCAATGGGATTAAGATTAGCTATTATCTCGTCCTCTTCCACGTCTGGCACGGACTCTACGATAGGGTACGTGAGCTTGTTTTTGCTGACAATCACAGCCCGCCGCACCCTGGATTCCAGATTTGGCTGCACGACGACTTCACCGAGAAGTTCAATGCACATCTGCCTGGCCTCTCCTGCCAGGGCGTCGCCCAATCGCCCAAGAGCCTCGGCCACCTCGCCAAGCAGGCCAGGGTCATCGCCTTCATCAACAAGCTTCCTGGCGAACACGGTGAGCGCTCTCAGCGCGTCCGGATGCTGGTACACGGCGAGCGCTTCGACGAAGCGCTTGCGAAGCCGCCATCGGCCGAGTCCCCGGCTCAGTGCCGGTATGGCCCGCTCGGGAAGTCCGGCCCGCCAGTCCTGAAGCGAATCAAAGACCGAGGCGAGCGAGCTGGCGACTTCCTGACTCACCTTCGGGTCAGGGCCAAGCGAACTTCCGCCGACCGCGGCCTCGTGACGAACGGATGCGACCGCTGCCCCATCGAGGCATTCCAGAATGAAGGGCATCAAGATCGCGATCTTATCCCTGATCACGTAAGTAGCCGCCCAGGAGCGTGCCATCCAGTCATCTCCAAGGCGTTTCCGGTCAAGAATGCGCAGCAATTCGGTGAATAGTTCACGAAGCACTCCATGATCACCGCGATCATGAGCGATCTGCGCAAGCATGGCCAGCACTGGCCAGCCGACTCCGACAGCTGCCCGCTGGTAGACGAGCTGGCGCCGGCTCGCCGCGCCATCGCCGTCGACGAGCAAGCGCGCCATGTTGAAGCAGTCAAGCAAGTCGTGCCCGAGTCGCACCGTCGCGGATAGCCCGGTCAGCCGGCTGCGCAGCTTGCCCGCTGCCTCAAGCACAGCGAGGTCGGCCGCTCCCACTCCAGTCGCGTCAAGCGCGGTTACCAGATCAGCACGACTTACCTCATAGGACATCACCGTGAATTGCTGCTCGGCCACGATTACCAGCAGATGCTCGAGGTTGCGCCCGCGCATATCGGCTCCAGCCGGCCTGCGGTATGAATTCCACAGTACTTGCAGCAAGCCTGTCTCCGATTTGGGCAGTACAATCGAGTGCTGCGGTTGCTCAAGCGTGATGTCAAAGAAGATCGGCGTCAGCAGCACCGGCGAATACGGAACGCCTTGCACGCTTTCCCGCAAGATTCTCTTGACGAATGCGGGCTCGAGCGCTGGCACCTGCCGACGTTCAAAGCTCAGGTCTAGAAATCGCCGGTCCCAGAATTCCGTACGGCAGGTGACCAGCAGACACGAAGAGTTCGCGAGCTCTCTGAGCAGCTCCCGCACCGTTTCAGCGCTGGCCACGTCAACAATGGAATCCAGGCCATCCACAAGAAACAAGATCCGGCGATTCAGTTCCCTTCCGGCGGCGAGGAAGCTAGTCAGGTCCTGCTTTGCGTCGATGCCGAGTCTCCTGCTGAGGGCGGGAAGGCCGCCGAGCACATCGTCCCTCGACAGCACCACGGGAAGGCTCGGCGGATCCGCCAGCATCTCCCTGACCAGGCAGGCAGCCAATACCGATTTACCGCTGCCGGCAGCACCGGTCAGCACCATCGAAACAGATCTTTCCGCGACCGGGCGAAGCACTAGGCGCCAGGCTTCTCCCCAGAAGTCCACTCGGTCACCGGGCAGTAGCTGGTCGCACCATGATCGTGCCAGCAACCGGAGGTCGGGTTCGCCAGTGCCCGCGGCCAGGAAAGCCATGTCATACAGTCTCTGAGCCCTCGCGCAATTGCACTAGTCCGAAGCGGCAGTGGAATGATGTTTACTATGGGGGATGATTTCGGCGCGGTCTTCGAAGTGGCGATCGGCCCCGCCAGCACTCCTGGCTGGTTTCAGGTTAACGTCATAGGCTCGGCCGCCGGCTCAGCCTCCGCCACTGTCAGCCTTGACGTCGATGCCCTGCACGTGAGGCGCGAGGAACTCCAGACCGCGATCCTGGCGTCCGCGACCTCTACCCGGCAGATCCTTGCCCGAGCCGAGCGCCCGGTGAGGGAAGTTGGCGAAGCCCTCTTCACCGCCCTCCTTGGCACCGCTCCGATCGCGGAACAGTACCGGGCTTGTGGCGCTCTGGCCGCCCAATCGGAGCAAACGTTGCGGGTCGTGTTGCGGATCGGGACGCCGGAACTCGCGGAACTGCCCTGGGAGGCTATGTACGACCCGGTGTTCGGTTACGTGTGCCGACATGAGCAGCTTGTCAGGCAAATCCCCGTCGCCTCGGTTCCGGCGCCGATGACGGTCAGGCTGCCGCTTCACATTCTCGCAATAATCTCCTCGCCCTCCGATTTTGACACGATTGACGTCGACCGGGAGCGCGACCGCCTGACCGAGGCCCTCGCCGAGCCCATCCGCGCCGGCCTGGTCGAGATCGGCTGGGTACGTGACGCAACGTGGCCGGGTGCGCATCTTGAACTCGTTCGCGGACGCTGGCATGTGGTCCACTTCACCGGCCACGGTGGCTTCGATGCCAGCCAGGATCTGGGCGTCCTGGCCCTTATGCGGCCCGACGGCCGCGCCCTCAGAATCCATGCCGACCAGTTCACCGACCTCCTGCGCCAGGCAAAGCCAATGCCCCGCCTAGTCGTGCTGAACTCGTGCGCGGGCGCCGCCGGCAGCACTACCGACTTGTTCTCCGGAACGGCTGGCGCCCTGGTACGGGCGGGCGTGCCGGCAGTTGCCGCTATGCAATACGAGATCACCGACGCCGCGAGTGCCGCCTTCGTGCAGGGCTTCTATACCGCTCTCGCCTACGGCCGGGGCATCGACGAGGCCATGTCAAGCGGTCGCGTCGCGATACTGGGCACCTCAAACCGGACGCTGGAATGGCTCACCCCTGTCCTTTACCTCCGCGGTCACCAGACCCGCTTGTTCAACCCGCCAGCGAAGGCAGGCAGCCCTGCGAGGCTGACGGGTCTCCGCGCGACGATTGAGTCGTCTGCCTTGTACAGGCCATCGCATGTTCTGAAGCACCAGGCGCAGGTGAACTGCGTAGCCTTCGGCATGAACGGCACCTTGCTCGCTACCGCCGGCGAAGATCACACCGCGCAGCTATGGGATACCGAGACCGGCACCAGCGCCCGAGCTCTCAGCGGGCACGAGGGACGCGTGAATGGCGTGGCATTCAGTCCAGATGGCACCGTTCTCGCTACTACGAGCGACGACCAAACTATTGGATTGTGGGACACGCCAACCGGCACTCTGATCCGCACGCTTTCCTGTGGCGCCTACAGCTTCCCGAGAGGGGTTGCCTTCAGTCCCGATGGCAGAACTCTTGCCACCGCCAGCAGCTACAAGACGGCCCTGCTGTGGGATACCGCGTCTGGCGCCCTCAGGCGGAGGCTAACTGGCCACACCGATTTGGTTCGGGGCATAGCCTTCAGCCCAGACGGAGCCGTGCTCGCCACTGCAAGCGACGACCGCACCGCCTGTTTGTGGGACGGTATCACCGGTGCTCTGATCCGTTTCTTCACCGGACACACCGACTGGGTGGGCGGCGTGGCCTTCAGCCCTGACGGTGCCATGCTGGCCACCGCCAGCCGCGACCATACCGTCCGGCTCTGGGACACCAACTCAGGCACTCTTATCCGTACCCTCACCGGGCACGCCGACATAGTGTGGGCAGTCGCGGTGAGCCCTGACGGCACGCTCGTCGCGTCGGCTAGCCGCGACAAAACCGTGCGTCTGTGGAATGCCCGCTCAGGGGAATTCGTTGACGCGCTCGCCGGTCACACGGAAGCCGTCTGGGGCGTAGCTTTCAGTCCCGACGGCGCCATCCTCGGCACGGGCGGCTGGGACAAGACCGCGCGCCTGTGGAAACGGTAGTTCAGCCCGCAGCTAGCACCAGCCCGCTCGTCGGCACGCCGGTCCCCGCTGTCACCAGCACCGGCCCGTCCCCCTCTACTTGGTTGACCGACGTACCCCGGACCTGCCGCACCCCTTCGGCGATGCCGTTCATGCCGTGGATGTAGGCCTCGCCCAGTTGGCCGCCGTGGGTGTTCAGCGGCAGCCGGCCACCGACCTCGATGGCGCCGTCGGCGATGAATCCAGCAGCCTCGCCCCGGCCGCAGAAGCCCAGTTCCTCTAGCTGCATGAGCACGTACGGCGTGAAGTGGTCGTACAAGATCGCGGTCCGCACATCGGCAGGAGAGTACCCCGACTGGCGCCACAACTGCCGGGCGACGATGCCCATTTCCGGAAGCCCGGTCATGTCGTCCCGGTAGTACGACGTCATCGTGAACTGGTCGCGTCCGCTCCCCTGCGCGGCCGCCGCAACAGAGACCACTGGCTGCCGCAAGGACCGTGCCCGCTCCACGCTGGTCACTACCACAGCGACCCCGCCGTCGCTTTCCTGGCAGCAGTCGAGCAGCCGCAGGGGCTCGGTGATCCACCGGGACGACTGATGGTCCTCGAGGGTGATCGGCCGCTGGTAGAACCAGGCGTGGGGATTGTTAGCCGCGTGCTTGCGGTCGGCGACCGCCACGACACCGAAGTCGGCAGAAGAAGCCCCGTACACGTGCATGTACCTGCGCGCCATCATCGCGACCGTGGCCGCCGGCGTCGAGAGCCCGATCGGGTAGTGCCAGCTATTGTCGATGCCCGACGACGAAGCAATGGCGGACGCGCCGACCGCGACCTGACCGAACCGGCGGCCTGACCGCTCGTTCATGGCCCGGTAGCAGACGACCACGTCGGCAGCCCCGGTCGCGATCGCCATCGCGGCCTGGTGCACGGTCGCGCACGCGGCCCCGCCACCGTAGCCGATCAAGCTGAAGAACGTCAGCTCGGGAACGCCAAGCTCACGGGCGACCGCGATCTCGGCGTTGCTGTCCATCGAGAACGTGACCATGCCGTTCACGTCAGAAGGCGAGAGCCCAGCATCAGCAAGCGCAGCCCGGACCGCCTCGGCGGCGAGCCGCAGTTCGCTCCGTCCGGATTCCTTGGAGAACTCGGTCGCCCCGATCCCGGCGATCGCTGCCCCGGTCATGACTCGCTCCCTGGAATCTCGACCACGACCGTGGCGATCACGTGATCGCCCAGGCTGTTCCGGCCTGTCACGGCGACGGTGTGCAGGGAACCTTCCCGCGACGTGACCGCCCCGGTAAACCGCAGCGTGTCGCCCGCATAACAAGGCGCCCCGAGCCGGATCGAGATCGACCGGAACACCGCGGAAGGTCCGGCCCAGTCAGAGACGAACCGCTGGACAAGCCCGGTCGACGTGAGGATGTTGACGAAGATGTCCTTGCTGCCGCTCGCCACGGCGAAATCGCGATCGTGATGAACGCGGGTGAAGTCCCGCGTCGCTAGCGCCGCACCAACCACGAACGTCGTCGTCGCCTCGACGACGAGTTCGGGAAGCTCGGCGGGCCGCCAGGCCGGCAACGTCAGCTCGTCGTCGACCTTGAGGAACGCCGCCTCGACCGGCAAGCCGACCCGCACCGCCTCCGTAGCGATCCCGACCAGCTCGCCAAGTACTCGCACCCCTTCGGGCAACTCAACCAGCGCGAGCACCATCGGCAGCTTCTTGCCTGGCACCGGGGGATGCCGGTGCACGATGAAGCTGAACACCTCCCCTGTCCCGGCCGCGACCACGTACTTAGCCTCCGCCGATCCGCAGGCCATGCACATCGGCCCGGGCGGATGCCGCAGCGTCCCGCAATCGACGCAGCTTTGGATCCGCAGCTCGCCAACGGAAGTCCCGGCCCAGAAGAACGCCGTGTCCGCCGAGATCACCGGCCGCATCGGCTCCCCGAGCGAGGGCATGGGGCCGGAGGCAGCAGGCCGGAACTTCAGGATACGGAAATCCATCGTCCCGACGACCTCGTCCCCCACGTACCAGGTATGCCTGGTCGTGAAGAAATACCCCTCGCCAAGCGCGGTCCGCTTGGGCCCCACGAGGTCGGTCAGGCTCACCGTGATCGAGACCTGCTCTCCGAGCCGCAGGTACCGGTGATACACCTGATCACAGTTGGTGGCCACCACAGAGGTGAACCCGGCGGCGTCAAGCGCGTTCACGATCCGTCCCATCGGATCGGAGCTGTCGCGGTCAAACTGCCGCTGCCCCGCCATCGTCCACACCTGGATCATCGCGGGCGGCGCGACCTCGCCCGCGGTCCACACCGGGCTGGCGTCCCCCATCGCCTCGACCCAGTTCTCGATGATCGGCAAGTTCACCGGATCGCGAGCCAGCCGCGGCTCAGATTCCCCGGCCGCGATGATCTCCTCAGCGATCGCCAGGAGGTCAGTCATCGCGGTACTCGCGGCAACTTAAGACCAGCCATCGCGATCAGCTCCCTCTGCACCTCGTTGACCCCGCCGCCAAACGTCAGCACGAGGTTCCGCTTCACCTGCACATCCAGCCACCGCATCAGCTCCGCCGTCGCCGGATCGGCCGGATCACCATGGCGTCCGACGAGGTCAAGCAGCATCTGCCCGAACCGCTGAATCCGCACGGACCCGAACACCTTCGTCGCGGAAGCATCGGCCACCTGCACGGTCTCTGACACCGCGACCTGCCAGTTCAGCAGTTCGTTGACCCGCATGCTGGCGTTCACCTCGGCCAGCACCCGCCGCACGTCAGGTCGCTCATCAAGAGAGCGGGCGACGGCCCACTCCCGCACCCGGTCAAGCAGCGCCCCGAGCCGCCCGGAAGGGCCTAGCATCACCCGCTCGTGATTGAGCTGGGTCGTGATCAGCCGCCAGCCGCCGTTCTCCTCCCCCACCAGCATCGAGACCGGCACCCGCACGTCGGAGTAGTACGTCGCGTTCACGTGGTGCGCGCCGTCTGCCGTAATGATCGGCGTCCAGGAGAACCCCGGATCGGCCGTGGACACGATCAGGATCGAGATCCCCTTGTGCTTGGGCGCCGCAGGATCAGTTCGGCAGGCCAGCCAGATGTAGTCAGCGTCATGCGCCCCGGTCGTGAAGATCTTCTGGCCATTCACGACGTAATGGTCGCCGTCTCGCACCGCCCGCGTAGTCAGCGAGGCAAGGTCGGTCCCCGCCCCAGGCTCGGTGTACCCGATCGCGAAGTGCACGTCCCCGGCCAGAATTCTCGGCAGGAACTGAGCCTTCTGCTCGGGAGTGCCGAACTCCTGCAGCGTCGGCCCGACGGTCTGGAGCGTCACCGACGGCAGCGGCACGTCCGCACGAGTCGCCTCGCTGGCGAAGATCTGCTGCTCGACCTGCCCGAAGCCGCGCCCGCCGTACTCCGCCGGCCACCCCACGCCCAGCCAGCCGTCAGCACCCATCCGCCTGATCAGTTCCTTGTAGACATCGCCGTGCCGGTCGGTCAGCATCGCCTCGCGTTCAGAAGGCGGAATCAGCCTGGCGAAATAAGCCCGCAGTTCGTCCCTGAGCGCGACCTGCGTTTGTGTTAGTTCGATGAACACGCCAGCACCTCAAGCCGGTAATCAGCCCCGCCAACGAACCGGGAAAGGTCGGTGATCATCGCCGAGTACCTGTGCAGCGGATACTCGACGTCCACTCCGATCCCGCCATGC
>Ga0335072_10006190_pt1 | contig 17534 bp, 16 predicted proteins | sample Lox_Sample_21_FD_206725 | JGI IMG/M metagenome (GOLD analysis project Ga0335072, IMG submission 206725) | Soil microbial communities from Loxahatchee National Wildlife Refuge, Florida, United States - Lox_Sample_2.1 | ecosystem: Environmental > Terrestrial > Soil > Wetlands | place: USA...
GGTGACCTTGCCGCGCAGGCCCGCGCTGTCGTGGATGAAGTTGTACTGCATCCGCACGCCGTAGTCGCCTGTCACCAGCATCGCCGCGTACGCGGACCCCTGACGCGTGTTCTGCTTGATGATGATGCCGGCCTTCGACCACGGCATCAGGCCTGGCACTGTATCCGGCACCTCTCCGGTTGCATGTGCAGGCCCATGGCCGACGTTCGCGTGATAGCCGGTGAGCGATGTGACCCGTGCGGTGATGGTGCCGTTCCCCGTCAGCGGCTGGTGCACGAAGTAGAAGCTGTCGGTCACGACCTCGCCGCCCGGCCCGTGCGGGATGTAGGGCAGGCATGCCTTCCCGCTCAGCGGCGGGCCATTGGGGCCGTTCTGGCAGCCAATGTTGGAACCGCTTGCGGTCAGGAGCCCTATCAGCACCGTCAGCAGTGCCGCCAGGATCATGCCGATTACCCAGCCGCGCACGGTCCGGAACTTCGTCCACTCGGCGTGCAGGAGATGGCCGAAGCCTGCCCGGTCAGCGCCTGACTTGGTAGCGGCCGACGCTGGGGAGATGGTTCCCGTGCTCATCGCGCAACCTCCGTTCCTGCTTCGGTCGGCCGGAACTCGACCGCGTCCTTGGTCAGCTCCATGTAGGCCTGCTCAAGGGTTGCCCGGTGGGCAGATACCTCGAAGAACGGCACTGCCTTTGCGGCCAGCAGTGCTACCACCCGCTCAGCGGGGAGCCCGGAGATCGTGAGGACGTCCTGACCGGAGGCAGCGACGGTGGCCCCCGCGTACTCGAGCACCGCCGCTGCCTCCGGTCGCGCGGCTGTCCGGAGCGTCACCCGATCGCCGGACACGGCCGCGAGCAGGCTGGACACCGATGTGTCGGCGATCACCTTGCCGCGGCCGACGACGACCAGGTGATCGGCCATGTCCTGCAGCTCGTTCATCAGGTGGCTCGACACCAGGACCGCCCGGCCCTGCGCCGCCAGTGACTTCAGGAACCCGCGCATCCACACGATGCCTTCCGGGTCCATGCCGTTGAACGGCTCGTCCAGCATGATCGCCGACGGATCAGCCAGCATGGCGGCGGCGATCCCAAGCCGCTGCCGCATGCCCAGCGAGTAGCCGCCGGCCCGCCTGCGGGCGACACCCTCGAGTCCAGCCTCCTCGATCACCTGGTCAACCCGCCTGGCGGTGAGGCCCTGGGAATGGGCGAGCCAGAGCAGGTGATTGCGCGCGCTACGGCTTGGCTGCAGCGCTCCGGCATCCAGTAGCGAGCCAATCCGGCTCATCGGCCGCCTGATGCTGGTGTACGGCTGCCCGCCGACGAGCGCATAGCCCGAATCAGGCGCGTCCAGGCCGATGATCACCCGCATGGTCGTGGTCTTACCGGCCCCGTTGGGGCCGACGAATCCTGTCACCCGGCCCGGCTTGACAGTAAATGACATCCCGTCAAGGGCCAATGTCGGGCCGAAGCGTTTCCGCAGCCCCGTTACCTCAATCGTCGTGCTCACGTCTCCTGGTCCTCTCCTCGCCTGAATCGGCTGTGACCTGGTTCTACGCGGGCGCGCATAACATGGGCCGCACGCTGCCTGTTATCTCGTTGTTAGGTTCGGCTGGCCATCCTGGAGCTAGGACCTCCCAGGCCAGCGCCCTCTCCGGGCAGACATGACAGGCAGGTGCAGCGGGGAACTGGACGCGAGGAGAAGGCCGATGCAGGTGCAGCACGAAGCGGGCACCAGATCGAACCGGACCCCCTGGATCAGGCTGCCTGTACCGAGGAGGACCGTCAGGCTCCGGCTGACCGGTTTGTATGGGGGCCTGTTCTTCGTGTCCGGTGCCGTGCTGCTGGCAATTGCCGGCGGAGCCGCTGTTAACAGCTCATCTACGGAAGCTGTCGGGCGGGCCGCGAATCCTGGCCCCACGACTGCGCTTGCCAATGCCCAGGCGCGCATCCACGACCTTCAGCAACAGCTAGCGGCAGCTCAGAGCGGCAACGATCAGCTGCATGCCTTCTCTCGGAACCTCATCATCGCCTCGGTAATCGCGCTCGGGCTGATGACCGTTGTCTCGGTACTGATGGGCTGGTTCGTCGCCGGCCGGGCGCTGCGACCGGTCCGTGAGATGACCGCCGCAGCACAGCGGATCTCGGCCCACAACCTCGACGAGCGGCTTGCCGTGACAGGACCCGCCGACGAGCTGAAAGAACTCGGCGACACTATCGATGCCGTGCTCGAACGGCTGGAGAGCGCCTTCACGGCCCAGCGCCGGTTCGTCGCTAACGCCTCGCACGAACTGCGCACCCCGCTCACGACAATGCGGGCCAGCCTGGACGTAGCGGTGGCCAAGCCGGAGCCCGCGCCGCCCCAGACCATCGCGCTTGCCGCTCGACTGCGCACCGAGCTCGACCGGATCGACAGCCTGCTTGAAGCGTTCCTGGTCCTGGCCCGCGCCCAGCATCATGACCTTCCCGGTCAGGCGGTGCTGCCGCTCGAGTACATCGTGGGCGCGGCTCTGGCTGATCAGAAAGCCGCCATCAGCGCCATGAAGCTCACCGTTCAGGATGCCAGTGGCCTTGCTGGCCTGTGGGTAACCGGTAGCCAGGCGCTGCTCAGCCGCATGGTGGAGAACGTGATCGATAACGCGGTCTGCCACAACTCCGAGGGGGGCTGGGTCGCCATCATGACTGAGGGCTTCGCCGGCCGGGCGCGCCTCATCGTGGAGAACGGGGGCGACATCCTCGACCAGCAGCAGGTCAGCGAGCTGACGCAGCCCTTCAGGCGCATCGGCGCCGACCGGATCGGCTCCGAGAAGGGCTCTGGCCTCGGCCTGTCGATCGTGGCGGCGATCGCCGAAGCGCACGATGGCACGCTGGACCTGCAAGCCCGCGCGGGCGGCGGCATGCGCGTCAGCATCGACCTGCCGTCGGCGGCTGCGGCCGTCCCTAGACTGACCAGGTGAGCATCGCGCTGAACCTGCTGGGCGAGGTGCGCTGCCGGGGCCAGGCTGTGGTGGGTGATCGCCCGCAGGCTCTGCTGGCCGCTCTGGCAGCGCGCGACGGCCGCCCGGTGCGCGCCGACGAGCTGATCGAGCTCGTGTGGGGGGAAGACGCGCCGGTTAACGGGCTGAAGAGCCTGCAGGTCCTGGTGTCACGCACCCGCAGCGCCTGCGGTGCGGATGTGATCGTCCGGGAGGGCGCCGGCTACCGGCTGGGTACCGCTCCTGATGAGGTGGACAGCGTCCGGCTCGCGGCCCTGGTCCGTGACGCCGCAGCCGCGCTGGACCGGGACGCCGCGCTCGCCGCGGAGCTTGCGCATGAGGCCGTAGCGCTGGCGGAGGGCCTGGCCGATGGCAACAGCTCGGCTGGCGGACCGCTGATGGAGGTGCGCCGGGCGGCTGCCGCGGACGCCGAGACAGCCCGGGTCACACTGGCGCGAGCGTCCAGCAGGATCGGCGCCCACGCCGATGCTCTGCCTGAGCTTGAGGCCGCGCATGCCGAACAGCTGCGCGATGAGTCGCTGCTCGCCGATCTGCTGCGCAGCGAGGCGGCCGTCCGCGGTCCGGCGGTCGCCCTGGAGCGCTTCGAGCGGTACCGCCGCGATCTGCGCGATCGTCTCGGCGCCGACCCGGGCGAGTTGCTACAGCGGGTGCACCGGGACCTGCTGGCGCTGGACCGGCCGGTGCGCCAGGGCGTGCGGTACGACTCGACGGCGCTGGTCGGCCGTGACGATGATCTCATCCGGCTTCGTGCCCTGACCGTAAGCTCGCGCGTGGTGTCCATCGTCGGGGCGGGCGGGCTGGGTAAAACCCGGCTGGCGCAGGCGATCGCCCGCGACGTAGCTGTGCCGGCCGTGCACGTCGTCGAGCTCGCGGGGGTCTCGTCGGCCGACGACGTGGTGGGCGAGGTCGGGTCGGTACTCGGAGTCCGTGACTCTATCCAGGGCCGCCGGGTGCTTACTCCGGAACAGCGGGCTGACGTCCGGGGGCGCATCGCCCAGCGGCTCGCGCAGTCACCCGGCCTGCTGGTGCTGGACAACTGCGAGCACCTGATCGACGCGGTGGCCGCTCTAGTGGCGTTCCTGGTCTCGGTCACGTCCGACCTGCACGTCCTCACGACCACCCGCGCGCCGCTCGGCATCGCGGCCGAGCGCGTCTACCTGCTCGCGGAGCTGGCAACGGGCGACGCCGCCGAGCTGTTCCGGGAGCGGGCGGTTGCCGCACGGCCGAGCGTCCGCCTCCCTGAAGAGGCAGTGACCAGCATCGTGAGTCGGCTAGACGGGCTGCCACTAGCCATTGAACTTGCCGCGGTCCAAGTTCGTGCGATGGCGGTCGAGGAGATCGACCGGCGGCTGGAAAACAGGTTCGCACTGCTGCGCGGCGGCGACCGCAGCGCGCCTGACCGGCACCAGACGCTGCTTGCCGTTATTGACTGGTCATGGAATCTGCTGCAGGCAGCCGAGCGCCGCGCTCTCCGCTGGCTGGCATTGTTCAATGACGGGTTTACGCTCGTCGCCGCCGAGACAGTGCTTGGCGCGGACGCCATGCTCGCGGTCCAGGGTCTGGTCAGTCAGTCACTGCTGAGCGTCGTGGAGACGCCGCTCGGCGTGCGGTACCGGATGCTCGAGACCGTCCGCGAGTTCGGCCGGATGCAGCTTGTCGACGCTGGCGAAGACCTGGCGGCACGTACCGCGCTGCGCCGCTGGGCGGCTGACTACGCGGACGATCACGGCGGCCGCCTGACCGGGCCTGACCAGTTCGCGGCGATCGACGCGTTGGCCGCCGAGGAGACAAATCTGGCCGACGAGTTGCGCGCTGCTATCGCCGACGGAGATCGCGTTGCCCTTGTTGAGCTACTGGCAGCGCTGGGGATGTTCTGGACGATTCGCGGCGCGCACATGCGCCTGCTCGCGCTGGTCGATGCCGTCGCCGACGCGATCGGCGATTGGCAGCCGCCGCCGGAGTTGAACGACGTGGCCTCCGTGGCGATAGCGGTCATGCTGACTAACGGCATCATCGGTGGCACCGAAAGGTTCGGCGAGCTGCAAGCGGTGCTGCGCCGACTGGATCGTGGCGCGGTCAGCGACCTGCGCGCGTCCGGGATGGCCGCGGTCATGCTGGCAGCTGACCTGGCCGACCCGGAAGCTTTCCTCGGACGCCTAGAGCAGCTTGCTCACGACAGCGACCGCCACACAGCGCTCGTTGCTTGCATCTGGCTCAGCAACATGCGCGAGAACACAGGGGACCCGGTCGGCGCGATCAGGGACGCACAGCACGCGCTGGACCTTGTCGGTTCCGGCGATGGGCCGTGGACGATCGCGGCAGCGCGGGCTGAGCTTGCGAGCCTCACGATGCACGTCGGCGACCGCGCCGCGGCGGTGGTGCACGCCCGCGCCGCGCTGCCCGTGATGCAGCGACTAGGGGCCGGCGATGACGAGATGCAGCTGCGCTCGCTACTCGCGTCCTGCGCGATAGCCGAGGGGCGGCTGGCAGAGGCGGAGGCTGAGGTTGCCCGCATGGAGCGGATAGGCGTTGGCGGGACCGTCTTTGCCGGGACCATGTTCCGGGGCATCTGCCGTGCCGAGCTGACGCTGGCGCGCGGCGGCTACGCCGATGGGCTGGCCCTCTACCGCGACTGCCTGGCCCGGATGCGGGAGATCGAGTTTCCCGGCGTCCCCAAGACCGGCATCGAGCCCTGGTCGCTGTTCGGTGCGTCGATGACGCTGACGGCTTTCGCCTACTACGCGACAGGCACCGACGAGACACACGGGACCGCCCTGTTCAGCGCCTGCCGCGCAGACGCGCTGCGACTCCTGACCGACGCGCCTGCGGACCTGGACTATCCGGTCACTGGGATGGTGCTGTTCGCGCTCGGAACATGGGGCCTGCTGCGCGGGGCCGCGCCAGCCGATGACGCGATACGGTTGCTCGTCCTTGCTGACCGGTTCGCCTACAACCGCTCGGTGCCGACGATGATGTGGGAGCGCATCGCGCCGCACGCTGAGGAGTCCGCGCCGGGGCGGATCGCCGAGTTCCGAGGAGAGTACGGCAACCAGCGCCCAGCAGACCTGATCGGTGCCGCCTGCCAGGTGATCGAGCGGCTTCCCGGCTGACACATCGCTGCGCTAGATGTGCCGCTTGTAGCTGTAGACGGAGAGCGGCGCGAAAATCGCGATCACGGCCAGGCCGGCCAGCAGCGTCCAGCCCACCTCGCCGCTGATCACGCCGTGGTTAGCCAGGTCGCGGGACGCCGACACCAGGTGCGAGACGGGGTTGACCCGGACGAATGCCGCCAGCGCTCCGGGCAGGGTGCGCACCGGCACGAACGCGTTGGACAGGAAGGTCAGCGGGAACAGGAACAGCATCGAAATGCCCTGCACGCTCCGGGCGTTGCGGGCGATCGTGCCGATGAACGTGAAGATCCAGGCGATGGCCCACCCAGTGAAGATCGCTAGCACGATCGCGCCCAGCACGCCTGCAGCGCCGCCGCCGGGCCGGTACCCGATGATCACTCCCATGAGAAACGTCAGGCCGGCGGCGATGAGATAGCGCACCAGGTCTGCGACCATCGGGCCAGCCAGCGGGGCGATGCGGGCGATCGGGAGAGCCTTGAACCGGTCGAAGACGCCCTTCTCCATGTCCTCGCGAAGCTGCACCCCGGTAGACATGCAGGTGGTCAGCACGGTCTGAGCCACGATGCCAGGGATAAGCAGCGGCAGGTAGCTCTTCACATTGCCGGAGATAGCGCCGCCGAAGATGTAGGCGAACATGGCTGTGAACAGCAGCGGCTGAAGAGTGACGTCGAAGAACTGCTCCGGGTTCCGGCGCATCTTCTTCAGCGAGCGCCAGGCCATGAACAAGGTCTGGCTGACGGTCTCGCTGAGAGTGGTGTGCGGGCGCGCCCGGGCGACCGCAGTCGCCGGATCTACGACGTGCGTCCTGGCGCGGACGCCCGGTGACGTCTGGCTTGCGGTTACGGTGCTCATCTGGCCTCCACCAATGGCTCGTCCGGGCTGGATTCGTCTGACTGAGCTGCGTCGCCGGTGTCATGGCCGGTGAGCGCGAGGAACACCTCGTCGAGCGTCGGCTTGGCCACGCTCACCGAGACGATCGTCACGCCGGCCTGCCGGAGTCCGATGAGCACGTCACCGGCAACATCGGCGGTCTCGAGCGGCACGTTCATCCGCCCTGACTCGGGCGTCAGCACCGGCGCCCGGCCGACGACGCGCCAGACGACCTGCCGCGCGAGGTCGTGGTCGGCGCCGTCGGCGAGCTGGAGCTGCAGAGTCGAGCTGCCCACCGAAGTCTTCAGCTCGTCTGGGGTCCCCTGGGCGACCTTGCGCCCGTGGTCGATGACGGCTATCCGGTCCGCGAGCTGGTCAGCCTCGTCGAGGTACTGGGTCGTCAGCATGATCGTGCAGCCGTCGGCGACCAGACCCCGGATCGTGTCCCACATCTGCCCGCGGGTGCGGGGATCGAGCCCGGTGGTCGGCTCGTCCAGGAAGATCAGCGGTGGTCGGCTGATCAGGCTGGCCGCTAGGTCCAGGCGGCGCCGCATGCCGCCGGAGAACTGGGAGAGCGGCTTGTTTGCGGCCTCCTCCAGGCCGAACTGCGCCAGCAAGTCCGTGGCAGTGGCGCGGGCGTCAGCCGAGCGCAGTCCCTGGAGCCGGCCGAACAGCCACAGGTTCTCGGTCGCTGTCAGGTCCTCGTCTACCGACGCGTACTGCCCGGTGACGCCGACTAGCTGGCGGACCCGGTGCGGCTCGCGGGCGACGTCCACTCCGAACACGCGAGCCTGCCCTGCATCGATCGGGAGCAGCGTCGCGAGCATCCGAAGCATCGTTGTCTTCCCGGCCCCGTTCGGGCCGAGGACGCCGAATATCTCGCCCTGCTGGACCTCCAGGTCGACGCTATCCACGGCGCGGACCTCTCCGAAGGCCTTGACCAGGCCAGTGGCCGACACGCTAGCTGTCGTCATCGCTGTGCTCCCCTTCTCCGGCCGGACTGGCACGTGTGACAAAGCTAGGCGGGGCCGGTTACACCACCCTTACGTCGCGGTTTCACCGACTGGGATCGAGTTGACACCTCGTATTCCTAGGCATAGGGTCGCTTGGTATGAATCGAGAACGGCTGAAGGGCAACCTGGACTTGCTGCTGCTGTCGGTGCTCGCCGCCGGGCCCGCGCACGGGTACGCGATCATCTCGGCTCTACGCAGCCGCAGCGCAGGTACGTTTGACCTGCCGGAAGGCACCGTGTACCCGGCGCTGCACCGGCTGGAGGACGCGGGGCTGCTCGCCAGCTCGTGGGCCGATGCCGACGGGCGGCGGCGGCGTGTCTACGGGCTCACCGACGAGGGCTCTGCCGCGCTCGCCGCCGAGCAGACCGAGTGGCAACTGTTCGCCACCGGCATCCAGGCCGTGCTGGGGTGGTCCGCATGAGTGACCTGATCGGGGAATACCTCAATGAGCTCCGCGCGAGCCTGCGGCTCGCGCCGGCCGAAGCCGAGCTCATTGTGGCAGAGGCCGAGGATCATCTGCGGACGACGGCGTCGGCCGGACTGGCGACCGGGATGACCGAACGCGAAGCGCAGCAGGCAGCGATCTCGGCCTTCGGGTCTGTGGGTGCCGTCGTCCGGGCGCACGAGTCAAGACCGGGAAACCTCATCAAGGGCAGGTCCGCTACCGAAATACTCAGCGACCTGTTCTGGTCAGCCTGGAAGCTGGGCGGCATCGGGCTAATCGCGATCGGGCTCAGTGGTCTCGTCGTGCTCCTCATGAACGTCGCGTTCGGCCGGACTTTCACCGGCCAGGCCCCGCCTGGGGTGACGTTCGCGAAGGCCAACTGCGCGTACTGGATGGCCCTGTGGCCTGGTGCGCACACCTGTGCAACCGCTCACATGCTGGAGGCCAGCAGCGACGGGGTCGACCTCCGAGTCGTCGCCGGGATAGTCGGGCTCGTCCTGCTTCAGGCCTACGGCATTGCCCGCTACTTCTGGCGCCGAGGCGGCCGCGGACCCGCCGTGCTGCTGGCCGGCTACTTTCCTGTCGTGGCGGCATGTGTCTTCGGCGCCGGCGCCTTCGGGCTAGCGCTGGCCCAGCTGACCGGTTTCACAGTCAGCGAGGGACCCGGCGCATACCTGAGCGGCGCCCTAGTGGCCGCAGCACTCGCAGTCGGCTACGGCGTCAGGGTCCCGGATAGCCACACCGGCTTTACCACATAACTGACGCCCTATGCGCCGGGGGCGCTCTATCCGGCGGGACCGTTCGCCTTACGGTCAGTACATGGCGCGGATTAATCGCTGGCACGGGCGAGCCCCCGACGCTATCGGCCAGGCTGCCGGCCGCATGCGATCGAAGCTCAGGCAGCGGTTGCACTCCCAGCCTCGCATCCAGGTGAGCGAGCGGCAGCGTCGGCCGCTACCGCTGCTGAGGCAGCGGCTACCGTCCGGGCGCGGCGCGATGGAGCAGCCGAACATCACCAGCCAGGGCGCCGGGGTGCTCACCTTCCGGTTCTGGCTCGCAGTAATCCTGGCGGGCGTGGCCGCCGGCTTGCTGGGCGCGTTGATGATGGCGCTGCTGTTCAACGTGCAGTACGCCGCTTTCGGCTACCACGAAGGCACGCTGCAGCACGGGATCGAGCATGCCTCCGCCCTGCGGCGGATCGTTTCCCTGCTGATCGCGGGCGTGTTCGGCGGCGTCGCCTGGTTCCTGCTGCGCCGCTACACGCGCGGCGAGTCGTCCGAGATCGACGAGGCGGTCTGGAACGGGAACGGGCGGCTGTCGTTCCGACGGTCTTTGGGGACGTCAGTCATCTCCGAGGTGGTCATCGGGATGGGCGCCTCGATCGGCCGGGAAGCAGCGCCGAAGCTGCTCGGCGGGGCCTCGGCGAGCCTGCTAGCGGACTGGAGCGGCTTGTCAACGCAGCAGCGGCGGCTGCTAGTGGCCTGCGCCGGCGGCGCCGGGCTGGCGGCGGTGTACAACGTGCCGCTAGCCGGCGCGCTGTTCACAGCCGAGATTCTGGTCGGCAGCATCACCCTGCCGGTCATTCTGCCGGCGCTGGCCTGCTCGTGGATCGCCACCGCAACCGCCTGGGTGTACCTGCCCAACCAGGCCACCTACATCGGCATCCCCGACTACCGCTTCAGCGGGTCGCTAATGACCTGGTCGCTGCTGGCCGGGCCGGTGATCGGACTGATCTCGGCGGCGTACATCCGGCTAATCGGCTGGGTGTCATACCACCGGGCCAGCGGAACCCGGGTGCTGTACGCGCCAGTTGTCGCCTTCGGGATGCTCGGCGTCATCGGTATCTGGTACCCGCAGTTGTTCGGCAACGGGCTCGACATGGCCCGCGACGCATTCCTCGGCGTTGGCGGATTGAGCCTGCTGCTCGTGCTGGCCGCACTCAAGCCGCTCGTCACCGCGATGTGCCTGGGCAGCGGCGCGTCCGGTGGGCTGTTCACCCCTACCCTGTCCACCGGCGCCGTGCTTGGTGGCGCGCTCGGCCTCGCCTGGAGCCTTGCCTGGCCGGGTTCACCATCAGGCGCGTTCGCGATGATCGGAGCCGCTGCCATGATCGGCGCCGCAATGCAGGCGCCGCTGTCGGGTCTTGCCCTAGTCCTGGAGCTTACTCACAGCGGCTTCAGCCTCATGGCGCCCATGATGGCTGCCACCATCCTCGCGACCTTGGTGGCCTTCCATGTCGACGGTTACTCGATCTACTCGGCTCGGCTGCCTGCCTACGCCGCTGATGCCGCGCGTGCGGACCCACCGAGTCCCCCCAACGGGAAGGGGGCGTAGCAGGCCGATCGGCTGCGTTAGCTGCTGATGAAGATCTCGCGGACCTCGCGGGTAGCGTAGTAGACCAGCACGTACCCGGCGGCGGGGTCCGCCCACCACCACCCAGCAGCGGCGTTCAGGACCAGGCCCAGCAGCACCGCGGTGGCCAGGATGCCGTCGATGGTGGTGACCCGGCCCTCGGTGCGCAGCACTGGATTGTCCAGCTCCCGGCCAGTGCGGGCCTTCCCGGCAGCGAGGGCGAACATGGCGATGGCGGTCACTGCGGTCCAGGCGATGCCGAGTGGTGAGTGCCGGGGATGGTAGCCGATCGCGAGAACCAGGGTGGACTGGATGAGCAGGTAGAGCGCCAGCGCGGCGAACGCGTACCCGATCAGGCGCAGGTTCCGACGTTGCCCTTCGCCGCCGGTGCCGGACAGTTCCCAGATGACGACGGTCGAGGCACCGACCTCGATAAGCGAGTCCAGGCCGAACCCGGCCAGCGCAACTGACCGGGCACTGATCGCGGCGATCGCCAGGATGACGATGCCCACAATGTTCCAGCCGAGCGTCAGGTACTCCAGCACGAAGCCGCGGCGCAACAGAACCGGGCGGCGCGGGTCGTCTGCGGTCAGCACGAGCGCTATCGTGCCATGCCAGCGAGTCTTTCCAGGCAGTTATAACCTTCTGTTTGCGAACTATTCCCGCAGGCCCTGATGCCGCTGACGGCGGCGCTAACCGGCACCCATTCAGGCTGAACCCGGACGGACGACGAGCGCTCCGTCGGGCAGGCGGCTGACCCGGGCGCCGAAGCGGCTGCTGATTGTCTCAAGTACCCTGCGGAGCCACTCGCTGTCCGCGGTGCTTGCGTGGCGCAGTCGCATCTTGCTCGCCCGCATCGGCACCATCCGCAGAGCGTTCAGCGTGCCGGTGTCCGGCACGACCAAGGCGAGACAAAGCAGGCGCAGGTCGTCGCGGAACTCTTCATAACCGCCGATGCCCTCGTAGTCATCGATGAAGTCACCGCAGCCGTAAAGAACGAGTTTGCCGCGGTAAACCTCGACTGGTCGCGGGTGGTGCGAGGAGTGGCCGTGCACGAGGTCAACGCCGCCATCGATCAGCCGGCGAGCGAAGCGGGTCTGGTCGTGATGAACGTCATAGCCCCAGTTGGACCCCCAGTGGATGGACACAACGGCGACGTCACCTGACCCTTTTATCTCCTGCACCCGGCTGATGAGGTCATCGGCGACCGCGTCGGAGAGGCTGGGCAGGAACTCGACGCCGGGGCGGGTGGCCGTCGCGGCCCAGCCAGCGGGAATCCCGCTCGAGGCTGCCCCGCAGGCGAAGACCAGAATGCGCCCGCCTTCGGGCACCGGAACGACGGCCGGCTGCCTGGCCTCCGCCGCGTCGCGGCCAGCCCCGACCGATCGCATGCCAGAGGCGGCCAGTGCGTCGAGAGTTTCCTGCAGCCCGGTGTGACCGAGGTCGAGCGCATGATTGTTGGCCAGCACGCACGCGTCCGGCCGCGCCACAACCAGGCCGGGCAGGTTGTCAGGGTTCATTCGGTAATGGACGGCCTTGGTCGGGCTGAAGTCGGAGCTGCGGGTAACGCTGGTCTCCAGGTTGATCAGCCTGGCATCCGGCGCCACCTGGTCCAGTAGCTCCAGCGCATCGCCCCAGGGCCAGGAGAAACTCGCTGGCCGCGGGATCGGCCCGTTCACCAGTTCGGCCAGCCGAACGTAGTGCCGCGCGTCGTCCACCTCGCGCTCGCGCAGCTCCGGGTCGCCGGGGTGCGGCAGTATCTGGTCGACACCCCGGCCGAGCATTACATCGCCACACAGGAACAGCGTCAGCAGCCCATCGGCCATATCTTCCACTGTGCCACCGCCAGACCAGGGAGCCGGAGTTGCGCTGGACCTAGGCGCAAGTGCTCCCGACACGTGTTTGGGCTCGCGATCCTGGTGGCGCTGGCGGTGGCCCGTGTCGGGCTGGGGCCGCTGGGACGCCAACGTGGCATGGCAAGCCAGCGCCAGTTAGCCTCGATCAAACGGAGGCAAACCAGGAGGCCCGAATGACAGACGGCGCGTTCACTTCCAGGAACCTCGACATCGATGGGCTGGCGTTCCACTATGTCGACTGGGGTGGCGCCGCTTCACCCCTCGTGATGCTGCACGGGCTATCCGGTCACGCCCGTACTTGGGACCACACGGCTGCTGCACTGAGCGATCGTTACCATGTGCTCGCCCTCGATCAGCGCGGCCACGGCGACAGCGACTGGGCGCCTGAGTACGGCCTGCGCCCGATGGCTCGGGACCTCCTGGGCTTTCTGGATGCCCTTGACTTGCGCGAGGTGACACTGATGGGCCTGTCCATGGGCGGGCTCGTCTCCTTCGTTTTCGCTGCGGCTCACCCTGAGCGCGTCGCCCGCATGGTGATCATGGATATTGGCCCCGAGATCGCCCCCGCGGGATCGGCGAACGTCGCCAGTAGCCTGGCCGCCACGGACACCTTCAGCTCGCAGGACGAGGCATTCGCTCAGGCGCGCGCGGCCAACCCCAGGCCAACAGACGCGACGCTCCGGCACCGGGTGACTCATAACTTGCGCGAGCTTCCGGATGGCACGCTCACGTTCAAGTACGACAAGGAACTCCGCCGCAGTCCGAGGGCGCTGTTCGATCACACGCAAGACGAGTTGTGGGAAGCCTGGCGCGCGCTTAGCTGCCCGGTGCTGCTGGTGCGAGGGGCCGACAGCGACGTTCTCGCGGCCGACACCGCGCAGCGCATGCTGACCGAGAACCCGAACATCAGCTTCGCCAGCATTCCGGACTGCGGCCACAGCATCACGCTCGACAGGCCTGACGGGCTGCTCGAGGTGGTAGGTCCCTGGCTAGCGGCTACCGCAGCCGGGCAGCCGGCCTGACTACGCCTCCTGGTTGTGCAGCTCGGTCTCGAGCAGGTCCATGGCCTTGAGGAAGGCTTCCTGCTCGCTGGGGGTTAGCTTGTCGAGCACGCGAGCGAGAGGCTTGGCGGCGTCGTCCAGCCACTCCCCGATCAGGCTTGCGCGGGCGGGGATGACCTGCACAATTGTGCGCCGCCGGTCGGCCGGATCGGGGTGCCGTTCGATGAAGCCCGCGCGATCGAGGTCGGCGAGGACGCCGCTGACGGTGGGCAGCGTCAGGTCGAGCCGAGAGGCGAGCTCGCCGACGGTGACCGGGCCGCCGAGTAGCTGCTCGAGCGCGGCGACGTGCCGCGGGCTGAGCGGGGCCGTGGCCGGTGGCGCGGCGCCATCCTGCCAGCGCCGCATCCCCCTGCTCACGCTGCGGAACGCGCGCATCAAGCGCAGGCACATCACCGAGCGCTGAGGAGCGACCGCTTCCTCCGCCATGTCCCTCCCTTCAGCGCCATCCTGTGTTGACACTTCCCGGCCGTAGTTTATATCGTTCATGCATCAAAATAGTTCTGAGGTCAGAACTAAATTGGCAGGAGGACTGGCATGGCACAGCCGGAACAGCTGACCGCGCCGACGCTGCAGGAACAGCTGCAGGACGGCAAGCTCGCCGGGTCCTGGACGCTGGACGCGACAAGGTCCGAGGTCCGGCTCGAGACTAGGCACACCTGGAAGCTTCTGCCGCTTCACGGCATCTTCCGTCAGGTGACCGGGAACGGCACAGTAACTACGGCCGGTGATGCCAGCGGCGTCATCACGGTGGGGGCCGGGTCGATAGACACCAAGAATTCCAAGCGGGACAACCACTTGCGCTCGGCCGACTTCTTCGATGTCACTAACTACCCGGACTTCACCTATGCCGCCGACGGCGTAAGCCTCGCCGATAGTGGCGTCCGGATCACCGGCCGACTCACCGTGCGCGGCCGTACTCTCCCAGCCTCCTTCGACGCGCGGGTCTCTATCGCCGACGGCGAGGTGTGGCTGGACGGCGAGCTGCAGGTCAACCGGGCAGACTTCGGCCTGATGTGGAACTGGATGGGCATCGCGTCGATGCACAACACGATCAGCATCCACGCCGTATTCACCCGCTCGTAGGACATGCGGATAGCGACGAAATCTGCTTTCTGGTGCGCCGTCGTCGCCGTGCCGGCAGTCACGGCCGACGTCGCGACCAAAGCATGGGCACTTGCCAGGCTCTCCGATGGCCGCGATTTCTCCCTGGCCGGTGGGTTGATACGGCTTCAGCTTGTCATCAATCACGGTGCGGCTTTCGGGCTCGGCGCACGGTACGAACCGCTCCTCGCCGCTGTCGCATTCGCGGGCGTGATCCTGCTTGGAACCTGGGCACTGCGGGCGGGCAGCCGCGCTGAAGGTTTCGGTGCCGCGCTGGCCACCGCTGGGGCCGCAGGCAACTTGATCGACCGGCTGACCCGGCCGCCCGGCGTTCTGCACGGCGGCGTCGTGGACTGGCTGCACGTCTGGTTCTACGGCCCGACCTTCAATCTGGCGGACATCTGGCTAAGAGCAGGCGTGTTGACCGCCATCGGCGGCTGGCTGTGGCTGCACCGATCCCGGACGATGCTGCGGTCCACGCTCAGTGAGCCACGCCCTGTACGCGAGATCGACGACTCCACCTAGGCCGGTACTTCGTCGTTACGCTATCCCGAACCTGGGCACATGGGTGCGGACATCATGGTCTGGACCGCCGGTCGACCAGGCCAGCCTCGTACGCGTAGACCACTGCCTGGACGCGGTCGCGCAGCCCGAGCTTGGCGAGCACCCGTCCGAGATGCGTCTTCACCGTCGCCTCGGCGAGGAAGAGCCGTTCGGCGATCTCCGCGTTGGAGAGCCCGCCAGCAAGCTCGGTCAGAATCTCCCGCTCGCGGGCGGTGAGCTGGTCGAGCTCGGGGCGGGAGGCTCCGCCTGCGCGCTCAGGGTCGGGAATCTGGTGTGCGAAGGTATCGAGGACGCGTCGGGTCACGCTCGGGGCGAGCACGGCGTCGCCGTCCGCAACGCACCGGACCGCTCGGACAAACTCCGACGGCAGCACGTCCTTGAGGATGAAGCCGCTGGCGCCGAGCCGGAGCGCTCCGAACGCGTACTCATCCAGGTCGAAGGTCGTCAAGATCAAAATGCGCGTGCGTGGTTCGGCCGCGATGATCGCTCGCGTCGCCTCGATTCCGTCCATGACGGGCATCCGGACGTCCATGACGACGACGTCCGGGTGATTCCGGCCAACGAGATCTATCGCTGCCGCGCCGTCGGAGGCCTCGCCGACGACGACGATGCCTGGCTCCTCTTCGAGGACCATGCGGAAGCCCTTGCGCAACAGCGGCTGATCGTCAACGAGGATGACCGAGGTCGAGTTGCCTCCCGCCTGGCGGTCGCTCACGGCATGCCGGACCTGGTGATGGGGAGCGACGCACTGACTGTCCACCCGCCCTCCTGTCCAGGGCCTGCCGTTGCCGTGCCGCCGTAAAGGGCGGAACGCTCACGCATGCCGGCGAGGCCGAAGCCGCTCACAACACCTTCGGATCGCCGCTCGCAACACCCGTCGTCGCTGACCGCGATCCCAAGGACGCACGGGGTCCAGTCGAGCTCGACTTCGACCATGGTTGCACCCGCGGCGTGCTTGACCGCGTTAGTGATGGCTTCCTGGACGATCCGGTATGCGCTGAGCGCGAGGCCGGGCGGAACGGGGACGGGCTCGCCGCGTACGGCGAGTGTCACGGCGAGGCCGGTGGAGGCGGCGCGACCGACTAGATCTTTAATGTCCTCAATGCCGGGTTGCGGCGCGCGCGCCGCGGCGCCATCCTCGGCCCGCAGCACCGAGAGCAGCCGCCGGGTATCGGCGAGGGCTTGTCGCCCAAGCTCGGAGATCGACTCGAGGGCTTCGCGGGACTGCTCTGGGTCGCGTCCGAGCTTCGCCGTCGCGCCATTGGCCAGTGAGACCACGACGGCAAGACTGTGGGCCACCACGTCGTGCATTTCGCGCGAGATTCGGGCACGTTCTGCCGCTGCAGCCAGCAGCGCCTGCTGGTCTCGCTCGAACTCCAGTCGCGCGGCACGCTCGACCAGGCTCTCGATGTGCAAGCGGCGGGCCCGGATGTAAAGGCCTGAGACGAGGGCGGTCATGACGAGCCCGGAAAGGAAAGCGAAGGTCGCCAGAGCCGACTCACCCCACCGGGCGGCCGCAAGGGCAGCTCCGCCCTCAAGGACGAAGGCACCGGCGACCGCCGCGCGCTGCGGGCGGACGGCGGCGATGGTGTACAGAGCAGCCAGCAGCGCAAGGTCAGCCAGGAGCGGCACACTGGCGAGCCACTGGGCGAACGCCACCACCGTGATGATCAGGAACACAGTGATCGGGGCCCGACGGCGCCAGGCGAGCGGGAGCGCAAGCAGGAACGTGAGCACTCCGGCCCAGACCGACCGGTGGGCTTCTGCGGTGCTGATCAAGCCGACGGCGAAGACCACGAATGCCAGAGTGCCATCAGTCACCTGGACGTGAATGCGCGCGAAAGCGAGCCACGACTCGAACAGGCGCCTGAACGCACCGGGATCGCGCTCCGATTCCGGGGGGTCGAGGAGCACGCGTACCCGGTCGCTGAAACTCACGGCAGACCCGATCAGCATCACGAGATGTAACGGTACCGGCGGCATCCAGCCGGATCGACCGACCGTGGGATGACCCTGGGGCGGGCCGGTACGACGTTCGGATTACCCGCCCCGCCTGCAAGATCAGCCTTACGGGGCTCGAAACACCTGGCGGGCGATCCGTACGCTCGCAGGCATGACCCGTGAACGACCGTCACGGTGCCGCGCACGTCTG